>ERZ1027285.35-NODE-35-length-70284-cov-15.814421_pt1 | contig 70284 bp, 59 predicted proteins | sample MGYA00519240_ERZ1027285 | MGnify/ENA primary metagenome ERZ1027285 (study PRJEB26926, sample SAMN06165018) | human gut metagenome | biome: ENVO:00009003; feature: ENVO:2100002; material: ENVO:00002003 | host: Homo sapiens | place: USA | collected 2012 ...
AGGACTATCTTCTGGAACTGCTTAGGGGCGCTAGAATTTGATGCGGTTGCCCTGATTTAACGATTACCAATCGCGCAAAATAGAAAGGGCGGCTAAGAATCACTTTTAGCCGCCCTCTCTGTATTTTTTCAAGTGACTTTCCAAGCATATTCAACACTCCTCATCTTTCACTTGCTCCGACCTCCTCGATGGAGCGGATGCCGTCGCGGGAGAGGTCGATGCGGAAACGCTTGAGTTCGGTGGTGTCGTCGTAGCGGTACTGGAGGACCAGGTTCAGGTAGTAGTCACGGTCACATTCCACAGTCTGGATGGCGCTGTCGTCGCCGAGGGCGCGCAAGTGGATCGTGGGGTCGTCCATCTTCTTGATGAAGTTGGTGACATTCAGGCGGATGATGTCATTGATGCCGCTGAAGGAATATTCAGAGTTCTCCCGGAGCTTCTCCCCGTCGATGTGGACGGACTTGCGGTAGAGGATGACCTTCTCGGCGGCTACGATGCCGGACTCGACTTCGGTGAGGTGCGAGCTGTCGCGAAGGGCCATCACGTCTGACGGGACTTTTTCCGGCTCGATGAAGTCTACCCCTTCCTTCAGCCATCCCAGCTCGGTCTCCTTGTGGATGATCTTCGCCTTGTTGTCGAAGTACTTGCTGCCGACACGATGGGCGAAATAGTAGCGCATCAGCTCCTTGATGCGGTCTTTCAGCATGTAACTGACGATGAGGGCGATGAACAGCGGAAGCGTCAGCGAGCCGAACTTCCTCTGGAAGGCGAAGCTCACGACGGTGGCGAAGAGCATCGCGATCCCGGCGGCGATGCTGAGGTAGAGCTGTTCCACGACCACGCCGTCCCGCCGCTTCGGGGCGCGGAGGTAGAGGTCGCTCTCGATGTATTTCTTCAGGGTGCTGAAGCGATGAATGAATATGCGGTTGTGCGGACGGTCCCCTTCCCGGATCGTCGGGTAGCCCATTCTCGCCATGTGCTTCCCGATCCTGCGGTAGAGCGCGACCGCCTTGCCGGCCAGCTCATCCAACTCCCTGACCCTCAACCACTCGATGAGTTCAAGAATATGCCTGCACGTGATGTCGCAGAGAAATTCGTCACCGCAAAGGTACATCCTCATCACACCGTCTGGGACTGTTGGAGCGTTGATGATCGGACGCAGCCTGACATATTCCTCGCAAATCTTCCCCGCGTTGGTGATGAAGCCTTCGCACAGGGCTTCCGTGTCCGAGCCGATGCGGTTCTGCTTGATGTGGGCCAGCTCGTCACGCAGGGCGCTTTTGACGATGGCCGTGAACATCTTGATCTGGTACTCATAGTCGGAGACCAGGGTGCGGGTCGGGTTCGAGGCCATCCGGGTGAAGGCCTCTCGGATGCTGGCAAGAGGCACAGCCGGGCCTTCGGCGATCTCCCTGAGCAGGAAGACCGGAGTTATCAGACGGATGTTCGACTTGACATCCTGGTAGAACATGTCCTTGGGATAGGTGGCCCTGTTGATGTCGAGGCTTCCGGGCAGGAAGAACCACATCGCCAGAGAGAAGTCGTTCATCCGCAACTTCTTACGGGTGACAAAGCTGACTTTCAACTCTATCGAGTAACGGTCGTGTATTCTTGGGTCTATCTCGATCATATTCAATTGTTTTTTAGGTCATCATTCCGTCTTGCGCCAGGTTCTGTAGGGATGCCCGGACAGAAAAGAGTTGTAGTAGCGCTTGTCTCCGGTGACCTCCTCGCCGAGCCAGGAAGGCTTCCCGAAGGCTTCGTTTGGGTCGGAGAGCTCCACCTCGGCGACCGTAAGTCCCTCGTTGTCACCATAGAACTCGTCCACCTCGAAGGTGTGGGCCCCGACCTTCACAAGGTAGCGGGTCTTGTCGATGACTCCCGGCTCGCAGATCCTAAGAAGTTCCCTTGCGTCATCTACCGGAATCTCCTTCTCCCACTCAAAACGGCTCACGCCGCTCTCGTCGCCGACACCCTTGACGGTGATGTAGCCCTTGTCGTCCTTCACCCTCACGCGGACAGTTCTTTCCGGAACGCTGCTGAGATAGCCCTGAGTGATCCTGACAGCCTTGAACGCTTCCGACCGGAAGTCGCCATCCACTAAAAATTTTCTTTCAATTTCCTGTGCCATAACATATTCACCGATCAGCGTCAAACATTCCGAGCCGCTCCTTTTGCGGCTTCCAACGGCTAAGATAGGACATATTCCTAAATAATGTAACTATTCTATGCCGGATTTGATGTATATTTGATGATTCAATTAAGACATGATGACACTACCAGAAGGATTCTCCCCGGACGAGAGGGCAGAAAAAGCGATGAGTTTGTTTAAGCAAGGTTACAACTGCACCCAATCCGTGATCCTTGCTTTCTCCGATGTGCTTGAGGCTTCGGGGCTTGCGGACGAGAGGCTGCTCAAGACCGTAGGTTCCGGATTCGGCGGCGGTATGGGGCGGCTCCGGGAGGTTTGCGGAGCGTTCAGCGGCTGTACCATGATGGCGGGATTCATCTCTCCTGCCGATGTGCCTGCGGACATGGCTGCAAGGAAGGCCAACTACGCGATTGTCCAGGAGTTCGCCGAAAAGTTCAGAAACGCCAACGGCGGAAGCATCGTCTGCCGCGAGCTTCTCGGACTGGACAAGACCTCCAAGGCCGAATCGCCCGCACCGTCACAAAGGACGGATGAATATTACCGCAAACGCCCTTGCGTGCAGATCATCGGAGAGGCCGCAAGGATCATAGCCGGGAAGTTGGCCGAATCGCAGACCATTTGAAGCTAATCAAAACCGCCTACAAGCATAGGGGAGGGAAGACGCGCCTTGTGTAAACTCTGAATTCATAAGTGTAGCCGGTTTCGGGATCTGTGGCGGTCGGCGTCTCGGACTCAACCTTCCAGATCGCGGGATCGATCGCCGGGAAGAAGGTGTCAGCATCCTTGATTACGGCGTGAACGTGGGTTATGAAGAGTTTGTCCGCCGTCGGAAGCGCCTTGCGGTAAGTCTCGCCGCCGCCCATGATGAAAATGCGCCCTGACTCTGTTTTCCGACCACCATCAGCAGAGGTTGCCACATCATTTTCTGACACTTCGACATCTACGGAGGCATCGTTTACCTTCGATTTGGCAGCCTTCTCCGCCAATGAATATGCCTCCTCAAGGCTTCCGGCCACAATCACGCCTTCGGGTACATCATCCCAAGACCGTGTGGAGATCACAATGTTAACCCTTTTCGGCAGCGGTCTGCCAATCGACAGAAATGTCCGATAGCCCATCACCACAGGATTCCCGGTGGTGGTCCGCCTGAAATATCTCATGTCTTCGGCAATATGCCAGAGCAGGTCGTTGTCTTTCCCTATCGCCCCGTTGTCCGCAACCGCCGCGATGATGCATCTTTCCATAAACAAAAACTGTTTTCATCCGTAAAGTTATCGTTTTTTACCATATCCGCAAAACAGGAAATGAACAAGTTGCGGTAAGAGCGCATAACACTGACACTTTATGGGACTTTAATTTATAAGCCCCGGAATCCGAAACTTTCGTGCGCGGGAATCCGATCTTTGCTCCCGAGACGACCTCGGTGGATCCTCCCGTGCGCGGAACAGGCCTTCCTGCTCCCGAGACGACCTCGGTGGGCCCTCCCGTGCGCGGAACAGGCCTTCCTGCTCACAAGGCGACCTCGACAGGCCATTATATGACTTGAAGCGACCGGTGGAAAGTGTAAAGTTTCTTTACAGTATGTGTAAAGATCTTTAACACTTTTGCATATTCATAAAATAAGAATATCCTTGAATGACAATCACTTGAACCTTTTGGCATGGTAATAGCTTGGCCAAATGACGGTTTTTGCGGAGGGTCGTTGAGCCTGTCGAAACGACTTTAGGTGAAGGTCCGCAAGAAGCGTTATTATATGACAAAAGATTTGAGGCAATGAAATATTTCTTTAGGTTTCTGAAGAACAATCCACTCTATGCGGTGATCAATATGGTGGGACTGGCGCTCTCGCTGATGTTCGTGATACTGATCGGGGACTACACCTACCGGCAGTTCAGCATCGACAAATGGCACAGGAACCATGAGAGGATCTACGTGCTTGGCACAGAGAACGGGAACTCACTCATGTCATGGCCGGACTGCGCCCACTCGCTCAAGGACAGGTACCCGGAGGTGGAGGATGTGTGCTGCGTCTATATGCACAACGGAAAGATAAAGCACGAGGACAGAGTCTATGAGGAAGCACAAGGGGACAACGCCGGCAACATAATGCTCGCGGACTCCAATTTCTTCAGATTCTTTGATTTCAAGATGATTGACGGAGACCGTGAGACCGCCTTGGACAGCCCTGAGAAATGCGTTGTCACAGAGTCTCTTGCCAAAGCCTTGTTCCCTGACGGCAACGCTCTCGGTCAGCCGCTTCAAATCGAAGGGACACGTTATGTCTTCGTGAGTGACGACAACGGCGACCCATACGACAGCTCGCTTGTTTACACTGTCTCAGGGGTCATCAAGGATTTGGACAAGACAGTGTTCCTGAACGAGACAGCGGTCATCGCCAATTTCGAACGCGCGCCGCAGGTTCTCGGCTACAGACTCCGCAACGACCTGATGGTCAGCGGGCCGTTGGGTTCGACATTGTCCTTCCTGATGATGAGGCCGGGAGCCAACCTCGACGACAAGATCGATGACCTGACCGACTACTGTGCCGAGAGTATTCCTATGTTCAACTTCTACGGCAAGACCAACGCCGCCCTCATTCCGCTCGACGGCCTGATGTTCGCGCCGCAGAACAACGGAGCGGGTCTTCAGACAGGCGACAAGAGTCTTTTAGGAATATTACTGGCCGTCGTGCTGGCCATCCTCCTGTTCGCCGTCACCAACTACATCAACCTGACCGTCGCCAACACCGGCTTCCGGGCAAAGGAAATGGCCACCAGAAGGCTTCTCGGAAGCAATGGCTTAGGAATATCCTTGGAGCTGATCGGAGAATCCACATTGATGGTGTTCATCTCGTTCATCATCGGCGGGGCGTTGGCCCTGTTGCTTGAGGACAAGATGGCCGTTCTTTTCAAAGGAAAGATTGACATCCTCAAGGACATCAACCTCGCCACAGTCTCGGTCAGCCTCGTCTTCATCATCCTGACAGGAGTGATCTCGGGAATAATGCCTACCGTCTCGCTCTCCAGGTACAAGCCGATAGATGTCGTGAAAGGATCGTTCCGCTACCATTCCAAGATGGTGCTCAGCAGGATATTCATAATCCTTCAGAACGTCATCACGATGACGATGATGGCCGCGACGCTCACCATCCTGCTCCAGATGAGCCATCTGGTCAAAGCTCCGCTGGGCTACAACACGGAAAACATCTTCCGTGTCAGCTCCGACAACCCCGAGGTTATGCGGAACGCCTTGAAAAGTCAGCCTTTCATCCAGGAAATAGGCTCATTCTCAGGCACATCCCTGGACGGGAACTACCGTTCAATGAGACCTCGCAAGGACAGGGACAACAATAACATCTTAACCTACCTGTCTACCTGGGACCGAAGCTTCATCGACATTATGGGTATCAAGCTTCTGAAGGACAACCACCTCTCCGGAGATGTGGAATACATCAACGAGGAGCTCGCGGGGAAAATGGCCCTCAAGGACGGGGATTCCGAAGTGCGATGGGGCGACGGAAGCGTGACGCAGGTCGCCGGCGTGTTCTCCAACTTTCACATGACAAACATCCTTGACCCTTATCAGCCGTTCATGATCACGGTCAAGGACACGGATGAGATCGAGGATCCTAACTTCATGGTCAAGGCAAACGGTGATCCGCTGGCGTGGAAGAAACTGTGCGACCTGGTCAAAGAGGTTGACGGTTCTACCGAAGACATTGACTGGAAAGTGCAGAGCATCGAGAGCACCGTCAAGGCCTCGCTCACGGAGGAAAAGAACACGATGAGGGTCGTAGGCATATTCACTGGCGTGGCCGTCCTGATCTCCGTACTGGGCTTCATCGGCATGTCCCTGTTCTTCATCCGCCAGAGGCGCAAGGAGATCGGTGTGCGCCGCATTATGGGCAGCACAACGAACGAGGTTCTGTCCCTGCTCCTGACGAAGTTCTGCGCCCCGCTTCTGGTGTCGTTCATATTCGCCGTGCCGCTCTCCTGGTTCATTATGGACAAGTGGCTGGAAAGCTTCTCGTACCGGATCGGTCTGAGCCCGTGGATATTCATCGCCTCCGGAGCCGTCTCGCTCCTCATCGCAGTCGTCTCGATCTTCTTCCAGACCCTCCACGCCGCCCATTCCAATCCCGCCGACGCCATCCGCGCGGAATGACATCCTTAGGTTCATCTTACCGGCAACCTGCACCATAGCAAAAACAGGATTGGGGCACATAAAAGGTGTCAACCACTTGATTTTTGCAATACTATTATTATATTCGCAACATAGTTGCGGTTATTATTAAAAAATCCGCAACCCTACAGAACGAAAACAATTAATGCTATGTATAATAGAATATTTGATATAGATAGCCGTCTTGATGAAGGAATGTTCCTTTTCGGCGCTCGTCAGGTAGGGAAATCCACGCTTCTCAAAGAGAAGTTTAAGGATGCGGTGTATTTTGATTTGCTTGATTCGGATCTGCGAAAGCGCCTTCAACGCAAACCGGAACTATTCAAAGAGGCCCTTGACAAATACCCCGAAAAGACACTTGTGATAGTTGATGAGATTCAAAAAGTGCCGGATCTTTTGGACACGGTTCATAGTTTGATGGTCGAGAAAGGCCTCTATTTCATACTGAGCGGTTCAAGTGCCAGAAAACTGAAAAAGAGAGGAGCGAACACACTTGGTGGACGCGCCATCCCAGAAACCTTGTTTCCTCTTGTAAGTGCCGAAATTCCGGATTATGACCTTTCCCGAGCCATACAAAACGGAATGATTCCAAGGCATTATATGGTAAACAATGCAGAAAGGCGATTGAAAGGATATGTCGAAGTGTACCTCAAAGAAGAGATTCTTGAGGAGGCAGCCGTCAAAGACATCGGTATATTCGAAAGATTTATGGAGGTGGCGGCGATAAGCGATGGCGAGATCATCAACTATGAAAACATCGCGTCAGATTGTGGCGTGGCCGCGAACACCGTCAAGGCATATTTCCAAATCCTCTATGACACGCTCATAGGATATGAGATTCCAGCCTACCGGAAAGTGATCAAAAGAAAGTTGACGCAAGCCCCGAAGTTTTACTATTTCGATGTAGGAATAGTCAATTATCTGATGGGAAGGAATAATCTGAGAGCAGGCACTCCTGAATATGGTCACGCATTTGAACATCTTGTGATGCAGGAACTTATCGCATACTTGGGTTACAACGACAAGAAAAAGGATCTTTCATATTGGCACACATATTCAGACATTGAGGTAGATGCCATCCTCGGTGACGCCAAAGTGGCGATTGAGATAAAATCCACCGATGATGTTCAAACCAAGCACAAGACCGGACTCAACCGCTTTTCCGAAGAACATCCGGAAGCAAGGCTGATTCTGGTGTCCACCGACCGGCTCACACGACAATCCGGGAATATCGAACTCATCTTCGTGTGTGACTTCTTTAAGATGCTTTGGGCCGGTGAGATCTATTAGGTCGCAAAACCTTGACAGAAGCAAATACTTTACTGAATCCCGCTTTTCGGGAGACTTTTAGCGGAAAATATTCTCTACGCAAAGAGATCGTCCATCACCACATGGGACTGCACTGCATCGGAGTACATATTCTCCTTCACGCCGTAGGAGGTGACCATTGTTATGAGAATGGACTTTCTGGTTCCGGTCACACCCGATGGATTGCCACAAAAACTACAAATGAAATACATCAAAAATTACAAATGAATTACAACAAATACTTAAAATACGTGAATCATTCCTAATTGTGTGTGTAGAAAGATCTATTGATCCTCGGCCAGAATGTAACTGGTATTCTTGCTACCTTCCTCTCCTTTCACCAAGATTCCCTTCTCAATCAAATCATTGATGTCACGAAGGGCGGTGGCTTGCGAGGTCTTGCAGATTTTTGCCCATTTCACGGTTGTGAGTTTGCCGTCGAATCCATCCCATAAGCGGTTCACGACCTTAACTTGGCGCTCATTCATCGCCACGTCACGATGCTCCTGCCAGAACATGGACTTCTTCACTACGCGACTGACGATGTCTACGCTGAGTTCCATTGCATCCTTAAGTGTCTGAAGGAACCACTCGAGCCACAGGGTAATATCAACGTCTCCTATCGTGGTGCTTTCCAGTGCATCGTAGTAGCCGTTCTTATTCCTAAGAATTTCAGCTGACATACTATAGTAGCGATGAGGCATCCCGTCAGCCCTGGCCAGCAGCATATCGGTGATGGTCCTTGTCAGACGGCCATTTCCGTCATCAAACGGATGGATGGCAACGAACCACAGGTGAGCGATGGCTGCTTTCAGGACAGGATCGGTATTGTTCTCATTATTGACCCAATCCAAGTACAGGGCCATTTCCTTGGGAACATCCGCCGAAGCCGGGGCTTCGTAGTGAACCTTTTCCTTTCCAGATGCCCCGGAGACAACTTGCATGGGTTCTTCTCCAACCCTCCAACCTGCCACCGTTATCGGATGAATACCGCTACGCCCCGTGGGGAACAAAGCGGCATGCCAATTGAACAGACGCTGTTCGGTCAGATCCTCGGAGTAATTGCGGACGGCGTCAATCATTACCTGAACTACACCTTCGGTATAGTGATCCGGCTCCGGGAGACCTTCCGTGGGAATACCGAGATGCCTCGCTACCGATGAACGCACCCTGTCTGCATTCAACAGAATTCCTTCTATCTCATTGGATCTGATAACGTCTTCAGTCATTACGTCCAGAGACGTCTTGGATTGAATATCAAACCCCAGGCCGCCCATCATACCGGCGATTCGACCTTCCAAAAGACGCACTTCGGAAAGCAGGTTCAGTATTTTGTCGGACTCCCAACGGAATCTGGGCCAACCGGGGTATTGCCATATGTAGTACGGTCTCATATCTCGCTCATTTTTCTGCAAAAATAAGCAAATGAAGCGAATCTTACGACTATTCTCTTCAAATTTTGATTAGAATGTGGGTGTGATTCACTTCGTCTACCATAACAAATAGGGCAGTTACCTGCATAAAAAAACCTCTGTAATCAAATGACTGCAGAGGGTTCGGATTAGGGTAAGCAAGGCTTCTGCCCTGCTCTTTGGCTACTCACCCGCGGTTCAGATGACGGAAGCCAGCATGATGCCGGACTTCTCGCTGGTGGCGCTGTTCACGAAGTAGTAATGGAAAAACACCTTGGGAGCGCCGGCACCCAGTGCTCGAAGATGCCGCAGTGCGCGCTGCAGTCGTATACTCTCTTTTCAGCTCGCGCAAGGCCTTGGGCGTCGACGAAAGAGCCTGGCCTGAAGACGTCCTTGTCCGCGTGAGGAAGGGCAAAGACGGGAAGGTCTCCAATACTCCGGTGCACTGTCTTGTCGTGTGCCTTAAATCAGAGCTTATGGAGGCACTTATGCAAAGGCGGACGATCAGACCGCGACGGGGGCCTTGATGGCCGGCCAGGGGTCGTAGCCTTCGAGGGTGAAGTCTTCGTACTTGAAATCGTACAAGTCCTTCACGTTTGGGTTGATGCGCATTGTCGGGAGCGGGCGGGGCTCACGGGAGAGCTGCTCGCGGACCTGATCGAAATGGTTCAGGTAGATGTGGGTGTCGCCGGTGGTGTGGATGAAGTCGCCGGGCTTCAGGCCGCAGACCTGGGCTATCATCATCGTGAGCAATGCGTAGGAGGCGATGTTGAACGGAACACCGAGGAATGTGTCGGCGCTGCGCTGATAAAGCTGGCAGGAAAGCTTGCCTTCGGCCACATAGAACTGGAACAGGCAGTGGCAAGGAGGGAGAGCCATCTTGTTCACCTCTCCGGGATTCCAGGCGGTGATCAGCATCCGCCTTGAATCAGGATTGTTCTTGATCATATTCACGACTTGGCTCAGCTGGTCGATCGAGCGGCCGTCAGGAGCCGGCCAGGAGCGCCATTGATGGCCATAGACAGGACCAAGATCGCCGTTCTCGTCGGCCCATTCGTCCCAGATGGAGACCCCGTGATCCTTGAGGTACTTGATGTTGGTGTCGCCGGCGATGAACCACAGAAGTTCATAAATGATAGATTTCAAGTGAACTTTCTTGGTGGTCAGAAGCGGGAATCCTTCGGAGAGGTCGAAGCGCATCTGGTAGCCGAAGACGCTTTTGGTGCCTACGCCGGTGCGGTCATGCTTGACCACACCGTCGGTCATTATGTGACGCAGAAGATCCTGATACTGTTTCATTTGTGAATATTCAAAATTGCAATAGTCATTTCGGTCACCTTGGCAGGCTCGGTGACCGAAGCGTGTATGGCTCAGTGACCAGCTTCCTACTTCCTGACCGAGAACGCCCAGATGATGGCCTCGCTGAAGGTCTCGCCCGGACGAAGCACGGTCGTAGGGAACTCAGGCTTGTTCGGCGAATCAGGGCAGTGCTGACACTCGATGGCCACACCTTCATAGTCGTGGTAGCCACGTCCGCACTTGCCGGCAGGACAGCCCTCAAGCCAGTTGCCCGTGTAGATCTGCACGGCCGGCTGGGTGGTCAGCACCTCAAGCTGACGACCGCTTGCAGAAGAGTACAGCTGAGCGGCGGTCTGAAGTTGTTCTGGCTCGTAGTCATTGATCATGAAGCAGTTGTCGTAGCCCTTGCCGTAGTTCAAGGCAGGGAAGTCAGCCTTTATCTCAGCACCGATTTTCTTGAACTCCTGGAAGTCCATCGGAGTTCCGGCCACCGGATCAGCCTCGCCGACCGGAATCAGAGTCTCGTCGGTCGGCAGATAGACAGCCGCATTGAGCCTCAGTTCGTGGTCAAGAATATTCCCGTTACCCTCTCCGTCAAGGTTGAAGTAGGCATGGTTGGTAAGGTTCACGACAGTTGCCTTGTCGGTCTGCGCCGTGAAAGTCAGTTTGAGGGCGTTGTCCTCGCTCCACTCGTAGTGGGCGACAACCTTCAGATTGCCGGGATAACCTGCCTCTCCGTCCTGTGAAAAGTACTGGAATTCAACGGCTTCCCCCTCGACGCGGCTTTCCCAGACCTGATTCTGGAATCCTTCAGGGCCGCCGTGCAGATGGTTCGGGCCGTTGTTGACCGGCAATGAATATTCCACCCCGTCAAGCGTGAACTTGCCGAGCGCTATGCGGTTGGCGTAGCGTCCCGGGCACTTTCCGGCGCAAGGGCCGTCGGCGAAATAATCCTCAGGCTTGGTATAGCCCAAAACAACATCGGCGATCTTTCCATCCTTGTCCGGAACAGCGATCGAAACGATTCCGGCGCCTATGCTTGAGAGGCGCACGAACGCGCCGCTTTCATTCTCAAGAGTATAAAGGAATATTTCCTTTCCGTCAGGGGACGTGCCCCAAAGTTCCTTGGTGATTTTCATGTCAGTGTTATTTTAAGTTGTCAAGATACGGAAGAACCACCTCCGCCGGTGCGTCCTTCATGACCACTCTCTTCTCTGAATCAAGTACATACAGCGAAGGGATGGCGCGGACGTTATAGGTGATGTCGGAGCGGATCAGGTAGCTCTGGTCATAGCCGTTGTACCAGTCCTTGGGGTAGACGGAAGCATATTCACGCCATTTGTCCAACTCGTCGTCAATGTAGATGTTGACGACCGCGAGCCTGCCGGAGGCAACCAGCGACGCGATCCTCTCATCGGCGACCAGATGCTCCATGATGTCCTTGCAGGCCGGACAGCCGGGATTGGTGAAAAACAGCAGCGTCGTCTCCGCCTTCACACCATGCAGCGTGTGTCTTTTTCCACTCAGATCGGTGAATGTGAAATCAGCCGCCGGCGTTCCTGCCATATTCAAGGAACACATATTGGTCTCGAACGAGTAGGAAGGTCTCATGTCGGGATCGGAATAGTCTGAAGATGCGAGTCTTGAGACGTACGGGAGGTAGAGATCCTCGTTCCGGACAGGTGAATTGGGGTCGTAGAGATACTTCGGGACCATCCGCTCGAAAAACTCGAAGACATTGGAGGAGGTATCGGCGGCCTCGAACTGTTCAACCTTGTCGAAGAAAGAGGCCATCGCCTTCCTTCCGAAGTCTATTGGGCAAGCCTTCTCCAGAAGTGTCACATAAGTGCCCAACGCTTTTTCCACCTCGTCAGCCGTGACTCCGTTAACTATGTTGGAATCACAAGGATAGGTCTTCTCCAAAAACTCGTTCCAATAGTTCGAGACGACATATTCCGTCTTCTCCTGGGGGTCTGAAATCACTGACGGAGGTTCAGGAAGCGCCGGAAACGCGCGAGGCGTGAAAGCGGTCGCCTTGCCGGAACCGCCACCCTTGCAGCCCACCAGAAAGATGGCGCAAATCACGATCAATGAATATCTTAACGCACGTCTCATGTTTTAGTCGTTCTTTTCCAGAAGGCTTTGGGAGATGTTGATGATGAAGTCGCCCATCTTCTCGAGTTCCTGGACAATGTCTATGTAGAACACGCCTGTCTGGTAGTTGTAGTCATCCTTCTCGATGTTGACGATGTGCTCCTCACGCAGGCGGTTGCGGTACTCGTTGATGTTGTACTCGGCATCCTCGGCGTTGGTGATGTCCTTGAGGAACAGAGCCGGAGAGCTAAGGTTCTCCGTCATGGCCCCGAACGCCACATCGAGCAGGTCGAGCATCCTGTCAAGCCTCTTGATCATCTCCTCATCGAACGTCTTGCCGTGGTCGAGGGCGCGTTTCATCATTCTGCCTATCGCCTCGCCGGAGTCGCCGATGCTCTCCAATTCGCCGATCACCCTGTACATTGACTTGATCCTCAATGCGGAGAACGCACTGATGTCGCCTTTGGTGACCTCGTTCAGGTAGGAAGCGATCTCATATTCAATCTTGTCTGTAATGTTCTCGTACTTGACAAGCTTCTCATTGGCGGATTCCCATTCGGCCTTGGTCTTGGCGCTGACCGCGCTACGGATGAATCCAACCTCGCGACGGCATATTTCCGCAAAATGAATGATCTCCTGCTTCGCCTCGTCGAGGGAAAGTTCCGCCGTGGATAGAGGTCCGCCCTGGATGAATTTGAGGCGATAGACCTCTTCCTCGCCCTTAGGGGTCGGGATGATCCTGTTGACGGCCTTGACAAGCTGAGGGATGAACCAGACGAGTATCAGGGTGGTGGAGAGGTTGAAGACGGTGTGCAGAATGCAAATACCGTAAAGCATCGAGTTCTGCTGCTCCGGAGAGAAACCGTCCGCGGCCACGGTGCCGTTGAACAATGAGACAGGATCCTCGAAACCTATCGCCGTCGTCATCGAGGCGATTATCCTCATCAACGGGTTGAAGAACACCAGGGCCAGCACAACGCCAAGCACGTTGAAAAGGGTGTTGGCCATCGCCGTGCGCTTGGCGGAATAGTTCGCCACGGATGCGGCGATGTTGGCGGTGATGGTGGTTCCGATGTTGGCTCCCAAGACCATCGCGGCGGCCATCTCGAAATTGATCCAGCCGTTCGCCACAAAAACCATCGTCAGAGCAAGTGAGGCGCTGGAGGCCTGCACTATCACGGTTATCAGGGCACCCACGAGGGTGAATATGATCACGGAGAAGAAGCCGTAGCTGGTCAGGTTCTTCACAAGCGCCAGAACCTCAGGGTACTGGTTAAGGTCAGGCACAGAGTTCTTCATCGTGGCGAGACCGATGAGCAGGAACGCGAATCCGATGATGAACTCTCCGATGTTGCGGTTCCTGTTGCTCTTCAGGGTCATCATGAAGAATCCCAAGGCGATGAACGGGACGGCGAACGCTCCGATGTCGTAGCTGAATCCGAACAGGGAGATCATCCACGCCGTGAGCGTCGTTCCGATGTTCGCTCCCATGATCACCCCTATGGCGTTGCCAAGGGCGAGCAGACCGGCGTTGACCATGCTGACGACCATCACGGTCGTTCCGCTTGATGACTGGATGAGGGCAGTGATGACAATACCCGTGATGATACCTTTGAAGGTCGTTGACGTCATCGACGCCAGAAACGATCGCAGCTTGTCACCCGCCGCCTTCTGAAGACCCTCGCTCATCATGGTCATTCCGTACAGGAACATGGCCATCGCGCCGAGCAGGGTAAGAATCTGTAGAAAAACCTGCATCTATCTTCTTAAGAATATTCCTACAAATTTACTGAAAATTCTTTATGGTTAGGTAATCCTTAAAAAATAACTTGGTAATCTTTGATTGTCTTTTCGGTCTATCTTTTCTCATCAGTCATGTGCCACCGGCACACTCCTTCTTCCAAAAGAAAGCTATCCTCGAAAATACTGCCAAATCTTTACCAACTTATTATTTAACGCTTACTAAGTAATCCTTAAAAAATAACTTGGTAATCTTTGATTGTCTTTCCGGTAACGGCGGTCTACAGCCCGAGTTCGTCCTTCATGGAGCGGAGAAGGTCGAAGGCTTGGAGGGGGGTGATGTTGTTGAGATCCACGCCGGAGAGCTTGTCGCGAAGGGATTCGAGAGTGGGGTCGTCCAGCTGGAAGAAGGAGAGCTGGAGGCTGCCGTCGCTCTCAAGAGTGCCGGCCTTGGTCTGGACAGGCTTCTTGATCTGACCTGTTCTTGCGCTTACAATGTGCTGGGAATCATTCATCTCCAGAGCCTTGAGGGTGTTCTCGGCACTCTGGATCACCTCTTTTGGCATACCGGCCATCCTTGCCACATGAATGCCGAAGCTGTGTGCGGTTCCACCCTCCTTGAGCTTGCGCAGGAAGATCACCTGCGACCCCACCTCCTTCACGGCGATGTGGAAGTTGCGGACTCTTGAATAGGTCTCCTCAAGATCGTTGAGCTCGTGATAATGAGTGGCGAAAAGCGTCTTGGCCCCGTGGCCGTACTCGTGGATGTACTCGACGATCGCACGCGCGATCGACATTCCGTCGTAGGTGGAGGTGCCTCGCCCGATCTCGTCCAGAAGCACCAGCGAGCGCTCCGACAGGTTGTGAAGGATCATCGAGGTCTCCAGCATCTCGACCATGAAGGTTGACTCTCCACGGGAAATGTTGTCCGTAGCCCCGACCCTTGTGAAGATCTTGTCGAAGTACCCGATCCGGGCGCTTTCGGCAGGCACGAACGAGCCGATCTGGGCCAGCAGCACGATGAGGGCCGTCTGGCGGAGCAAGGCCGACTTACCGGCCATGTTAGGACCGGTCAGGATGATGATCTGTTGTTTCTTGTTGTCAAGGAATATGTCGTTGGGAACATATTCCTCGCCCGCCGGCATAAGTGTCTCTATGACAGGGTGTCGGCCCGCCTTGATCTCAAGTGTCAGATCCTTGGTCATTTCAGGGCGGCTGTAGCGGTTGTCATTGGCCAGTTGGGCGAATCCCGTCAGCACGTCCAGACGGGCGATGATCCGGCAGTTCGCCTGGATCAAAGGGATGATCCTCTGGATCTCGGCCACAAGATCGCCATAAATCCTGGTCTCAATGGCATAGATGCGATCCTCGGCGCTCAGGATCTTCTCTTCATATTCCTTGAGCTCCTTGGTGATGTAACGCTCGGCGTTGACAAGGGTCTGCTTGCGGATCCACTCCGGAGGAACGAGGTCTTTGAAAGCGTTGCGGACCTCGATGTAGTAGCCGAAGACATTGTTGTAACTGATTTTGAGCGAGGATATTCCTGTCCTCTCGGCCTCGGATTGCTGAAGCTTCAGGAGGTAGTCCTTGCCGCCGGAGGAGATGCCTCTCAACTCGTCCAGCTCGGCGTCCACTCCCGAGGCGATGACCTCGCCCTTCCCCACGGCTGCCGCCGGCTCGGCTGTCATCGTCCCGCTGATTCGCTCCAGAAGTTCCGAGCAGTTCTTCATGCCGCCCATCAGTGCGTCCAAAGCCTTGACACCGCGGCCTTTGCATAGCTTCGCTATCGGTTCCATCCGGGAGAGTCCCCTGCCGAGCTGCATCACCTCGCGGGGAGCGATCCTACCTGTCGCGGCACGGGAGATGATCCTCTCCAGGTCGCCGATCTCGCCGACATATTCCTGAACCTTGTCAAGGTCGTCCCTTGTCTGAAGGAAGTGCTGCACAACGTCGTAGCGGCTGTTCAGCTCCTTGATGTCCATTATCGGCATCGCGAGCCAGCTCCTTAGAAGCCTCGCGCCCATCGGAGAGGTGCATTTGTCGATGACGCTAACAAGCGACACGCCCTCGCCGCCGGCTGCGGAATTGAATATCTCAAGGTTCCTCATTGTGAACTTGTCCATCCACACGAACCTGTCCTCGTCGATGCGGGAAATTGAGCAGATGTTCTTAAGCCCCGTGTGCTGGGTCTGCTCCAGGTAGACCATCAGCGCCCCGGCCGAGCATATTCCCAAAGGAAAGCCTTCAACCGCGAATCCCTTGAGGGACTCCACGCCGAACTGCTTCCTGAGCCTTTCGACGGCGGCATCGTAGACGAAAGCCCACTCCTCGATTGTGGAGATGAAGAGTCCATCCCCGTACCTTTCCTTGACCCCTTTCTCGAAACCCCTCTGAACCACAATCTCTTTCGGGTTCAGGGAGGCGATAAGCGTGCCTATGTAGTCCAAAGATCCCTGAGCCACCTGGAACGAGCCTGTGGAGACATCCAGGAAAGCCGCTCCGCACCGGTCCCTGTCGAATGTGAGGCCGGCCAGGAAATTATTCTCCTTCTGGTCCAGAAGCTGGTCATTGAAGGCTACTCCTGGCGTGACAAGCTCGGTGACACCTCGTTTGACAAGTTTCTTGGCGAATTTCGGGTCTTCCAACTGATCGCAGACGGCCACCTTGTAGCCGGCGCGGACAAGTTTCGGGAGGTAGGCATCAATGGCGTGGTGAGGGAATCCGGCCATCTCGATGTAGCCCTTGTCCCCGTTGGATTTCTTGGTCTGGACGATGCCCAGAACCTTGCTGATCAGCACCGCGTCATCGGAATAAGACTCGTAGAAGTCTCCGACCCTGTAAAGCAGCACCGCCTCAGGATGCTGAGCCTTCACAGAGAAAAACTGTTTGATGAGCGGAGTGTCCTCCAGCACCTTTCCTTTTGCCATGTCAATGTATGTCCTAAATGAACCCTATCCGTATTATACGGATCCCTCTTCCGCAACCCGCGATTCTACAAATTTACAAAAAACTCAGGAATATTCCGGAATCCGTTTTCGCCCTTTTTCCAGAAAGCTGTTTTGATTTGATTGTCTGAGAATACCGCCAAATCTTTACCAACTTATTTCTTTACGCTTACTTAGTAACCTTCAAATAATAACCTGCATCATCTTAAGGAATCTTTTCGGTCTATATCTCTTTTCTCATCAGTCATGTGCCACCGGCACACTCCTTCTTCGAAAATAGATCTATCCTCGAAAATCTTCTCTTAATCTGAGGCAACTTATTTTTTTCATGTTACTTAAACAAATTATGACAATTTATCTGGATCAGATGATTGGATTATCCAAAACTATTTCTAACTTTCGGCAACGAATTTAACAAAACAAAGACATGAAAAGTAATCTGTTTGTTCAGGCCGCCGTCGCGGCCTCTGTGCTCGTTGTTGCGGGATGCGACAAGGATGCCGAGAAAATTCAACTTCAAACCCCTGAGCCTAAAGCGGTTGTGGAGTCCACGACCGTTGAGTGCGCGGTCACATGGAAGGCTGTAGAGAATGCTGCCGGCTATTCATGGACTCTGTGTGAGGCCGCGGATCCTGCGACGGTGGTCTCCGAGGAGACTATCTTCACTGACGTGGCCAAGACTTTCTCTAATCTCAAAGAGGACACTGAATATGTCTTCACGGTCTCTGCCGTAGCCGCCCCTGAGACAAATTACCTGAATTCTGAAGAAGGCAAAGTCACCTTTAAGACCGGCATTCTACCTCGCGCCGAGGCTCCCGAGTTCAGGGCAAGTGCCATTACAGATGTCGGTGTGAGCGTGACTTGGAATGTTGTGGAAGGTGCCACCTACAAGTACAGGATTGTGGCGAAGGGCGATCCATCCAAGACATTGAACGGCGATGCCGACAAGGCATTCGGGGATCCGTTCGTGACACTTGCCGGATTGACAGCCTCTACAGCCTACATTATTTATGTACAGACAGTTCCGTCAGCAGAGTCCGGTCTTGTGGCATCCAACGAGGCTGCGTTTGAGTTCACGACCGAATCTGCCGCGACAACACCTTGGGTAGCGGTTGCCTTTGAGTACAGGGTCTTCGCGGAGAAGAACACTCTGATAATCCATAATGTGCCTAACAGCCTTGCCGCCAATTATTACACGACGACGGAAAACGTCAATGTGATCGGAAGCGGTTACGACACCGAATCAGCATTCAGCGAGTATGTGATCGAATGCTATGATACTCATCAGGCCGGAACCTACGCCAACACGTCCATCCACAAGTTCAGCAATTTGGGTCAGGGATGGAAAGCCGGGGAAAAACTCTTCTATGGAGCGGTGGCCGAAGACAAGAAAGGCAACACCAAACTCAATTGGTTCTGGCTTGAGATGCCTGGGAACCCTGGGGATGATGTGACGATTCTTGACTCTCCAAAGAAGTAGTCTTTGTTCTTAGGACTACCTGTCTTTAATCTTTTCCTCCGTCTTGGCCCGGAATTTGGCCACGTCTATCACAAAGCGCTCATGGGTACCCTCACCTATGAGCCCTTTTTCGTCATAGGCGGCGACCTTGAAGACGATCCTTCTTCGGTCAATATCCACGACCTCGCTTTCGCACCAGACCTTCAGTCCGACCGGTGTTGAGGAAACGTGTGTCACGTCCACTTTAGTCCCGACCGTTTCCTGCCCATCCTCCAGATAAGGCTTGACACTCATGCGGCTGGTTCGTTCCATAAGTGCGATCATCATAGGTGTCGCGAACACCCTGACACTTCCGCTCCCGATGTGGCTCGCGGTCAAATCCTCCGTCACGATTTCCTCCTGACGGCCTTTTATTCCAATCTCTACCATAGTTATCGAATATTTCTACCGGCAAATTTACGAATAGTCCGGCGGTTGGGCAAGTGTGGCGGCAAGCCCAAGGCACTGTCCCCCTGGTGAAGCCCCGGTTTGTCCACCAAAACTGCCTTTTCCGTGGATGGCCGTCCGGTCTTGCCCAGTTAGTCCACCGGCACTGCTTTCCCGTGGATGAGGGTAGGGGAGAATACAAAAAAAATGAGCGTCGACGCATCCCGCGTGGACTCTCACTCTAACCACATAATTAATAACACTAAAACTAATAACCAATAGGTTGATCGGGGAGAGAACCTCCTTGCTCAACCCGAGTACAAAGGTACAGCTTTTTTTTATACATGCAAATATTTTTTAATATTTTTTTGCATTTTTCGCCGATTATTCTACTTAACCGTTTTATTTCCAGTTCTATAAACAATAAGGGAAATTTTAGTTGGTTTTAATAAGCCAGCGGCTCACGGCTTCCAAAGCACGTTAATTCGGTAAATCACAGATTTAAAACGTTTCTCCTTATGATTCGTAAGCAGGAAGTAAGGTTCCTGTCATATTCCCACACAGGCGAGTGTGGCGACACTTATGCGGACGTGCGGCGGGAAAACGGCTCTCAACGCCCTGTGACAGGCATGAAGCGTCGCCCCCGTCGTGAAAACATCATCCACCAGCAGGATGTGCGAATATTCAGTGACATTCTTCAGCCGGTTTACCTGAAAGGCGCCTGCGACATTGCGAGTCTTGTCTTTGACCGAGAGTTTGGTTTGGGTGCGGGTACGATGCGGACGACTAAGGATGTCTGAGCGAAGTTCCGCCTTGAGCGAGCGCGCCAGGATATCGGCTATGATCTCGGCCTGATTATGCCCTCTTGACCACCGCCGCGTCCAATGCAAAGGAACGGGAATCACGGCATCAACATCACTGTAAAGCGAAGACGCAGACATGTCCCGGCCAAGCATCGATGCGAAATAACGTCCTGCCTGGTAGTCGTGGTGGTACTTTAACCTTTGGGTGATCAGCCTGTAGCCGGTCTGGGAACGGTAAAAGAACAGAGAAGTGGCCCGGGAATATTCCTCAAAACCTCCGGTTGCATCCAAATCCCGCTGGATCAGTGAGTTGAATCTGTCTGCCATTTGGTTGTGCGGCATATTCGAGAAAAACGTTCTGGGCAGGTCGGCAAGACAGTCAATACAGATGTGACTCTCGCGAAGGGTGAGAATCCGCCCGCAGACAATGCACTCCCGCGGCATCAAAAGGTCGCCGAGCGCGGTGAAGACTTCCGTAAAAGTAAAGATTCCCGTCATAGTCCAGTTCCCCTTTCCACGACCATTGTCTCGGCGTGGCGCTTATCATATAAGTTAGCGAATCAAGCAAGCACGTGGTATGAATATTTAGACCACAAACGTGCTTTACTTACTATCAGTCGGTTATATGTTACGAAATTATTACTTCATAGTTTCAACCTGCTCAGTGGTCATGTCTGTTGCCGCCGTGATCTGATCTACAGGGACTCCCAAGGACAGCAACGACTTGGCAACCTTCTCTAATCCCTTTCTCTATCCCCTTGGCCTGCCGCGCTCAGAGCCCTCCCCATCAGCCGCCGGCAGTGCCGGTACCGCTTCCGGTACTGATCCCCGGCGGACATCGTCCCCTGCTCCGGAGCCTCCTTTTCGAAGGCACCATGTCTAATGGTCTCTTGGTTAATGGTTGTCCGGCCACCGGCTCCCGCCTTACGGCCTCTTTGTTCTTTGAAGTCTCCATCGTTGATGCGTAGTCTGGTCATTATTGTCATTGTTGTCGCATTCGGCCCGGAACCCCTTCCGGAACCTGCCCGCAAGTTAGTAATTACAAATCCGCAAAACGAAAAGAAACACATGCGATTTATAAAAAACAGAAATTTTTTCGATGATACCCCCTAAGAAACCACTTTTCCAGGAGCCGATCGTCTTCTGCCGTCAGCAATCGAGCGCGTGACGACACCCCGAGTCACCGTCGTTCCGACAGACACAGCAATGGGAACGGTGATATTTAATAATAGAGAGAGTCACTGTCCAGACAATCACCCTGTCAACCGATGCTCATTTGCTCCGTTGTGATTTGCTTTCAGAATTTTTAACTTTACGGTTGGGATAACAACTCCTCGTCGGTAATAGGGTTCTTGTGCTTGGCGGCGGGATTACCGTCACTCTTCACAGGAACGGAAAGGTGATTGATTCCAACAACGGAGTCGGAGGAGACGGACCGTTCACCCCGGAGAGAGTCGGCTCTTGTCCTGGTTTCCAATTGGTTGACCTTTGCTACAGCGGTGAATATTCCAAAGCGGAGATAAAGAAGAAACTGATGGGCAAGGGCGGAGCCGTGGCGTTCTTCGGGACGAATGACCTTAAGGAGATTGTCCGCAGGGGAGAAGATGGTGATGTCCGGGCAAAGGTCTGGATGGAGGCCTTTGTTCTCAACATCGCCAAGTATATCGCTTCGGAGGCCGCTGATGTCTGTGGGAAAGTGGATGTAATCCTGCTGACCGAGGGGGAGCCTATGGGCGGGACATCGTGAGCGGAATCCGCAAGAGGGTGGAGTTCGTCGCCCCCGTTGAGGTCTATCCCGGAGAGTTCGAGCTGCAAAGCCTTGCCGAACACGGGTACGACATTCTTTCCGGCAACGCCACCATCCTTTCCTACGACAAGGATGCCCCGGAACCGGATCCGTTTGTTTGAAAGTCTTTGTGCGCATAACCTTGCCGCTCACGCACCGGCCCTGTCTAAAGAACCTTCTGTGCGTGAAAGAATCAGCCTTACGCACAGAAGGTGGTTTACGGATAAGTGGTGCGTGGATAAATCTGATTTACGCACGAGTGCCGGGTATGTTCAAGTCCAGTGCGCAGATGAGCATGATTTACGCACGAAAGCTTAAAAAATCAGTTTCTGTCCCCTGTAGAAGTCCAGCAACTTGGCCGAGAACAGGAACTCGTAGCGGGCGCGGGCCAGATTGGATTCTGATTCCAGGAAACTGTCCCGAGCCTCGTTGAACTCAGTGATGTTGGCCTTGCCGTTCTCGTATTTCGCAAGCACAAGCTCGTACGACTCCTTCGCGCTGGCGTCAGCGTCCAGACTTGACCGGAATTTCTCCTGAGCCGCCACAGCGTTGTAATACGCCTGCTGGATCTCCTTGTAGAGGCTTTTCTTGCTGTTTTCCAACTGCAACATCTGGTTCGTCCTCGAAAGCTCGGCGGAGCGGATCTGGTTCCTGGTCTGGAATCCCGAGAAAATCGGAATGCTCAGGTTAAGACCAAGATATTGGCTGAAATTGTTCTTGATTTGGTCTGCGAACGGATCGCTGGAATGACTGCTCATCGTGTAGTAATTGGTTCCCAGACCACCGCTGGCCATAAGAGATGGCAGACGGGCCCCCTTTGCGTTCCTGATGGAATATTCTGTGGCATCCAGCCTGAACTGCTCCGCCTGGATTGACGGCTTGCAGGCCACTGCCTGCGCATAGATGTCCTCCGGATTGCTCAGAAGCAGCCCGTCAACCGAAACAGAAGGGCGGACGATAGAGAATCCTTCAGGATTCGGTAACTCCAACAACTGGCTCAGATCCAACAGCGACAATCGTAAACTGTTGGCGGCCTGAGTCTCAGACAGTCGGCTCTGTCCCAGCGCTGCTTTCTGCTGAGCCACCTGAACCTTGCTGGCCTTGCCGCTCAGCTCCATCGCCGAGAGTCTCTCGACCTGAAGCGAATCGATGCTGACCTGATTCCTGGCCACATCCAGAAGCTCCATATTGTAGAGAATCTGCACATAAGCCTGCGCCACGGCGACACTGACATCTTCGCGAGCCTTCTGAAAATCAGCCGTCACGGCCTTGAGGTTCAGTTCGTCATGTTTAATCGAGTTGTTGATCCTGAGTCCTTGGAACACTGGCACTGAAGCTCCGAGGCTGACTCCCGTACTGGTAGTGTTGGTGTTTGAATAGGTGTTGTCAGCAGTCAATCCTCGTCCGAACGAGAAGTTCTCGCTTGCGCTTGCGCTCACACCCGGCAACCTGCTGTTCCTGGATGTGTTCAATTGAATTTCCTGCTGCTTGACCTGAATCTCCTGCTGTTTGAGGGAAATGTTGTTCTCAAGAGCGTGCGCGATGCAGTCCTGAAGCGTCCACAGCCTGCCATCCTGCGCGGAAAGCCCCACCGTCAGCAGACCAAAAATAATCAATGAATATATTCTTTTCATAGCGCTATTTCTTGTCTGTGAATATCTGATTACCACGGACTTTCTGATCCTTGCCCAGTCCGCTCTTCACCTCTATCTTGACCCCGTCGCTCAGCCCTGTGGTGACAGGCTGGCGTTTATACTGTCCGTCACCCTCGGCAAGATAGACGAACGTGGAATCCTTCTCAAATGAGATTGCCGCCTCAGGCACTGCCAAAACTGAGTCGGCGTGCTCCAAAGTGATCTCGGCGTTCGCGCTGTAGCCAGAACGGATCTTCACGCTGTCCAACTGGCTTACCCTGGCCTTGATCTCGAACTGGTTAGCACCGTTGTTCTGCACGGCCTTCGGGGAGATATATTCAAGGACAGCGTCCATTTCCACGCCCTGCACCGCTCCGATGGTGATTCTCATCCTCGTGCCTTCATCGACCTTGCCGACCTCTGTCTCATCCAGATTGCCTTTGAATATGAGGTCGTTCATATCGGCCACCGTGGCTATGGTTGTTCCGTCGTTGAATGTGTTGCTCTGGATCACCGAGTTGCCGACCTTGACCGGCACGTCCAGAATCAGGCCCGTGATTGTCGAGCGGATCAGCGTCGAGCTGGCCGTGGCGTTGCGCTTTGACACTCCGTCCCTGACAACCTCCAGAGCCTCCTCAGCTGCCTCTTTTTCCTCCTTTGCCTGATCCAGGGCCTGACGCACTTGGTCATATTCCTCGGCACTTACCAACTGTTTGTCGTAGAGAGCCTTTTCACGTCCGAAGTTGGTCTGTGCCTGCTCAAGGTTCAATTCGGCGATGCGCAAACGGCTCTGCGCCGAACTCAGCGAACCCATCTCAGGAATGACCTTGACCTTGGCGATCACCTCGCCTTCCTTCACCTGGTCACCAGCCTCCTTGTAGATCTCGGATATGATGCCGCTGATCTGCGGCTTGATGTTCACCTCGTCACGCGGCTCAATGGTGCCGGTGATGAGGGTGGTCTTCTTGATGTCGGCGATCTCGGCGGAAAGCTCCTCGTAGCGGATCTCCTGCGGACGTGACTTTTTCCAAAGGAAGTAGAATGTGCCAGCGAACACCACGATGATGGCGGCGAACAGAATGTACTTGAAATACTTTTTCATATTGCTTGACTTTTTATTTCCGAATATTGATTCTTGACTATCTATCTTTGAATATGTTTGCTCATCCTTAATATGTCTTGTTCCCGAAGCGGCTTATTCATCCCTCATAGCGTCCACCGGTTTGATGCTCATAGCCCTGGCCGCCGGGGCGAGTCCGGCCACGACTCCGAGAACAGTCAACCCGAGAAGAGTTCCGACAGCTGTCCAGAAACTGATCTGGAACGGAGCCTGAAGGATGCCGTCTGTCGTGAAGGCCAGCTCCAACCCTTGCAGGATCAGCACCGAGAACAGCAGGCCCAACATTCCGGCCACGGCTGTCAGCAGGATGCTTTCCCAGATGATCTGCGATAGAATCATCTTCGGAGTCGCTCCTATGGCTCGGCGGATTCCGATTTCCGTGGTACGTTCCCGGACCGTCACCATCATAATGTTCGAGATGCCGATCACACCGGCCAGCAACGTCCCGATTCCAATTAGCCAGATCAGGAAGTTCACACCTTTGAACAGGCTGTCGATCATCATAAAGAACATCTCGGTGTTGAGGACGGTGACTGCCTGTTCATCTGTCGGGTCTATGTAGTGGTTGCTTGCGATGGCTTTTCTGATCTTCGGGATGATGTCGCTCATCACGATCCCTTCTTTAGCCGTGACCGCCATCACCTGTACTTTGTCACCCATATTGTAAACGGCCTGCACTACGGAAATCGGAATCACGATGGCCTCGGTCTGCCTGCCTCCGAAGCTGATGACACTGTGTTCGTTGTAGTCAACTCCGATGACCTGGTAATATGCCGGGCCGATCTTGATTCTGGTTCCGCACGGGTCCACCCCCTTGGGATAGAGGTTTTCGTAAACCTGCTTTCCTATCACGCAGACCTTGCGTTTCTGCGCCACGTCCATCTCGTTGATGTAGCGTCCGTAAACTATCGTCGGTGTCTCTATTTTAGCGAAGTCGGCCTTCAACCCCTTGACGTTGCACCTTGATGACTTGTCCTCGTAGGTTGCCTCGCCTCTGGACCAACTGAAGCATTGAGGCGACACGATGTCCACTTCAGGAACCTTTTCCTTGAGAATCTCCACGTCCTTGATGTTCATCTCCCAGTAACGTCCCTTGTTGAAGCCTTTGTATGGCTTGGACGTGTTCTGGGACCAGATCATCGCCGAGTTGGACGCAAACCCTCCCATCTGCTGGTTCAGCATCACCTTGAACCCGTCGCCGCCGCCCAGCAGGAACAGCAGCATGAATATTCCCCAGAACACCCCGAACCCGGTCAGCAGGCTCCGTCCCTTGTTGCGGGTCAGCGTGTCAAGGATTTCCTTGAATCGGTCTATATCGAAAAATTTCATTCTATGAAATTTAATAATTTCCTTACAATTATTTATGAATATATTCAATTGGTTTTCAGTTGTCTCCTTATTTTATCATTCGCTGCGGAGGGCTTCGATCGGGCGGACCTTTGCGGCTTTGCGGGCTGGGGCGAGACCGGCGATGGTGCCGGCTATGACCAGTAGGATTGTAGCGCCGAAGCAGACGTTCAGGCCGACCGTAGGATCTTTAAAGACCGTCTGCTGGAAAAGCCCGAAGTCCATCACCATATTTCCGGAAATATGATCGAGCCACTCATTGGCCAGAACTCCGAGCACCATTCCGACGTAGCCGAAGAACGCGGTGATGATGATACTTTCGGAAATGATCAGTTTCAGTATGGCCCACGGGCTCGCGCCGATCGCCTTGCGGATCCCGAACTCGTGCGTGCGCTCCTTGACAGAAATCAGCATGATGTTCGAGACACCCACGATCCCGCTCAGGAGGGTGAGGATTCCGATGATCCAGAGCGCTGTCCTGATCATTGACATTCCTTTGTTCATCTCCATGCTCATTGTCAGGAGATTCCATATTCCCACAGCCCTCTTGTCGTCCGGGGCGGCGTTGTGGTTTTTGTTCAGCGATGCTCGCAGCCGATCCTCGAACGCCCTGTTGTCTTCCTCGGTGTCCAGCCCGTGGAACGAGAAAGTATATTCATCAATCTCCTTGCCTCTGTTGTAGATTGTCCGGATGGTGGTGATCGGAGCGTAGAGGCTGGACCAACCGTTCTCGTTCGGCCTGAGGATGCCGATGACCTGAAACATCGAAGAGTTGATCTTGACATATTTCCCAACCAACGCTTCCGCCGCTGCCGCTTTCTGGAGAGCCGTAAGACCTTCCTCCTTTTCTCCCGTCACACCCAGAAGTTCCCTCGCGTCGTTGCTGTCCATCACTATGACCCTTCTCCTCTCCTTGATGTCTATCTTGTTGATGAACCTGCCGTAGAGAAGGCTGAGCTTATTCATTTCTGAATATTCAGGGCTGACTCCGCTGACCTGCTTGACGATGTATTCCTTGCCGTAGCTTGTGGTGAGGCTCGCTTGGGTGAGTATTGTTCCGGCCTTTTCCACATTATCAGCGAAGTCCGGACCGAGGGTGATGTCTATGTCCTTGTCGTTCAAGTCGATCCTTCGGCCTTCCCGCATTCCGTTGTACGGCTTGGAAGTGTAGCCTCCCCAGACGTTCATAGTGTTGGTCATGTAGTCGCTGTTGTTGCTCTCAAGGGCGTGGATCAAGCCGTTGCCCGCTCCCAACAGAAAGATGAGCATGAATATTCCCCAGGCCACAGCGAAGCCGGTGAGGGCGGTGCGGAGCTTGTTCCTCCGGATGTTGCTCCAGATTTCTTCAAACAGGTCTCTCATCGCTTACTTCATTATAGTGCCCTCGCCGAACGGAGAGGCGTCGTGCCTGATGTTCTGCTCGATCTTGCCGATGACTCCGTCCTTGATGTGGATGATGCGGTTTGTGAAGTTTGCCACCCCGCTCTCGTGGGTCACGACGATGATGGTCATGTTCTCCTTCTCGTTGAGTTCCCGCAGCAGGTTCATAATCTCCACGGAAGTCTTTGAGTCCAAGGCTCCTGTGGGTTCGTCGGCAAGGATGATCTCCGGCTTTGTGATCAGCGCGCGGGCGATCGCTACCCTCTGCTTCTGGCCTCCGGACATCTCGTTAGGATAGTGGTCAGCCCACTCTTTCAGCCCAAGTCTTTCCAGAAATTCCATCGCCATCCTGTGCCGCTTCTGCCTGCCGACGCCTTGATAGAAGAGCGGCAGCTCAACGTTCTCCGCCGCCGTCTTGAACCCTATCAGATTGTAGGACTGGAATATGAATCCGATCATCTTGTTCCTGTACTCGGCGGCTTTTGTTTCGGAGAGATTCCAGATCAGGTTGCCATTTATGCGATATTCACCTGAGTCGTAGTTGTCCAATATTCCAAGAATATTCAGAAGCGTGGATTTGCCTGATCCCGAAGCTCCCATGATGGAGACAAACTCTCCCTTTCCTATGGTAAGGTCAATGCCCTTCAGCACGTGCAGAGGCTGCGCGCCCTGGTAGGTCTTGTTGACGTCTTTTAATTCAATCAGCATTTGGTTGTTATCTTTTTTGCCCTATGGGCTGTTGTTTCTTTTTCATATACTTCTTGAAGATTGTCTTGTCTTCTTTACTGGTCTTCCGTCACTTCGACAAGCTCTGTGACCGGATATTTCTCACCTGTTTTGTGTATTAGTTTATTAATACACTGCAAAGATAGGTATGTTTTTCTATAAAGCAATAGTTTTTTGAGGGAAATTCACAAACGCTTAGATATAACGTTCTAGCGCCAGATTTATAACAAAATACACGTCAATTAATAGAAAATGTTTATCTTGTGGTCTGGATTTGCAAGCCCAAGACTGAGATAAACTTTTTAGCACAATAATGAATATGACAAATGGATCAAGTACGACATAGTCGGCTCTCACATCGCCAATTACGATTTTATGATCGACTTGTCGCACTTCAAAGGACACGCGATGGGTGGATTCGGTGGAGCCTTGAAGAACGCTTCCATCGGTGTGGCTTCCCGAAACGGCAAGGCGTACATCCACACGGCTGGCAAGGCTGAGGACTATCAGCTTCTGTGGCAGAACCTTCCTGAGAAGTGGGACGAAAGCCCGGAGGGCAACACTCCGTTCATCGAGTCGATGGCCGCCGCCGCCCAGGCCGTCAATGATTATTTCGCCGACAAGAAAGGAATTGTGTACATCAATGTCCTTAATAATCTCTCAATTGACTGTGACTGCGACGGTGATCCTCACAAGCCGACAATAAAGGACATCGGAATGGCAGCTTCCCTCGATCCGGTCGCCCTTGACAAGTTCTGCCTCGATCAGGTGTTCAACCTTCCGAAAGACAAGGACAACGACACACAGGCCCTCCTCGACAGGATCAGCCAGCGTCACGGCACCCGCATCGTGTACCGTGCTGAGGAAATGGGTCTCGGCTCCACTGAATATGTCGTCAAGGACATTGACTGATTTCAACGCATCACCTTGCCGAGACGATGTAGAAACAGGAGGTGGAGAGGAAGTTGCGGAGGAACGGGATGTGGTCGAGGCCGAGACGCAGACGGGTCGGGCGAAGATGGAACTTGGCCTTGTAGTGCGGGCTGATCAACCACAACTTGCGTTCAACAATTTGAAAGCCAGTCTCTTTGCAGAGGCGCTCGAACTTTTCGGGAGTCATTTTGGAGCGCTTGATGCTCAGCAGTTCAGCGATCCTGGAGGGATCTTCCTTGAATATTCTTAAGTAACCTTGGTAAAGGGGGGCCGGGAGGAGGTGGGCGAAAGGAACTTTCGAGCAGAATCCGCTACGGCAGATCTGCTGATGGCCGCCGAACGGCATCTGCCAGGCCGGGAAGCCGAAGAACACGATTCCGTCGGGCTTCAGGAATTTTTTCAGACCAAGGAAAAAGGCAGGCTTGTCCTCCGGCTCGATGTGCTCTATGACATCGTGGATCAACACGATGTCGAAGCGGTCTTCCCGAGGAGGCATATTCAGAAAATTCCCGCTGATGAACTCTCCCGACATATTCATTTTGCCGAAATATTCCTTGGCATGCTCTATCTTGTTGGTGGCCAGGTCAATGCCCGTGACGGAGCATCCCGCTTCGGCTAACGGCAGGAGGTTTCCGCCCTCGCCGCAGCCGATCTCCAGAACGCGCGTTCCGGCTCCGACGCTCTTGAAATTCTGAAGGTAGTCGATGTAGAATTCCTTGGAAGTCTGCGCCAACTCCTTGAAATACCGTTCCCTGTCAGTGTGCCTCTCCTGCATTGATTTTTGAATATGTGGTTAAATAATCGTTAAAAAACTTTGCCAAATCTGCGGCAACTTATTATTAACTGTTGTAAAAGTACATTAAAAATGCGAGTTTTTTGTACTTTTGAAAGACAAAATCACATAACATGAAACGATTCTCGACAATCATTCTATTGTTGGTCATGATCTGTGCCAATGCTCAGGAAAACATCCATTACCAGTGGATGAACTTCTATGGAAAGAATCTTGGTACTGACAGAAAGGCTTTCAACCCGCGCAAGATCGACCTTCCGTCCGTTGACGGCTTCAATGCCTACACGGCTGACCTGCACATGCACACAATCTATTCAGATGCGCAAGTGACACCTGAGATGAGGGTGTATGAGGCTTACCTTGAAGGGCTTGACATTCTGGCCATCACGGATCATCATTCGCATCCGAGGGTTTATAGGGGATCTGATGACATGAATGTGGCGGTGGACTGCGCTGTCGAGGCGGCGAAGGATTTCGACCTCAAGATAGTGCGAGGGTTCGAGATAACAGGCAGCGAGCCGGTTGGGCACATCAATGTGCTTTTTACGGGCGACCTCAACAAGTACAGGCTCAGCCAGGGTTTTGACACCAAGGAATGCGACAAGGTGTTGGAGATAGCGCGCGGCGAGGACGCTTTCATTACGACAAACCATCCTGGCTGGCCGGATCAGAACAGCGATCTGTCGGACTACATTGCCGGCCACATCAAGGACGGAACCATTCAGGGCATCGAGGTGTTCAACCACAAGGAGTTCTATCCGCTTGCCATTGACCATGCGCTCAACTACAATCTTGCGATGCTTGGCTGCACCGACAGCCACTATCCGACCTACATGCTGTATGACCAGAAGGATAATCATCGTGATCTTACGATAATATTCGCGAAAGACAAGAGTGACGAGGCGATCAAGGAGGCGTTGCGCGCGCGGAGAACCATTGCCTGGGCGAACAACATGCTTTGCGGCGAAGAGAGTCTGCTGCTCTCCTTCATCAAGGCGGCTGTCAAGGTCGAGCGTTTCCGTACGCTGGAAAGCGGCGAGGTTCTCTTCCGTTTGTACAACAGTTGTTCGGTTCCGTTTTACCTCAGCGCCGAGAACAGCAATGAGAACATCTACCTGCCTGCCGGAGGCTATGCTGAGTCGAAGCGCAGGAAAGAGGACTTGAAACATATTTTCAAGGTGGACAATGTGTACTGTGGCTCGACAAGCCACCCTTCATTCCCTCTGTCATTCCTGCTGGAGGCGGGGAAAATAGCTGCTCCGTACCTTAAGGAGGAGAGTCTGGCCATCGATGATGACGGCATCAGTTTCCGTTTTGCCCCGAGCATGGGGACGATTTACTACACCTTGGACGGAAGCGAGCCGACCGAACAATCGACCTGCTATGACGGCAACCCGGTGGTGCTGGCAGGAGGAGCCCATGTCAAGGCGATCTGCAAGAGAGGCGGCAGCGTCAGCGGAGTCTATGAAAGGAATATTCCTTATGCCGCTTCCGTAAAGGCCAAGGCGCGTAGGCAAGGTGTCAATTTCAAGTACTTCGAGGGAGCCGACATGTCGTCAACCGAGGAGATCGACAAGTTGGAAAAGGTCACGCTTAGCGGACAGAAGAGGGATTTGAATATTTCCGAGGGCGAAGGAAATGACTATTTCGGCTATGTGTTCGAAGGTGTTATGAAGATTGAGCAAAGTGGCTTGTACACGTTCACTCTGCTGACAAACGACGGTTCGGATCTCTACATCGACGGAGTCCTGGCTTGTGACAACAATGTCCGTACAGGTTACACCGTGGCCTCCGGCAGCATATTCCTTCAGAAAGGCTTTCACAAGTACCGCATCCGTTACTTCGAAGGCTACGGTGGCGAGAGTTTCGCCCTCAAGTGGCAGGCTCCCGGCGATCTCAACGCCAAGGACTTCCCCGCGGCTCTCCTCTTTGTTGAATAGCAACGTGTTTGCCTGACTTCTTCGGAAGATGCCTATTCTTGATTACCGCAAGCTTTGAGTGTGCGGCAAGCCATCTTCGGCGACGGTTTCGGCTCGGAACGTCGCCCAATAGTGCCGCGGAACACTCTCGGGCTACGAAACGGCCTTAGAATGTCGCCTAACGGTGCTGCAGGGATTGTTCGGGAATTATCGAATGCAATAATGTAGCCCACTGGCTGCGGGATTGGACACAAAACGGTAAGCCGCTAACTGCCGGGATTGTTCATGGCCGTTCGGATGATCTCCAGGATCTCTTCGCCGTATTTTTCGCACTTTGACTTGCCGAAGCCTTTGACGCTGAGGAGTTCCTCTTTGGTTGTGGGGGCGAGGTCGGCTATGGCCAGAAGGGTTTTCTGGTGGAGGATCATGAAGGCGGGGACGTTGTCTTTCTGGTATTTTTCACGCCGCCAGTCCACAATGGCCTGGGCCAGTTCAGGATGGATGCTGCCAGTGTAGGTGGGCGATTCTCCATCCGGTTCCCGAACCTGTCGAAGGGCCGACGGTTCGACAGGCTCACCAACCGCGTCTGGGCGTTGAGCTTGCTGAATCGACTCCTTGGATGCCGAAGCCTTCTCAGGTGTGGAAATCAGCGACCTGACCAATGCCTTTAACGATCTGGCATCCGACAACTCGTTGTCCGTCTTTAACTTATGGTATGCTTTCGTGCTAAAGCCTTCCGACAGGATAGTCTCGTAGAGGGTCATCCGGAATCTAAGCTCTGCCAGAAATTCCTCGGAGGCGGCCTTGAAGGCTTTCCTGACCTCTTTGTCGTCAATCTCTACAAGAGTCAGCGGCGCGGCGAACGAGGCCAAAGGACGGAATTGTGTGGTGAAATATTCGCAGGCCTTGGTGACGCGCTCCCGCAGGAGAGGGAACTCTTCCGCCGTGCCGCTATGGATTGTCGAGGTGATGTAGCGGAGCTGCTTCTGGAATTTCTGCGCCGTGTCGCTGAGGGATCGTATTCCCTCGAAGGGCTGCGGGGCGCTTTTGCCGGAGCCATCGGAGCTGTCGAACATTCCGCCTACTTGGGCGGCATTGCCCGCACCTACTGTGTTGAACCTGCCAGCCTGGTCGGGGTAAAGGTTCGAAAGGTTGACCTGGTATATTCGGTTAACCCTGTTGTAGAGATAGCGAAGGCGTTGAAGATCAAAGGCATCGCACAAGGTTGAGGTGAAATATTCATTGGCCATGGCGGGGAGTTTGAGCCGCGCCTCTTCCGCCGGCTCGCGGCTGCTTTCGAACGTCGAGACCTCATCGCTGGTGAAGGTGCAGCGCCGTGTGATCGGGGTGGTCAGGATGATGCCTTCGAGGGTGCGGCAGCGGGAGAGGGCGACGTAGACCTGGCCGAACGAGAATGCCGCGCCCGCGTCGATGATGACTTGGTCGAAGGTCAGTCCCTGACTCTTGTGGATCGTCACCGCCCACGCCGGACGCAAAGGAACCTGCTCGAAAGTGCCTTCCACAATTCCCTCTATCTCACCGCTTTCCTCGTTGAGGCCGTAGCGGATGTTCTCCCATCTTTCCGTGTTGACCTCGATGCTTTCGCCGCTCTCGTCCTCCACGATCAGTGCCGGCTTGACTTTCTTCACTGTCGCGATCTTTCCGTTGTAGTAGCGTCCCTCTCCCGAAGTGTCGTTGCGCACGAACATCACCTGCGCGCCGACCCTCAGACGAAGCTGAGTCTCAGCAGGATAGGCGTTTTCCGGGAATATTCCATCGATCTGTGCCTCGAATGTCGCCTCCTCGGTCTCCAGCGCGTTCATCTTCGCCTCGTTCACGGAGTCCGCCTGGGCGTTGTGGGTGGTGAGGCGGATCCAGCGCTCGTCCTCCGGTGGCACGAAGCCGGGGAAGAGCCTCTTGTTCAATTCGTTCAAGGCCGCGTCGCCCGGCATCCCGGAGCGAACCTCATTCAGTATGTCAAGGAATAGTCTGTCACTCTGCCGGTGAACCTTCTCAAGCTCGACCGTTACGAACGACAACCTTTGCAACACCTTGGAATTGAAGAAGAAAGGTGATGAATATACTTGCTCCATGTACGGTCTTTCCGATTCTTTGACCACCGGCGGAAGCTGCTGGATGTCCCCGATCATCAGGAGTTGCACCCCTCCGAACGGACGGTCGTTGCGCCGGTAACGCTTGAGCGTGTCATCGATCGCGTCCAGAATGTCGGCCCTCACCATCGAGATCTCATCGATGATCAGAAGGTCAAGAGTCCGCAGGATCCTCACCCTTTCCTTGCGCAGGGAGCGCATCCGCTCCGGCATCTGATATTCGGTAACAAGCTCTTTTACGTCGGGTAGATACGGACAAAGCGGCAGCTGGAAGAACGAATGTATGGTCACTCCGCCGGCGTTGATGGCCGCAACTCCTGTGGGAGCCACGACGGCGAACCGTTTGGATGTCTGCCGCACAATCTCCTTAAGGAACGTTGTCTTTCCCGTCCCCGCCTTGCCTGTCAGGAACACGGAGACCCCCGTCTCTTCCACATATCTCTCCGCCAATGTGAATCTCTCGTCCTTTTCGATCATAGCTCTTTTAGCCTTTCTGTTTTGTCAATGGTTTTCCAATCAACTTTCTGATTGTCGGTGGCAATCCGGTACGTAAAGTCCGGTTCTGTCTGGAGGCCGGCCGATAACCGGTCTGTCTCTCTTTCCGTTAAAGTTAGCATTAAAAGTTCTTACGACAAAATCGGATTTTGGTTGCGAATTTGTGAACCGGGGAAATCTTGTGGCAGGTAATTCGTTGGTTAGCAACATCTTGATGTAGCGCTCTCCCCTTGTTTTCAGTAGAGTATGCTTTGGTCAATCTTTTGATTAACAGTTTTTTAACAGCCTCGTCCGAAACTTCTGTTTCTCAAGAAAAATCGTTATGTTTGTTACAGAAATGCCGAACGGGAATATTCATAAAAGGGGATTTGTTCCGGAGCTGCCGGGAGGGTGCGACCTTTCGGGGGAGCGCATCCTGCTGCATTGCTGCTGCGCGCCTTGCTCGACCGCCATCATCGAGTGGATGGTCGGCGAAGGGCTGCGTCCGGGAATATTCTTCAGCAACTCCAACATAGTTCCTTTCCGTGAATATGAGATCCGCCGCGACGAGTTGCGCCGCTATGCCGCCGCCCACGGTCTGGAAACCATTGATGATGAATATGATCACGCGGCCTGGCTGGCCTTTGTCCGCCGGTTGGAGACGGGTGTGGCCGCTGATGATTGTCCGGTCGCCCGAATCGCCGACATGCCGGAGCGCGGTCCCCGTTGCCTTGAGTGTTTCAAGTTCCGTCTCCTCCGTGCCGCGCGCTATGCCTCTTCCAACGGCTATCGTATGCTGACAACCACCCTGGCCTCGTCCCGGTGGAAGGATCTCGCCCAGGTTGACGCCGCCGGTCGCTGGGCCTGCGATCGGGTGAACGGTACCAGTGGTGATGGATGCGCCATTGGTCATGGGGCGGAGACAAACGCAGAAACCCATCCGTCCGTCCGCCATGAGGTCTTGTGGTGGAACCAGAACTGGCGCCGCGGCGGTCTTCAGGAACGGCGCTGCGCCCTGATCAAGGAATGGGAAATGTACAACCAGACCTTCTGTGGCTGCGAATTCTCGGAACGGCACTGAGCCAAGAGACTCTTTTGATTTTGTTTGTGGTTTTTCTCCACGAAGAGTATTTCAAACACCCAAAATCAGCGTCTCTGGTGCGCGGGAGCGGCGCTTTTGCTCACGAGGCTGGTCGTGGACTGTCTCTGGTGCGCAGGAGCGGCGCTTTTGCTCACGAGGCTGGTCGTGGGCTGTCTCTGGTGCGCGGGATCGGCGCTTTTGCTCACGAGGCTGGTCGTGGACTGGCTTTGGTGCGCGGGGGCGGTGCTTTTGCTCACGGTTATTTCTTGTAGAGGGCGAAGAGGGCGGAGCCGGAGCCGGACATGGAGGCGTAGGTGGCGCCGGAGTCGTAGAGGGACTGCTTGATGGCGGCCAACTCGGGGTGTGCTTTGAAGACTGTGGCCTCGAAGTCGTTGACCAGCAGGTCTTTCCATTCGGAGACTGGTTCTGCCAGCACGGATTTCAGTCCGGTTGTCTCTGCCGGCTTGCCAAGTCCGGTTGGTGAGCGATGACTAACCACTGGATTGCCAGGCTGCTCGCTGAACCTGTCGCAGCGCTCTGGTGATCCAGTTGAGGCCTGCTCGCCGGATCCGTCGCAGCGCTCTGGTGATCCAGTTGAGTCCTGCTCGCCGGATCCGTCGCGGCGCGTTTCCCGAGGAACGATCCCTTTGTAGGCCTCTGCGGTGGAGACCGAAACACCTTCCGGAATCAACACCTTTATCTCGTACTCTGAGAGATCAATATCGTAAGGCTCAAGCACTTCTCCTCTTCCTGATCCGATCATTGGACGGTTGAAAATGAAGAAGGCACAGTCGCTGCCAAGTCTGGAGGCATATTCAGAAAGCCTTTGCCCGGAAAGCCCGAGTCCGCAAAGTTCGTTCAGAGCCTTGAGGGTGAATGCCGCGTCCGCCGATCCGCCGCCGAGGCCGGCCCCGACAGGAGCGTTCTTTTCAAGGAATATCTTGACAGGCGGCAGGTCAAAATCCTGAGCCAGAACATTGTACGCCTTGGCGCACAAATCTTTCATCGGATTCCAGTCCACACCCTCCTTGCGGGCGATCGTGATCATCAACTTTCCGTCCTCGGATATTCCCTGTGCCAGATCTACTTCGTTCTCCTTCTGGTCGCAGAACTTGCCGACGCACCCGTCCTGACCTCCATATTCAGCGAAAAGCGCCGCCGAGGTGCGGCTGTAGTCGTCGCCGGCGATGATCTCAAGCGTGTCCCCGAAATCAAAGCACGGCACGAACAGCGTCTCGATGTCGTGGAACCCATCGGCACGCTTCCGCAGGACACTCAGCCCCAGATTCAGCTTGACATTCGTCTTGACAATCATGGTCTTTAAGTAAGCGTTAAAAAATAAGTTCAAGTTGTTTTTTAATGATTACTAAGCGAAGCTGCGGATGGCGTTCTCGACCTCGCCGGCGACGGCTGACCGGCACGGACTTCCGTCACTGGACTCTTCCGGGACGGCTTCCAGGACAGGAGCCACGAAGGATATCATCTGAAGCACTTTGGCCTCATCCTCGGGGATGCCTCTGGAGCGCATGTAGAACTGCTCGTCCTCGTTCAGTTTGCCGACCGTGGCTCCGTGCGAGCACTTCACATCGTCGGCGTAGATCTCCAGCCGGGGCTTGGTGTTGACTCTTGCCGAATCCGAAAGCAGTATGTTGTGGTTCTCCTGGAACGCCTCGGTTCTCTGGGCGTCCGGCGCGATTACGATCTTGCCGAAGAATCCGCATTTGGCTTCACCGGCAGCCAACCCGTTGAAAATCTGTCGGGAACAGCAATCGCCAGTGCGGTGATGCATCGTGATGTCGAACGTCACCTCGTCGTGGCCGGAGCAAAGGTATATTCCAGAAAGCCTGACTTCGGAATGCGCTCCGGTCAGGTCAATCGTCAGCGGAATCCTTGCCGAGACTCCCGGCAGCACTACCACCGTAAGATCCAGCGCCGCGTCGGCCCCCACCTCGATGTTGGACGGAATACCATAAGGATCAGTCGCTTCGACAAACCTGGTGACCGGGGAAACAGCGACACCGGCTCCAACGGCAGCGTCTGCTGAACCGAGCACAAAGACTTTACGAATATGCTCACCGTCAGCGACCTTCATTCCCGGCACGATGGGCGAAGGAATATAATTGCCGTGGTCTATGTTTTTAGAACTGTTCAAAGCCATTTTTCTCTATCTTGTCAATCAGTTCGTAACCGCCGCTGGCCACGATGCGGCCATCCTTCAGGACATGCACGACATCCGGCCTGACATATTCAAGAAGCTTCTGGTAGTGGGTGATGACGATCGCCGACTTTTCCGGGGTGTGCAGGGCGTTCACTCCGTCGGCCACGATCTTGAGCGCGTCCACGTCCAGTCCGCTGTCCGTCTCGTCGAGGATCGCGAGGGTCGGATCGAGCATCGCCATCTGGAAGATCTCGTTCCTCTTTTTCTCTCCGCCGGAGAAACCGACATTGACCTCGCGCTTGGCGAACTCCGGCTTCATCTGGACGAAGGCCATTTTATGCTTCATAAGTTTCAGAAAATCACCGGCTTTCATCGGCTCCTTGCCTTGGGCCTTGAGCTTGGAGTTGATCGCGGTCTTCATGAAGTTCGTGATGGAGACTCCGGGGATCTCGATAGGGTACTGGAAGGACATGAACAGTCCGGCCCAGGCTCTTTCCTCCGGCTTCATCGTCAGCAGATCCTTGCCGTCGAACTCTATCGTGCCGGAAGTGACCTCGTAGTTCGGCTTTCCGGTCAGGACAGAGGACAGGGTGCTTTTGCCGGCTCCGTTCGGACCCATCACGGCGTGGATCTCGCCGCGGCGGATCTCAAGGTTGATGCCCTTGAGGATCTCCTTGTCTGCGACACTGGCGTGCAGATCGGTTATTTTCAGTAATATGTCTGTCATGGTCATTAATATTTTGCGTGGAGGCCAAGCTCCTCGTTGTCAATTATTTCTCCTCTCTGTACAGTCGGTACCAAGTCCAGAGGGACCAGATGCCGTTTATGAGGTACAGGGCGCTGACGATCGGCATGAACACGAGTCCGGCGCTGATGTAGAGGGTGATGTTGGTGACGTTCACCACAAGCCACACGATCCAGCAGTCCCACTTCTTCTGGGCGGAAAGGAACTGCGCCAGAAGCGTCAGCATCAGCCCGAACGAATCCAGCCACGGATTCGGATCAGGTGTGAATATGTCCGTGAACCACGATGTCCCCAATTTGTGGAGGACGAATCCCCAGATCGCACCGGCAATCACCACGACGGTGAGCGCCGCACACCAGTCCCGCATCGATAGCCGTGTCACTTTCAGGGCGGAAGCGTCTTTCGAACTCTGCTCGGAAGGTCTCGGATGAGTCCACCTCCAGTGTCCGAAGGCGTTGATGCCGAAGGCTATCGGCTGGAGAAGCATGGCCGAGTACAGATGCCTCTGCCAGAACAGCGTGAACAACAGAATGTTGTACAGGTAGCCGACCCAGAAGTTGTACTTGTTGTTGCGCCCGGCCATCACCACGCAGGTAAGTCCCGCGATGACACCGAGCAGCTCCAGGAAGCTCACTCCCGTTCCGCCTAACGTGAACGCAATGTTTTCTATGTCAAAGAATCCCATAATTCATTCGTAAATATATTCATTAACCTACCGATCCTTCGAGGGAGACCTGAAGCAGTTTGGTGGCCTCGACGGCGAACTCCATCGGGAGGCGGGAAAGCACCTCGTGGGCGTAGCCGTTGACAATCAGACCGACAGCGTCCTCCGGGCCGAGTCCCCTCTGGTTGCAGTAGAAGAGCTGCTCGTCGCTGATTTTCGAGGTCGTGGCCTCATGCTCCACGATCGCCGTGGGATTCGCGCTCTGGATGTCCGGGAACGTGTGCGCCCCGCACTGCGAGCCGATCAGAAGGCTGTCGCACTGCGAGAAGTTCCGCGCTCCGGTCGCCCCGGCGTTCATCCGGACGAGACCGCGGTAGCTGTTCTGACTGTGACCCGCTGATATTCCCTTACTTACGATCCGGCTTCTGGTGCCGCGTCCGAGATGGATCATCTTCGTGCCGGTGTCCGCCTGCTGGTAGTTGTTCGTCACGGCCACGGAGTAGAACTCCGACGAGGAGTAGTCGCCCTTCAGGATCGTCGAAGGGTACTTCCAAGTGATCGCCGAGCCGGTCTCGACCTGAGTCCAGCTCAGGTGCGAACCGCTGCCCTTGCATATTCCTCTCTTAGTCACGAGGTTAAGGATGCCGCCGCGTCCTTGGGCATCTCCGGGGTACCAGTTCTGCACCGTTGAGTATTTCACATCGGCGTCCTTCTCGACCACGATCTCAACCACAGCGGCGTGCAGCTGGTTCTCGTCGCGCATCGGAGCCGTGCAGCCCTCCATGTAGCTCAGCTGCGAACCCTCGTCCGCCACGATGAGCGTCCTTTCGAACTGTCCCGTGCCGGCGGCGTTGATCCTGAAATAGCTGGAAAGCTCCATCGGGCACTTGACCCCTTTGGGAATATAGCAGAAACTACCGTCGCTGAAGACCGCCGAGTTGAGTGCCGCGAAGAAATTGTCTCCGACCGGAACGACGGAGGCGAGGTACTTCCTCACCAGATCCGGATGCTCCTTGACAGCCTCCGAGAAACTACAGAATATGATTCCTTTCTCCGCCAGCGAGGCTCTGAAGGTCGTGGCCACGGAGACCGAGTCGAAGACAGCATCCACGGCCACCACTCCGGCCAGAGCCTCGCGCTCACGCACCGGAATGCCCAGCTTCTCGAATGTCTCCTCAAGTTTCGGGTCTATCTCTTTCGGCCTGTCCACGTTCTTCTTCGGAGCGGCATAGTAGATAATGTCTTGAAAATCGATCTCCGGCATGTCCAGATGCCCCCACTGTGGCATCTCCATGCTCTGCCATTTGCGGAAAGCGTTCAGACGGAACTCCAGCATCCATTCCGGCTCTTCCTTAAGCCGTGAGATCGTGCGGATGATGTCCTCGTTCAGTCCCTTTGGGATGAAGTCCTGTCCGACCTCGGTGACGAAGCCCTCCTTGTACTCCTGTCTGGTGACCTCCTGTATGATCTTATCTTCTTCCTTGATGTCCATATAGTTCTTGTTTCTCCCTCACCGTCTCTTGACGCAAAAGCGAAGAGAGAGGATTGAATACTACAAAGATAGCGAAAGCACCTTTCAGTTGGAAATTTTACGCATTGTTTTTCAGGACTAGAAAAGAATAAAGTCCAGGAGCCGCAAAAGTCCGGAGAGCCTCTAACCTGAATTTCTTACGAGCAAAATCTGGGTTAGAGGCCCTCTGGGCTTTATCTTTGGACTGTGTGATTACTTGTTCAGCGCGTCGGCGGATTTGATGTAATTGGCGAGTTCGGCGTCGGAGACGTGGAAGTTCTGCATCTCGCCGGAGAGGTACTGGTCGTAGGAGCTCATGTCCACGAAACCGTGTCCGGACAGGTTGAAGAGGATGGTCTTTTTCTCGCCGGTTTCCTTGCACTTGAGGGCTTCGTTCACTGTGGCGGCGATGGCGTGGCAGGATTCCGGTGCAGGGATTATGCCCTCGGTCTGGGCGAAGAGGATTCCGGCCTTGAAGGCATCAAGCTGCTCGATGTCAACAGCTTCCATGTAGCCGTCCTTCATCAGCTGGGACAGGATCACACCCGCTCCGTGGTAGCGAAGGCCGCCGGCATGGATGGTTGCCGGCTTGAAATCGTGGCCGAGGGTGTACATCGGAAGCAGCGGAGTCATGCCGGCCTCGTCGCCGAAGTCATATTCAAACTTGCCTCTTGTGAGTTTCGGGCAGGAATATGGTTCAGCGGCGATGAAGCGGGTCTTCTTCCCTTCCTGAATATTATGCCTCATGAAAGGGTAGGCGATGCCGCTGAAGTTGGAGCCGCCGCCGAAGCAGGCCACCACGATGTCAGGATATTCCCCGGTCATCTCCATCTGCTTCTCCGCCTCCAGGCCGATGACGGTCTGATGCAGGCAGACATGGTTGAGGACGGAGCCGAGGGCATACTTGCAGTTCGGGGTGCTTACGGCAAGCTCGATGGCCTCGGAAATCGCGCATCCAAGTGATCCCTGGTCGTTGGGATTGGCGGTGATGATGTCTTTGCCCGCTCTGGTGGACATTGACGGTGAAGGAGTTATGGCTGCTCCGAAAGTCTGCATGATCGACCTTCTGTAAGGCTTCTGCTGGTAGCTGACCTTGACCATGTAGACGGCGCATTCGATGCCGAACTTCTTGGTGGCATAGGAGAGCGCGCCGCCCCACTGGCCGGCACCGGTCTCGGTGGTGATGTTGGTGATGCCCTGCTCCTTGGCGTAGTAGGCCTGGGCCAAGGCGGAGTTCAGTTTGTGGGAGCCGGCAGGGGAGACGCTCTCATTCTTGAAATAGATGTGGGCAGGAGTGCCGAGGGCGGCCTCAAGATCGTAGGCTCTCACAAGCGGAGTGCATCTGTAGCCGGCGTACTGCTCGCGTACCGGCTCGGGGATCGGGATCCACTCGTCAGTTGTGTTGAGTTCCTGGTCGGCGCAGGCCTTGCAGAAGATCGGGTAGAGATCCTCGGGCTTCAAGGCCTCGTGTGTGGCCGGATTGAGGATTGGCATAGGCTTGTTGGGCATGACTGCCTGCATGTTGAACCATGCTGTCGGGATTTCGCTCTCAGGGAGCAAGAATTTTTTCTGTCTCATTGTTGTTCGTTTTTGAATGATACTATTATTTGTAAATCAAGTTGTCTTTTTATATGGTCTCTTAGACAGGCTTGGCGGCCTGTGGAGGTAACACAAAAAAAGGCGACCATCATCCGGTCGCCCTTGAAATTTCATTATGTCCTTGACTAGATCAAAGCGTTTGCCTGAAGGAATGCGTTGATACCAACAGCCGCAAAGCCAAGGAAGATCAGCGTGGCGACCACGATGCCGATCACTTTCAGTCTCTTGAACCAGGTCTGGTTGTTCCAGCCAACTGTCTGGAACATGCTCCAGAAGCCGTGGCAAAGGTGGAACCATACAGCCACGAACCAGGCGAGGTACAATGCCAGCACCCACCATCGTCCGAAAGTGAGGTTGAGAAGTTCGTAAGGGTTGCCCTCCTCGGCGCCGGTGAACATGGCGAGCTGCATCTTAGCCCAGAAGTGGGTAAGATGGAAAGCAAGTATGCCGAGAATGATGATACCGAGTACGAACATGTTCTTCGCTGACCAGGAGTCGGCAGCGGCTACGCTTGAGGCCTCGTAGCGCTTGTAGCCGCCGCGGGCCTTTACGTTCTGCCATGTGAGCCAGCATCCGTAGATGATGTGGATGATGAAACCGGCGGCAAGAACAGGAACCATGATGGTGACAATCGGGAGCGCCATAAAGTCGCAGCCTTTCTGGAAAAGACCGTCAAGCCCGTTGTAATTGCCTGTGAAAGAGTCAATGACGGAGAACAGGTTGATAGTCACATGAAGCAGCAGGAAGATTATGAGAAATGCTCCGCTGACAGCCTGGATGAACTTCCTTCCGATGGAATAGTGAAATGCGTTCGCCATTATCGTCTTAATTAGTTTCTTAATGTTGTGTAGCGGGAGTGGGGCATGATCCCACGACCTCCGGATTATGAATCCGACGCTCTAACCAGCTGAGCTACCCCGCCATTCCTGGCAAAAGCCATAAAAAAACGGCCGAGGCCGGATTTTTAGTTGAGATAGAAGGATTCGAACCCTCACTGACAGAGCCAGAATCTGTAGTGCTACCATTACACCATATCTCAATGATGTGTTGCGCCTGTCTTCGCAACTGGACTGCAAAAATAGAGATTAATCCTGAATTGACAAAATTTTTTCGGCTTTTTCTCTTTTTTCGGGGATAGTTAGAAGTTGTTTTGATTTATCTGAAGATTAATAAGTAGTTTTTGCCAAAAAAACAATAAGTTTCCCTGTGGGTTTAATTTATTTATAATCAATGAGTTACCCCCCCCCCAGCGCAAAAAATAATCGTAAAAATAACAGAAAAAGCTTTGCAGATATGGAAAATGTTGCATATCTTAGCAACCAGATTGATGAGCAATCAGGCAAGAAATCGGCAGTTCTTGTAAAGACTAAAAATCAAGTGTTCCTCAATGTTAGGAACAATTGTAAACTTTTGATGCTTTCGTCTCCCGTCCGGAATTAGTCGCTCCGTTCGAAAAATGAAGACGAGGAAACCTTAAAACCGCGGACTTTAACCAAACCCGCTTTAGTATTTTTCCCTTTTTTGTTGCCCTAGGACAACGGATTCCTTTCAACTATACAGGAAACCAAGGCAAATGACCTTCCTTTCTTGCATGGATTAATTGTGTGAACTTATGTCAAGACAACTAACCCTGACAGCCTTTATTCTGGCTCTGCTTGCCGGTGTGACACCTGCGTCCGGACAGGACTTCGCGGTGAAGACGAATCTGTTGTACGATGCCTCGGCGACAGTCAACGCCGGAATTGAATTTCCTTTCGCCCGAAGGTGGACGCTCGACGTTTCCGGTAACTACAACGCTTGGTCATCCCCAAACTCCCTGAAAAGGTGGAAGCACTGGATGGTGCAGCCTGAAGCCCGGTGGTGGTTCTGCAACCGCTTTGCCGGGCATTTTATCGGCATCAACGCGATGGGGATGGAGTACAACTTGGGAGGCCTTGACCTCGGCTCATTCCGGCTTCCGGGGACTGATTTCCGAAAGCTCACGGACTTCCGCTACGAAGGCTATGCCGTCGGAGCTGGACTGGCCTACGGCTACGCGTTTGCTCTAGGTACCCACTGGAACCTTGAACTGGAGGTAGGAGCAGGCTATGTCTACACCTGGTTCGACAGGTTTCCTTGCAAGGAATGCGGGCGCAAGATAGATGACGGCTCCCATCACTATTTCGGCCCCACAAAGGCCGCGGTCAACATTGTCTATCTGTTTTAATGAAGGAGGAACGGCTTTATGAACATTCAAATCGCTAAACAAATTTTGGTTGGAGCCATTCCTCTGGCTTTTGCTCTCGGAGCGAATGCCCAGGAACGACACATTCTTGCGGGTGGGGTCGGCGTGGAGAACATATCCGTCGAGCGTACTGCCAAGGACAGGATGGATATAACCCTTGATCTTGACCTGTCAAGACTCTATCTGAAGAGCGACAAGGCTTGCCTTTTGACACCAGTGCTGACCCATGGCGACAAGTCGCTTGACCTTCCGGCTGTCGGACTGTACAGCAGGGGAAGCTTCATCCAATACCTCCGGGGCGGGCGCCGCACACTCTCTGGCAACGAGAAGATGACATATTCAGTGAAAAAAGCACCTCGTCTGGTCAACTACTCCACCCGGGTTCCGTGGGAAGATTGGATGGACGGAGCAGAGCTTCAGATCCGCTCCGACCGGTTCGGATGCAGAAATTGTGACGAGGGGAGCAGCCTCACCGAAGGATTGGCAGGCTATACGATGCCGACCTTTACCTTCGAGCCTGAATTCGTCTATGCCCGCCCGAAGGCGGAAGTCAGGAAGTCCCGCTCAATCTCGGGGGAGGCTTTCATCGACTTCGTCCAAGGGAAGACAGCTGTCGTGGAAACTTACCACTCCAACGCCGCAGAACTGGCGAAAATCCGTGCCGGAGTGGATTCTGTCCGCATCGACCCAGACATCACCCTCAACGGCATCACCCTCAAGGGGTTCGCTTCCCCTGAAGGTCCGTACGCCCTGAACGAGAGATTGGCGAAAGGCAGGACCGAGGCCATCCGGAACTACGTCCGCGACATCTACAGGCTTGACAACAAACTCTTCACTACCATCTCTGTTCCGGAAAACTGGGTGGGGTTAAGGGAATACGTCGCCGCTTCAGACCTGCCTCATAAGGCGGAAATCCTGGCCATCATCGATGATGACACCACTTTCAAGAATCTTGACACCAAGGAATGGAGAATAAAGAGTGTCTACAAGGATGAATATGCCGTCCTGCTTCAGGACTGCTACCCATACCTGCGCCGCACCGACTACCGGATCGACTACACAATCCGCTCCTACGTCACCGCAGAAGAGTTGGAGGAAATCTTCGCCACCCGCCCTCGGAACCTCAGTCTGGAGGAGTTCTACCTGCTCGCCTCGAAGTACAGGCCGGGAGAGGATAAATTCAACGCCATCTTTCTGGAGGCCGTGAAGACCTACCCTGACGACCCTGTCGCCAACCTGAACGCGGCGATGGCCAAGATGCAGGAAGGGGATCATGACAATGCCCTGGACTACCTCGGCAAGACCGGCGACGACGGTGCCGCCCTCTACGCACAAGGCCTCTTCCTGGCCCTTGTCGAGGACTACACCGGTGCGGAGGACTACTTCACCAAGGCTCGGGACGCGGGAGTACCGCAGGCCGCGGCCGCACTCGACCAGCTCCGGAAGAGAAAGGAGATCCTCTTCCTTTGGTGAATATGCGGGAGCGATGAACCAGCGAGTGAATTACGAATATGCGTATGAATAGGAACATACGAATGAACGCCCACAATGAACATGTTATTGACGACTTATAAATCAACTATCTAATTTTCTGCCTTATGAAACACGTAAGATTATTATTCTGCGCTGCGTTAGCTGCCATGACTCTGAGCGCCTGCGACAAGGAAGAAACCAAAGTGGCCGAAGGACCAACCAAGTCGGTCGAGATCAACATCGCCAACATCCTGACCCGTTCGACGGGTACAGCCATCGCTGACGGGACGAGAGTGACTCTCAATGACTGCCAGATCTTCTTCACTGACGGAACAGCCCTTTACAAGGGAAAGAACGGTGACGGAACAGATGCCGTCCACTTCTTCTCTGGCAACGATATACCTACAACCGCAGTAAGGTACCACTTCCTTCCTGCCGCTGTCAACAAGGTTATTGTGGTCGGAAACCTTGATGAAGAGAAGGCTCCAGCAAATCTTGCCGCCATCGAGATGGAGCATTTGATTGCGGATGAGCAGAAGGCTGAAGATCTCTGTCTTTATGGTGATAGCCCCCTGACCCTTGCGACCACCTCTCCTGACGAGCATGCTCCTCTCTACACAGCTACCGTGAATCTCAGGCCGCGCGTGGCGCGCCTTGAGGTCAGCGGATTCGAGCGCATTCCGGACGAAAGTGCTGACATTCAATATATGTACGACAAGATCGTTCTTAACAAGATTGCCCTCAATAACTGGTACAACAAGGCCATGTTTGTGTCGGAAACAGCAAGCGATCTGATGAACGAGACCATAGAATCAGGAACTGTGTTCGGCTGGATCAATTCTCTGACAAATGTATGGTATGCCGACGAAGTCGGTCTGACACTGACCGTACCGAACGGGGCGGACAACTCCAAGACCTTTGTCTATCACACCTTCCCGGCAATGGTTCCGCAGATTGTGATCACCTGCATGAATGACGATGTCCCGGCCTATCTTGCGACAAGGAAGCTGACCAAGCCGGATGGCACGGAGATCACCGCTTTCGAACCCGGCAAGATCTACAAGCTTGCGTTCAAGTTCAAGGACTCTGATTTCAACCTGCCTGACAAGTGCATCGACGTGACAGTCACCGTGGCGAGCTGGGAGGTTGTCCCTGTGGTGCCTGTTTTCTAGCTCTGACAACCAGAAGAACCCGGAGGCCGGACGGGTTTGTAATCCCGGTCATAGTTATCAGTAAGACAAAACAATTGAAGACACGGATATGAAACCACTACACTTTCTGTTCGTCACAGCATCCGTCTTTCTCGCAGCAGTGTCCGGCAGCTGCATCAAGGAGGACTTGAGTGCATGTCGTTCCACGAATGAGTTGACACTCAGCTATAAGGGAGACGGCGAGACGGAAATATTCAAGGACAAGGTCCGCAGGGTTGAGGTCTTTGTCTTCGATTCCAAAGGAATCCTTGTGCACTCGGGTGTCCTGCCGCAAAGCGATGTTGACAGGGCAAAGACAGTCCTGCCGACGCTTGACCCTGGCGACTACACCATCGTCTGTGTTGGGAACACCCATTCCACAAGGATTGACAAGGTGGTTGTGGGGGATTTCACCAAGACCCTCTTTGGCCCGGAAGCCCAGTTCGGCTCCGGGACAGTGACGGGAGCGGACTCCCTCTACTTCGCCTCCAAGAGGTTCACGGTCACTGACTACGATGCCGCCGACGTGATTCCGTTCAAGAGCGCCCACTACAAGGTTGTGGTGGAGGTACTCGCAGACGGTGTGATTCTCGATGCGCTGACCACGCTGACCGTCACAGGCCTTTCCCCTTACACAAACTTCGCGGGCGATGTCCATGGAGATCTCGTCCACTATCATCCGGCCATGAACCGTTCCTCCTCGATGATGGTCTCAAGGTTCAACATCAAGAGGAACAAGGACTTCGGCAACACCGAGGTTGTACTCACGACCTCGGCGGGGGTCGAAGTGGCCAGAATCAACGTCGGAGAGTTCCTCCGCGACCATCCCGAGATTGATGTCTCCAAACACGAGTGCCTGATTCCGATCAGGATCGTCTTCACCTCCGCCGGAATCGAGATAATGATTCCTGAATGGTACGCCCAGCACGTCAACCCTGAATTTTAACTATTATGAAGTCCAACGTAAGAATATTCATTGCCACATTTGCCGCCGGAGCCATCCTTTGCCTCTCTCAAGGGTGCATCAAGGATCACTTCCCACAGATGGAGTCCGGTGGTGGTTCCGTCCCTGTGCTTATGAGCGTCGGTACGAGGGCTGACATACAGGACGAGGAGGTTGTGTCGCTGAGGGTCTATGCCTTCTCTGGCGGTGCGCTCGTGGGAGAGTACCACACGGACAGTCCGAACTTTGTTGCTGGCAAGGCCACTCTCATTATGGACCTCCGTCAGGTGGCCGCCTCGCCGCAGCGCACCACGTTCTATGTCATCGCCAATGAGGCATCAGCGGCAGGACTGTCAGATGCCTCCGGGGTTTCTGCCTCATTTGCGTCCGCGCCTTCCGAGGACTATCTCAAAGGATTGAGGTTCACTGGGATAACTGGCCGCGTCCCGATGTCCGGGATGCAGACGATCGACATTGATCTGAACACCATGACCCCGAACGGCGCAGCCGGCCACGAAGGCCACCAGATGGCGACCCAGAAAATCGACCTGACCCTTGCGAGGACTGTCGGCAAAGTGGAGTTTCTCTTCTCCCGAAGCCCGGGCAACGACCGTCAGATTGCTGTCACCAGCATTGAATATGCCGCCGGATCCAAGGCCGTCCTCGGCTGGCTTTTCCCGAAGACCTCCGAAGAATTGAAGGCTTCTTTGGCCTCCGCCGGCTTCTGGGGCACTACTGCGGGCGTGTTCTTTGCCGGAAATCTGAAAATCGAAAAGAACACCACTGTCCCCGGCAGCCAGAATGTCGATGAATATGTTTCCGCAGGTTCCGGTGACTATCCTGTCGAGAATCCTTATGGATCGGCCTCTCCGGATGAGGCGGGAGCAGGTGTGAATGATGCGGCGGGGGCAGTCCGAGGCACCAACTTCAAAGTCACCTACGTGATTGACGGCGAGTCCGTCGAGAAGACTGTCTGGCTTCCGGCTCTGGAGCGGAACAAGGTCTACAGGGTATTCTGCGAGGTGGATCGTCTGACGCTGACCGGCTCATACACGGTTGAGGACTGGGATGATGTCGGAGTCTCCATCTCTGCTCCTGAGGTGAAGTTCCTTCAGGTCAGCAAGGAGAATGTGGAGATGCGCAACGTCTCCACTGACAATTCGGTTGTCTTCAACTCCTCGTCCGATGTGACAGTGACCGTGAAGAAAGCTTGGTACATCAACAAGTTCGGTCTGGAAAAGCCGGTCTCCGGACAGGTGACAGTCTCGGCGTCAGGATCTTCCGGCTGGATTACCATCAACAGTCCTGTCCCGGCCAACAACCTCGTCCGTTACATCACCCTTGAGGTCAGGAACGCCGACGGCATGACCCGTACCGTCAATGTCATCCAGTACCCTCTCGATTGGATCACCTTCGAGGTCGGCCGGTACTCGTACAGGAAGGATTTCGTCTCCGGATCCGGCTATGGCGTGATTACTTGGGATAATCCGGGAGATGCGACCATAAGCAGCGGTCCAGACTTAAGTTTCCCGACAACTGTAAACCGCAGTGGAGATAGCTGGACTCCGGCTAATGGAACAGGAGGTCTGTTCACATCCCGTGTTTGTCTTAACCGGGATCCTGTCGATGCTGCAGGAAACTACAATCTGACGAACTATTATTATCAGCGGAGAGATTGGAATCCTGGAGGATTCTTCACTCCTGGCTATTGGTCTGGGCCATACGTTCGTAAAACCGGCAGTCCAGATTCTGAGAATAGGAATCCTCGATTGTATCACATCAAGATAACCTCGACTTCGGGTACATACACACTAGGTATTCCTGGTAAGGATGCCAGTGGAAACACATTGGCTGATGAGTACACCAAAAAGATGGTCTCACCTTCATTTATGCTGGCCTCCCAACTTGGGGTTGTTACCAACAGCATTGCGACAACCGTGTCACATGCCGCTTATCATTGCTCAAAATATGTGGAGAAGACATGGGATGGCGTGGTCTATGATGACTGGCGACTTCCGACCGAGGCGGAGCTACTGATTATCAAGAAGTATCAGAATGCGGCTCCGCAGGAGGCGATGAGTGAGGTTCTTGGAGGGGCTTACTATTGGTCGGCTAGCGGAGCGGTGCAGATCAATTCGGGTATGAATACATTCCTTCGTTGCATCCGTGACGCCTATTGAAACCTACTTCCTGTCACAGCGCTTCGGCATATTCAGCGGCCGTCGAGGTACCGGCGGAACTCAAGCTCCGCTCGCTGGGTTTGTCAAGGTGCCGGCGGGACGAAGCAAAGCTATACAGTAGAAAAGGACAAACGCAAACAAAAGAACAGCAAAGTCTATGAACAACATGATATTCAGAAACATCCAAACGATCCTGGCACTCGGCCTCACCCTGGCCTCCTGCCATGTCAGGGATCTTGTCCAGGATCCGCTTCCGGAAAAGGACGGCATTGTCTTAGACTTTTCAGTCATAACCCCGGACATGCAGACGGCTCCCACAAAGGCGGTCGCTGACAAAGGTGTCGAATCGCTCGTCCTGTTCTGCTTCGGCCCAGACGGCAGGTTCCTTGATGTAGTGGCTGCATCGGAACACAATCCTGACATGGCCGCTCCGACGGAATCAGCTCCGAATCTGGCCGGATCATTCTCCGCCGTAGTCCGCGGCGCCACAAAGATTGTCCATCTGCTTGGCAATCAGGACATCGCCTCGTTCGACAAGACCGGAGCGGCCGGCAAGACAGAAGCGGAGTTGATGGCCACTCTTCCCGGCACGGCCGGCAGGATGGTCTATTGGGGCAGAGTGGCGGCCACCGGCACACAGAGCATAGCCGACGCGTTCACCGCCACCGGGCCTGTAAGGCTCGTCCGGAACATGGCCAAGATTGTGGTGAACAGTTCTGTCCCGGGATTCTCCATCGAGGGAATAGCCCTTTTCTCTGTAAGCGGCACTGGCACGGTAGCACCGTACAATCAGACCGCCGGCCTGTTCGACTGGCTCTCGTCCGCAAGAGACTACCTGACCCTGCCGCCGGCCGTGGCTCTGACCGACCAGTCTGTCTCTGACCTAGCCTCGGTACAGTATGCCTACGAGACATCAGTCAACCTCGCCACACCGGCGGGTGTCATTGTCAAAGCCTCCGGCAGATTCTACAAGCTTCTTATCCAGGATTCGGCTGGTCAGGATCTTCCGCTGCTGAGAAACCATCGCTACACATTCACTCTCGGCTCAAGGCTTAACTATCCTTATGCCTCTTTTGATGAGGCCAAGGCCGGGGTGGCGTCAAACAACGTCTGGGCTACTGTGTCCGACGAGGTTACCTCCATCGAGAGCGGAGCCGAGATACTTTCCGTGGACAAGGCCTACATATTCATAAAAGGAACTGACGCCGCGCAGAGTGCCAATGTTGGATATTCCTACACCGTCGGCGGTGCGGCGGGTACAAATCCTACCGTCCTTTGGGCCGAAGGTAACAATGTGGCCGAAGATGCCTTCACGCACGTCTACGCTGCCGATGGCCGTGGCACCATCACGCTGACTGTCAATCCTATGGGTTCGGAGAACATACGTCAGGGCACTCTCGTGCTGAGGACGGCGACCGGTCTCCAGCGCAGAGTCAAGATCTATTCGATTCGTGAGGCCGAATTCACACCGGCTTCAGCGACCGCGGTCGGTTCGCCGACAGGCTCTCCGAGCCGCCAGACCGTGAGACTGAAATTCACCATCCCGTCCACTATTCCTGCGGAGTACTGCCCGTTCAAGGTTCTCATCACCGCCAAGGGTATGGACGCCGCGCCGGTGAACCGTCTTGATGTCATCACCAAGGAAATCTCCCCTGCCGACTACGGAACCGATCAGATTATAGGACAGAGCTTCAAGTATGTCTACACCGTTGAGGCCTCCAGTGTCGGGAATGAAATCTCATTGGATTTTCTCACCACCACCGCTTCCTCCTACAGTCCGGCGGCCAACCCGTTCATTCTTGAGTCCCGTCCGATATTCAACACCTGCCGCATTCCATGACGCGCAAGTCGTTAATTCCATAATCCGCTCTCCCTCCGGTCAGCGAGTCTGCAGAAATGAGTTTGTCGAAGTGGGTATGCATTCCATCGCACGGCAGAATCGTCAGCTTTTCTTCAGGCTGATGATCAGCAGCCCGAGGAAGGCGAAGAGTGCGTTGAAAAGAAGCAGCTCATAGCTGAATTTGTAGCCTCCGAACCAGCGCTCGGAATTGCTCTGGAGGATGAGGCAGAGAACCGGCGCGATGACCGCTACCAGCGGCACCCATCTGTCGCGCACCTTTCTTTTCGTGAATATTCCGAAAGCGAACATTCCCAGGATCGGCCCGTAGGTGTAGCTCGCCAGCTTGTAGACCGCGTCAATGGCCGATTTCGTGTTCAGAAGATAGAAGACGAAAATCACGATTCCCATCAGCAGGGCCATCAGCAGATGCACTTTCTGCCTTGTGGCCTTCACCTGCTCCTCGCTCTTGCCCTTGGTGCCGATGATGTCAACGGTGAACGAGGTTGTCAGCGCCGTCAGCGCGGAACCGCCGGCGGCGAAGGCGCAGGACACAAGTCCGATGATGAACAGAACACCTACGATGGCGGGCAGATAGCCCCCCGTGGCCACGGCAGGGAACAGTGTGTCACCGACTTCCTGGATGCCCTTCTGCCCTGCGAACACGTACAGCAGCACACCGAGACAAAGGAACAGGAATATTACCGGAACCTGAAGCAAGCCACTGGTAATGAGGTTCTTCTGTGAATCTTTGGCGTTGCGGCTGCTCAGCGTCCGCTGCATCATGTCCTGGTCCAGACCGGTCATCGCTATCACGGTGAACACGCCTGCCAGGAACTGTTTCCAGAAATATTCAGGATGGTTCACGTCGTCGAAGAAGAACATCTTTGAACAGTCACTTTCACGCACCGTCTGCACCACGCCGGAGAAGCTCAGCCCCAGATCCTTGGCGATGAACACGATAGCCAGCACGATGGACACGATCATGCACACGGTCTTCAGCGTGTCCGTCCAGATCACGGACTTCACCCCTCCCCTGAACGTGTAGACCAGCACGATCCCCACGGAGACGATCACGTTCAGCACGAACGGCAGCCCCAGCGGTTCGAAGATCATCAGCTGGAGCGTCACACAGACGAGGAACAGTCTCACGGCGGCTCCCAGAATCTTGGAGATGAAGAAGAACCACGCTCCGGTCTTGTGCGAGGACACTCCGAACCGGTCGTCAAGGTACTGGTAGATCGACACCATGTTCATCTTGAAGAATATGGGCGTGAGGACAAACGCTATGATGATGTAGCCCACGAAGAAGCCCAGAACCATCTGCATGTAGCCCATAGCCGTGCCTCCAACACCGACCATTCCCGGCACGGAGACGTAGGTCACCCCCGACATCGGCGCTCCGATCATCGCGATCGCCACGATCCACCAAGGCGCCTTGCGCCCTCCGTTGAAGAACCCGGCGTTGTCAGCGTTGCGAGAGGAGATCCAAGACACCGTGAACATCACGGCAAAGTACGCCAGAACTGTGATTATGACTGATAAAGGACTCATATTCAGAAAATTATTTTGACAACATCGTCGGTTTTGGTGCGGTCCGCTGAAGAAAGGTTGAAGATGACGGCTCCGCAGGCATATTCATAAAGGATTGGTTCGCCGGTTCTCAGGAGGGTGACGGACTTGGGCTTTTTGTTGGTGAGGACGCTGACCTGGCCTTTGAATGACGGCAGGAGGTGGGCGTACCAGACTCTCTTCCCCCTTGTGGTGAGCGGAACGTTGCTGAGGCGCGCGCCGGGAGTCGGCCCCGCTCCGTTCAGGGACTCCGCGCTGTGGGACATCCAGGCCTTCAGCGAATCGGTCTGGCGGTAGAAGTTCGGGTGCATCTCCCCGTTGCCGTCGGGACTGGCGTTCGGCAGGAAATTGCCGCCCAAGGACCGCGAGGCGACATATTCATCAAAAAACCAGCTCATCGGACGGAAGGTGCCGGTCTTGTCGTAGCCCCAGCCTCCTCCTCCGCAGGTCCAGATGTGGCAATGCTCCCACCATTCCGACGGTGAATATGTCGGTTTCCGGCACTCGAAAGGCGTGGTGAAGTCCCCGACCCGCACACTGGTGCCATCCGGGTTGTCCGGATCCACGATGTTGTGCCATCTGTCGTTGACGACGATGTCGGGCTGGAGCGAGCGGATCCATGCGTAAATCTTGTCGTTGTGGTGATCCGTGACACCGATCATGTCCATACCGTCCAGCCAGAGGATGTCTATCTTGCCGTAGTTTGTCAGCAGTTCCTCGATCTGGGCCATCACGTAACCGAGCATCCTGACATATTCCTTCTCCCTGAGGACAGGATCCTTGATGCCTTCCACCTGGCTTCTGGTGTTGGCGTCGAAGTGCCTCTCGTCGTAGGTGCCGGGGTACAGCCAGTCACGAGGAGAGTAGTAGAGTCCCACCCTGAGACCGGCCCGGCGGCAGGCTTCCACATATTCCTTTATGAGGTCGCGTCCTCCCATGAACTGCTTCGTGCCGATACCGTACTTCGACGGCCACAGGCAGTAGACGTCGTGGTGGCGGGTTGTGAGTACGGCGTAGTTGAAACCGGCCTCCCTGGTCGCCGTAAGGTACTTGTCGGCAGGGAATTCCGGGTTGAACCCGAGTGCCTGGCCATAGTAGAGTTCCTTGGATTTGTAGCCGCCGTTGTAGCGGTAGTGGTTGATCATCGCCCAAGAGGGCTGCGCCCCGAGCATGCTGTGGATGCCCCAGTGCATGAACAGGCCAAGGCTTGCGTCCGGAAACCACCGCGCTCCCTTGCTGGGATTAGGGTACTTGACCGCCTTCTTGAGAGGCGTGTCCAGAAGGGCTTCCGCCCTGTCGATGTCGCTCTGCCCGATGAGGTAGTGTTCCGTCGGGGGAAAGTTGATCTGTGCGCTCGCTTCGATGCCGAAGATCGCCGCAAGTGTTATTGCCAGGATTCTTTTCATGCTGCCTTACAGATGATTACGGTTGCCCAGACCTCGCAGCCTTCCTTTCTGCCAACGAAGCCGAGGCGCTCGGTGGTGGTGGCTTTGACGGAGATGTTGCCGGGGTCTGTCCCTATGACTTCCGCGAGTTTTGAACGCATGGAGTCTATGTGCGGGCGGAGTTTGGGAGCCTGAAGGGCGATGGTGATGTCGGCGTTGCCGAGTTCGTAGCCCTTTGCTCTGACCATCCTCATCACCTCCTTCAGAAGCAGCTTGCTGTCAATGCCTTTCCATCTGTCATCGCTGTCCGGGAAGTGAAGTCCGATGTCGCCCAGGGCCGCCGCTCCGAGAAGGGCATCGCACAGTGCGTGGATGGCCACATCGCCGTCGGAGTGGGCCACAAATCCGGCCTCGCTCTCGATCCTGACGCCGCAAAGCCACATCGGAAGTCCTTCTCTCAGGGCATGGACATCGTAGCCGTTGCCTATTCTGTATCTTTCCATTGTACTGTCCTGTCTTTCCGCCATGTTGTCCGCGGGGAGATTCCTTACACCTGTTCTCCCGCGTCCGGCGCAATTTGGACAAAAGTAATCATTTTCTACGTTTTAAACCGCTAATTTTCTTATTTTTGCCTTCTCTTTATCGGACGATAAGGGACACCTTAGCGTAATTCTTTGAAGAGACCACGATGATAATGAAGAGATTAGTGTCCATGGCGATCCTGTCGCTGGCCGCGGTCCAGGCTTTTGCCGGATCATGGATCCGTGTCAACCAGATCGGCTACCTTCCTGAAGCGACGAAAGTGGCGGTGTTCATGAGTGATGAGACTGCGCAGATCAATGGTTTTGAGCTGGTTGACGCTTTCACCGGCGAGGTGGCTTTCAGTTCCTCCACCGTGAGACCGACTGGTGTCCTGGGGCGCATGAAGACAACCTGCCGTCTGGATTTCAGCGGATTGAAGACCAGCGGCGCTTATTACATCAAGGTGCTGTCCTCGGGCGGCGAGACCCGCTCGGAGACCTTCCCTGTGGGGGCTGGTGTGTACGACGGCGCGGCTGATTTCGTGCTGAACTACATGCGTCAGCAGCGTTGCGGATGGAATCCGTTCTTCAAGGACAGCTGCCACCGGAAGGACGGCATCATTGTCGGGCATCCGGATCCCCGGAAGGACAGCACGTTCCTTGACGTGACCGGAGGATGGCACGACGCGTCGGACTGCCTTCAGTACACAACCACCTCGGCGAACGCCATCTACCAGATGATGTTCGCCTACCAGAGCAACCCGGAGGCGTTCTCGGACAATCATCTTGCGGACGGAACTCCTGGACGCAACGGGATCCCTGACATCGTGGACGAGATCTACTGGGGACTCAAGTGGCTTGACAAGATGAATCCGGAGCCGGGGGAGATGTACAATCAGATCGCCGACGACCGTGACCACGTGGGGATGCGTGTCCCGAGCGACGACCAGGCCGACTACGGCTGGGGCAAGGGCGGGTTCAGACCGGTCTGGTACTGCTCCGGCAAGCCGCAGCAGAGAGGCCGTCGAGGGGACAGGAACAAGACTACCGGTGTGGCCAGCACAGCGGGCAAGTTCGCCTCCGATTTCGCTCTCGGCGCGGAGATCCTAAGGCCGTTTTACCCGGAGTTCGCCGAAAGAATCGGTGCGAAGGCGAAGGCCGCCTACGATGCCGGAGTGGCCAAGCCAGGAGTCTGCCAGACCGCCTCGGTGGTCTCTCCTTACATCTACGAGGAGGACAACTGGGTGGATGACATGGAGTTGGCTGCCTACGAAATGTTCCGCCGCACCGGTGACGGGAAGTACCGCACGGAGGCCATTGAATATGCCCGCCGCGAGCCGGTGACCCCTTGGATGGGAGCCGACAGCGCGCGCCACTACCAATGGTATCCTTTTATGAATATGGGGCATTACCGCATAGCGAGGAATTTCGGCGGCAAGGTGTCGACGGAATTCATCAGGAACATGCGTTCGGGCATCCAGCGCGTCTATGAGCGCGGGAAGGATCATCCGTTCATGTTCGGCATTCCGGGAATATGGTGTTCCAACAACCTGACCACGGCGATGCTTACCCAGTGCATCCTTTACCGTGAGCTGACCGGCGACACGACCTATCAGGAGATGGAAGGCTCTCTGCGTGACTGGCTTCTGGGCTGCAACCCGTGGGGTGTCAGCATGATCGTGGAGCTGCCGAAAGGCGGAACATTCCCGACCCAGCCTCATTCTTTCATCATCAAGTACAAGATGGGCAACACGACCGGCGGCCTGGTTGACGGCCCGGTCTACTCGACCATATTCGGAGGCCTGCTTGGAATCCACACCGACGGCGGTGTCAACTACGAGGAGTTCCAGCCGGGCGACCTGGTCTACCACGACAGCACGCACGACTACTCCACCAACGAGCCGACGATGGACGGCACCGCCTCGCTGACATTCCCTCTCTCCTACTATCAGCGTGAAGGTAGGGAACTTCAGAATAAGGTGTCCGGCTCCGCCGTCCTCCCCGACAGAAACATCTACCGGGATGGCGGAATAATAAGGACCGACCCTTCTGTCAGGCACATTGACTTTGTGTTCACGGCGGCTGACAAGGCCGACGGGGCGGACAGGATCATCTCCACGCTCCGGAAGTACAACATCAAAGGCGGATTCTTCTTCACCGGAGAGTTCTTCGAGCTGTACCCCGATGTGGTGCGCAGGCTTGTGGCCGAGGGACACTACGTCGGAAGCCACTCCTACGGCCACCTTCTCTACGCTCCGTGGGGCAAGCGCGACTCCCTGTTGGTGACAAGGCAGGAGTTTGAGGAGGACATGTTCAAGAGCTATAAGGTGTTGCGGGAGTTCGGCATCACGGACGCACCGTATTTCATCCCGCCCTACGAGCACTACAACGCTACAATCTCCTCCTGGGCGCGCCAGCTCGGCCTTCAAGTGATCAACTACACTCCGGGAACCCTCACGAACGGCGACTACACCACTCCGGGAATGAGCCGCTACTTCAGCAGCAAGGAGATTCTCGGCAAGATCCGGGAATATGAAAGGACGGATCCCGACGGACTGAACGGCCACATCATGCTGATCCATTTCGGAACGGATCCGTCCAGGACGGACAAATTCTACGACAAGCTCCCCGGACTCATCAGGGAACTGCGGCGGAAAGGATATTCATTCACACCACTTAAAGATAATGATCAGGCACATCTATAGGCATAAGGGAACCTTCGGGTTCGAGTCGGGCGGGAGCATTGACAATCTGGAGATAGTCTACCACACATCGCCTTCTGAATATTCCCGTGACCGGCAGGTGGTCTGGCTCTGCCACGCCCTGACCGCGGATTCCGACCCGGAAGGCAGCTGGTGGCCGAATCTTGTCGGCCCCGGCAAACTGATTGACACTCAGAAGTATTTCGTCATCTGTGCCAATGTGTTAGGCTCAGCCTGCGGCTCGTCCGGTCCCGCGTCCACGAACCCGAATACCGGCCGGCCCTACTATTTCGATTTTCCGAAAGTGACCGTCCGCGACACTGTGCGTGCCTTTGATCTACTGAGACAACATCTTGGCATAGAAAGGATTGACATTCTGATCGGAACATCCATGGGCGGCTTCATGTCCTTCGAGTGGGTCGAGATGTGTCCCGGTCTGTTCGGCAAGATATTCTTTATCGCCACCGGCGCGCGCGTGACCCCCTGGCTCGCAGGATTCAACGCCGCCAGCCGCCTCGCCCTTCTCGCCGACCCGACCTTCAAGGAGCATCGTGACCTTAAGGGCGGCATGGAGGGTCTGAAGGCCGCCAGAGCCATCGCGCTGCTGACCTACCGCTGCGAGGAAGGCCTTTTCAAGCAGAACGAGGACAGCGACGACACCGTGTTCGCCGGCAAGGTGGGATCCTACTATCGCCACCAGACCTCCAAGTTCGTCAAGGACTGGGACGCCTATTCCTATCTCTATGTCTGTGACGAGGTAGACAGTAACAACGTTGGTCGTGGCAGAGGAGGTGTCGCCAAGGCCCTCTCTCAGATCAAGGCCGACTGCACCTTTGTCTGCATGTCTTCCGACGAATTGTTCCCTCCAGAGGACATGCGTCCCCTCTCCGAGATGATCCCCGGCTCCCGCTACCACCAGATCGAGACCCCCTACGGCCACGACGGTTTCCTGATCGAAACCGCCGCCATCGCCGACATCCTCCGTCCCGCCCTCCCGTAGGTCTCTTTGGGCAACCTCACTCTGCCGGAGAAATTCTGGGAAGTTGCCTCAAAGAGGATCATTTTATCACAATATGACATGATAGAGCCGATAAGGTTAAACTTGCCAGGATCTCCTTTTGTGTCAAGAACAATCATATCATCACTCGTCGTCCTTCTTATCAAGTAGTTTCTCAGAATAGCGTTCTTTGGCAATAGCAATAGCACGCTGCAGCTTTTCCGAAAGAAGCTTCTTGTCCGGCAATTTTGTATAGTATTGAGCGACCTTTATCGGACTATCCTCCTCAAGCATCAGGTATTCAATATGCTCCGTATTTCCTTCAGAACACAGAATCAATCCTATTGGAGAATCCTCTCCATCTCTTCTTTCATTCTTATTGAGATAGCGCAAGTACAACAGCATCTGTCCCTCATATTCAGGTTTGAACTTTCCGAGCTTAAGGTCAATAGCCACCATCCTATGGAGCCCTCTGTGAAAGAACAGAAGGTCAATATAGTAGTCAACGGCATCAACCGTAATCCTCTTTTGTCTGTCAAGGAAGGCAAAGTCAGAACCAAGCTCCTTGATGAAAGACTGAATCTGCGAAAGTATTGCATCTTCAAGATCTTTCTCCGAGAATGCATCAGGCAATCCGAGCATATCAAGAAAATAACTGCTTCGGAATACAAGATCAGGCAGAAGCTGATTTGTCGTTTTAACCTGCTCTAATTCTCGCTTTATGACCTCTTCAGGCTTGCGACTTATAGCGGTCCTCTCAAACAACTGTCCATCAATCTTTTCATCTAATGTTCTCGTGTCCCAATGCTCAATTCTGCACATCTCCACATAGAACTGCCTTGCAAGTGGTTCTTTCACACCTGTCAATGAGCGAAGGTGTGTCCAGGTCAATTGGGTACGCAGTGCGTACCTTATTTCCTCCTCAGAGAATGCATAAGCCACACGGATACATTGCTTCAATTTCTCATATTTCCATCCAGAACCATATCTTTCCGTCAGTAGCCTCGCAAGATTCTTGACCACTTGCTTCCCATATTCGGCCCTCTGGTTATAAAGCACATCTTCCTTGATGCGATGTCCAATATACCAGTTAGTCAGACATAATTCCGTATTGAGATGAGTGGCAATTCGATCTCTTGCTCCGTCAATGATTCGGCAGACATCCGAAAATAGTTCATTCTCTTTCCCTCTCAATCCGTAATTGTTCTCCTGTATGCTAATTTCCTTGTTCATATATCTTTATGTTTAAAATTCAAATTGGGTACGCAATGCGTACCTTTTTGTATGTTTTCTGCAGCTCTTAATGTCATTCGCAAGTCTGTATCCGAATTTAACTGTTTGTTGGAGCCGTACTCAAATATGATGCTGCGATTCGTTTCATCTCATCAATAGAATCTTTCAGTTCGGTAGAACTATATTTGAAATTCAGATTATTTAAGCTTCGCAAGTAAATATTAAACGAAAAAAGCCAGGTCGAAAATCCTGAAATATTTGGTAGTTTCATTGATTTTCAGTATATTAGAGTAGGTAAACAACAATATACACCTAACATAAGCAAAGATAGGCAAATAGTTTCGGAGTTGCGCAATTTTTTCACAGAAAGAGGCTGCAGACTCGGCATACAAAGGATAATGAACGTTCTCGGCACCATAAACATCACAGAAAGGCAGATGGCCTTCGAGAAGAGGCGCAACTGCAAGTTCACCTGTGCCCAGGTGATCCAGCTGATGATCCTCTTCCCGTTCTTTTCCATCAAGAATGCCGCGGATTACTGCGGAAGCGCGCCTGCAGTCTCTGTTTGGCTGCCGTAAGGATATGTTCTATCGCGTCCTTTCCAATGACAGGATTGACTGGCTACGCATTCTCCGCCACGTCAACAAGAAACTTGCGGTGAATATCGCCGCGCGCTCTGACGCCAAGGACACCGGACATCCTACCTGTATGATTGTTGACGATACTGACATGCCCAAGACCGGCCGCAAGGGCGAGATGCTCTGCCACGTCCTGACCGCGGATTCCGACCCGGAAGGCAGCTGGTGGCCGAATCTTGTCGGCCCCGGCAAACTGATTGACACTCAGAAGTATTTCGTCATTTGTCTGCATGTCTTCCGACGAAATGTTCCCTCCAGAGGACATGCGTCCCCTCTCCGAGATGATCCCCGGCTCCCGCTACCACCAGATCGAGACCCCCTACGGCCACGACGGTTTCCTGATCGAAACCGCCGCCATCGCCGACATCCTCCGTCCCGCCTTAGGGTAGACTCTGTGGTATTTGCGGGTGGAAGGCGGAAATATTCGAAAAATGTACGGCGGAAATTTGGTCAACTGAAAAAAGTGTCATACCTTTGGCGGAACAAGATGCGACCCGTTGCGGTGGTTATATATTTTTCGGAATATTCCGAATAATGTGAAAGATTGTAGTCGCCGAGGGTTGATTTTGTTTGAGATTGACACATAATTATTAACACGCCCCTGAGGGTTCAGGGACACTAATGACTTTTTTATCGTACATTTCGCTATGGAAGTAAAGAACGCTGTAGCCGGAACGCTGGAGTCAGGTGACATCATGATCCAGATCGCCCCGGCCGAGACGAAAGGTCTGCACATCGACCTGGACAGTTCTGTGGCCGCCCAGTTCGGCAGGCAGATCCGTCAGGTCATTGAGGAAACTCTTACCGAATTCGGACTGGAGGACGCTGACATCAAGGCGGTTGACAAGGGAGCCAGGGATTGCACCATCCGTGCCAGGGTGACCGCCGCCGCCGTGCGCGCCACAGGAAAAGATGTTTGGGCTTAGTTTAGGTTGAGGAATAAGTCGCGGCGCCAGGGACCGAAGGTGCGCGGGTTATTCCGATAATCAGTTACGATTATGGAAAGATTAAGAAGAACAATGATGTTCGTTCCGGGCAACAATCCCGGAATGATGCAGGATGCCTTCATCTACGGGCCGGACTCGATCATGCTCGACCTGGAGGACTCCGTGACAATGGCCGAGAAAGACGCTGCCCGTCTGCTCGTGTACAACGCTCTTAAATCAATAGACTACGGCGACACTGAGATGGTTGTCCGCATCAATCCGCTCAGCACCCCTTACGGCCACAAGGACGTGGAGGCTGTCGTGAAGGCCGGCGTGCAGGTGATCCGCATGCCGAAGACCGAGACCGCCGACGAGGTCCGCGAGCTGGAGGCGGAGATTGAGAAGGTCGAGAAGGAACTGGGATGCCTTGGCAGAACCCGCATGATGGCCGCCATCGAAAGCGCCGAGGGCATCTGCAACGCCTTCGCCATCGCCAAGGCCTCGAAGAGGATGATGGGCATCGCCCTCGGAGCCGAGGACTATTGCGCCAACCTCAAGACCCAGCGTACCCCGGGCGGAGCCGAGCTGCTCTATGCCCGCGAGACCATCGTGGTGGCCGCCAGGGCCGCAGGGATCGACGCTCTCGACACGGTATATTCAAACCTCGATGACATGGAGACATTCCGCAAGGAGGTCGAGCTCATCAAGACTCTCGGATTCGACGGCAAGTCCATCATCAACCCTCGTCAGATCCAGATCGTGAACGAGGTGTTCGCCCCGACCGAGAAGGCCATCGAGAAGGCTAAGAAGATTCTCGCCGCCATCAAGGAGGCTGAGAAACGCGGTTCGGGTGTCATCGCCGTCAACGGCAAGATGGTTGACCGTCCTGTTGTCATCAGGGCTCAGCGCACCATCGATCTCGCCATCGCTTCAGGCATATTAACAAAGGAGGAAGTTTATGAGTAATATAAGGGAAAGGGCGGCGCTTGTCGATAAGGTGGCCGTCGCAATGGGCAAGAAGGTGTACTCGGGAGAGACTCCGAAAAACACCACATTCCGCAAGGATCTTCAGAAGGTTCAGTCCAAGGTGGTTACACTTGAGGATGCCATCAGGCTCAGCGGCCTCAAGGACGGAATGACAATCTCCTTCCACCACCATTTCAGAGGCGGTGACAAGGTTGTGAACATGGTCGTGGGCAAACTGGCCGAGATGGGATTCAAGAACCTCCACCTCGCCGCGTCCAGCCTCTCAGACGTTCACGCTCCGCTGATCGACCACATCAAGAACGGGGTGATCACCAAGATCTCCACCTCCGGTCTTCGCGGAGAGCTTGCCAAGGAGATCTCCCATGGTCTGATGGAGGAGCCTGTCGTGTTCCGCAGCCACGGAGGACGTGGCAGCGCCATCGCGAAAGGTGACCTGCACATCGACGTGGCGTTCCTCGGCGCGTCTTCCAGCGACCCTGCCGGCAACGCCAGCGGTTACTCCCGTTCCGAGCACGCCAAGTCAATCTGTGGCTCCCTCGGCTACGCCAAGCCGGACGCGCAGTACGCTGACAAGGTCGTGATAATCACCGACGATCTCGTTGACTATCCGAACACACCGAACTCCATCTCCGAGCATGATGTGGACTACGTTGTACTCGTGGATTCGGTCGGAGACTCTTCCAAGATCTCTTCCGGAGCCATTCGTGACACCAAGAACCCTCGCGACATCCTGCTTGCGATGAACGCCGCGAAGGTGATCGTCAACAGCGGCTATTTCAAGGAAGGCTTCTCGATCCAGACCGGATCCGGAGGAGCCTCGCTGGCCGCTGTCAAATATATTCGTGAGGAAATGATCAAGCGAGGCATCCACTCCAGCTTCGCGCTTGGCGGCATTACCGCCCACATGGTCAAGATGCACGAGGAAGGCCTCATCGAGCGCCTGATCGACGTGCAGTCTTTCGACAGGGTGGCAGCCGAATCAATCAAGAACGATCCTTTCCACAAGGGAGTCTCCGCCAATGAATATGCCAGCGCGGATGAGCCGGGATCAGCCGTGCACTATCTCGACATTGTGATCCTCTCTGCCCTTGAGGTGGATGTCAACTTCAATGTCAACGTGCTTGTCGGCAGTGACGGAGTCATCAGAGGCGCGGTCGGCGGACATCCTGACACGGCGGCTGACTCAGCCCTCTCGATCATCGTCTGTCCTCTGATGCGCGGACGTATCCCTTGCGTGGTGGACGAGGTCACGACTCTCATCACCCCTGGCTCGACAGTCGATGTTGTTGTCACTGAATATGGCATCGCGGTCAACCCGCGCCGTCCTGAGATCGCCGAGCGTCTGAGGGAGGCCGGACTGAAGATCGTGGACATCCATGACCTCAAGGAACTGGCTCTGAAGTCCATCGGAGTCCCTGATCCGCTTCCGTTCGGAGAGAAGGTCGTGGGAGTCGTGATGAACCGTGACGGCTCCGTGATGGATGTCATAATGAACATCGAGGACTAAGACTGTTTTTTATGGAGATTACGCTTGACCAATTGCTGGCAAGTCGTGAGGAACGGGCTTCTTTCCAGAAGGAACTTTTGAAAGGTTACCCTGGAAAGACCCTGGTCTGCCTCACGGTCATAATGCCGGGTAAGGTCAAGCGTAATCTGCAATCGCTTGTGGTCGCCCAGGCTGCTGTCACGGCTCTGGTCTCGGCTTTCGGAGACTCGATGCTCAAATTCAGACTGCGAGACTTGCCGACCGGCTACGAGGCCTATCTCGTCACCCCGCTTTCCAACGAGGAAGCCAAAAAGGAGACCTGCCGGATCGAGGACACGCATCCTCTTGGCCGTCTTTTTGACTTGGATGTGATTGATGCTGATGGCGTTCCTGTCTCCAGGAAGGAGATTGGTCAGGAGCCGCGCAAGTGTCTGATTTGTGGCAACGAGGCTTGCTATTGTATGCGTAACCGTACTCATACAATGGACGAGTTGACTGCTAAGATTGACGAAATGATCGAGTCCTATGTGCGATAACCGTCACTACATAAGCGAGGCTCCGCTGTCGTTGAACTCTGTCCGGAGACGGGTCGAGGCTTTCCTCGCCGCCAACGGGCTGAGACTGGCTCCGCTGGACCGTTATGTGGTGGTGACACGCGACGAGGACGGAGACGAAATCCTTGCCGGCGGCGGTCTGGACGGCAACGTCATCAAGTGCGTCGCAGTGTCGGAATCCGCTCGCAGCGAGGGACTTATGAATATCCTCGTGTCCCGACTGATCGTCATTGCCCGTGAGGAAGGCCGGGATTCGGTCAAGGCCTTCACGAAGCCGGAGAACGAAGGAATATTCAAAAGCCTCGGTTTCGCCTTGATCGCGTCCTCGCCGAACGCCATCCTGATGGAAAACGGCAGGGGAGGGCTTCCGGAGTACAGAAAGTACTTGGAGTCGCTCGCCCGTCCGGGACGGAACGGGGCCATCGTGATGAACGCCAATCCGTTCACTAAAGGACATCGCTATCTGGTTGAGCAGGCCGCATCGCAGGTTGACAATCTTTATGTGATTGTTGTTAAGGAAGATAGGTCGCGTTTCCCTTACGTCGAAAGAAAGGCTATGATCGAGGCCGGTTGCGCCGGGCTTGACAATGTGGTTGTCTGCGAGGGGAGTGACTACGCCATCTCGGCGGCGACATTCCCGACCTATTTCCTGAAGAAGTTGGATGATGCCACGGACACGCAGATCGCGCTTGATCTGGATTTGTTCGTGAACCACATCGCCAAGCCTCTGGGCGTTACGGTGCGTTTTGCCGGTAGCGAGCCGGAGGATGCGCTGACCCGCCGCTACAACGAACTGATGGCGGAGATATTGCCTAACTTCGTAGAGATTCCAAGACTTGAACAAAACGGCAATCCGATCAGTGCCACCTCATTAAGACGTGCTCTTGACAAAGGCAACCTCAAGGAGGCGATGGAATATATTCCAAAATCCACCGTCCCTTACTTGGTCGCAGACATGGCCGAGCGTGCGTTGAGGTTGGAACTCGACACGACCCCCAAACCGGGACTCGTGGACAGGCAGGACAACGGTGCCCACAAAGACATGGACTATGCGCTGATGTCCAAAAGCATCTCGGCGTTAAGGCCTTACCTGACAAGATTGGCTGTGGAGTCCGCCAAAGACATTGACCCGGCAAAGATAAAGGAGATCGGCATCGAGGCTGAAAAAGCGATGCTGAAGGCCACCGGCGGAGTGAATACCCACAAAGGAGCCCTCTTCTGCATCGGCCTTTCCGTCGCCGCGGCCTCTTACCTCGCATCTACAACGGGATCTGTGGAAGCATATTCATTCAAAGAACTCGTGTCCCGCGCCGCGTCGGAGATCCCTTCCGCCCGAGGTACGCACGGAGCCGAGGCCAAGAGAAGTTTCAAGGCTGTCGGCGCTCTGGAGAACGCCCGCGCGGCCTATCCGGAACTGTTCGCAGACTGGCTGCCGTACTACCGTTCGCGGGAAGGCGACCCTTTCTGCTGCCATAAGACGCTGCTTCACATAATGACGACCCTTGACGACACCAACATCCTCCACAGGAGGGGAGCGGAGGGCCTCGCCCACGCCGAAGCCGAGGCCGCAAGGCTTCTTGAGGACTTCAGCGAGAGCGGCCTGTCGTCTCTGAACAAGGATTTCATCAGGGAGAACATCTCGCCTGGCGGAAGCGCCGACATGCTGTCCCTGACAATATTTATAAATAGTATAATTAATTGCTAACTAATAATTTATTAACACAAAACTAATTTTATTATGGTAGAATTGATTCCCAATGGCGTTTACCTGAAAAATGGCAAGACTATCGTCAACGATGCCGCAGGAATGCCATCTGCCGATGAGGCCCGCGAAAACACTATCGCCTACAGAATTCTCCGTGCCCACGATGTGGACGGAAGCAAAGGCAAGAAGATGCGCATCAAGTTCGATGCGATGGCTTCACACGACATCACTTATGTCGGAATTATCCAGACAGCCCGCGCCAGCGGACTTGACAAGTTCCCTATCCCTTATGCGATGACCAACTGCCACAACTCTCTGTGTGCTGTCGGCGGTACCATCAACGAGGACGACCATATCTTCGGTCTCTCCGCTGCCAAGAAGTACGGTGGTATCTATGTTCCTGCCAACCAGGCGGTTATTCATCAATATGTCCGCGAGGCTCTCGCCGGTTGCGGCCGCATGATCCTCGGTTCCGACAGCCACACACGCTACGGTTCGCTCGGCTGCATGGGTGTGGGCGAAGGTGGCGGTGAGCTTGTGAAGCAGCTCCTCCACAACACTTGGGACATCAACGCTCCTGAGGTTGTTCTGGTTTGGCTCGAAGGCAAGCCTAAGAAGGGTGTCGGCCCTCACGATGTGGCCATATCCCTCGTCAAGGCCGTGTTCGAGAACGGTTTCGTGAAGAACAAGGTGCTTGAGTTCGCCGGCCCTGGCGTGGCCTCCCTTCCTACCGATTTCCGTAACGGAATCGACGTGATGACCACCGAGACCACCTGCCTCAGCTCGATCTGGGTTACCGACGAGAAGGTTGAGGAGTACTACAGGATGCACGAGCGTCCTGAGGCTTACAAAGAGCTCCAGCCGGGCGAGATCGCTTACTACGACGCGATGATCCGCATCGATCTCTCCAAGCAGGAGTCAATGATCGCCCTTCCGTTCCACCCATCCAACGCCTACACGATCCACGAGTTCCAGGCTGATCCGGAAGGAATCCTGAAGAAAGTGGAGGAGGATGCCAAGAAGCGTTTTGGCGACAAGATCACCATCGATCTTGAGAGCAAGGTGAAGAACGGCAAGGCGTTCGCCGACCAGGCCATCATCGCCGGCTGCTCCGGAGGTACCTACGACAACCTCAGCGAGGCCGCTTCTATCATGAAGGGCAAGACCATCGGCAACGACTACTTCACGATGTCCGCCTACCCTCAGTCAACCCCTGTCTATCTCGCGACCACCCGCAATCACATCGCCGAGGAGTTGCTTGAGGCCGGTGTTGTGATCAAGCCGGCGTTCTGCGGCCCTTGCTTCGGAGCCGGTGACGTTCCTGCCAACAACGGACTCTCGATCCGTCACACTACACGTAACTTCCCTAACCGCGAGGGCTCGAAGCCTGGCCAGGGACAGATCTCCCTTGTCTGCCTGATGGACGCGCGCTCGATCGCCGCCACGGCCGCCAACGGTGGAGTCATCACGGCAGCCACTGACATCCAGTACGAAGACACGCACAAGCCATATTCATTCGACGACCGCATCTACAAGAGCCGCATCTACTACGGATTCGGCAAGGCCGACCCTACCGTCGAGCTCCGCTACGGACCGAACATCAAGGACTGGCCTAAGATGTACCCGATGCAGGATAACATGCTCCTCGAACTCGCCGCTGTCATCCACGACCCTGTCACCACGACCGACGAGCTCATCCCTTCGGGCGAGACTTCCAGCTACCGTTCCAACCCGCTGAAACTCTCCGAGTTCGCTCTCTCACGCCGTGTTCCTGAATATGTCGGATTGAGCAAGAGGATCCAGGCCGAAGACCTTGAGCGCCGCGAGGGCAAGGCCCCTCAGCACGTGCTTGACGCTCTCGCCAAGGTGGGTGCCAAGCCGGAGGACACCTCGTTCGGTTCGTGCGTGTTCGCCAACAAGCCTGGCGACGGCTCAGCCCGCGAGCAGGCCGCTTCCTGCCAGAAGGTGCTTGGCGGCGACGCCAACATCTGCTATGAATATGCCACCAAGCGTTACCGCAGCAACTGCATCAACTGGGGCATCGTTCCTTTCACCATCTCAAAGGAGACTCCTTTTGAATATGTAGCCGGCGATTTCGTCTATGTTCCCGGCATCCGTGAGGCCATCCTTTCGGGCAAGGAGGAGATTGACGCCAAGGTGATCAGCGCCGAAGGTGTGAAGGACATTCATCTCTACTTCCAGAATCTGACCGCTGACGAGAGGGAGATTCTCGCCGACGGTTGCCTGATGAACTTCTACGCCGCCCAGAAGAGCAAATAATCATAATCGCGCACTTTAGGCTTGCGTCCATTTCAGGGGCTTGCAAGCCTGAGGCGCCCAGGTAATCATATTCGTAAAACACTTTAATTTTTAATATTCAATTATGAAAAAAATTCAGATGGTCACTCCTCTCGTAGAGATGGATGGTGATGAAATGACAAGGATCCTGTGGAAGATGATTAAGGATGAGCTTATCATTCCATTTGTTGATCTGAAGACAGAATACTATGACCTCGGCCTCGTTCATCGTGACGAGACCGGCGATCAGGTGACAATCGACTCCGCCAACGCCACCAAGAAGTACGGTGTTGCCGTGAAGTGCGCCACCATCACTCCTAACGCCAAGCGTATGACCGAGTACAACCTGCATCAGATGTGGAAGAGTCCGAACGGAACGATCCGTTCGATGCTGGACGGTACAGTGTTCCGCACACCTATCACCATCCCTTCCATCTCTCCTGCCGTGAAGTTCTGGAAAAAGCCTATCACCATCGCCCGTCACGCCTACGGTGATGTTTACAAGAGTGTTGACATCCGCGTTGAGGAACCGGGAGTGGCCAAGCTCGTCTTCGAAGGCGAGAGCGGCAAGAGGGAAGAGCAGATAGTCCACACCTTCAAGGGTCCCGGCGTTCTCCAGGGAATGCACAACACCGACGCTTCCATCCGTTCTTTCGCCCACGCTTGCTTCAAGTACGCCCTTGACCTCAAGCAGAGCATCTGGTTCGCCACCAAGGACACCATCGCCAAGAAGTACGACGGACGTTTCCGTGAGATTTTCGAGGAGGTGTTCGCAGAGTACAAGGACGCTTTCGAGGCCGCCGGCATCGAGTACTTCTACACCCTTATTGATGACGCGGTCGCACGTGTGATGCGCAGCGAGGGCGGATTCATCTGGGCCTGCAAGAACTACGACGGTGACGTGATGAGCGACATGGTCTCCACGGCCTTCGGTTCCCTTGCCATGATGACTTCGGTTCTTGTCAGCCCTGACGGCAAGTACGAGTACGAGGCCGCCCACGGCACCGTGACCCGTCACTACTACAAGCACCTCCAGGGCGAGGAGACCTCCACGAACCCGATCGCGACGATCTTCGCGTGGAGCGGTGCGTTCCGCAAGAGAGGCGAGATGGACAACATTCCAGAGCTTGTCAACTATGCCGACCAGCTTGAGGCCGCCTGCTTCGACACCCTCAACGCCGGCATCGTGACCAAGGATCTCGCCAACCTAATGGAAGGCGTGACTCCTCAGGTAAAGAACTCCGCCGACTTCATCGCCGCCATCCGCGAGCGTCTCGAAAAGCGTCTCGCGTAAGTGATTGAAAATCAGTTATAAAAGCGATGGTCTTTAGTCGTTATCAACTAAAGACCATCGCTTAATCCGTTGTGACACAGAGTCTTATCCTCCACCGACAGAAGCTTAACCTTTGCGTAAGGTCGCACTGACCGGTCGCAGAACTAAAGGTTCGACAAAGTTTACCAGCCATCGAAGAGCCTCTCGTAAGGTTTCACACAGAGCCTTCTGGCCTCTGGTCAGGTCACAGGTTCGGTCACTTAATTGATTACGGACTGGACACGTGTCTGGTCGCATGCCTGGACACATGCTTGATTACATGCCTGGACACGTACTTGATTGCAGGACTGGTCACAGAAC
>ERZ1027285.101-NODE-101-length-40281-cov-9.641128_pt1 | contig 40281 bp, 29 predicted proteins | sample MGYA00519240_ERZ1027285 | MGnify/ENA primary metagenome ERZ1027285 (study PRJEB26926, sample SAMN06165018) | human gut metagenome | biome: ENVO:00009003; feature: ENVO:2100002; material: ENVO:00002003 | host: Homo sapiens | place: USA | collected 2012 ...
GATATATATGGATAGTATGAGAATTTTTTGCAGGGATATCCTGTTAAATTCTAGCAAGAACATTTCTTTTTTTGTCGACTTATGGTAAAATAAAAAATAATTATGGTTTGAAAAAGGATTCAGGAAGGAATACAAATCAGAATATGGAATTAGATCAGATACGAAAACAGATCAACGCGGTGGATGATGCGATGCATCGCTATTTTACGGATCGCCTGCGCTGCTCGGAAGATGTGGCAGAAGCGAAGCTTCAAACGCAGGACAGCGTATACAAACCAGAGCGCGAAAAGCAGGTGTACGCACGTTTCCCCGGTGATGCAGATGAGGAAAAACTGTACCGTCTGTATGTGCGGAAGGTTATGCAATTATCGCGGTATCATCAGTATGGAATCTTCCTTGGAAAAGGAAATGTGGATACGGAATTTGAGACGCAGTATAGATCAGTTCAGGCAGCGATAAACGAAAGAGACACCACAGATGCATCTGTGAAGATCGAGCTGACACCCGATCCACAGGCGGAACAGGGGATGTCTATACAGGATATGCTTTCCGTACTTGGCGACTTCGGAACCGAAGTGACTGCATTGCAGTACGAAGGCAGTAAAGTAAGTGTAACCGTGCGTGTTTCCGGTACGGATGCACTCGAATCACAACGAAGGTTATTCTACATGTTATACAAGGAAAGTGTGACGTATAAGATGTATGTATTATAAATACACAGGAGGATTATTATGCTCATAGTTGATGGTCACGTCGTCGATCCTGCAACCGGGTTGCACGAGATCGCAGACGTATTGATTGAACAGGATTGTATAAAGAAGATTTACGTGCGAAGCCGCGGCGAGCAGGCAGATTACAACGAAGCCCAGGAAAATGGACATCTTGTGATCGATGCAAAGGGTAAATATGTAATGCCGGGGTTTATTGATCTGCATGTACATTTTCGTGATCCGGGACTGACATACAAGGAAGACATCATTACCGGTTCGCGTGCAGCAGCCGCGGGTGGTGTGACGACAGTCTGTGCGATGCCAAACACAAAACCGGTTGTCGATAACGTGGAAGTATTGCAGGATATTTTGCAACGTGCGGAGCATGCATATGTGCATGTGAAGCAGCTTTCCTCTATTACGAAAGGGATGGAAGGAAAAGAGCTTGTCGATATGGAAGCGATGTTAAAGGCAGGCGCTGTTGCATTTTCCGAAGATGGAAAAAGTGTTATGGATATCCGTGTCTACCGCGAGGCGATGAAGAAAGCAGCCGAGCTTGGTGCAGTGATCATGGCGCACTGCGAGGACAAGGATCTCGTTGGAAAAGGCGTGTTAAATGAGGGTGTAGCATCGGAGAAATTTGGTGTGCCGGGTATTCCGAATTCCGTGGAGGATGTCATCACCGCGCGTGATATTTTTCTTGCACATGAGACAGGGGCGAAGCTTCATATCTGCCATTGTTCCACAATTGGAACGGTCGAGCTTATGCGGATGGCGAAGCGGCTTGGCGCGCATGTCACAGCCGAAGTTTGTCCACATCATTTCACATTGACGGATGCAGATATCAAGGAAGCCAACAGCAACTACAAGATGAATCCGCCACTCCGGACAGAGAAGGATGTAAAGGCACTGGTGGAAGGGCTGGTAGACGGAACGATGCCTGCAATCTCTACCGATCATGCACCACATTCCGCAGAAGAGAAGGATCAGTTCTTTGATAAGGCACCATTTGGAATCGTCGGATTAGAGACGTCTGCCGCACTTACGTATACGGCACTTGTAGCACCGGGCCTTATGGATATCATGGATATGGCGACGAAGATGAGCTACAATCCTGCGAAGATCATCGGCATCGATGACAAGTACGGAAGACTGACACCGGGAGCGAAGGCGGACATCGTAATCTTCGATCCGGAAGAAACATGGGTCGTTGATCCGATCAAGTTTGAATCGAAGGGACACAATACCCCATATACCGGACAGACATTAGTTGGAAAGGTTCTGACAACCATCGTAGATGGTGAGCTCCGCTACAATGGGGCAATTATAGAAGATCAGTAGGAGGCCGTTGAGCGGATGCGAGTGGCATTACCATAATAGGAGGACAAATAAATGATTAATGAATTAGTAGCACAGATTGAGAAGAAGGACGCACCGATTGTAGTCGGATTAGATCCGATGCTTTCCTATGTACCGGAGTATATCCAGAAGAAAGCATTTTCTGAGTATGGAGAGACCTTAAAAGGTGCAGCCGAGGCAATCTGGGAATACAATAAAGGAATTATCGATGCAACTTACGATCTGATTCCGGCAGTGAAACCGCAGATCGCAATGTATGAGCAGTTTGGAATCGAGGGACTCATTGCATTCCACAAGACCTGTGCATATGCAAAGGAGAAGGGACTTGTAATCATCGGCGACATCAAGCGTGGTGACATCGGATCTACATCAACGGCATATGCAGTCGGACATCTTGGCAAGGTGCAGGTAGGAAGCAAAGAATATGCTGGATTCGATGAGGATTTCGTGACAGTCAATCCATATCTTGGAACCGATGGTGTGAAGCCATTTGTGGATGTATGCAAGCAGTACAATAAGGGTATCTTCGTACTTGTGAAGACATCCAATCCATCTTCCGGCGAGTTCCAGGATCAGCTTATTAATGGCCGTCCATTGTACGAGCTTGTTGCAGAGAAAGTCGTTGAGTGGGGTGAAGCCTGCATGGGCGATACATACAGCAATGTCGGATGTGTGGTTGGTGCGACATATCCGGAGATGGGTAAGATACTCCGGAAGCTGATGCCGAAGACATACATCCTTGTACCGGGCTACGGTGCGCAGGGCGGCAAGGCAGAAGATCTCGTACATTACTTCAATCCGGATGGACTTGGTGCGATCGTCAACTCTTCCCGTGGCATCATCGCTGCTTACAAGCAGGACAAATACGCATCCTTCGGTGAGACCGGATATGCAGATGCGAGCCGCCAGGCAGTCAAGGACATGATCGCCGACATTAACGGCGCCAGAGGAGGACGCATATAAACCGAAGGTTTATATCTAGGATGCGTCCGACGAAATACCACAGAGCGAAAGCGATGTGGTGATACCCATACGCAAGCCACTAATAAATACAAGATAGCAGATTTATCGATGCATTTTGAAAAGGTTACTATGAAATAGTTATAATTGCGAAACATCAAAAACGTTTATTGAGTTGCACATATTTACCAATTCATACGCAGACCATTGGAACATGTCGGTACTTAACGAATTGCTCCCAGATGTTTTTTCTGGGGCAATGAGTTTAGTACCGCTACATGTGGAAGTGAGCGGGAGCGCGTCTGCGTAGAATTGCGTAATATGTGCAACGGATTACCGAGAAGTAGGATGTTTCGCAATAAAACAATTAAGAGGAGTCGAAAATGGGAAAGATAAAGATGGAGGCGAAGATCATCCGTCAGGACGAGATCGCCACAGACATATATTCAATGGTGATACAGGCACCGGAGATTGCCAGCCAGGCAGTACCGGGACAGTTTATCGACGTGTATTCTGCAGATGGAAGCAAGCTGCTTCCACGTCCGATCAGTTTGTGTGAGATTGACCGTGCAGCAGGTACACTCCGGATCGTATATCGTATTGCAGGAAAGGGCACAAAGGAATTCTCGATGCTCACTTCCGATCATACAATCACGATACTCGGACCACTCGGAAACGGATTTACGAAGAAGGATAAGAAGGCAATCCTGATCGGCGGCGGAATCGGTATTCCACCGATGCTGCAGCTTGCGAAGGAGCTTACCTGCGAGAAGTCGATCGTGCTTGGATTCCGTGATGAGGAATTCTTATCAGAGGAATTTGAACCATATGGAACCGTATACAAATCCAGCGACAACGGCGCAATCGGTGTCAAAGGAACGGTTATGGATGCAATTCGCCAGTACGGCATCGAGGGCACAGAGATTTATGCCTGCGGACCAACACCGATGCTTCGTGCGATTCAGAGCTATGCACTGGAACATGGCATCGAAGCACAGTTATCCTTAGAAGAGCGTATGGCATGCGGTGTGGGTGCCTGCCTTGCCTGCGTATGCAAGTCGAAGGAGATTGACGACCATTCACAGGTGAAGAATAAGCGTGTATGCAAGGATGGCCCTGTATTTTATGCTGAGGAGGTGGAGCTGTAATGAATACAAAGGTAAGTATTGCAGGTGTGGAGCTTAAGAATCCAATCACCGTTGCATCCGGTACATTTGGCTCTGGTATGGAATACGATGAGTTCGTAGATTTGAATCTCCTTGGAGCCGTGACGACAAAGGGCGTGGCGAATGTTCCGTGGCCGGGCAACCCGACACCACGTGTGGCAGAGACCTATGGCGGTATGATGAATGCAATCGGATTGCAGAATCCGGGAATCGATACATTTGTGAAGCGGGATATCCCATTCTTAAAGGAGAAGGATACGAAGATTATTGTCAATGTGTGTGGCAAGAGTACCGAAGATTATCTGGACGTTGTGGAACGGCTTGGTGATGAGCCGGTTGACCTTCTGGAGATTAATGTATCGTGCCCGAACGTGAAAGAGGGTGGTATCGCATTTGGACAGGATCCAAAAGCACTGTATGATATCACGAAGGCAATCAAGGCGAAGGCGAAGCAGCCAATCATCATGAAGCTTTCTCCGAATGTCACAGATATTACGGAGATGGCGAAGGCAGCCGAGGCAGCCGGAAGTGATGCACTTTCTCTGATCAATACATTGACCGGTATGAAGATCGATGTGAAACGCCGGACGTTTGCAGTTGCAAACAAGACGGCTGGTGTATCCGGCCCGGCAATCCATCCGATCGCAGTGCGTATGGTATATCAGGTGGCAAATGCCGTGAAACTGCCAATCATCGGTATGGGCGGCGTAATGAATACCGAGGATGCACTGGAGATGATCATGGCTGGTGCGACCGCAGTTGCTGTTGGAACGGCGAATTTCCACAATCCATATGCAACCGTTGAGATTATAAAAGGAATTGAGGAATATATGCAGACAAACGGGGTAGATGATATCAACACCCTGATTGGCTGTGTAAAATAAATGATTATGAGTTTGTTCAAGAAACGAAGATATTATTTTACAGATTCATCGTTTGCGAGCGATACGATTATCGCTGACTGCATGGGTGGAATCGCGCTGATTATCGAAGTTGTCAGTGTGATCGTGTCCATCGCGACGGCGGGGCATGTGCCGGAGGTATTCGGGTTATTGTATATCATCGCCATGCTGCTGTCGATCGTTGGAGAGATCTTTGCACGCATGGGTTTACAGTCCCAGAAGGGCGGCGTGCGTGGCAAGCGGATCTCCATCTGGCTGAACATCGTATCCTTTGTGGTTCCGGTCATAATCATTTTATTAGGCAGATTTTAAAGTCTTCGGACGAGGTAGGAGGAAACTATGAACGACGCAGATTTGCAGGAGCGTATGCAGCTTGCGATAGAACGAATCAGTGAAATAAAGGAAGAGGATCAGACAATCTGGGATACACTTGCGAAGATGGATGCAGGTGCGAAGAATCTCAAAACATATTTTGACAGTGTGGCAGAGTTTATTCTGTATGTGTATGACGTGTACGAGATTGTGTCACAGCCGGGAAAGATCGACCTTCCACTTTCGAAATTACAGGAGATCAATCACAATTTATATGTAGACATTTTGCCGGAGCATTATGGCGCAAGCTTTGCAAACCCGGATTATGCCGTGGAAAAACTTGGTGAATATGGCAAATATTTATGCATGTTATACGCAGAGATCCGTGCTATGATTGCGTACGCGTATGAAGATGAGATGCAGGCGATGATTTCCCTGATGGAGCTTTTCTTAGAGGTGTATGGAATCTTTACTGCATCCGAAGGAGAGAAGCTTCCAGACGAGAAGGAGATCAAGGAAGCTATCTATTACTATATGTATGATTATGCGGATGTGCTTGTTGCAAGAAGAATCCGGGAGACGGTTACATGCGTGAATCCTTTTGCGTATGATATCATCATGCAGAGTGACCTTATGACACCGGATTATCTGTATGCGTACGGCGAATATATCGGTGAAAATGAGCTTCGGATGGCGCAGTATCTGGCGAAGCTTCCGGAGGAGAAGATCGAAAGACTGGCACGCACGTATGTGCAGGGCTTTATCAAGGGCTTTGAGACGATGCGGATCGATATCAGCCCGAAGAAGTCTGTGAATATCCGCTATGCAATCGGACAGGAGCGCATGGTGAAAGCGGCAATCCAGATGTTTGAGAAAGAAGGTCTGGCATCAATACTGTTCCGGTATCCAGTCAGCCGTATGAACCGGAAGGCAACGATCCGTACCGGATATGCTGCGACACCGGCGAACAAGCAGTATGAGTATGACCATGCGGGCGATGATGCAGTGTTCTTCGACCGCGCGTTTATGGAGCGGAAGCTCGAAGTTATGGAGCAGACCTATGAGCAGGAGAAAGAAGCTGCGCTTGTCTATGCAGGTCCGGCGGTCATTGAGGTGTTCGGCGAAGATCCGTTCAGCCCGCAGACGAAGCCGACAGTCTGGAAATTATCCGACAAGCAGCAGAAGATGTCTGTGGAATATGCGTCGAAGGCGGCGGAGATCACAAATCATTACATTCCACATGACCAGTACAGCTTCACGATTATCGCATATCCAATCCCGGAGATCGGTGAGAATTTCGAGGAGATCTTCGATGCAGTTGTGGAAGTGAATACGCTCGATAATGAGAAATACAAATCCATCCAGCAGACGATGATTGATTGTCTCGATGATGCAGAATATGTACAGGTACTTGGCAAGGGTGGCAACCAGACGGACATGAAGGTGATGCTGCACAAGATCGACCGCAAGACACAGACGAACTTCGAGAATTGTCTGGCAGATGTGAATATCCCGCTTGGTGAAGTATTTACTTCCCCGGTACTCAACGGTACGAAGGGAACGCTGCATGTGAGCCAGGTGTATTTGAACGAACTCAAATACACAGACTTGAAGCTTACCTTCGAGGATGGAAAGGTTGCCGATTATACCTGTAAGAACTTCGAGGATGAGGCAGAGAACAAGCGGTTTATCAAGGAGAATCTGCTATTCCACCATGAGACACTTCCAATCGGTGAATTCGCGATCGGTACGAACACGACGGCATATGCGATGGCAAGAAAATATGACATCTTATACAAGCTCCCGATTCTGATTGTAGAGAAGATGGGACCGCATTTTGCAGTCGGTGATACCTGTTACAGCTACAGCGAGGACAGCCGCCTGTACAACCCGGATGGCAGAGAGATCGTAGCGAAGGAAAATGAGTGCTCTGCGCTGCGCAATTCAGAGGACAAGGAGGCGCGGGCAGGTGCATATTTTAACTGCCATACCGATATCACGATCCCATATGAGGAGATTGGTGGAATCTATGCCGTGAAGCCGGATGGCACAAAGACGGCAATCATTGAGGATGGAAGATTTGTGCTTCCGGGTACAGAAGCACTGAATGAAGCACTGAAGTAAGCGTGCTAAGAGAAAGATTTCTGCGGAAGCCGGTTGTTGACTTCTGATAGAATATAAAAATTATAAAATGGAAGACACAGGAAGGAAGAAAAAATGGGTACGAAAAAGATCGGTGATCTGATTACAGATAACATGGGGGTATACGAAGGAAAAACAAAGCTTTCGTTCGGAAAGCTGGTATTGCTCGGTATGCTGGCAGGTGCTTTCATTGCGATTGGTGCATCGAGCAGTAGCGCGGCAGTTTACGGAATCAGCAATACAGGACTTGCGAAGTCATTAGCAGGTGCGATATTCCCGGTGGGATTGATGTTTGTTGTGCTGATTGGCGCAGAGCTTTTCACAGGTGACTGCTTGATGTCATTTGCTGTATTTGACAAGCGGATCAGGCTTCTCGATATGATTCGTGTATTGGTAGTTGTATTTATCACGAATCTGATCGGTGCGTGTATCGTAGTTGTTCTGGTAAACCGTTGTGGACAGCTTGATTATGGGAATGGCGCACTTGCAGCAGCGACGATCAAGACGGCTTATAATAAGATGAATTTAAGTTTCATGAAGGCATTTACATCTGGAATCATGTGTAACATCCTTGTATGTCTGGCAGTGCTTCTGGCAGGTGTATGTCAGGATGCGATTGGAAAGATCTTCGCATGTTTCTTCCCAATTTGGGCGTTTGTTATTGCAGGCTATGAGCACTGCGTGGCAAATATGTATTACATTCCTGCCGGACTTCTTGCAAAGCACGGTGAGGCATACTACAATGCGGCAATCATGGCAGGCATGACACCGGATCAGCTTAATTCGATGACAGTTGGTAAGTTCTTCCTGAACAACCTCCTTCCGGTAACACTTGGAAATATCGTGGGTGGAGTCGTATTTGTAGCGTTACCACTGTACCTGATTTACAGAAATAAAAACAAGGCAGAAGCATAGAACTTTTGCAGAAAGGACGTGAAATATGGCAAAACGTGTAATATGGATCGTACTTGACAGTGCAGGAATCGGAGAGGAACCGGATGCAGATAAGTTCGGCGATGTTGGCTCCGATACATTTGGACATATTTTAGAGACATATCCAGATGCAAAATTTGACAATCTGACGAAGCTTGGACTTCGTGCGATTGAGAACACATCGTTTTACGATGCAGCAACAAAGCAGGATGTGATCGGCGTGTATGGAAAGGCACAGGAGTTATCCAACGGCAAGGATACAACAACCGGACACTGGGAGATGATTGGGATTCATACAAAACATGCATTCCCGACGTATCCAAATGGATTTCCACAGGAGATTATCGATGCATTTATCGAGCAGACCGGTTGTGGAGCCATCTACGGAAACAAGGTCGCATCCGGCATTCCGATCATTGCAGAATATGGCGAGGAACACATGAAGACAGGCTATCCGATCGTCTATACGTCGGCAGATTCGGTATTCCAGATCGCAGCGTCCGAGGAGAAGGTCGGACTTCCAAGATTGTATGAGATGTGTGAGATTGCAAGAAAGATTCTGGTTGGTGAGCATGGCGTCGGACGTGTGATCGCAAGACCATTTGTACGAAAAGGCGACGGGTTCGAGCGGACGAGCAACCGGCGTGACTATGCGTTAGAACCATCGGAACACAATGCGCTGGTGCATCTGGCAGATGCGGGTGTGCGGGTATGCGGAGTCGGTAAGATCAGTGATATCTTCCACGGCAGTGGTATCTGCGATTCCGTGCATACGACCGGAAATACCGATGGCATGCAGAAGACGCTTGACTATATGCAGACAGAACCGGCGGGACTGATCTTCACGAATCTGGTTGATTTTGATATGAAATACGGACATCGAAGAGATACGCTTGGCTATAAGAATGCGCTCGAAGAATTCGATGCATGGCTGCCGAAACTGTATGCGCAGATGACGGACGAGGATATTTTGATCGTGGATGCGGATCACGGCTGTGATCCAACCTTTAAGGGAACCGATCACACACGGGAATATATTCCGATTCTGATGTATGGAAAGGGATTGAAGCAGGGAACGGATCTTGGCACAAGACCGACTTTTGCGGATATTGGAAAGACCGTGGAGGAGTACCTGCTTGGAAGCTGTGTGGATGATGAAAAGGCAATTGGGAAGAGTTTCCTGCAGGATATTATGTAGCATGATATGACAATCGCTAGGATGTATTTACGACACAGGGGGTGACGTAAGATGTATCGAATGTACGATATGATCATGAAGAAGCGGAACGGCGCAGAGCATACTGCAGATGAGATCCGTTTTATCGTGGAAGGGTTTACGAAGGGAGAAATCCCTGATTATCAGATGAGTGCGTGGCTGATGTGTGTCTACTACAAAGGCATGACGCACGATGAGACCTGCGCACTGACACATGCGATGGCGGAAAGCGGCGACCAGCTCAGTCTTGCAGCCATCCACGGTGTGAAGGTCGATAAGCACAGTACCGGAGGTGTCGGGGATAAGACGACATTTATCGTGGCGCCGATCCTCGCAAGTCTGGGGGTACCAGTTGCGAAGATGAGCGGCAGAGGACTTGGACACACGGGCGGTACGATTGATAAGTTAGAGGCGATTCCGGGTTTCTGTGTGAGTATCCCGGAGACAGAATTTATTGAACACGTCAATTCGATGAAGTTGGCGCTTGTCGGACAGACCGGAGATCTGGCACCGGCAGATAAGAAGATCTATGCGCTGCGCGATGTGACGGCGACAGTCGACAGTCTGCCGCTCATTGCATCTTCGATTATGAGCAAGAAGCTTGCGGCAGGTGCGGATGCAATCGTGCTGGATGTGAAATGTGGCAGCGGCGCATTTATGAAGAACGAAACAGATGCAAAGGCGTTGGCACAGATCATGGTTGATATCGGCAAATCTGCTGGCAGAACGTGTTATGGTGTGATTACGGATATGAACGAACCGCTCGGCTGCAAGGTTGGCAATGCGCTCGAAGTGATCGAGGCGGTGCAGGTGTTGTCGATGAAGGATGTGAAGCCATATCTCACATATGACACAAGCGGGGATACAGACGTGCAGAGCCGGTGTGATGCCTATAGTGCAATCGAAAATATAGCGCAACAGGGATATGGTGCGGACCGCACAGACAAGGCAGATTGTGCGGGGATGGAAAATTGTGCGGGCTACGACAGGCATGGTATTCACCGCCTGCTTACTGTATCACTCACATTGGCGGCATACATGTATATGGCGGCAGGAAAATCCGATGATTTTGAAGCTGCGAAGGCACAGTGTGAAAAAGCAATCGAGAGCGGTGCGGCACTTGCCAAGTTCAAAGAGTTTGTGGAAGCACAGGGTGGCGATGGCACATACATCGACGATGTGAACAAATTCCGGCTCGCGGCAAACTGTGTTCCGATCGTCTGTGAAGAGGATGGATATCTGGCAGCCTGCAACACAAGCGAGGTTGGCATGGTGAACCTCATCTTAGGCGGCGGACGTGCAACGAAGGACAGCACGATCAACCTAGGTGTCGGGCTGGATATCAGAAAACATCTGGGCGACGCAGTGCGAAAAGGCGACGTGCTTGCTTATATGTATATCGATGATATGGGTGTATTCGAAGAAGCAAAGAAACGGTTGCTTGGGGCATATACGGTTGAGCAGAGACAAATAAAACCAGAGAAACTTGTGAAAGATATAGTGGTGTAGGGAAAATTACAGGAGGGGCGAATGAAAAAACGTAGAGGGAAGAGACTTGTTGCATATATCATTGCATTTGCAATGATATTCAGTATGGGTATGACGGAACTGTCGCCAATCGCAGAGGCGGCACAGTACACAATACTGGAGACGGATGTAAGTGCGCCATCGACAGGATGTACGATGTTCGGGGTGTATGGAACGTATTATGTAGATGCACAAAATGCATTGAACCGGATTAATGAAATAAGAAAAGAAGCATGCGAGGCAGGAAATGTACCAGATCCGAGAAATTCAAACCGGATGCTTACGGCATCCGATTATGTACCAATCAAATGGTCGACCGATCTGGAGCGGATTGCGAGAATCCGTGCGGTGGAAGGTGGATTGTGTTTCGGATTTGTGGGAAGTGGACATAACCGTCTGAATGGGAAAGGCTTGAGTACTGTAAAATACAATGGTGTATCAACATATGCCGAAGTGTTAGCGTATAATTGGAATAAGGGAAATCTGGTATCGGGGATTAACCAGTGGTATGACGAGAAATCTGACTGGGTAAAGCAGACATCAGATGCCGTAACCGGTCACTATACAAGCATGATTGATCCAAGGAATACCTATGTTGGACTGGGGGATTTTTATACAACTGCCTCTGGTTATCCGAATACGTTAGCGGGTGAGTTTAACAGCACTTCCCAGAGCTTAAGCCAGTCTGCCTTATCAGGACATACAGATATTATGCAGAAAGTCGAAGTAAAAGACGCATATATCAACAAGTATTATCTTAAGGGGGAAGCAACACAGTATTTAGGAGAAACGCAGAAACTCACACCGATGGTTCATCTGGTAAATGGATCAGAGACTCTTGATCTCTGGGTGATTGATACTGTTACATACACATCCTCTGATACAACAGTAGCAAGCGTGACAGCGGATGGAGTAGTTACTGCAAAGAAAGCCGGAACTACAACGATTACTTGCAAAAAAGGAAGTACCGTACTTTGTACATTTAGTCTTACTGTGAGCTGTAATCATAATAAAGTATTGCAGTCAACAGTTCAACCAACGTGTCAGACAACCGGAGAGAACATATACAAGTGTTCAAAATGCGGGATGACCATAAAAGAAACAATAGAAAAAGCACCACATTCCTACGTCTATGGTACGGCTGACAGTACAGGCAAGGCAACCGGTGTCTGCTCTTTCTGTAACGCAACGATTACGATTGTTCCTCCGACATCAATGTTGTTATGTTGGAGAAATAGTGAATCGTCGGATAGTTATTATCATCTAAGTGTACCAACTGAAAATTCAGTAGGTTCAAATATTTTGTGTTATGTAAAAGATGTGAATGGAGATAGCGGTTATCGAGATGTTATGTTTGAAAGCTCAGATGACAGTATTGTAGAGGCTCCCAAAAAGAGTATTGTACAACCGAACGATGCTGTTTTGAAAGTGAAAAAAGCAGGAATTGTTACGATTTCTGTATACCCAAAATACAACCCTTCTATAAAAAGATCCTACACAATTCGAGTAGGAGCAACTGGATCGGTAGATATCAGTAATGCGGTAGTGACACTGGCGAAGACGTCTATATCATGTGGAACAAGTACATCTGCGGTTGCTCCAACAGTAACTTATAATGGCATTAAGCTGACAAGCGGAACAGATTATACCGTGAGTCATTCGACGAGTGGAACAACAGGTACATGCAAGATTACGGGTAAAGGCATCTTTTCAAAATCAGTTGAGAAAACATACACCATTACACATACATATGTGAATGATCCGACAGTAACAGGAGCATTAAAAAGCAATGCAACGTGTACGAAGAAAGCAACATATTACAAGAGCTGTTCCAACTGTAAAAAGCTAAGTACAGAGACTTTTGAATCTGGCAGTCTGGCAGCACATTCTTATACGGTACAGCATGTAGATACAGCGCATTTCGCGAGTGCAGCAACCTGTGAAAAGCCGGCAGCGTATTATTATAGCTGTGCGGGATGTGGACAGAAGGGAACGACAACATTTTATAGCGGAGACAAACTGAACCATCAGTATACACAGAAAGTTCAGACGGAAGCTGCGTTAAAGGAACCGGCAAATTGCGTATCGCCGGCAATTTATTATTATAGTTGTGCGAGATGCGGAGCAGTAGATAAGTCTGCAAATGCAAAAACGTATACATATGGTACGGCAGGGGATCATTCTTATACTAAAAAGATAATATCCGATACATATCTTGCAAGTGCAGCGAATTGTTCATCATCAGCCAGATATTACTATGCATGTAGTGGATGTAATGAGAAGGGAGATGTGCAATATTCGTATGGAAAAGCATTGGGGCATGCGTATTCTGTAAAGCATATATCTGATGCTTACATGGCAAGTGCAGCAACATGTACGTCACCGGCAACATATTATTACGAGTGCAGTCGGTGCGGAAAAACAGGTACAGATGTGTTTACGTATGGTGATAAATTGCCGCATCAATTTACGGCGAAGATAGTAAGCAATACAACGAAAAAGTCGGATGCAACCTATGATTCGCCAGCTGTGTACTATTATAGCTGTTCACAGTGTGGCGCGGTAAGTGGAAGCAGTACATTTACATATGGAACTACGGTACCAAGACCAACGGTAATTCCACAAGTAGATGTCAGCTACAAGACGCATATCCAGACATATGGTGATTCCCAACCGGCAATGTCAAATGGCTGGATGGCAGGTACAAGTGGTGAAGCAAAACGATTGGAAAATATCTGGGTACGTGTATCCGGAAATGCAAATCTTGGTGTACAGTACACTACACATTGCCAGACGTATGGCTGGCTGCCGTGGTCTGCAAATGGCGAGAAAAACGGAACGAGCGGTGAGGCAAAACGTTTAGAAGCGATCAAAATCCGTCTGACCGGAGCAGATAAAGATAACTATGATATTTATTACCGTGTACATGCACAGTCATTCGGCTGGCTTGCATGGGCAAAAAATGGGGAACCATCAGGAACAGCAGGGTATGGAAAGCGGTTGGAAGGAATTCAGATTGTCGTAGTGAAGAAAGGAGAACCGGCGCCAGGACAATCGTATGCGAATGTGAATCCGTCATCTGTGAATACCCGTGCTTATGTTGCTTTGCAGAATGGTTCGATTCAGATTCCGGGGGATGCGTATAACGCCAATATAATGTATAAGACCCATGTACAATCCTTTGGCTGGCAGACATGGAAAACCAACGGACAGATGTCCGGAACCAGTGGCAAGGCAAAGCGGTTGGAAGGAATCAATATCAAGTTGTCGAACGCACCATATTCAGGTGGCGTAAGGTACACAACCCATGTACAATCTTATGGATGGCAGGGAAATGAAAATGATCCGAATACATGGAGAAAGGATGGAGAAATGTCCGGTACAAGCGGACAGGCAAAACGATTAGAAGCAATCCGGATTTTACTCTATGGAGAGATGGCAGAACACTATGATATTTATTACCGCGTACATGCACAGTCGTTTGGCTGGCTGTCGTGGGCAAAAAACGGAGAAGCATCCGGAACTGCCGGACTGGCAAAAAGACTGGAAGGGATACAAATCATATTGGTTCCAAAGGGATCTCCGGAACCCGGAAGAACGTACGATAACATAACAGCAACAAATACTGTTTCCTTTATCAGGAGATAGTGATACAATACAATATATTTAACATCAAGGAGGCAGAACAAATGAGAGTAGCAGTGATTATGGGATCCACAAGTGATCTTCCGAAAGTAGAACCGGCAATCAAGATTCTGAAGGATTATGGCGTACAGGTTGATGTGCGGTGCCTGTCAGCACACCGTGCACATGCAGGACTTTCCGCATTTATTGAGGAAGCAAACGGAAACGGCACAGAAGTGTTTATTACAGCCGCAGGTATGGCAGCCGCACTTCCGGGCGTTGTTGCAAGCCAGACCGTACTTCCGGTTATCGGTGTTCCAATCTCCGGTTCCGTACTCGATGGACAGGACGCACTTTACTCTATCGTGCAGATGCCATCCGGAATTCCGGTTGCAACCGTAGCAATCAATGGTGCAAAGAATGCCGCATATCTCGCATTGCAGATCATCGGTGTACAGCATAAGGAAGTGCAGGAAAAGCTCCTTGCAGAGAGAAAGCAGATGGAAGAAAGTGCCATGAAGGCAAACGAAGAAGTGATTGCAAAATACAATTAAGACAAGTTGCAATAACAACACCAATTTTTAACAAAATTCCATTTTACTTTACTATCTTTATCAAGTATAATAAAAGCAACGTGGATTTCACGGTATGAAGATGAGAATTATAGGAGGGTTTTATTACAATGGGAATTTTACAGAGATTTAAAGACATTATGGCTTCAAATATCAATGCACTTCTCGATAAGGCAGAAGATCCGGAGAAGATGATTGATCAGACACTCCGTAACCTGACGAAGGACCTGGCAGAAGTGAAGAAGGAAACAGCTGCCGTTATGGCAGACGAGCAGAGATGCAAGCGTGAGCTTGATGAAGTGAATTCTGAGATTACGAAGATGCAGGCATACGCAGAGAAGGCACTTCTTGCCGGAAACGAAGCAGATGCCATGAAGTTCTTAGAGCAGAAGAACCAGCTCACAGCGAAGCAGGCAAGCTTGCAGCAGACCTATGATGTTGCAGCTGCAAATGCCATGAAGATGCGTCAGATGCATGACAAGCTTGTGACAGATATCAACCAGCTTGACTCCCGCCGTGATGCAATCAAGGCGAAGATGAAGGTTGCTAAGACTCAGGATCGTCTGAACAAGATGACGAACAATCTGTCAGATTCAGCAAGCAGCATGGCTGCCTTTGATCGTATGGAAGCAAAGGCGAACGCAATGCTTGATCAGGCAAATGCCATGACCGAATTAAATCAGACAACACAGGAGAGTGGCATCGACAGTTTAGCAGCCAAGTATGATGCAGCTCCAAATGCAGCTGTACAGGATGAGCTGGCAGCGATGAAGGCAAAGTTAGGTTTACAGTAAACCGATGCCGGGATTAAATGACAAACAGTTAGAGGCCTGTTGTACAACCGACGGGCCTTTACTTATTTTAGCTGGTGCTGGCTCTGGAAAGACCAGAGTGATCACGCACCGGATCGCATATCTGATCGATGAGATGTCAGTCAATCCATACAATATACTGGCAATCACATTTACGAACAAGGCTGCGGCAGAGATGCGGGAACGAGTAGATAATCTGGTAGGATTTGGTGCTGAGAGTGTGTGGGTATCAACCTTCCATTCCATGTGTGTGCGGATTCTGCGTAAACATATTGACAAGATTGGTGGAACAAGCAGTTTCACAATCTATGATGCAAGTGAACAGAAGACAGTTGTAAAAGAAGTGCTGAAATATCTGCAATTAGACCCGAAGCTCTATCCGGAGCGGGCGATGCTTTCGGCGATATCGAAGGCAAAGGAAGGGTACATGACACCGGACGATTATGAGAAAGCACATGCGGCAAGCTTCCGGGATCAGAAGATTGCGGAGGTTTACCGGGAATATCAGAAGCGTCTGCAGAGCAACAATGCGCTTGATTTTGACGATCTGATTTTCAAGACGATCTTTCTTTTTGAGACGAATCCAGATGTGCTTGCCGAGTACCAGACACGGTTTAAGTACATTATGGTGGACGAGTATCAGGATACGAACCATACACAGTTTATCTTGGTGAAGATGCTGGCTGCAAAATACCGGAATTTGTGCGTCGTGGGTGATGACGACCAGAGTATCTATAAGTTCCGTGGCGCTAACATCTATAATATCCTGAATTTTGAGGAAGAATATCCGGATGCCAAGGTAGTAAAACTGGAGCAGAACTACCGTTCCAAGGCGAATATCTTAAATTCTGCAAATGCGGTGATCGCGAATAACGAGGGAAGAAAGGATAAACGTCTTTGGACAGAGCAGGAGGATGGTGAGAAGGTAACATTTACCCGGTACGGCACGGAGTACGAGGAGGCGAACGGCGTTGCATCTCGGATCAAGACCTTGAAGAATCAGGGGGTATCACTCGATGATATCGCAATCTTGTATCGTACCAATGCGCAGTCCCGTGTGCTTGAGGAAAAACTTCTGTATGAGAATCTCCCATATAAAATCTATGGTGGACAGAACTTCTATGGAAGAAAAGAAATCATGGATCTCGTAAGTTATCTGAAGGTGCTTGCAAACCCGATCGATGATCAGGCAATCAAGCGTATCATCAATGTGCCGAAGCGTGGTATTGGTGCGACGACCGTGGATAAGCTTGATATGTATGCGCAGTCCAATGGATATAATCTGTATGATGCACTGTTAGATATCGAAGAAGTACCTGGCATGACACGGAATGTGGAGAAAATCCGGAAATTTACAGATATGATGGAAGGATTTAAAGCACGACTGGTACATGGAGAATTCATCAGTGAAGTGTTCGATGCAATCATGGATGAAAGCGGATATCGCGAAGCATTGGAGGCGGAAGCTACGGATGAAGCGCGTACCCGGTTGGATAACTTAGAGGAATTAAAGAATAAGATCGTTACCTATGAAGAGAGTGCAGAGGTGCCAACACTGACTGGACTTCTCGAAGATATCGCGCTGGTGGCAGATACCGAGGAGGAAGACGAGGATGGTGTGCCAACCGCAAAGGTGACGCTGATGACCTTACATAGTGCGAAAGGCTTGGAGTTTCCGTATGTATTTATGACTGGTATGGAAGAACGGTTATTCCCAAGTGGCATGTCGCTGGATCGGATGATCCGGATGCACTTGAAGAGGAGCGGAGACTTTGCTATGTCGGAATTACACGTGCGATGGAGAAACTGTATATGACGGCTGCCGGACAACGGATGGTGCATGGTTCGACGAATTTCGAGGAAGTATCGCGGTTCGTCAAGGAGATTCCGAAGCATTATTTGGAATATGAGGAGAAAGCCTTTGGCTATGCTCCAGCAAATATGGATCGGATTCCGTCGAAGAAACCGGCAGAGCAGGTAATTCAGTTAAAGGCATACGGAAAGAACAACCCGTATACACGACCTGCCACAGCTACTGCGAACCCGAGCGCCAATCCGGGATTCGGGAAGGCATTCCCGATGGGAAATACAGCGTCGGCACCGGCAAGCTATGAAGTAGGGGATAAAGTACGCCATATTAAATTTGGAAATGGCGAGGTGATTGATGTGATTCCATCGGGCGGTGACCAGGAAATCGTGGTGAATTTTGACCGTGTCGGAGAAAAACATTTATTTGCATCGCTTGTAAAAATGAAAAAGTTGTAAATGACGGTAGAAATATCGGATAAGCTGTGGTAAAATCATTATATCAGTAGCGATGAAAGGAAGGTAGAAAACTATGAGAAAGTGTTGTGACGAAGTAAAAGTTGTAAAAGAAGACGAGTGCGTAACAGAAGCAAAGAACGCGTTTCTCTCTGTTGCATTGATCGTTGGTATTCTGACAATCATCGTTGGTATCTGTGTAGCAGTTTACAAGTATCTGACACCGGATTACTTAGACGACTTCGATGATTACGATGATGACTTTGATGATAGCTTCTTTGATGATGACGATGCAGAGGCATCCACAGAGGAGAAGAAGGACGAAGAATAAACGTACTTCGGAAGATGGTTACAAAGAGCCTGCCGCACCAGAATTGGTGTGGCAGGTTTTTTGTGTTTTAATAGTCAAAAAAAGCACAAATTTATAGGTGCGATATGTTGAAAATACAAGCATTTTCATGTAAAATATTATGCGATAGTGGGTTACTGTCGATATAAAAATTGAACAGTAATAATTCATAACTTAACTTTACTCTGAACAGAGGTATGTCGGAGTTTATCATAGATGGTTCCAATGCATAAATGCGAGGATGCATTAGGAAAAAAGAAAATGGAGGATGGAGTTTATGAACAAACAAAAAAACAAGAAAAAAGTGATTGCATTTCTGCTTTCTATGTTGATGTTAATTTCATTATTCCAGAACATCAGCTATACACCGATTGCAGAAGGTGGGGAGACAGAGAGTGTCGCATCGGAGAGCGATGCAAATTTCGCAACAGGGCAGCAAAGTTTAGGAACACAAGAAAATCAAAATGGTGTTCCTTTAGAAGAAGAGAATCTGAATGAAACCTCACAAAATGTGGCAGATGATTCCGTAGATCTTTCACTTTGGAACAATGCATATACAGATACGTCAAATGGAATAACGATGAATTTCACTGCCAGTGTTAAACATAATGGGCAGGAGACGGATTTGGATCAGGTAACAAAAGTATTCGAAGGTGATGAGTTTAACTTAAAATATAAATGGGAGTTAGATAACAGTGCCATTCCAAGAGATGGAAATCCTATTTATATCAAAGTAAATTTTAATGATTTGAATAACCTTGAATTGATATCCGGAAAACAGGATATTATGCTTGAAGGAAAAAAAGTAGGTTATATTTATATTAGTAATGGTTATGCATATATATGCCTTGATAATCAGACTTTCTTGACGGAAAACACAAGAAAGGGAGATGGAACAATATATGGAAATGTAAAGCTGACGGAAACCGATAAGGGATCCGGAGATAAAATAACGATTGGAACTGCAAAGAAAAAAGTTTCAGATGTGATTTACGATGATGGAACCGCAACAAGTACATTGACAGTACAGAAAGCAACCGATGGAAAAGCAACCTATGACAAGAGTACAAATACGTGGAAGCAGTCATATAAGTTGACATTAAAAACGACTGGCTCTGTGTCCGGAGTATCTTTGACAGATAGTTTAGGTGCAAACTTAAAGAATATCTCCAATATCAAGATTGCAAGCAGCAATGATTCAAATGTCACTGCGAATACCATATATGGAAGCTTTGGTGCTCTGGCAAATGCTTTGAACAAACTTGGTTCATCGGATGGCAGTACTACGACCGTGGAAGTTACTTATGATGTAGAGACAGATGAAGGTATTTTTGATCCGGATAATGCGAATAGTACTTCTTATACGAATACAGTAGATTATACATATAAGAATAATAAAAAAGAGACAAAAACGGGAACTACATCGGCAACTTACGATGTGACAAGACCGGAAGTAAAGAAAACAGGGTCACTGGATAAAACTTCTAAGGTTGTGACATGGACGATTACGATTGATCTGAAGGATTATGCAGGAGAGTATACTTCTTTGGATGCACTTCTTGGCTCTGGAACTATCGTAGATATGCCGGAGATTGGATCAGCATTATGTGATAAGGATGGCAATCTGCAGGGAGGTACAAGCCAGACGCTGCCTGCTTCTGCCTTTAAGGAAAACAATGGTGTATATACGGCGACTGTTTATACAAAGGTAACAGATAATTATATGGATTCTGCGACCAAACTGGATGTGAAAAATGATGTAACTCTTACAACAGATAAGGGCTATAAATATATGGGAACCGGAACTGTGCAGACACCAGGAAAAGATTGGACTATCGAAAAGCATGCGGTGAAAATTCAGGATGGATATATTTACTGGACGGTTTCTGTGAAGGACATTCCGGAAGACCTGACAAATGTATATATCAAGGATAATATGCAAAAATATTGGAATAATCCGGGAAGTATGTCAGGTATATATAACACAAAGATTACATTTACAAGAAAAGACAATTCGACGTTTGCTGTAGATGCGACAGATTCCAATGATGCCAATATTGAGAATGAATATGTGATATATACACCGGATACTGCAGGTAATAACGGAGGATATGATTATAAATTTGAATTTAAAGACAGTCTATTTACAGGAAGCAGTCCGGTAAAGGAAATAACGTTAGAATATAAAACTAAGGTTTTGGATACGGACCTGAACCAGGTGCAGAGGAATTTTAAAAATGTGGCGACTATTTATTATTCAGCAAATGGTAAGGAAGAGTCAAAGTCTGGTGAGGATATATATAAAAATCCATTGCCGCCTTTGAATAAGACGGTTACAGCGAAGGTAGACGAAACAGGTAAAATCAGCTACATGTTAGATGTGTCATTGAATTCCATGGCGCTTTCAGGTGGAGAATCTGTTACGATTGCGGATACATTACCAACGGATATGAAATTATCTTCCAGCATGATAACTGCATACTTCTATGTCAGGGATGTAGCGCATAATACAGCGGGTAAGTTATCGGATATGTCGTATTATGCAGGTGGAGCAACGATACCGAACATTGGTCTTCAGACAAGTGAAACGAATGGAATTGCAAGTTTTACGATTCCGGTTACTGCGGATTATATTGCTTTGATGAATGCCATTGACAACTATTCAGCGGGAACAGAGACACATATCCGGATTGAGTATACGACAGAAGTAACAAGTCTGGAGGATTTTGCAAAGAAGGGATCGGAAACCTTTACGAATTCTGCTCAGCTAAAGATAGGAAGTACGAATGTTGGAACACCAGTATCAACGACAACGACGTTGAAAGCACCTGCATTGGTATCGAAGGACGGAGTATTTTACGGTACCTATGATAACACGACAGGTGCAGATAACAGTAAATATAATACAGCGGAGTATACGATCGAAGTCAACAAGGGTGCTTATGATCTGGTACCGGGAGATGGAAAATTAACGGCTGTGGATAAACTTGGTACTGCATTCTCTTATAATATGCAGAGTATCAAGGTATACGAAGTAAATGGCGGTACAGAAACACCATTGACAAGTGGAACCGATTATACAGTCAGCTATGATGGATCTTCGAATTCACTTAGGTTTGAATTACCGGATAGCAAGTATTTGAAGATAACTTATACAACGAGGTGTAATCTGAAGTTTACACAAGGCAATAGTTCGATTACTTTGACGGATGAACAATCCTCTAATACATTTACGCTGAACGGATATCAGGCGGATCAGGGTGGATCGAAAACATTCCAGGGACAGGTGTTCACAAAAGGACAGCATGAGGCAGAATCCAATTATGGCTCGATTGAGTTATACAAATACTGGACAGATGCGGCTGGAACGACACATGCACTGAAAGATTCTACATTCCGTTTGTATGAAGCAACCTATGATTCTGCGACGGGAACCATGACGAGAGGTAACTTGGTACGGGATACGGATGTGCTGAAAGTAACCGATGAGGTTGCTGGTAAGTTGACAATTGATCGATTGAATTATGATCAGATTTATGAGTTGGTCGAAGTATCTGCTGCAGAGGGATTTGATGTTCGGGCGGATTCGTTCTACTTCGTGCTTCAAAAGTCATCCAGTATAACGATTCCGAGCGGATACGAAGGAAAGACATTCACGAATGATACGGGATATAATTTGCCATATGAGAATGAAAAGTCTAAGTACTATACAGGTTCTTTCAACTTCTCAGCTACAAAGCAGTTGGATGGCACAACCGCTTATGCAAGTGGCAACACCTATACCTTTAAGAATTTTGCAGTGGAAGAGGTATCAGCAGACGCTGCAAACGCTACCAAGGTAAAGGATATTACAACCGGAACAACTGCTGGAAATACAACAGGAGCGATTACATTTGCAGATAAGGTAAGTTATAGTTCTGCAACAGCAGGAGATGAAGGAAAACATTACTACAAGGTTTATGAGACAAGTTCTGGGTACACAGATGTAACAACGGATACGAACTATTATATTCTGACGGTAGATGTTGCATTGGATAATGCTACAAATCCGACAAAGCTGGTTGCAACATGCAGTAAGATTACGAAGTATAACAGTGCAGGAACCGGTACCACGGCTTCAGAGGTTGTATTTAATAATACGACCGTGACTACGACGATTCAGGGTACAAAATCATGGGTTGGTGATACCACAGCAGATCGTCCGGCTAGCATTCAGGTAAAGTTATATAAGTTGAAACAGGGTGGAAACGAGAATGACGATGCCGATTGGGAGCAGGTCGGAGCAGTCAGGACTGTAGATGCAGCAAGTGCATGGAAGTATTCATTTGGAACATTGCCAAAGTATTATCCGGGAATGGCTACTGAGATTCCATATAAGGTAGTAGAGACAGCGGTCGCTGGATATACGACAAGTTACCCTGCAGGTACTTATGATATCGTGAATACAATGATTCAGACATCCGGCAGCATTACATTTACTGCATTAAAGAAGCTGGATAATGCAACGAACTATTCAGCTAACTATACATTTGCGGGATTTGCAGTGGATGAGCTGAATGCAGATCTGTCAATAAAGACGGCAGGGGCTGCTACAGGAACAACAAATGGAAGTACAAATGGAACCGTAACATTCACACCACTAACATATGATTCTGCAGTGACAGGAAATGTCGGAGAGCACATTTACAAGATTTATGAAAAAGAATCTGGTTATGCAGGTGTTACAAAAGATGATACGTATTATGTAGTCAAGGTAAATGTGACAAAGAATACTGCAGGCAACAAATTGGATGCCGCAGTTACTTCTGTGCAGAAATATGTGAATGGAGCTGCGAGCGGCAGTGCAGGAACAAGCTTAGGTGCCGTCATCTTCGAGAATAAAACGGAAAAAACATCTGTATCGGGCACCAAGACATGGGTAGATACGGGATATGAAGCGTATCGTCCATCCAGCATTGAGTTGAAACTGTATCGATTGAAGAATGGTACGACAGCAGATTGGGAGTATGTAGATACAAAGAGTCTGAGTACAACAGAAACGACGAAGAGCTTTACCTTTGACAATCTGGATAAATACTATGCAGGTACAGATGAGGAAATCCGGTATAAGGTAGAAGAAACACCGGTTTCTGGGTATACGACGAGATATGCAGCGAATGGCTATGATATCACGAATACTTTACAGACAACGAAGGTGTCAATCCGGAAGGATTGGGATGATAATAATGACGCGGATGGATATAGACCGCGGACCCTTAAGGTTTCCTTAATGGAAAATGGAGTTTCCCTGTCGAAGGATATTACATTGACAGCAGGGAATAACTGGACTGCAAGCTGGGGCAATCTGCCGGTTTATAAGAATGGTGTAGAGATCAAGTATTCGGTTGTTGAAGATACTGCAAGCATGCCTGCTTCATATTCACAGAAGTCATCTGTAATCCAGAAGCAGAGTGATGGAACGTATCTGGCGGTTATCACAAACCAGTACTCGATGGATAAAGTCAGTCATACAGTGACAAAGGTATGGGATGATAATAACAACCGCGATGGATTGCGGACACCAATTACAGTACGACTTATAGCGGATGGCACAGCTGTTACAGATCCGGAAGCAACGAAGGAATTGAATGAGACCAATCATTGGACATACACGTGGAATGATCTGAACAAGCAGAATGCGGCAGGTACGGATATTGTGTATACGGTTGAAGAAGTTGGTACAGTTAGCGGTTATACAACGACTGTTGTGACATCAGGATCAGCGACAACGATTACGAATAAACGTACAGTTCGGACAAGAAATATCACAGTCAATAAAGTATGGGCGGATAATAATGCTACATCCCGTCCGACGAGTGTAGATGTTCAATTATATGCAAATGGTTCCGCGGTTGGAGCCGCTGTAACACTGGAAGATGCAAATCACTGGACTTATACATGGAATGACCTTCCATATAATGAGGCTGGTCAGCAGATTGTATATACAGTCAAGGAGGTCGCTGTACCACAGGGTTATGGCGTATCCTACAGTCCGATGACAGTTGATGCAACAGGAAATGGTTCTATCTCAATTACCAATTCTTATCCATCGACAACAAGAACTGTGACAAAGGTATGGGATGATCAGAATAATAATGACCGGAAACGTCCAAGCAACATACAGGTACAGTTAATGTACGATGGAAATGTATATGACACGGTAACTTTGAGTGAAACAAATCATTGGACTTATACATGGACAGAGCTTCCGAAGTACAGTGATGTAGCAGCAAATACAGAATATGTATATACAGTCAAAGAAGTCGATGTACCAGCCGGATATACAGTAAGTTATGTGAAAAAGGATGCTTCCGGAACTATAGTAACAGCCGATGATCCTGGTGAAAATGGTGTATTTGAGGTTACAAATTCATACACAACGCAAAAAGGTAACATCTCGGTTGAAAAGAAATGGGCTGGCGATAATCTGGCAGCAGATAACCATAGTGCAATCACAGTCACGCTTTATAAGAATGGTGTTGCAACGACAAAGACTTTGAAGCTGGATAAGACAAATAACTGGCAGGGTTCATTTACAAATCTCGATAAGTATGAGAATGGTGTAGAGATATCTTATAGCGTGAAAGAGACAGATGTTGCAAATTATGTAGCTTCTTATGTACCGGCAAGTGGAAGTATTGGAGATACGATTGTTGTAACAAATACATATGCCCCGGCGAAGCTTGTGTTGACAAAGACCGTAGCGGGTGGTGTATCCAAAACAGATGCGGAGCAGACAATTCGCTTTGAGGTTGTTGAGGATGCAACCGGTACAAAGACAACCTATAGTCTTGCAGATTTTTCTTATGATACTGCTAGTAAGACGTGGTCAAAGGAAATCAGTTGCAATGCAGGCAGCTATACAGTCAATGAGATTGCTTCAGATGTAGATGGATATACGTTGAGCAAGATCACATATGTGGTAGACGCGCAGACTGCAGTGGAGGGCAAAACGGCATCTGTTGTAATCGGAGATCATGCGACAGCAAATGTTGCATATACAAATACGTATGACAAGATAACGACTGAGACAACAGAAACAACTGAGACGACCGAAACAACGGAAACGACTGAAACAACGGAAACCACAGAAACAACAGATACAACCACAGAGATTACGACGACGGAGACAAGTACTACGAGTACGACAACCACGACGACAACTACTACGACATCTTCCAATACAGTGAAGAAAACAGGCGATGCAGCGCCGATTGCGCCAATCACCATTATAATGATAGTTGCGGCTGTTGGAATAATCATACTTGGTGTTTCCAAAAAGAAACGAAGCGATAAGTAAATAAGTTTTACGAAGAAGGGCTTTCTATAAGCCCTTCTTTTAAGTAAACAGAAGGATTTGAAAATAAATGAAACATACATATTATAAGGAAGCGTTTCAATCGCTGATCACCTTATCCATCCCGACCGTATTAGAAGAGGTGCTGTCGACGCTGCTTCAATATGTTGATACGGCGATGGTGGGACATCTGGGTGAGAAAGCAACGGCAGCAGTCAGCACGACAACAACCATCGGCTGGCTGATCCACTCAATTCCAAGTGCGATTGCGGTTGCTGTGCTGGCGATTGCATCGAAGGCAAATGGAGCCGGGGACGAAGCCAAACTGAAGAAACTGGCTGGACAATCGATACTATATGCATTTACTATCGGAACGTTATTGGAAGTGATCGCGCTTGTGCTGTCCCCGTATATTCCGGTGTGGATGGGCGTTGAACCGGATATTGTAAAACCGGCAAGTGTGTATTTCACAATTACAAGCATTTCACTTGTGTTCCGGGCGTCTTCCCGCGTCTTTTCCGCGATGATTCGATCCATTAAGGATACGAAATCGCCGATGTTTATCAGCGTGGGTGAAAATGTGTTAAATATCCTATTGAATACGGTATTTATATATGGTCTGAATCTCGGCGTGGCAGGTGCGGCAATCGCATCCTGCATCAGTTTTGGAATCGGCGGTATTGCGATGTTCCTGCTGATGCTCAGCAAGACGAAGCTTCGACCAACGCGAGAGGACAGGAGACTCGACCGGGAGATTCTGTCAGAGACATTTACGATTGGGCTTCCGGCACTTGGCACGACTTTCGTAAGCTGCTTTGGATACATTGCGTTTGCGCGGATGGTATCAGGTATGGGAACGACAATATTCGCGGCACATTCGATCGCCATTACAGCGGAGCAGATTGTCTATATTCCAGGATACGGACTGCGTGTGGCGACCAGTACATTGGTCGGAAATGCACTCGGAGAGAAGGATATCCGGAAATTAAAAGCAACGGAGCGGGTATCGATCCTGATCACATTATTGATTATGGTAGTAAATGGTATCGGACTCTACCTATTCGCATATCCATTTATGCGTCTGTTTACGAACTCAGTCAATGCGGCGCGGATCGGAAGTGAGATGTTGCGTCTGGTTTCGTTTTCAGAGCCGTTTTTTGGACTGATGATTGTCTTAGAGGGTATTTCCTATGGTATGGGTCGGACGAAGCATGTGTTCGCGTGTGAGGCGGTCAGCATGTGGGGCATCCGGATATTTGGTACGTTCTTATGCGTGAATGTGTTTGGACTGGGTTTAAAGGCAGTCTGGCTTTGCATGATCGCAGACAATATATGTAAAGCAATTTTGCTGTATATATTCCGCCCGAAACATGTGGAAGAAAATGCTGATGATAGAGGAGAGTTACGGTGAGTATTACAGAATTCGAGAAAATACAATTTTATCTGGCACCGATGGAATCCGTGACAGGATACGTGTACCGGAATGCATATCATGCGATGTTTGGCGATATGGATAAGTACGTGACGCCGTTTATCGCACCGTCAAAGAAGAAATTATTGAAGACGCGGGAGCGAAAGGACGTGGCACCGGAGCACAATCAGGGAATGTATGTTGTTCCACAGATCCTGACGAACGATGCGGAACAGTTCCTTACGACGTGCAATATGCTGGCGGAGCTTGGCTATCAGGAAGTGAATCTGAATCTGGGCTGTCCGATGGCAACGGTCGTATCGAAGAAGAAAGGAAGTGGATTCTTAGAGGATCCTGAACGATTAGACCGGTTCTTTGATGCGGTATTTGAGGGGATATCCAGACTGCCGGAGGAGCGGAGCTGTAAGGTCTCTGTGAAGACGCGGATCGGAGTGGAATTTCCCGAAGAGTTTGCGGATATCCTGCGAGTATATAATAGGTATCCCATCTCCGAAGTGATCATCCATCCACGTTTGCAGAAGGACTTCTACAACAATCATCCAAATCTTGGTGTATTTGCGGAAGCACTGAAGGAATGTGTGCACCCGGTCTGTTATAACGGAGATATCTTTACGGTGGAAGATTATCATGTGTTCCGGGAGAAGTTTCCACAGGTAGACCGCATTATGCTTGGAAGAGGTGTAATTGCGAATCCGGGACTGGTACGGGAGATCCGGACAGGGCAGTCGGTAACAACGGCAGAGCTAAAGGAGTACCATGACCGGTTGTATGCTGGGTACCGGGAAGAGATGGACTGTGAGCGGGATGCGCTCTTTAAGATGAAGGAAGTGTGGTTTTATCTGGGTAAGATGTTTCCAGAAGCAGAGCGGGAGCTGAAGAAGGTAAAGAAAGCAGATCGACCGGAGGAGTATCTGGCTGCGGTGAGAAGTGTATTTACTTTGCCAGTGCATGCGCTGCAATAACCTCCATTGCCTGCATATCCTCTGGTGTGTCGATGTCTGCTAGCTCATAGTGTTGTGTAACCGGTAGGAGCTTTACATGTTCCCTGTGGTTTTGAATCACAGTATTGCCGCCATGTTTTGGAGGTAGCGCAGAAAGTTCATCAAAGTAAGCAGATGGAAAAACAACCGGGGAACCGGCAGTATTCTGATCGCAAGTCCGCCAGATCGTATCGGGTGCATTTTGGGCGCAGAAAAGCAATGCACCGATTGTCTCCCGTGAGACGAGCGGCTGGTCTGAAGGCAGGAACAGGCAGTGGCTTGCTTTGTTTTTTATTGCACCGGTTCCAAGCCGGATCATATCGTTCCGGTCCGGCAGATTATGCAGAAGAAATGGGATATTCTGTTTCTTACATATATGTGCAATTTCCGGGTGGATCGTCACAACCAGCCGGTTTTGCCCAAGCATTTCGGTCGCATCAAACGCGTATGCAATCAGTGGTTTTCCATAAAAATCTGTGAGGAGTTTATTGGCACCGAAGCGTTTGCTTTTTCCGGATGCCATGATGATACAGAACGCGTCTCCATAAGGCTTATCTAAATCTACGAGAAAACAATCATCCCGCTTGCAGAGAGAGTCCAGGAAAGGAAGTTTTTGTTTACGGACAACTAAAAGTACATGTTTGGCTGCGAGCAGACGGGAAATTGCTTCCTGATACGCAGGCATTGTCTGTTCCAGATAACCGGTTTCGTCGATGGTTATCCAGTCGGATGGTTGACGGATACACATATCCAGAAATTCGATGCCTTTTGTGAGAAATGCTTCCGGAACCGGTTGCATTTTGTTTGTGTTTCCAGGTGCATCTGCCTGATATCTTCCAATCTGCACAGTCTCGCCTGACAGGTTTTCTTTCATATAGACCCCATCTTCGGGTACTACATAGGACGTAAGCCCGGGCATTGGTTGTGGGAAAAGGGCAGAAAGAAGCGTGGACTTTCCGCTTCCGCGGCTTCCGGTCAGAATCAGATGCTTTTTGCTGCTAGCGCGAAAAGATCTCCAGATACAATTTGCGGTTGGCCTGTATGCAGGCATCTCGATACCGTTCATATTTTTCTATCCATTCCTTTCCTTCCTGTGTCAGAGTGCTTCCACCGCCGGATTTGCCACCGACAGTCCTGCTTGTGAGTGGAAATCCGAGTGCATGCTCGGCATTTTTTATCATACGAAGCGCTTTGGAGTAAGCAAGTCCCATGGAGCTTGCAGCTGCTCGCAGGGAGCCTTCTGCTTCGATGGCATGCAGCAGACGACAGGGACCTTCTCCAAAGAATTTTTCATCCTGTTCATCGTAAAACGTTATTTTTGTAACAGCTTTCATATGGACTCCTCCTGTATCATAACAAGGTGTTCGTTCCCGTTTTTGTCGTGGAGCTTTGCGATATTGATTGTACCATAAATCGAGGAAAGCAGCGACTCCATCTTTGAAACAGGAGTCGATTTCGGGGAGATGTTCCCGGAATGTGTGCCATTCGACAGGACAAGGAGCTCGTCACAGGTGTTTAATGCCAGAGAAGGGTCATGGAGTGTGACAAGCGCACAGGCGTCATGGGTAGTCACATATGTCCGCAGGTGCTGCATCATCTGGTTCCGGAACCGGAAATCTAAGGCGCTTTCCGGCTCATCGAGGAGCAGAAGCTTACGTGCGCCGACGAATGTCCGTGCAAGGATACATAACTGTTTTTGCCCTTCACTTAGCTGGTTGTAGTTTTTCTGCTCACGATCGGGAAGACCGACCATCGTGAGAGTTGCTTTGGCATGTTCTTTCATCTGTGCGGTGGGAGGCTGCAACAGCGATAAGTCCGGATGATACCCCATCAGGACAACATCCAGGACTGTCAGATCAATTGTGATTCCGCTTTTTTGGGGGATATATCCACATTGCTTTGCAAGTTCCCGTGCAGAAAGTGATTCCAGTGTATTTTCTGCAAGCAGACAGGAACCTTTGTGCGGGAGGATGTTCGCAATCGCTTTTAAAAGTGTAGTTTTGCCGCATCCATTTGCACCGAGAATACCGGTGATTGTTCCGGGACGCGACGTAAAGTTGATATCGTGTAGGATTTCTTTTCTGCCATATCCGGCAGACAGGTGACTGATTGTGAGCAGACTCATGATTCGCGGTTCCTCCTTACGCATAGATAAATCAAAAATGGTGCGCCAACAAGACTGGTGAAGATACTGACCGGCAGTTCTGTGGAAGCTACGCTTCGTGCCAGAATATCTCCGAGTGTCAGCAGGCAGCCACCGATGATCCCACTTAGAAACATCGTGGATAGCCGGTTGTTTTTGATGATCAGACGTGCACCGTGCGGTGCAAGCAGAGAGATGAAGCTGATAAGCCCGGTCATGCTGATGATTCCGGATGTTGCCAGCGTTGCAATCAGGAGAATCAAAAGCCGGAGATGTTGTGTGTGAACACCGAGCATACGCCCTTCGTCATCGTGCAGGGAAAGCATCATAATCTGCCGGTACAACAAAAAAAGTGCGCTGATACAGAGGATACAGAGAATCACATTTCCTTTGATGGTATAGAGACTGATGCCATTTAAACTTCCCATAATCCAGTATTCGATGGATGCAAGCTGTTTTTCCGGGTCGGCGAGCAGCTTCAGGAAGATGAGAGTGGTCTGGGCTAAGCTGTGTACCGCGATTCCTGCCAACACGATTCCTCTGCCATCCTGCCCGGCAGTGAGGGATGCGAGCATAAGCGCTAGAACAACAGAACCGAGAGCACCGGCAAATGCAGACGCAGTCACTGCCATAGAGCCGGACAGAAACAGGATGCCGAACGCGGCACCGGCGCTGGCACCGGAAGATACGCCGATGATATCCGGTGATGCCAATGGATTCCGGAATACAGTCTGGAAGACAAAACCTGCTACGCCGAGAACGAAGCCGCCGATACAGCCGACGATTCCGCGGCTTGCGCGCAATGTCACAAACACCTGCCACTGTCTTGGATCACCGGATATAATTCCGGAGAGTGTGAGTGGGTAGCGGCCGACAAAAAATGAAAAAATCGTCAGAACCGTTAAGATAACGGTTCCGACGATAAGAGTGAATTTAATTTTATTATTTGATTCCATAAAAAGTTTCATAGAACGCTGCCTTTTCTTCTGTATACATATCTGCAGATACCTGATCCGGGTGCAGGATTCCGGCAAGCCAGATAGATGCCAGGATTCCGCCCGGTACAGGACTGTCTAATGCTTCGATATCGCCGGGGATTGCATAGACATTTCCGTTTTTGACTGCGGTGCACTCCTTCAGATTCTCGTCGTTTAATACATCTTCGGGTGTGTATTCTGCATCCGAAGCGAGAATAATATAAGAAGGATCCCATGCCAGAAGCTGCTCGTAGCTGATCTCGGCCCAATAGGTATCCGTGATTTCGGATGCTGCATTTTTACCGCCTGCCAGTTCGATAAGCCCTGACTGATACATCGCTGGACCGGCAGTGGAAAGAAGGGAAGAGTTACCGGCAAGATAGACGCTTTTTGCATCGACGCCGGATAAGTCTTTTTCGAGCATCTCTTTTTTCTCATCAATATAAGAAAGAAGGGCATCTGCGTTTTCCTTTGTGTTGGTTGCGGTGGAGACAAGTTCAATCATCTGTTCTAACTGATCTTCGCTTTCCGGATTGACGAGCAGGACAGGGATGTCAAGCTCGGAGAGGCTTTGCGCTGCATCCTTTAATTTCATAGGCAGGATGACAAGCTCTGGGGAGAGGGAAGCGCAGGTTTCTAAGTCAAATTCCTTGGCTGTGCCGACATTTGGAAGCTCGAGGAATTCTGGCGCTGCGAGCTTGTAGATTGGCCGCTTGTCTGCTTTTGCTTCGATGCCTGTCACCTTGGCTTTCAGACCGAGTGCAAGCAGGAGACTTGTGGAGATATAGTATCCGCTCACGATTGATTCCGGTTCTTTTTCAATCGTAACTTCACGACCGGCCTGGTCGGTGACTGTGACCGGATAGACCGTCTGCGTATCAGAGTCCTCTCCACTGGCATCTGCCGGGGTACTGTCTGCCATTGTAGCAGCATCCGATATGGAGGCTGCCGGTGCTTCCGTGACCGCTGCTTCCGTCGTTGTGCCGGTTGTCTCTGTGGATGCCGGTTTTCCACATCCGATCAGGGAGAGCAGCATCAGGCCGATGAGTATAAGTGCTACATGTTTTTTGAATCTTTGCTTCATGATAAAAACCCTTTCGTTATACTTTTGATAATACAACGGTATTGTAACAAAACCGCTTTTCAAAGGCAAGTATTTTTACTATAATATAAAGTTGGAAAAAAGCGGTTAGAGAAATAGAAGGAGCTTTTATGGTAACAATACAGAATTATGTTCGTGTAAAAAATCTGGAAGAAGCTTATACGCTGAACCAGAAAAAAGGAAGCATGATCCTCGGTGGAATGCTTTGGACGAAGATGCAGGATCGGACAATCCAGACGGCAATCGATCTGTGCGAGCTGGGACTTGACAGGATTGATGAGAACGCGGATGCATTTTCCATCGGTGCGATGGTGTCTCTGCGTGAAATCGAGCTGCATGAAGGTCTGTATGCATATACGCAGGGCGCAGTCAGAGATGCCTTAAAGGATATTGTCGGTGTTCAGTTCCGGAACCTGGCAACTGTCGGCGGCAGTATCTGGGGACGGTTTGGCTTCTCGGATGTCCTGACGATGTTTCTTGCTATGGATACATACGTGGAACTGTTTCAGGGCGGTATAATTCCGCTGCAGGAGTTCGCCGAGAAAAAACCGGACCGGGACGTGCTTGTGCGTCTGATCGTGAAGAAAACACCGGGTGTCTATGCGTATGCATCGGTTCGTAATCAACGGACAGATTTCCCGGTTCTTGCATGTGCAGCGGCAAATGTTTCCGGTACATACCGGATTTCTGTCGGTGCGAGACCGGGCAGAGCAATCTGTATCACGGATGAGGAAGGATTTCTCACAGACGGAATCACAGAAGAGCGTGCAAAACAGTTTGCAAAATGGGTAGAGACAAAAATCCCGACAGCCGGCAATCACCGGGGCAGTGCAGCATACCGCACACGCCTTACAGGTGCGCTTTGCTATCGGTTAACAAAGAAAATCGGAGAGGAGCAGGCATAGACATGGATATCAAAATCAAAGTAAATGGAACACTGATTTGTGAATCAGTATCGCCAGATCTTCTGCTCCTTGATTTTCTGCGGAAGCATGGCTGCTACAGTGTGAAGCGCGGTTGTGAGACCGCAAATTGCGGGCTTTGTACCGTGCTTTTAGATGGAACCCCGGTCTTGTCATGTTCGGTGCTCTGTGCAAGAGCGGATGGACATGAAGTATATACGCTCGAAGGACTGCAGGAGGAAGCATCCGGTTTTGTTGGATTTATCGCTGACCAGGGGGCAGATCAGTGTGGATTTTGCAATCCGGGATTTGTCATGAATACGATTGCATTGCTCCGGGAGAATCCGGATCCTTCGGATGATGAGATACGTGCGTACCTGGCAGGAAACTTATGCCGGTGTTCCGGATACGAAGGACAGCTCCGGGGAATCCGGAATTACCTGAACTATATAAATAGGAAGAAGCAGGGAAAGGAGTAAGCGATGGAACATAAGAATTACAATGCCATTCACAAATCAGTCCGGAAGAAAGACTCCATGCAGCTGCTGCTGGGAAAACCGGTGTATACAGATGATATCACGGGCCCTGCGCTTGTCGTGAAGCTTCTGCGCAGTCCGCATGCCAATGCGATTGTGGAAGAAATCCATACAGAAATTGCAAAGAAAATTCCGGGCGTGGTGGATATCTATACATGGGAGGATGTGCCGAAGACGAGGTTTGCAATCGCAGGTCAGACTTATCCGGAACCATCTCCGTATGACCGGTTGATTATCGACCGGCACGTGCGGTTTGTGGGAGATGTTGTCGCAATCATTGCAGCAGAGGATGAAAAAGCGGCATGCAAAGCGATGAAGCTTGTGAAAGTGAAATACAATGTGTTAGAGCCGGTGCTTGATTTTCACAAAGCGAAGGATAATCCGGTGCTTGTGCATCCGGAGGATGACTGGTATCCGCCGGTTGATGTGGGCGGTGATGCAAAACGGAATGTGATCGCACATGAATTGAGCGGAGATGGCGACGTCGATGCCGTGATATCGGACTGTGAGGTATCATTTTCCCACGCCTATCATATGCGTGCGTTCAACCAGGCAATGATGGAAACATTTCGCACATATACATGTCTTGACCGGTATGGAAGACTGCATGTGATTTCTTCGACACAGATTGTTTTCCATGTGCGCCGGATTTTATCGAGAGCACTTGGAATCCCGAAAAGCAAAATCCGCGTGGAAAAACCGCGGATCGGTGGTGGATTTGGCGCGAAGCAGACTGCAGTCAGCGAAGTGTATCCGGCGTTTGTGACGATGCAGACAGGGCGTCCGGCGAAACTCATCTTCACAAGGTATGAAAGCCAAATCGCAGGTTCGCCGCGGCATGAGATGGAAGTCACTGTCCGGTTGGGGGCAGACCGGGACGGACATATCCGCGGACTTGATCTGTACACACTTTCCAATACAGGTGCATATGGGGAACATGGGCCGACGACGGTCGGACTTAGCGGACACAAGTCAATTCCGCTTTATACAGGAGGACTTGAGGCGTTCCGGTTTGGTTACGATGTCGTCTATACAAATACAATGGCGGCGGGCGCTTATCGCGGCTATGGCGCAACCCAGGGAATCTTTGCTCTGGAGTCCTCGGTCAATGAGCTTGCGGAATCGCTTGGCATCGACCCGACGCAGATTCGGGAGAAAAATATGCTCCGGGAGGGCATGAAGATGCCGGCGTATTATGGAGAGACTGCAAATGCCTGCGCGCTTGACCGCTGTATGGCAAGATGCCGTGAGCTTTTTGGCTGGGAAGAGAAATATCCGGTCCGGGAGATGGGCGATGGAAAAGTGCGGACCGCCGGTGTTGCGATGGCGATGCAAGGTTCCTGTATATCCAACGTCGATGTCGGTTCTGCAACTGTGAAGCTGGCAGATGATGGAACGTTTAACCTGATCATCGGTGCGGCAGATATGGGAACCGGCTGTGATACGATTCTGGCACAGATGGTGGCGGAGTGTATGGACTGCTCTGTGGATGACGTGGCAGTATTTGGCGCAGATACGGACGCATCTCCGTATGATTCCGGTTCTTATGCATCTTCGACTACCTATGTAACAGGAAAAGCAGTAGAGCTTGCCTGCGAGGAGCTGAAGAAAAAACTGTGTGCGATTGCGGCGGGAATGCTTGGATGTGAGCCGGAAGAAACGGTATTCGAAGATGGGTGTGTGCGGAAGATTAACACAGACGAGCGTGTTACACTGGCGCAGATCAGTGTGAAGGATCAGGTGGCAAATGATATTGCAGCGGTTGCGACTGCATCGCATTCTTCACCGGTTTCTCCACCGCCATATATGGTTGGTATGGTGGAAATTGAGCTTGACCGCTATACAGGGGAGGTAAAAATCCTCGATTATGTGGCAGTTGTGGATTGTGGAATCGCAATCAACCCGGCACTTGCACGTATCCAGGCAGAGGGTGGAATCGTGCAGGGAATCGGTCATACGTTGTTTGAGAATATCACATATGATGAAACCGGAAAACCGGTTGAGTCCAATTTTATGCAATATAAAATCCCAACGCGGCTGGACATGGGACACCTACGGGTTGAGTTTGAGAATAGCTACGAGCCGACAGGTCCATTTGGTGCAAAATCCATCGGAGAAATCGTGATCAACACACCGGCACCGGCGATTGCTCATGCAATTTACCGGGCGACAGGTGTATGGCACAGAGAACTTCCGATCACACCGGAGAAGATATTGATGTCGATGCCAGAAGATGATTTTAGATAAGCAAATACCAAAGACAAGGAGAAAAATAGATGAAAAAGAGTTTTAAGTTATCGGATGCGGCATTTCAGATGGATGGAAAGATGCCGCTTGCGCAGGCAATTCCTCTTGGATTGCAGCATGTTTTGGCAATGTTTGTTGGAAACCTTACGCCGCTTTTAATCATCACAGGTGCCTGTGGAATCGCAGGAGGAGAGTTTGCTGGGCTGCAGCTTTCCCTGCTTCAGAATGCAATGCTTGTTGCAGGAATTGTGACATTGGTGCAGCTTTTTGCAATCGGTCCGGTCGGCGGACGTGTACCGATCATCATGGGTACATCATCCGGGTTTATTGGTGTATTTAACAGCGTTGCAGCAACGATGGGGGGCGGTGTATCCGCATATGGAGCAATCATGGGGGCATCAATTTTAGGCGGCTTTTTTGAGACGGTGCTTGGGTTCTTTTTAAAACCGCTTCGGAAGTTTTTCCCATCGGTTGTGACAGGTACAGTTGTTATGTCCATCGGTTTAAGCCTGATTTCTGTTGGAATCAATTCTTTTGGCGGTGGAAACAAGGCGGAAGATTTTGGCTCGATGGAGAATCTGCTGCTGGCACTCTTTGTGCTGATTGTGATATTGATCTTCAAGCATTGCACAAAAGGATTTTTGAGTTCCTCCTCGATTTTATTGGGTATTATTGCTGGATATATTGCTGCAATCGTTATGGGATTTGTGCTTCCTATGACCGGGGTGACTGCCGATGGCGTCGAGTATACAAAAGCGTGGGTGCTGAACTGGGACAAGGTAGCAGATGCTGCATGGTTTGCTATCCCGAAGATCATGCCGGTCAAGCCGGTATTTGATATGCGTGCAATTCTGCCGGTTATGATCATGTTTATTGTTACAGCGGTTGAAACAGTTGGAGATATCTCCGGTGTTATGGAAGGCGGTCTGGGACGGGAAGCAACCGATAAGGAGCTGTCCGGTGGTGTTATGTGTGATGGACTTGGATCTTCGCTTGCTGCCTGTTTTGGTGTCCTGCCGAATACGTCTTTCAGCCAGAATGTCGGACTTGTTGCCATGACAAAGGTTGTGAATCGGTTTGCGCTTGCAACGGGAGCTGTGTTCCTGATTCTCTGTGGACTCTGTCCGAAGCTTGCGGCGCTTATTTCTATCATGCCGCAGTCAGTACTCGGTGGTGCCGCAGTTATGATGTTTTCTTCGATTGTATTCAGTGGAATCCAACTGATCACGAAGAATCCGATGAATTCGCGTAATCTCTCCATTGTCTCTGTAGCGCTCGGTGTTGGCTATGGTATGGGAGCAAATCCGGATATCCTTGTCCATGCACCGAAGCTTGTACAGCTTGTGTTTGGTGGCTCTGGAATCGTGCCTGCTGCGATTGTGGCAATCCTGTTGAATATTGTACTTCCAAAAGAGAAAGAAGAACAGTAAAGTATCTGGCTGCGGTGGGAAGTGTATTTCGGGGATACAAAACAACATAATAAACCCCATGTTCATGTATATTATGGAGAGTATGAGGCAGCAATAGGAATAGATGGTGAATTGCTGGCAGGCTCATTGCCATATAAACAATTAAAAATGGTAACGGGCTGGCTGGCATTTCACGAAGAAGAGGCATATGCCGCATGGAATTTGGCGGTGCGTGGAGAACATTTTAATAAAATTAAACCTATGTAAAGGAGGTGCTTCATGATGTACGTTGTAGATGGAGTTTGTTATGCAGCAAGTGAAGCAAAAGAAATAAAAGTAAAAGATGCAACATTGCTTCGCGGCGGAATGATTCTTGTAACATTTTCAAATGGTGAAAAAAGATTGTTTGATACGACATTGTTGACAGGAAGTGCATTTGAACCGTTAAAAGATGAGGAAGTGTTGAAAAATATGAGCGTTTTCCACGGTGTTATTACATGGATGGATGGTGAAATAGATATAGCACCAGAAACGGTTTATCAGGAAAGCTATCCGTATGATTCTTTGAAGAGCGCAATGTGAATGGAAATATAAAAACAGCAATCGATAGATTGCTGTTTTTATATATGATTAGGTGGGGAATCTTATGAGAAAACGATTATATGAAATAGTAGAACAATCAACTGAAAATGATAAGGCTAGTAAAGTATATGACATATTTATGATGGTGGTTATTTTTATCAGTCTAGTGCCATTGGCATTTAAGAAAGATTATAATGCTCTTCTGATAATAGATAAGGTGGCAGCAGGTATTTTTATTGTAGACTATATAATACGATGGCTCACAGCAGATATGAAGATGAAAAAAGGAAAACTGTCACTTGTTTTATATCCATTTTCTATGATGGCAATCATTGATTTAATATCCATTTTACCATCAATAACAGTATTGAATGCAGGATTTAAGACTTTGAGACTGTGTAGGATGATTAGAACATTTAGAGTTTTTAGGATTGCTAAAACTGTGCGCTACTCGAAAAATATACAGATAATTTCGAATGTTTTGAAGAAATCGAAAGACTCATTGATTACTGTAGGTTCGTTAGCTGTTTGTTATATTATGATAGCAGCACTTGTTATATTTAATGTTGAACCAGACTCGTTTGAGACATTGTTTGATGCAATATATTGGGCTACGGTTTCATTAACAACGGTTGGCTATGGTGATATATATCCAGTTACTGATGCAGGGAGAATTATTACAATGTTATCTTCGTTTGTCGGAATAGCGATTGTTGCATTACCGGCAGGTATTATTACGGCAGGTTATATGAGTGAGATAGAGGAGAAATAGTTTTTGATGGGGACAGTTAAATTGACCTTTAGAGAATGGTTAAATTGACCTTTAGAGAATGGTGTGAAAAATATCAAAAAGATATATATATTAAACAATGGGATATGGTAATGAATGGTGGATATACACCAGATAGTCTTTCATATGGAAGTACTAAAAAATTCATTGGAAATGTGAAAAAGGACATAGATGGGTGGTATCAGTAAATAATCGAACATCAGTAAAAGATAGTAATTGCCCATATTGTTCAGGAAAGAAGTTATTAAAAGGAGAAAATGATTTACAAACTTTATATCCAGATATTGCGAAAGAATGGGATTGGAAATTAAATAGTAACAAACCATCAGATTATTTCGGAAATTCAAATTATAAAGTGCATTGGGTGTGCGCTAAAGGACATAAATATGAGGCTAAGATAAATGATAGAACAAAATCAAAGGGAACAGGCTGCCCGTATTGTGCTGGAAATAAGGTGCTGGTAGGTTTTAATGATTTGCAGACATTATTTCCGGAACTTGAAAAGGAATGGGATTATGAAAAAAACAATAGAGATATAGAAACTATAAGTGCACATAGTGGCTATAAAGCATGGTGGATTTGTGCGAATAATCATTCTTATCTTGCTAAGGTAAATGATAGAACAAAATCAAAGGGAACAGGCTGTCCGTATTGTGCTAATAGAAAAGTATTGATAGGGTATAATGATTTGTTTACAACAGAACCTCAATTAAAAGCAGAATGGAATTACGATAAAAATGAATTAATAAAACCTTTTGAAATAATGCCAAATAGCGGTAAGAAGTATTGGTGGAAATGCAAAAGAGGTCATGAGTGGATGGCTACAGCTAATAATAGGGTTTCTTTACACACGGGATGCCCGGTTTGCTCTCGAGAATTGCATACATCATTTCCAGAACAGGCGATATTGTACTATATTTCGAAATATGAAGATGTAATCAATAGATATATTATCTGTCTCTTATACACATCTCCGAGCCCACGAGACGCTCATGAATC
>ERZ1027285.137-NODE-137-length-30184-cov-12.235521_pt1 | contig 30184 bp, 51 predicted proteins | sample MGYA00519240_ERZ1027285 | MGnify/ENA primary metagenome ERZ1027285 (study PRJEB26926, sample SAMN06165018) | human gut metagenome | biome: ENVO:00009003; feature: ENVO:2100002; material: ENVO:00002003 | host: Homo sapiens | place: USA | collected 2012 ...
CTACACGCGTAAGATCGTCGGCAGCGTCAGATGTGTATAAGAGACAGAGATAGCACTGGAGAAATTTTTAATGATTATACTGATAATATAGCTTCTGGTAATTACTCTCATAGTTCTGGCTCTAATAACTAGGCTACAGCAGACTACTCAGTTGCAATGAATATAGGAAACAGAATAGCTGGCAACGCGGCTTTTGGATGTGGTTATGGAAATACCATTACAGATGGAGGATATAATGGACACGCTTCTGGTTTCCAAAATAGAATTTCTGCGGGAAACTGTCAAGTATCTGGCTCTCACAATAAAGTCGTTAGTGATAACGAAATTGCCGCTGGTCAATATAATTTATCAACCTTAGAATTACCATTGGCGCGTTCCATTGGAAATGGCAAATCAAATAATGAAAGAAACAATCTTGAATATTTAACAAAAACTGGCAATCACTACATAGAAGGCAGTTATTTAATGCACGATTTACCAGAGAATGCTGATTTAGATAATTATGGTTCAGTCGGAGATGGTTATGATACAAGAGTTAATATTTATTATAAAGCAACTGGAATTGTTGCTCCTACTATAAAAAACATTCCAAATGTTGTTGCTGGTTCTTTTGTTACAAATCCTAAAAAAGGCTTTATTCTAAAAGTAATGTAGTATGATAGATAGCTTGTTGTCTAGGAAGACACTTATGTTACTGCTGTACAAATATTATATGCCGGAACAGGTATTTTTATGAGAACATACATTTTAGATATATCACTTGGTTGGACAGAGTGGATTTGTCTTGGAGGAATTTCTGGTATGGGTGGAAAGACTGCAATTGCATTATCAAAAACTCAACAAGACTATATAAAAATGGATCCTCAAAATGGTGATACAAATGTTATAGTATTTTATTATTCTAACTTAATCTTTGCGGTTAGGTGTAATGTAACTCCTAATATAAATATTTAGCAAATGATATTAAAAATAGATGATACAGCCACTTTTGTTCATAACTATATAAATTCTTCTGGATATGCATATGGACCAAACGAGGAAGAGTTTAAATATGTTGTAAAAGATAAAAATACAATAGTTCTAACTTGCACAGATGGATTTAAAGCTAATTCAAAATATGGCTTTACTTTATTTGGAATGTATGAACCTATAGATTGAGAGGTGATATAAAATGAGTTTTAATCCTTTTATTGGAACATCTAATTCTTCCGGTAGTGGAGGGACTGGACAAGATGGTAGAGGAATACAAGAAATATCTTGGATTTTAAGTTCTACAGGAACAAAGCCCGGTGAAGCTGGAGCAAAAGATACTTATCAAATTCTTTATACTGATGGCTCAACTTCTACTTTTATTGTTCAGAATGGTAATAACGGTAGAGATGGTGCAAAAGGTGAGAGCGGTACAAACGGAAAAGACGGACAAAATGGTAAGGACGGCATAACCCCTATTTTCAGAGTTTCATCTAATTATATTCAAGTATCTATTGATAATGGACTTAATTATACTAACTTAGTTTCTTTAGACTCTTTAAGGGGTGCTGATGGAGAATCTTTAGAATTTAATTGGCTCGGAACTAAACTAGGCATTAAAAAAGCTGGTGAATCTGAATATACTTATGTAGAATTAAAAGGAGAAACTGGCGATAAAGGAGAAAGGGGAGAGAATGGAGCGGAAGGTAAGTCCGCTTATCAAAGTGCTCTTGATACAGGATTTGACGGCACTGAAACTCAATGGGTAGAATCCTTAAAAGGAGAGCAAGGCTTATAGGGTGTATCTATTACTGCCGCATCAATTAATAATGATGGGCATCTAATTTTAACCCTATCTTCCGGTTCTACTATTGATGCCGGCAATGCAAAGGGTGCAGACGGAACTTCAATTAATATTAAGGGTTCATTAAATAATTCTTCTGAATTACCTTCAACAGGTCAGAAAATAGGAGATTGTTATTTAATCAATGGTCATTTATGGGTTTATACCAATAGCTTAAAAGAAACTGCTATTAATGGCTTTGATGATGCGGGTAATATTCAAGGGCCGGCAGGCAGAGGAATTTCAACAGTTACAATTAATGATTCTGGTGTTATGACTATTACATATAGTGATGGTACAAGCAATGAAATTGGCAATGTAATTGGTCCACAAGGTCTACAAGGCAAGCAAGGTCTACAAGGTGTACAAGGTGAATCTGGCTTTAGTCCAGTAGTTTCTACTTCTAAGATAAATAAAGTTACAACTGTTACTATTACAGATTCTACTGGTGAGCATACTTTTGAAATTAATGACGGCATTGATGGAACAAATGGTGAAAAAGGTGAACAAGGTGAAGTCGGAAAGTCAATTGAAATTGCTGTAAACGGAGATTACATCCAATGGAGAGTAGTTGGAGATTTAGCTTGGACGAATCTAATTGCTGTCGCGGCACTTAAAGGTGATAAGGGCGACCAAGGAGATAAAGGAGAAACGGGACTTCAAGGAGAAAACGGCGAGCAAGGCCCTCCGGGTGTTGACGGAAAGAATATTGAATTAGGTACTTCTGAAACATATATTCAATGGAGAACTGCCGGAACAGAAGAATGGAATAATTTAATTCCAATTAGCACTTTAGTTGGTAGCGCTGGAAGAGGAATTAATTCAATTGAATTTACTTCAAGCACTGGCGGAGATATTGCTGGGCTTGCGGGAGCAATAGATACTTACACTATTACTTACTCAGATAATACTAGCTCTACTTTTACTGTTTATAATGGTAAAAATGGTGATAGTCATACTCATGAAAATAAAGATGTTTTAGATAAGTTAAGCGATATCAATGGAAGTCTTGGTTATAATAACGAAAATGTTTTTAAAGTGTGGTATGGAACTAAAGAAGAGTATGAAGCACTTGCAGACAAGAAAGATGATTGGACTTATATTATTACAAATGATAATTTTGAGGACACAATTGTTCAGTTTACAAAAGCAGAAACAAGAGAACCCATTCAATCTGATGATAGCTTAGGTGTGATATTAGGAAAAATTGCTAAATATTTAGAAGATCTAAAGACTGTTGCTTTTACTGGGAATTATAGTGATTTAGTTGATAGACCTGTAGAAGTAACCGACGCTGAATTAAATGATATTTTAGTGTGAAGTGATATGAAGTGGATAGCAAATTATTTACCCTGCACACTATAGAAACTCTTTGGAATAAAATAAAGAATAAATTTTATGTTAAGCCTGCTAATGGAATACCTAAAGATGATTTAGATACTACTGTTTAGTCTAATTTAAGTAAGGCAGATAGTGCACTATAGAAGCATTAGGATATTAGTGGAAAGTAGGATAAATCTACAGCTGTAACGCATACTGCGAATATGGCGGTTGGTTCTGCTATAAAGCCTACTTATATTGCAGAGAATGGTACTGCTACACCCATATCCCATTCCATTAATTCTGATGTTCCTGCGAATGCAAAATTTACTGATACTACTTATAGTGACGCTACAGAGTCTACGCACGGTCTGATGAGTGCAGAAGATAAGGCTAAGCTAGACAGTTTAGATGAGTCAAGCTGGCTGCCAAAAACTGGTGGCGTAATGACTGGAAATATTGACATGCTGACAAATAAAGCAGAGATTCTAGTCGATGCAGGTCGTGTAATATCCGAGAATGGAAATAATACATTGCCGGCGTGCGGCGAGTTGTCAATTGGTTCTAATACAATACAGGAGTATCTCCCACGCACTCGGTCGTTTTTTGGTTCATATAAAGATGCAAACTCAAAAACATCGAGCATAATCTCGATCAGGCATAGAAATGGGGATAACGCAGGAAGACACTTTGGAATGTATTTGCGACACGAGGCGAAGAGAAATAACAATTTGGTGTGGAACAATCAACTTGGTACAAATACATGGGAAGGCGAGCGCACAATACTGGATAGTAAAAATTATACAGATTATATTCCAAATAGCGCCGCAGCTGTTTCTGTTGAAGAAAATTCCACAGAGTTCGGATTAATATTTACTCTTCCTTCAAGTAGTGTAGGTGTGATTTCGACAGGCTATGGAGTAATTGTCGCTGGTAGCATTGCTAGTGTCGGGGCAAGTATTACAGTTAGCGATTCTGCACTTTCAAGCTTTTCTGCCACAATTAACTCTCAGTATAGTGAGATTTTCGCGCCGCGGAATGATGTAACATCTATTCAAGTATGTATTAGTTCCACTGGAACAAAATCTCTTGTATACTGTGTGCAGAATGCAAATAAAATCACATTTGAAAAAATTGATGGTTCAAATTTCGCAAGTAGCGATATTATCGAATACGCTTCTCCAGTGTATATTTTGAATACTCCTTATACTAGTTAAAGGTGGTGAAATGAATGTCAGTATATCAAGGAACTAAGAAAATTTCACAAATTAGAGTTATTTCCGATCCCTTAAATACCTCCGACGCAACTGCAACTTCATCGGATATTCTTCTAAGCAAAACTGCATATGCAAAAGGAGAAAAGATTACTGGTACTATAGAATCTTTAGCTGAACGAGAATATATTCCAACAATTGAAGATATTTCAATTCCACTTGGAAAATATTTAAGCGGCAATCAAACTCTTAAAGGAAGTCCTAATCTATCTCCCGAAAATATTAAAAAAGGCGTAGAAATTTTTGGTGTTACCGGTACTTTTGAAGGCAGTGGAAGTTCTGTAAGAAAAGGAACAATTCTAGACACCACTACTTCAACTTCTCAACAAGATACTCTTAATAATTGGGGTAATAAGTGCTATATTAAAGATGGGGATTTAGATTGGATGACTCTTAATGATATAGTTACTCATTGGGGAGGTGTTGCTTCTCAAAATAATTTTATAGGTGGAGAAAGTGAAAAATATGGTATTTATATGACTAACTGGTCAGAACAAGAAAAAAATACCAGTATCTTATTTATAGAGCCAATTGATGTTATTGCAGGTGATTTTCTATTAACATTTAATTGTAATATTTCTAGTTGGATGAATTAGACTTTAAATATTCATTTTCTTACTGCTACTGGTAATACTAGAAATGATATTTTAACCCAATTAACAGAAAAAATCGCCGCACAAGATTATGTGAAAACGATTACTCTTGCTTATGCCGGCTTTAGTTCTCAAAAAGATGTTACTGCAATTGATACTTCGCCAGTTGTAGGTGACTACTATATGTATATTGAAGGCTTTAAAAAAGCTGATAGCAGTAACTTTAATTTAATTAAAATAGATTATATTAACTTTTAAGGAGGGATATGAGTGATTAAACAATCAATTGAAGCAGTTGAAAAATATTCTCTTAACAAAGTTAGTAATTATTATTATAAAGTACTGTTAAGAGATAATATTGAAGAAAAAAATAATACTTATACTTATAATGAATATGAATTGGTTATCGCGGCGAAAGATAATGCTAATGAATACATCAATGAAAATTTTGATATTCTTCTAAATCAAGCAAAAGTAAACGAGGAGAATAAAGTCTTACGAGAAAAAATTGATACTCTTAAAAAGCAATTGGATAATTCCGACTATCAAATTCTTAAATGTACTGAAAGCTTTATGCTAGGCTCCGTTCTTCCATATGATTTTTCAAAATTATTATCTAATAGAATGGAAATTAGAGATAACATCAATGCTTTACAAGATAATAGTTTAGAAATTGATGCATTAGAAAAACTAAAAGAAAGAAAAATTGCTGAAATGTCAGCGACTAGTCAGACTACAATTACTAATGGTATTGATTACAATGAAAAGCACTATCGTTTAAATACTACAGACCAAATTAACTTAACTTCATTATATTCTCTTGCACAATCTGGAGCATCAGTTCCATACCATGCTGATGGAGAGATTTGTAGAGTATTTACACCAGAAGAAATGTGCGGATTAGTTCAAAGTGCAACTAAATGGGTTATTTATCATACAACTTATTTTAACCTATTGAAGCATCAAATTTTAGCTTTAGAAACAGAAGATGAAATAAAAGCTGTTTATTATGGAATTGAATTAAAAGATGAATACAAATCAGTACTAAAATCAATTACTGCGGGTTGATAAAATGCTAAAAAAGTTCTTTAAGTATTTATTTCTATTTCTGTTTGGTGGCGCGACATATATTAGTATTGAAATGCTCTATCGCGGCTACAGCCATTGGCTAATGTTTATCATTGGTGGTCTTGCATTTTTAATGGTTGGTATGCTAAATGAAGTTTTCAAATGGGAAACTCCAATAGAAATTCAATCAATTATAGGCGGCGGCATAATAACTGGGATAGAATTTATTACGGGACTTATAGCAAATATTCAATTTAATATGGGTATATGGGATTACTCCAATTTACCCTTAAATGTAATGGGGTAGATTTGTCTACCCTTTACTTTTATATGGATATTGCTAAGTACTGTAATAATCATTATAGATGATTGGCTACGATACAAATTATTTGACGAAGAAAAGCCTCATTATACTTTTCTTTGGAGGCGAAAGAAATGAAAAAGATTGAAACATCAAAATTGTTCCTTTTAATTATCACAATTCTAACAATCTTTATTGTTGGTTTTTCTACTTATTAGATGATTAATTTAGAAACAATTGAGCCTCTAATTTATTTAGTACCTGCTATTTTCACAGAACTTGGCGCGGCGACATGTAGTTACTACTTTAAAGCTAAGAGTGAAAATAAGGTTAAAATAATTTTAGGGGCAATTAAAGAAATTACAAAAGATGAGAATTTAACAGACGAATAGACAAGGATTGCAGAAGCATTGATTAATAACTTAAATTAAGGAGGTTGATAATAATGCCATTAAATCCAGATAAAACAACAACTATAAATGGAGTTAAAGTTAATGAATATTTATTAACAAAACACAATCCAAATAATATTATGATGCCAACGGCTAATCTACCAGCAAAACCAATTGCTATAACTATTCATAATACCGATTGGATTAATGTAGCATCCAATACTACACCTGCTGAACAATACACTAGGGCAAGTCGAAACGGTAACATGAAGACTGTTCGTGTTCACTATTATGTAGATGATAAGTGTGCATGGCAAAATCTTCCACTAACCCTCAGTGGATTCCATGCTGCTGACGGAAATGGCCCCGGCAACAGAAAAACTATTGCTATTGAGTGTATTATGAGAAACTCTACAGATTCAGTTAGTAAAAAGTCAGAAGATAATTGCGCAAAGCTAGCAGCATGGCTTCTTCATAAATATGGGCTTAGTGTTGAGGAAGGATTAACAACACACACTCACTGGCTTAATGTTAGAGATGGAAAAAAGGGAACAAATGATTATTTAAATACAGCACATAATAGCTACAAGATGTGTCCAGCATATATTCTCCCTCATTGGGCACAATTCAAATCAAAAGTAGCAACTTATCTTTCTCAATTAAACGGTTCTAAAGTTCCATCTACTCCAACCTCTACTCAAATGTATCGGATAAGAAAAACTTGGGCAGATTCAAAATCTCAAATTGGGGCATATTCTAACCTAGAAAATGCAAAGAAGGCTTGCAAGTCTGGCTATACTGTTTTTGATAATAATGGTAATGCAGTCTATACCAATGGAGGTGCTTCAAAACCAACCACTGCACCTAATATTACTTATTGCGTATATGCTAATAAATGGTATCCTGCGGTAGTTAATGATTCTGATTATGCTGGTGTAGAAAATAGAAGTATTTCTGGTCTTGCTGCAAAAACTAGTAAAGGAACACTTAAATATCGTGTCCATACTCATAGCGGTAGATGGCTAGGTTGGGTTACTGGTTATAATACAAGAGATTGGAATAATGGTTGTGCCGGAATTAGAAACAGAGCTATTGATGCTATTCAATTAAAGCTTGAAGGAGTAAGTGGTTATGAAGTTCAGTATAGAGTTTCTTATCTAGGTACTTCAGCTTATCTACCTTGGGTTACTGGAACATCAGATTATGCAGGAATATTTAACAAAACAATTGATAAAATTCAAATTAGAGTTGTTAAAGTTTAATAGAAGAGTGCTACGATGAGTAGCACTTTTTATATAGGAGGGATTATAATGATAGAGTCTATTTTAGGTATTTCAATTGGAACATTATTAGGAACCGTTGGCGGCCTAGCCTTTATTGTTTCATTAATTACAGAAGTTTTAAAGAATTTACTACCTAAAAAGTTTCCAACTAAACTTTTAGTTATGATTATTTCTTTAATTTTAACTATTGGTTTCGTTTTACTTTTTGGTGGAGCAAGTGTAATTAATGGAATTTATGGAGCAGTAGGTAGCTTTATCGTTTCTTTTGTTTCTATGTACGGATGGGATTCGTTTAAAGAATTATATAATAGATTTAAATATGAAAAGGAGAATAGCGGCGGAGGTGAATAATAGTGGCAGATAGTACTACATGGAATGTTGAAGATTTTCTTAGAAAACTAGAAAAAAGTTTAAAAGAGTCTGAATTAAATAGTACGATAGGATTAGATCCAGACATTGATTATCCTTCCTCTTTTTCGTTTGATGTTTGGTTTAATGACACAGAACAACACCATTATTGGAATAAAAGTGTAAGAAATTTATGGAACAGTTGGATAGAACGAATCCCTAGCGATCCAGATGACAGACAAAGAGATATTGGGGATACTATAAATTCTGATGCAGGTTTTGATTTTTCTAAAGAGCCTTATGTAAAACCAGATTTAAATATTGATAGCCAAACATATGAAAGTGTTCGTGGTGATGATAAAATTGAATCTGTTTTGAAGAATAAAAAATAGATGCAATATACTCATACTTAGAATAAAGCTGATGGGATAAATACAGAAAAGTATATAAGACTGTTAATGCCTAAGTATTTAAGAAGAGTTGAAATTGAGGATTTAAATAGAAATTTCTGGGTTATTGCTCAAACCATTGGGCTAATCAGTGAATATTTATTAAGTCCAGATAGTCCTCTAAATGAACTAATTAAGGGAATATTAAAAGAAATCGCATAGTTATGGGATAATGTATATAGAATTTGGGAAGCTTTACATGGTTTAGGAGAAAAAGTATCTGAAACTAATGATAGAATAAATAAAATAGTAGAGGCAACTCAAAAGACAAAAGTAAGAATTAATTTAAATATATATCCAAATTATACAGATAAAGGCAAGGAATTTAGACGTATGTTAGGTGAAGATGAAAATTCTAACGAACTTATTACTATTGATTCCATATCCTTCTATCCTATAAGAGCAAAAAAGAATAATGATAATTCATATGAGTGGGAAGTAGGAGAGTTGACATAGAATTTAAAGAGAAAAAAGGATTAGATAGCTGAATGTTGTGTTTGGATGAACAATGAGAATGGCCCTTATAAAAAACTTGCAGAAGAATGTTATGGAAAAGACGTTGGTTATAAGATAGGGTGTGTTATTATTTATCACAAGGAAACTGAAGATATAGACCATGCAATTGCATATGATTTGGCTAGTCCATATGTTTTTTCTAAAAAAGAATTTTATGGTCCTTATTGGTATGCTAAAAAGATAGTATCTAATCAAGCTTATATTCATATTAATAGAACAATAATGGATACAATGACTGAAGAAAACGGAATATACAGCAATCCTGTTTTTAATGAACCAATTGATACTTCTGATCAAAAAATTGGGTTAATTGAAATTGAAAGAGATGGTAATAATAAAAAACCTGTAACAGAAATTCTTTCTAATATTATGGGATTTAATTTTGTACTTAGAGATTTAGCTATTAATGAATTAGGTACGTCTAAAATTTGTACTTGGGATTTGATACCAGATGATTATACCAGTATAACGGCTTCAAGGGTTTCTAAAAAAGATATGACTGGGAACTTCTTAAAAACTTTAGTTAATTTTTCAACTAGCGCAAATAATAGCTATAGAACAAAAGACCCGAATGTTGGCGAAAATGTTTCTGTAATCTGGACGATACCAGCAGTTATTTATGAATTCTTAAATAAAATGTCAACTACAGCTGACGATGTATATGATAATTTAGTAACTAATCTTGCCGCGGCAAAGTTTTTTTTAGAAAGAATAAAAGAAGAGAATATTGGACAGGCTAAGAACGAAGATTATGATAATTTAATTAATTTGTATACAAAATTTTTAAAAAATGAGAATAATGAAAGCTTCAATAATTTTGTACTAGCTTTATTAAGAATACTAAAATTACTGCCAAGCGATTTAGGGCTAGGTGACACTTTAGAAGCGACTATTGATACACCTTGGTTAAAGAATTATGAAAATGCTGTTTAGGCACAACTATCTAAATCGGATAGTTTGGCATACAAAGCTTTTGTTAGTAATAATTTTATAAAATCAGCTATGGGAACTTCTATTCCGTGGGCATATCTAGAAGCTGACCATTATAAAAAGGAAATGAGAATACAATTTGATGATTCTCATTATACCCCTATTATAACAAATGTAATGGATGGTTATGATGGGCATCTTAAAGGAGGAAATATTCACTGGGCACTTACCTCATCAATTGTCCCTAAAGAAGGTTTTATAATTGGTGGTGGAGATATCTTACTTGCAAGTGAAGATGATGATAATTAGAAATGTTTAAAAAGATGTTCTTTGAAAGAAGAAGATAAATATATAGGAGATAAAAAAATATAGGATTTATTAGAAAAAGATCCTTCTCTCGCAAATTATTTTAACAGCGCAAAAAGCGAAGAGGATAAAAAGAAATTATATGTTTAGGCAATAGCTGCAATAGGCAATTTAAAAGGTATGCAAGAACAAGGTGGCGTAAGAATTGAATATATATAGCCTTATATTCCTAAAAGTTTAAATAATTATTGGATTACTGTTTCTTCTGGGGATAGAACTGGAGGAAGAATTCAAATTAGAATCAACTACTCAAATATGAGATCTTTTTCGTGTGCAGAAGGAATATTAGGTGCATTAAATGGCTCACAAGGACAAACAGATTGCTTCCCTCATAATACCTCTCTTAGCTTAACATTCTTTAATCCTTTTTCAAATTTATCAAATTTTGAATCTACATTAATAAATTAGATTATTAGATTTAATGCTCCAGAAAATGGTGTAATGGGAGTAGAAGAACCTAGTAATGAAAAATGGTATGATAATTTTGGTTATATAAGTGAATCTAATTGTATAACAAGACATACTGATAAGGAAGACTTTTTAGTTGACGGATTTTTGGGTACGTTGACTGGTGTAAATTGGAATGCATCAGTCAACGATAGACGCGGTTATACAATACCAGCTTTAGGATATGATGAAGTAAAAAATATTAATTTTGGACAATTAACTCCAGAATATTATTATAAGGAAGTAACAGATGAAAAATACGGTTCCTACTGGCGCTGTCAAGGGCCTCCTTTATGGAGATATGGTTCAGGAACTTATGGAAAAGTAAGACCTATAGAAATTTTTTCTTCATATGGTCTTATAAATTCAACAGGAGATTATATTCCTTTTGATAAAGCATCTATTCAAGCGTTAATAGGAAAAATGGATACAGAAGATATAAACAGATATAACTGGGATGCCCAAAAGGATAGCTTCTCTGTTTAGTTAGATTTTTTGGCATATGCTACAACTGGTATAACAAATCATAATTATTGTATTATTTCAGCTTCTAAAAGACAAAAAGAAATTTAGGATTAGAAAAAAATTAGAACTAATACTGGATTAGGCATTGACTGGACATAGTATACAGGCGGTTGATTAAATGAGTTACAAGCATACTTTTACAGAATCAGAATCGGGCAAAACTTTTACTTTGAAAGTAACCACCTTAGATTCATTAACAGATTCAATTTTAATAAATGTTCGTGAAAAAATTCCAGTTAAGCCTTCTGGTAATGCTGGTTCATTTCCACAAGGAACCGCATCTGATTCTTTTGTTTTAATCTGTAATTTAAATAAGTCTTATCGAGAAGCTTTAAATGTAGATTCCTTAAATGACTATGCTTATAATTATTTCGAAGCGTTAGGTGAAACAGTAGATAAAAGTACAAAATATTATTCAAAAGATTCAAATGGTATTTATGTATATATTGAAAAACAAGATGGAATGTAGTATGATAATGATACAATCGAAATAAATGGAAAAATTTGTTATAAAGTTTACTTAGGTGGTACAGCAGATATAATTGGATTTCAACGTCATGGCGGTGACACTGGTAAATATCAATTACAATTATCTAATGGTTTTTATAAAGCAATAGCAAATAAACTTTATTTATTTGTAAATGATAGCGCAAGACTTGCTTATGTTATTACTTCTGGTTCAAAGGCAGTATCATTTCACTATAACGGAGAAACTACAGCAAATCAAAAGATATTTACAGATGATTCAATTTATAAAGAAGGCGGCTATTATATTTCAATTGGTAATGATTGCTCTATTGAAACAATTAAATCTCCAGATACTTCAAGCGGCGTTAATTACGTATTTAGAGATGGTGATATTGATGCTATCATTACTTCAAATACAATGACAAAACTTGAACATTTTGCAGATATTATAAATGCAAATAAAATTGTTTTGTCTACAAATATTAAAGAAATTGGAGATTATTGCTTCTATGGGTCTTTGATTTCTGGAACAGTAGAGTTAGAAACTTCTGTACTTGAAGAAATTGGAGATTATGCTTTTGCAAATATGAGTAACTTGAATTTGCTCAATATTAATGCTACTTCTGATGGATTTTCTCATATGCCGGCAAGTTTAAAGAAAATTGGCAACTATGCTTTTTAGAATTCTGCTGGCTTAAAGAAAATTAGTTTTTTAAACTGTAGTTAGCTATAGTCTGTTGGAAATGAAGCGTTTGGCAATTGCAGTAATTTAAGAGATATTAAATATTTATAGAAGCAAGTTGAGCCAGATAAAATTAGTTTTACTCAATTACTTTATTTGCCGCCAGAGCAAGGTTCAGACGGAAACTACGCTCCAAGAATTAAAACAAGTAGTTCTAAACTAGTAACTGCTTCTTATAGATATAACTATGAAGCCGCGACTGCTTATCCAGATACTACAGAAGAAGAAAAAGAAAAAACAACAAGAACATTTATTAATTGTTCAAATATTAGTTGGGATTGTCAATAATTAAAGTTAAGTCAAGGTATTTTTCCTTGACTTTTCTTTTTGGCTATGGTATAATTAAATTAATAAAAAAGATTGGAGGTAGAATTGATGAGCGAATGTAGTGTTGAAAATGCTATCAGTAGTATTTGCTGGTATAATGGATATGGAGCAGAAATACTAAATTTAGCGGAAGAAATAAAGAAAAGTGCAAAGACAGATGAAATTTTTCGTTGGAAACATAAGCTGGATTCGGAAGAACATGTTATATGGATGTTGATTGTCGGAAGATTTGGTGATTGGGGATCATCAATTAATGGTGGCTGGATTTATGGAAAAGAAGATAAGATGAAAGCATATGAATGGATTATGTCTATTTTTAAGGATGATATTGAAAGAGATAGAATATATTTAAAAAATGATGAAGGTATTTGGGAGGTTAATTACTTATGATAACAGTAATAGAACAAAATGTTGAAACTAATTTCTATGAGATGCAAGACATTCATTTGCAACAGGCTAGAGTTGCAAATTTTGATTGTAGTTGGGAAGAATATATAAATTCTTATACAACTGAGAACGCGCTTGTTGGAATTGGACTTGGAAGAGAAGAAAACTATTCTGGCCATTCTTTTTCCAGACAACAAAAGGTTATAGATTTAAAATATGATGAAAGAACATTATTTTGTATTCTTAAAGGACACACATCACTATATCGTTTTGCAACTTTAGTAGAAGAATTATAATCAAAGGAGATTGAAAATGCTAAAATTTTACACAGATGGCGCAAGTACAATGAAAAAAATTAACAATGAATGGATTCGTTGTAATGGTGGCGCGGCGATGGTATGTATTAATGATGAAAATAAAATTATTGCAGAATATAAACGGGGTTTTAAAAGCACAACAAACAATTATTGCGAACTCCATGCAATCTACCTAGCACTGTCTTATTGGAATAACAATTATCCAAACGAAGAAATTGAAATTTATAGTGACTCAGCTTATTGTGTTAATATGTTAAAAGAAAATGGCTGGATTTATAGCTGGGAAAAGAATGGATGGACAAGAGGAAAGAAACATGAACCAATTGAGAATCTACCAATTATTAAGAAAATTTGGGAACTACTTGATGATGATGTAACTTTTATTAAGGTTAAAGGTCATTCTGGAAATTTATATAATGAATTGGTAGATAAGATGGCTGTAGAAGCAAAAGAAAAAGGAGAATGGTTTAATGAAATTCACTAAGCAACAAGAAAAAGTTATTTATGCCGATGATCCCTATATTATCTGTGTTTCTGGCGCGGGTATGGGTAAGACAAGAGTTTTAACAGAAAGAATACGGCGTATTATTGTAGAAAAGAAAGCAAAGCCAGAAGAAATTGTAGCATTAACTTTTACTAACAATGCCGCAGAAGAAATGAAAAAGAGGTTAGGAGATATTTGTTATGGAATGTTTATTGGAACTATCCATTCTTATACTAATCAAATTTGTATTGGTTGTGGCATTGATACAAGTAATTATCTAGCTAATATGCAATTTGACAAAATTCTTTCTCGTGCGGCCACGATTCCAGAACGAATGTATCCACATGTTAAATATTTATTAATGGACGAATGTCAAGATACTTGTGACCTAGATTTGCAGGTTTTAGAAAAAATTCATTACGATAATTTCTTTTTGGTGGGAGATTTTAGACAGCTTATTTATTCGTTTAGAGGTTCTAATCCAGAAATTTTTTATCGTTTTTATAACGATCCATCTTTTAAGAAATATTATTTAACAAAGAACTTTCGTTGTCCTCCAAATATTATTAAATATGCAGAAAGATTCGTTCAAAGATTTGAGAATGTTGGGCCAAAGGCCGTTGCAGCGAAAACTATAGCTGGCTATATTGATGATGATATTAGTTTTAATGAAGTTGTAGATGAAATTCTTTGGACAGATAATTATGGAAAATGGGCAATTTTATGTAGAACTAATGCAGAATTAGAAGAAGCGCAGCGGCGGCTTGATAAACAAGGTATTCCAAACTTAACTTTTAAAAGAGGAGATTTGGATTTAGTTGAAATGGAAGGACTACTTAGCGAAAATAAAGTAAAGGTTCTAACTATTCATGCTGCAAAAGGATTAGAATTTCCTAATGTTGTTGTTGTTGGTATGAGAACATATAATGATGAAGAGAATAGAATTAGTTATGTTGCTGTAACAAGAGTAGAAAATAATCTTTATATCTGTCCATCTATAGCCAAACGTAGACGTGGTGCTGGTACTGCACAAACTGTAAAAACAACTCAGAATATGATAGCCGATCAAGTTAAAAAGCAACTTATAAAATTCTAAGGTGGTGCTATGGAAGATTTAATTATTTATGAAGATAATGAACAAACTGTAGTTATTTCAAGCGTTCTAAGGGATTTCCTTGAATATTATTATGTTAGAAAATTTAGACTAGAGAAACCACAATTTAATGCTTTACTTGCATTAGTGTTAAAGGATGCCGAATCAAAAGGAATTAAACTACAAGATGTTAAGATATTAGCCAATGGAACTGTACCCATTATTAAATATGGGCAAGGACTTGTATTAATTGATAAATTTCAGTGTTTTGATTTAGCTTTTGATATATTGACTTCTATCGAAGATTATGATAAAATAGATAAAGATGAGATTAAAGATTTAATTGAAGAGTATGATAGATAATATTCATTTTTTATTCTTTCCAAAAGAAGTATTTAAAGTTCGCGGCTATATGTATACTTTAAATAATAACAATGAATTAATTGTAAGTTTCTTTTCTTATAATTAAATATTAATTTCATTACATAATATTTATGGAGGGATATCTATGAGCATTTATATAATCTCAGATATTTCCTTTAATAATGTTAATAATGCTGGAAACGAAGCTTCGCTAGAAAGATATAACACTGCTTTAATTAATAAGTGGAACTCTATAGTTTCTAATGATGATAAGGTTCTTGTTTTTGGAAATTTTGCTCGCGGCACAGGAAGCACTATTCGCGGCATTATTAATCAATTAAAAGGAAAAATCTATATTGTCCAGCATTCTTATAATAATTTTTTTGAAAAAAGTCGATGGCATAAATACGGAATTGACAAAGTGTGGAATTGCTCATGTACTTACACCTTTAAAGATGACGAGGGGCATAGTCATAAAGTGTATTTTCCACTTGAAGAAAAGCTTAAAAATCCAAAATCTCATGAATATATTTGTGTAAGGGAAAATTATATGGATACTGTTATTCAAGATAATATTCTTAATATAGGAGCAAAGTTTTGGGATTATGGCCCCATTAAACTTGAAGAATTACCAAAAATTTTTGAGAGATTAAAGGATTTTAAATAACAATAGTTCCACTTTAACAGGCGCAAGCCGAATTAAGGAGGAATTTTAAATGAAAAAATTAATTATTGGAGCAGTAATGTTCCTAGGACTTATTTGTCTAATGTGTGGATGTAGTAAAGTAGATAAGGTATCCACTATTTCGGTGACAACCTCTACAACTATGATAGCAACACCACTGACCGTAGCAACTGGGAGTACCCAAGTGGCTACAGCAACTACTTCTATTACAACGACAAATACAACGACAACAGAGAAAACGACAGAAACAACTACTACTCTTGAATACTTAGTATTCAATCCAGATTCTAAAAGAATCCACAGAAGCAACTGCACCTATGTAGATGAATCAATGGAAAGAGTAGATGGAAATTATGTAAAGGAAGGAAGGGCATGTCAGGTATGTAAGCCAGATGTTATTATTGATACTGTTTATACTGAATCAGTTGAAGTTGAACAAGTAGAATCTTATTCTAATGAATATAGTATTGATGAATCAAGTCAATATGTTCCAGAAGTTCAGAATGCTTCCCCTAAGACATCATCTAATGGTTGTCTTACTGCGGGGAAAGGTGTTCATTATGGACCAAGTGGAAAAGAAACTTATTATAATTTAAATATGGGTGGATGCGTTTCTATTATGAGAGGATTGGGATATTCTGAGAGTGAATATCCAGTTTGGACTCGATCTGATGGCGTGAAAATGTTTGGTGATTACGCCATGATAGCCGCAGAGCTTGGTTCTCGTCCAAAGGGAACTTTAGTAGAAACTTCACTGGGAACAGGGATAGTTGTAGACACAGGTGGCTTTGCGGCGAGCAATCCAACTCAAATTGATATTGCATGTAATTGGTAACACTCAAATTCAAATGTATAAGTTAAAAACTTATGCCATAAAGATAGATAATTGAATTGGCAACTTGATTATTGAGGAAACAAAGAGAGAATCGAAAAATAAAGCATAAGGAACTATTGTTAAAGATAAGGACAGGAGTAAAATCCTGTCTTTTTTATTGACTTTTTTTACTAGTTATGATATAATATATTAAAATGAAAAAGGAAAGGAGGCAGTGAAATGCAACAAAGAGTTTATATTCAATCTGAAACTACTACAAATCCACTTTATTTAATGGGATACGAAGCCGGCACATGCTGGAATGCAGATACAACTTCTCCAGAGAAAAATATTAAAAGAGCAATTGAGTGTATTAATAGTGGACATGGTCGCGTAATGGAATATCCGCAAGTATTTTTAACAATTGAAGGCTTCAGTATTAAATTTGCAAGAGAATTTATGAGACATTTAGGTGGTGCGCCAACTGTTCTTCAAGATTCTACTAGATATGTAGATAAAGAAGGATTTAATTTTATTATACCAAAGTCTATTGAAAATCATAGTGGCGCAAAAACAAATTATTTAGAAGTTATGAATTATATTAATATTGTTTACCAAACTATGGTAGGTAATTTTGGAATCCCAAAAGAAGATGCTTCAATGATACTGCCACTTGGAATGGAAACTAAACTTGTATATAGAACAAATTTGAGAGCGCTAGTAGATATGGCAGAAGTCCGAGAGTGTAGTAGAGCATTTTGGGAATATAGACAATTTATGAAAAAGCTTAAAGAAGGATTATCTATCTATTCAGATGAATGGAAACAAATTGTTGATATGGGAATTTTTGCTCCTAGATGTGAACGATTGAGATATTGTCCAGAAAAATTTAGCTGTGGTAGAAAAGAGAAAAAGAAATAAAGTTAATTATAATTTTTACTATTATAATATTACTATGGACATATATTGAGATAATAAATGGAGGAGATTAAATGTTTAACAAAGTCGTACTTATGGGTAAACAAGGAATTGATGATTTTCTTGAAATTTCAAAAACTATTCCAGAAGATGTTTACATTACTACAAGAGATAGAAGTTATAGAGTGAATGGAAAATCTTATTTGGGCTTGCTACTCGCGGCTTCAGAATGGAATGATGATACTTGGATTGAAACGAATGCTGATGCTTATTTTAAATTTCAAGATTTTATTGATGCGGCGGAAGATGATAATGTTTCTATTCATGAATAAGATTGAATTTATTTAAGAAATATTAATTAAATATTTACTTTATAGGTAGAGACAAAATTAGCGTCATGAACTAATTTAAGCGCAACTCTCCGCGCGTGTCTCTACCTTTTTATTATAAGCGGAGAGAGGAGAGAAAAAAATAAAATGTGGAAAGATTTAGATAAAGAATATGTCCAATATAGTTGGGAAAATTCAAAAAGAAAAATAGATTTTATGAGAAAAATAAACATTACAAATAGAGATTATAGAGCGTGCGAAAGAGCGATAAAATTTTTCAATCTAAGTATAGAAGACTTTGGAAAATAGTTAAGAACAGCATCTACAGTAGATAGAAAAAAATTATCTGGAAAGTTTTTTGGTGAATTGGAAGTTTTATGTGTAAATGAAAAGAAATCCAGTTTATATCAAAGAACTTATTATGATTGCTACTGTCATAAATGCGGCAATATCGTATAGAAAAGAACAGATCATCTTAAAAATGGTATAAAAGATTGTGGTTGTGAAGTTAGATTGACAAAAAGAATTGATAATTCTGTTGATTTAGTTAATAAAGTTTTTAATTATTTAAAAGTTCTGGAAATGGATACTGAAAAAACAAGCAGTGAAGAGAAAGATATATATTGGAAATGTGAATGTTTAAGATGTGGCAATGTAATTAGTGTTAAGTCATCTTATTTAAAAAATGGAAATACAAAATCTTGTGGTTGTTTAGCACACGATAAATCAAGAGAATTAAGAGGAATAGACATTTCTAATCAAATTTTTGGTTATTTGTAGGCTATTGAAATAGATGAAAACGAGACAAAAGCTAGACGAACTTCTAGTGGTGGTCATTTATGGTGGAAATGTAAATGCTTAAAATGTGGAAGAGTGGTCTCAAAAAACTCATATGATCTACGAAAAGGATATGTTAATTCTTGTGGATGTACAAAAAGAAGTCGAGGAGAAACTTTAATAGAAAACTTTCTTAAATCAAAAAATTTTATTTATGCAACAGAAGTTACTTTTCCGGAATTAAAAGATAAAGGATGTCTTAGATTTGATTTTGTAATTTATACTAATAAAAATAAAGTTTTTGCAGCGATTGAGTTTCAAGGAAAACAGCATTATAGTCCAGTGGAATATTTTGGTGGTCAGCAAGAATTATTGAAACTATAGCATAGAGATGCTATAAAAAGAGATTTCTGCAAAACTAATAATATAAAATTAATAGAGATTTCTTATAAAGATATAGAAAATATCAATCTTATACTAAGAGAATCTCTAAAAGGAGATGATCTTATGCCTAACGGCGATGTGTAGTGAAAAATGGTGATCTCTACAAAAAACCAGAAGGAGGTGCTAATATGGCAGATTCCAAAAATTGCAACTGTGGTTGTCAAGATACAACTATAACTAACCCAGACGGCGGCTATGCTTGTCCACCTTATTGGCCGTGGCCTCCGAGACCAGATTGTCCTCCGCCACCTCCACCTTATCCGGGTGAATGGCCGGGTCCAGTCTGTCCTCCAAAATCTTCTGTGGAAGCACAGATTGCTAAGTTAGCAAAGAAGAGTGCAACTATTCGTGCAATGCTTGATGCGTTAAAGAATAAAAATAAGCCAATTCTTATTTCAATTGGTTGCAAGCAATATAATTTTGGTTGCTATTTAGATGCGGAAAAGTCTACTACTGAGTATGGAACAACTATTGAAACTATGCTTGAAAAAGAACTTAATGCTATAAAGACAAAGCTTACTGAGCTAACTGAAGACCTAACTGTTGCAGATGTTAATGATATGACTGAAACAACTGTTACTGTTTAATAATTGTTAAGAGGGGCAATAGCTCCTCTTTTCTTTTTATTTGACTTTTCTTTTAGATTATTATATACTAATTATAGTAAAATGATTCTATGGATTAAAAGTTTCGCGGCGATAGATGAATCTAAAAAAATTGACTTTGTTTTTAGCCTATGATATAATATTTATAGAATCAAAGAAAAGGAGTGAATAAAATGAACGATGAAAGACCAGTTAAGAGTAAGTTTCTAATGAAAATTACATATTTTAAAAAGGAAGGAGAGGAATTAAAGCAAAGTAATAGTCATCACGTATGGCTTCGCGGCAAGGAATTTATGGAAGATATCCAAGCTGATAGAGAGAATGGCATTGACCATAAGATTGAAATTGTTAATAAAGAGCCGGAAAAGTTTCAGCTTGGTGTAATTTATATTCTAAGAACGAAGGATAAGGCGTGGGCTTATCAGCTTGAAGATTAATTTAAAAGTTGACTTTATTCAAAATCTATGATATAATATTTATAGAATCAAAAGAGAAAGGACGATTTAAATGATTATTTCAATTAGATTCAAAGATAAGAATAAGGTATTCCGTGGTAAGACTTATGATTTTAATTTGGTAAAGGGAGCGAGAGTTCCTAAACAAAATGATATTGTGAGAATGGTCGATGAAAATGGTGATTATCGTTTCTATGGAACTAGAGTCCGTGTAGAAAACATTCGGAATGGTTATGATAATCAGCTTGACTATGTAGATACAATTGAATCTGATTTGAACGATTAAAAAGGAGTGATTATAATGGAACAAGAAGTAGAGAGAGTTTGTAGTGAGTGCTCTAAGGTTTTTAAGACAACTGAAGAAGAAGCAACGCTTTGTCAGGAATGTTGGGAAAGACTCGTTGGAGAGAATGAAGGAGAATAATTGACTTTATTCTTAAAATATGATATAATTAAAAAGGAATCTATCTCCTATTTGGATTCCTCGTAAATATTGTTTAAGAAAGACGATTGCGGCAATGTTGTTCTGCGGTAAGGATAAAAATCGTCTTGAAAGAAGAAATTAAAAAAATTGGGGCATAGCCAAGTGGTAAGGCGGCTGACGTAGAGTATTAGTAAATATTTTAGAAGGGGCAGAACCTTCTCTCTACACCATCTAAATCAGCAGATTCCGTAGGTTCGAATCCTACTGCCCTAAGAAGCGATATTATCTAAACCTCCTCGTGGTTCGTTTCGGAAACAGGTAATGCTGGCTAATATAGGTAAAATATAAAAAGAGATTAATTTTCTTTATGGCGTAGTAGCACAATGGTTAGTGCATCCCCCTTATAAGAGGAAGACGCGAGGTCAGTACTCGACTACGCTACCATAAGTTTGCTTAAAACTTATTCACAAAGAAGTTCAAAAGTTTTTAATTGTGAACTCTTTCTGTCTCACTAGTTCAATAGTAGAACAACTGCCTTTTAAGCAGTAGACCTCGGAGCATAACCGTGGTGGGGCACCATAAGTAGTCTTATCTACTTAAATGCAGGTATAGTTTAATGGCAGAATATTTGGCTTCCAACCAGAAGATGAGGTTTCGATTACCTTTACCTGCCCCAAATGCGCTTTTAACTCAGTTGGATAGAGTAATTGCCTTCTAAGCAATAAGCCGTTGGTTCAAATCCAACAAAGCGCGCCAATATTTAGAAAGAAGGAGAAAGAAAAATGTTTAAGTGCTATATTTGTCATCGAGAATATTCAACTAAGGAAGCTGCTGTAAAATGTGTTAATGAATGCAGTAGAAAGATGACTGCCGATGGAGTATTTAAGCCAAAATCAGCTCCACAGGGAGAAACAGTCAATAAGTATGAATATAGTGATTCTTTTAATGAAGTTCAAGTGACCAAAGAAGAAGTTATTACTCTATGTTCTAAACTTATTAGTGCCGGCGCGAATAAACAACAGATTGATTCAATGCAAGACAAGGCATTAACGAATTGGAATTTAAAAACCTCGCCTGAAAAAGAAATTGAATTTAAAAGATTCAAAGTTCTTGCTTCTTTGTATAATCTATGATATAATATTTATAGTAAATCGAAAGGAGATAAGAAAATGCTAGTTAAAACTCATTTAATTGTAACTTCTCAGCATGAAGAATATATTGTTAAATGGCATGATTCATTAGCTAATTCTAATCCATTATTTAAAAATAATATGCCAGTATTTATTTTAATTAGTGGAAAGGGACGAATGGAATTAAATACTCTTGATATTCCTTATCTTGAAAAAATTGCAAAGAATTTTACTTCTCCCAAGGGTAGAGGGGCTATTACTACAGATAAAACTTATATTTATCTAAAAGAAGCAGATGGCAATGAAAAACAAATTGGTACTGTTATTCATAATCATGTTAGACAGTATGCCCCTATGTATGATGATCTTTAAAGAGATAGAAATATCTCTTATATAGCAGATTGGAGTAATGCTAACTCACTAGGCTCATTACCTAGAGCTTCACGTTGGACTCGTGAATCTGCCCCCAATAAGTTTAAAAACTTTCCCAATTTTTAATAAATTGGAAATTTGGCGAAGTGATGGAAATGGTAGACATGATGAACTTAAAATTCATTGCTAAATAAGCGTGCAGATTCGATCTCTGTCTTCGCCACCATTAAGAAAATTTTTTAATTAAAAAGGAGTAAATTAAATGAAAAATGTTTTTATTTCACAACCAATGCGTGGCCTTACATCAGACGAAATCAAAGCTAATCGTTTCGCAGCGATTAAGGATATTAAAAAGTTCGTACTAAATAAGTATGATGAAGAAGTTAATATCATTGATTCTTACTTTGAAGATGCACCGCAAACGAAGTTGCCTGCTCTTTGGTGGCTTGGACAATCAATTTGTAAGCTATCCGAAGCAGACATTATCTATTGTCTAAAGGGATATGAAACTGCACGAGGTTGCTGCATTGAGGTTCTTTGTGCTAAGGAATACGGAATTGAGGTTGTTGAGGAATCTTAATTATTGATTTTAATTATAATCTATGATATAATATTTATAGTAAATGAAAAGGAGATTAAAAATTATGGAAAAGCGTTACACACTTGAAGAAATCAATCTACGAATTAAGAAGTTAATGGTAAAGGAAATGCAGAACATTAAGCTAATTAATAAGTGGCGGCGAATTAAGAAGAATCTTTATCCAGATACAGAGTAATCTTTAAAAGACGAATTCAGCAATTATTCTTTTTATTGCTCACCGATTTATGAGATTTATAAATAGTATCGTCTTGTTTAGAAAGACAACTACAGCGATTATCTTGGTATCTTTATTGTTGTATAAACGGTTATTTACCCTATCACCTCCCGTTGTCTTGAATATTAAAAAGAATAGAGCCTATCATCATGATTTGGTAGGTATTATAAATGAAGACAGTTTCAGCTAATTTTTTTTGAAAGTATTGAATAATGGTTATTTTAAGCTGTCTTGTTTATTTGGTCGGTACTCCTCTTCAACCTTACCCATAAAGTTAAAAAGAAGATTTTCAGTCTTTGTTACTGACCTGCGGGTGTTCTCTTTCACACAGCAGCGCAAAATAATAAAATAAAAGAAATTTAAAAAATCCATTTTTGCTGACGAGCAAAATAGTGTAGGTTGCGCAATTTATTTAGATTTTATGGGTGATATTAAAGCGTCTATAATATCACAGCCGCCCGTGCAAAGACGCGATTAAATTTAAATGAACGGCTATAGGTTGAAATTCCCTTTAGGAGAGAGAAATGCTCCTAATAAAATGGAGAATTTAAAATCGCAAACCTTCATGAGGTATTCTCTGTTTTAACTAATTGCGATTAAGACAGTTACAGCCAATTTTTTCATGATAAATTTATGGGATATTTAAACTGTCTTGTTTATTGGCATTTTCAGCAGCATACATACTATTATACAATGTCAAGGAGGATTTTTATTATGAATTTTTCAGAAGCTTTTAAGGCAGTAGCTAGTCAGACCATTACAGAAAATGGTGGAAAGTGTTTTTCATCTACTGGTTCTGATTTGCTTAATTTATTTGCAACAATTGGTAGCCTACGCTCTGTTCCAGAAGATAAAATTATTGAAATGTATAAGGCGGCAAGAGATGAGGATAAGGAATTAGCAGATAATCTTGTTCTTTATTCTCGTAACATTCGTGAAGATGGTTGCGGCGAAAGACGTGTTGGTAAGATTCTGCTAAAGACTCTCGCCAAGCTTGATCCACAGAAAGTTAATCGAAATTTTACTACTATTGTTAATAATGGTAGATGGGACGATCTATTCTGTCTTTTCGATACTCCTTGCGAAGATAAGATGATGATTTATTGTTTAAAGCAGATAACAGAAGATATTAATTCTTTTGTTGAAAAGAAACCAGTATCTCTTATTGCAAAGTGGATGCCGTCGGTTAATACTTCTTCAAAAGAAACTGTTAAAATGGCTAAGAAGTTTTGTCGTTTTGCAGGTATTTCTGAAAAGGACTATCGTAAAACTCTATCTGGACTTCGTAGTTATTTAAATATTACTGAAAAGTTAATGTCTGCTAAGAAATGGGATTTAATTGACTTTGAAACCGTTCCTTCTGTAGCAATGAACCGGTATATGAACGCCTTTTCAAAGAATTGCGGAGAAAAGTGGTTTGAATATCGGGAGTCTGTTATCAGTGGAGAAAAGAAAATTAATGCTGCAACGTTATTTCCATATGATATTGTTCGACCTATTTTTAACAACTTATATGACTGGACTGATACAGGATATGACGATGAACTTCTTAACGAACAATGGAAAGCTCTTCCAAATTATTTAAAAAATAATGAAGAAGTAGTATGCATGTGTGATGTTAGTGGCTCTATGTTCGGTGATAATTGTCGTCCTATTTCTACTTCTATTGGACTTGGTATTTATTTTGCTCAGCATAATCAAGGTACATATCATAATATGTATATGTCTTTTTCTTTTTGTCCTAGCTTTATTACCATTGAAGATGGTCAGAAGATTAGTGATATTGTAAAGAAAATGACACAGACAGGAATTGGTTATTCTACTAATCTTGATGCAGGTTTTGAAGCAATTTATAAGGTTGCAGTAAAGACTAATGATGTTCCCAAGGCACTCATTGTTATCAGTGATATGGAAATTGATTCTTATAAAGATGATAGTTTTTCTATTGCTGATGAGTGGGAACAAAAGTTTAAAGAAGCTGGCTTAGTTATGCCCAAGTTGATTCTTTGGAATGTTGAGAGTAGAGGAGGAGATACTTTTCTGTCTACTAAATATAATCCCAATGTAGCTTTTATTAGCGGTCAGTCTGCGGCGACATTTAGTCATCTACAAACCTTAATTGAAAAGGATGCTTATTCAGCTATGGTTGAGGTTCTTTCTCTACCACAGTTTCAGTGGGCATAATAAATAGATAAAAGAAAGCGATAGTATTAGTTAGTACTATCGTTTTTGTTGATTTTGGTTATAAATTATAGTATAATTATTATAGTAAATAAAAAAGGAGATTTAAGATATGATTGATTTTAATGCTCTTGACGAAAGAACAGAGATTACTATTGATGATGTAAATTGGATTCTCGATAAATTTTATCCAAAAAATAATCTTGGTTATGAGTATACTACAGATGGATATATATTCGCGTATCAATGATACTTTTTAATTTAGCTTCCAGCGCTTTAAGACTAGATTTTTCAATGCCGAATGATCTTGATCCTGATATCGATTATGATCCTTGGGATGAGAATGGTAGACCGGTTGTTACGGCAGCAATGATTCCAACACTTACAAGAGTTTATCCTTACTCAGTTGTTAAAACTTACTATTTAAGTAAAGAAGCTGCAAATAGTGGCAATTATAATATTTTAAAGGAGGAAAAGATTGAGAATGTTTGATTATATGGAACTTAAAAATAAGATTGTAAATGGGGAAGAATTAAGTGCTGATGAAGTCCAGTATATTTATTATGGAGAGGTATTCCCACAAGTAGATTATATTGGCGGCGATGAAGGAAGATGGTATAGATATATTACTGTAGTCTATGAGATTAATGACTCTTATTATAGTATTTATTATTATAAAGGTTTAACAGAGTATCAAGAAGATGAGTTTGAAAGTCAAGTTGCAGATGAAGTTGAGAAAAGACCAATTACAGCTTATGAATGGGTAAAGGTGAATTAATGGGAAGATTATTTTGTTGTGGTGATACTCATCAAGATATAGATATTCATAAACTAAACAGTACTAATTTTAAAATTGGAAATGAATTAATAAAAGAAGATATTATGGTAATTTTAGGAGATGCTGGATTCGTTTGGTCTTATGGAATAGAAGCTGAAAAACAAGAAAAATATTGGAGAAATTGGATTACTAATAAACCGTGGACCACTTTTGCAGTATGCGGCAATCATGAGGCGTTTTCATTAATTAAAGAATTTCCAATTGTAGAATTTTGTGGTGGTCATGTCTATAAGATTACTGATTCATTATTCTATGCTATTAGCGGTGAAATTTATAATCTAAATGGAAAAACTTGCTTAGTAATTAACGGAGCGGATTCACAAGATAAAAATCTAAGAAAAGAAGGTATTTCATGGTGGCCAGAGGAGCAAATTACAGAAGAAGATATTCAAAAAGCAAAATTTAATTTAAAAAGATACAATAATAAAGTTGACTATCTCTTAACTCATACTGGTGGCGTGAATGTTTGTGCTTCATTGGGATTTAAACCTACTATTTCAGATGTAAGATTAAGTCAAATTCTAAATACTTTTCAATATGATTACCATTATTTAGGACACTATCATGTTGATAAAACTATTGATAATAAAACCAGAATTTTTTATAATGATATAAAGGAGATTTATTAATGAATAGAACCTATCAAGCTTTTGAAAATATAAGATATACTGAAAGCGAATTGAAAAAAAGAGGATATAAGCCGCTATATATTGGACTATATGGTAGTGATAATTATAATTTAAATACTGCTGAATCTGATTATGATTTTAAAGCTATTGTAGCGCCAACAATTAGAGATTTTATTAAAGGCAAACAAGTTTCTACTACAATTGAATTACCTTTTGGGCTTTGTGATGTTAAAAATCCGCAAAATATGTTTAATTGTTGGAAGAAACAAAACATTAATTTCCTTGAAATCTTATTTACAAATTATTGTTTGTATTATGATAATCTTTTTTATGATTTAAGAAAAATGAGAGAAGAAATTGCGAGATGGCGACCGTTAAACAATGTAATGTGTATTTATGGAATGGCTTGTGAAAAATACTATGCTCTATTTCATAAGTATCCATCTAATAAAGAAAAAATTGAAAAGTATGGTTATGATAGCAAGCAACTTCATCACTTACTTCGGCTACAATATTTTATTTGTGACTATTTTGAATTTCTAATGGGCAGAAGAGCATATAAGGGGATTCTTACTCCTTCTTATGAAGACAGAGAATATTTAATTTCTATTAAGACCTATGAAAGAGTTTATAGTATTGATAAAGTAAAAATATTGGCAGATGGAGCAATGAAATATATTAAGAGCATGAAAGACATTATTATTAATGAAGGTGGTTTGGATTTAAGTGAAAATAAACAAACTACAGAAAAGATGGATTCCATTCTTGAAAAGTTAGTTACAAATTCACTAAAAGAAGAATTAAAAAATGCTTGATTTTTATTATAAACTATAGTATAATTATTATAGTAAATGAAAGGAGAGAATATCTAAATGGCAAAGAGAATTACTGAAGAAATGAAAGTCCAGATAAATGAACTATATATTGAGTATGGTGTTAAGAAGAGAGTTGCTGAAATTTTAGGTATCTCTCCTTCAACTGTATCTAAATATATTATTCCGAATTATAAAAGTCAAAAAGAAACTAAAATTGAATTTTCTACGCCGCCACGAGGTTGTCGTGCTCTTATGAAAGGCATTATGGAAGACTTCTGTGATGCTTGTAGATTAACAGAAGAAGAATGGGACGAGCTAAAGAAATTTCAAAAGGAGTATTTCTAATGTATAGATTCTATGTTGAAGAAACTTGTGAGCCAAACATTTATTCTGTTTATTTTGATACGAGTTTAGTTGAAAAGTTACCAAATTTTTGTTATCATGGTTCTCTTCATGTTGTTGCGGCGAGAACATTAAGATATAGTTATGTTGAATATTTAAAGTTTTGTAGTGTTAATGGAGCAACTTTGAGAGGTAGAGAAGGATATACTTATCCGGTTTATAAGAATAAAGAAGATGCTACAAAGGTTTGTCAAATTTTGAATGAAAATTGGGTTGAAGTTGAGGAATACTTAAAAGAGGTGATTAAGAAAAATGATATGTAAGATTAAAGCGTTGTGCTGGATTGGTATAGAACATAAAACACCTTCAGTAACATATTTTTATACAGAAGTTAATACTTTAAATAAAGATATTCTAAAAATTGGAAATTTTGTAATAAGAAAATCATATTATACTGACGACATTCTATATACTTATTTAATTCTTAATAGAGAATTCCTTTCATCACAAGCGGGCATGGACATAAAAATAGAATATGTCTTTTATGACGAGTTGTCTGTATTATTAGAGCATAACAAATTTGTTTCATATTGCAATAATCATTATTTAATAGAACTTGAAATTGGAGAATTTCAAAGATATAATAATATTGACGAAGTTCTTGATGCTATTAAATTTTTTAAAGATACAGAAGGAAATCAATTTTCATATATATCAGGAAACTATAGAATAGAAGCATGTAACTGGAAATATATAGAAGCGAATTATTTTAAGGAAGAAAAACAGAATAATTCTCTTGAACAAACGCCGGAAAAAGAAAAACCAGTAAAAATGGTATTACTAGATGGAGAAAATATAGCGATTCCAATAAATTCTAGGTCACCATATTTAACTATTCATGATTGTTGTGCTACATCATATACTGACCTTGTACAAGCCACAGAAAAAGTTAGCTGGAATGAATATAATAAAAAGAAAGATGGAGGAAAGAGTATGTTTAATAATCTAATGAAGAATTTTAAGTTTGGTAAAATGGATACAAACGCTATTAAGTATTCTTTTAATGGCATCGCATTTCAAACAGAAGATAATGATTATGTTGTCTATAATCCAGATATGACATTTACAAATGTTAGTGAAATGGTTATGGATATTCCAATTTATGTAATGCCTGTACCAAAGTCAGATGTTAAGATTGGGGATATTATTATTCATAATAGTGAATTTGTAATTGTCCAGTCTATTGAATCTAAGGAAATTCGAGTAGCACGGCCGCGAACAAAGGAAATTGTCGGCATTATTCCGGAGAAGTCTGTCTTTGGATTTGACTTTTATACAAAGGTTATTGATTTTACTAAGAATTTTAGCAATAGTGCAACTTCATCTAATCCCTTTGGTAATCTTCCAATGCTTATGATGATGGATAATAAGGATAATAATAACGATATGTTAATGTTCATGATGATGAATGGCTGTAAAATGGATTTTAATAATCCAATGTTTATGTATATGATGATGTTTAAGTCCGAGGATAAGTCTAATCTATTGCCGCTAATGATGTTAATGAATCAAAATAAAAGTGGTGAATCAATGACCGGATATAAAATTAATAACTCTGAGTCAAATATTGTTTTAAATACAGAAGGTCTTAATTGATATTCAGTTAATTAAGGAGGGTAAAATGAACGAAAAAGGCCTACTTCTCTATGAAATTGAGGAATGCCAAAAGAAATTAGACAATATTATTCTAAAAGAAAACAAAAATAAAATAGATTTACTATATGAACAAGCAAAGGATTATATCG
>ERZ1027285.152-NODE-152-length-27425-cov-4.453051_pt1 | contig 27425 bp, 29 predicted proteins | sample MGYA00519240_ERZ1027285 | MGnify/ENA primary metagenome ERZ1027285 (study PRJEB26926, sample SAMN06165018) | human gut metagenome | biome: ENVO:00009003; feature: ENVO:2100002; material: ENVO:00002003 | host: Homo sapiens | place: USA | collected 2012 ...
GCAGCGTCAGATGTGTATAAGAGACAGATATTATGCTATAATAAGATAATGATAACTGAATTGGAGGGGGAAGCATGCACAATAAAAATTCCGCTATGGCGTTTATCGTGCTGCTTGGTGTTGTCAGCTTGTTCAGCGATATGACACATGAAGCGGCGACAAGTATTAAGGGAGCGTATTTATTAATTTTAGGAGCAAGTGCTTCTACCATCGGTTTTATCTCCGGCATAGGCGAGCTTTTAGGCTATGGCCTGCGTTATCTTTTTGGCCGCTTAGTCGATAAAACGCACAATTATTGGGGCTTTATGATTTTAGGTTATGCCGTTGACGTTTTTGCGGTGCCGGCATTGGCGCTTGTGCATCGTGACGGCTGGATAGCAGCCTGTGTACTGCTCGTTGTTGAGCGCATCGGTAAGGCGATAAAAAAGCCTGCAAAGAATACTATTCTTTCCTTTGCAGCTTCGCAGGAGGGTGTCGGCAAAAGCTTTGCTATACAGGAAGCCTTGGATCAGCTTGGCGCTTTTATCGGCCCCTTGCTGCTTTATGCGGTGATGCTGTATAAGCATGGCGATGAATACGAGGTATACAATGCAGCCTTTGCTTTTCTGACTTTGCCTGCTGTCTGCACAATTGCTTTTTTACTGTTTGCTAAAAGCCGTTTCCCGAATCCGGAATCCTTTGAGCCGGAAGCTAAGACAGAGAAGAAGGATAGCTTTGCAGGCAAGAAAAGCTTTTATTTGTATCTTGCAGGTATCAGCTGTTTTGCTTTCGGCTTTGTAGATTTTCCGCTGGTGACTATGCATTTGGCAAAAAATAAGCTTTTTGATGACAGTATTTTGCCGTTGCTTTATTCCGGTGCGATGCTTGTGGATGCGGTGGCAGCGCTTTTCTTTGGCTGGCTGTTTGACAAAATGCGCACGAAGGCATTGGTTATTTCTACTGCGATTTCCGCGTTCTTTGCTGTGTTTGCTTTTGGCGCGACTTCGCCTGCTATGATTATGCTGGGTATTGCTTTGTGGGGCGTAGGCATGGGCGCTCAGGAATCTGTTATGAAGGCTGCGGTTGCCACCATGACGAGCAAGGAGCATCGTGCCAGCAGCTACGGTGCGTTCGAATTTTTCTTTGGCTTAGCGTGGTTTTTGGGCAGCTGGCTGTTGGGAGCTGTTTATGATTATTCATTGAATACCTTCATCATTGTTTCTGTTGCGGCACAGCTTATTGCTTTACCCTGTTATCTTTTAAGTGAGCGTAGCTTTGCTGATGAAAACGGCAGGTGATTTGCTTCAAAAGTTACACTCCCTTATGTATTCGTGTATACATAAAAAAATTATTGAAAAAAGACTTGCGTTCTTCAAAAAGTGTGTTATAATAGCGTACATAAGTAAATAACGAGTGGATGATGTATATGGGAGAAGGCACTGCCTACCGAAGGAGCAAAACTCTCAGGTGCTTAATTTTAAGCAGGAACCGTATGCTGACACAACTCTGGAGAGTCCCTTAAATGGGCGCCGAAGGTGCAAAGATGTCTTCTGAAATTCAGAAACGTCCTTATCTCTCAGGCCAGTGGACAGAGCAAAGCTTATGTGATGGCGCTATTGCCTATCATATGTCATTGACTTTTACCGGAGTATTTTTTGTATACTCCGGTTTTTTATTTGCTTATAAATAATTAATGGGAATTTAAAGGGAGATGTTTGAATCATGTTGGAAATTTTGAATGAAATTGATGCGTTTGTCTGGGGGCCGCCGCTTCTGGTACTTTTGGTTGGTACCGGTATTCTGCTGACCTTCCGTCTGAAGCTGCTGCAGGTTTTCAAGCTGCCGCAGGCTTTGGGCCTGATCTTCAGTGCCAAGAATGATGGCAGCGGTGACGTAAACAGCTTTAAAGCATTGTGTACTGCACTGGCTGCAACTGTCGGTACCGGTAACATCGTTGGTGTTGCAACCGCAATTAAAGCCGGTGGCCCCGGTGCTTTGTTCTGGATGTGGATGGCGGCCTTCTTCGGTATGGCAACCAAATATTCCGAATGTCTGCTGGCTGTAAAATATCGTACCGTAGATGCTAACGGCAATATTTCCGGTGGCCCGATGTACTACATTGAAAATGGTCTTGGCAAAAAATACAAACCGCTGGCTGTTATGTTTGCTGTATTCGGTGTTCTGTGCGCATACTTTGGTATCGGTACCTTTGCTCAGGTAAACTCCATTGTTGAAATTTCCCAGATTTCTGCAGGTATTCCTGTTGTTTACACCGGTATTGCTCTGACTGTTGTTGTTGCTGCTGTAACCATCGGCGGTCTGAAATCCATCGCAACTGTTGCTGCAAAGGTAGTTCCTGCTATGGCTCTGCTGTACTTCCTGACTACTGTCGGTATCATGATTGTTTTTGCAGACCAGGTTCCTGCTGCAATCGCAACTGTACTGAATTCTGCTTTCACTCCGACTGCTGCTCAAGGCGGTTTCCTTGGTGCAACCGTTATGCTGGCAATGCGCAGTGGTGTTGCCCGCGGCGTATTCTCCAACGAATCCGGCTTAGGTTCTGCTCCTATCGTAGCTGCTGCTGCTAAAACCAAATGGGCTGCAGAGCAAGGCTTGATTTCTATGACCGGTACTTTTATTGATACTATCATCATTTGTACTCTGACCGGCTTGTCCCTGGTTGTCAGCGGTGTATGGTGCGGACCTCTGAACGGTGCTGCAATGACTGAATCTGCCTTCACCATGGCGTTCCCTGCATTTGGCAGCATTCTGCTGTTGGTTGGCCTTGTACTCTTTGCTTTCACCACTATCCTTGGCTGGAACTACTACGGTGAACGTTGCGTAGAATATCTGATGGGCGTAAAGGCAATTCTGCCGTATCGCATTATTTTCATCTGCCTGATTGCCTGCGGTCCTTTCCTGAAGCTGGAAGAGATTTGGGTATTGGCGGATATTGTTAATGGCTTGATGGCTATTCCTAACTTAATTGCGCTGATTGCTTTGTCCGGCGTAGTTGTTGCCGAAACCAAGGCTTATCAGAAGCATCTGGCTGAAGAAAAGAATAAATAAGTAAGCCTAGTATTTCATCTTTATATAGCAAAGCGGCGTTGTGCGACTCTCCCCAGAGTTCCCACAGCGCCGTTTTGTTATTAAAAAAAATCAATAAACATACTTTAGTTTACAGTTTTGCATGTATGCGTGTATACATTGCTGTAAGCTCTTGAATTTTGTTTAATATGTGTTATAATCAGATACATAAGTAAATAGTGAGTGGATGAAGTACATAGGAGAAGGCAATGCCTACCGAAGGAGCAAAACTCTCAGGTGCTTATAAAAAGCAAGAACCGTGTACAGACACAACTCTGGAGAGTCCCTTGAATGGGCGCCGAAGGTGCAAAGATGTGCGTATACACATCCTTATCTCTCAGGCCAGTGGACGGAGCAAAACAACAATGATAGTACAGCTATCAGGGCCGCTGACAAACCAGAGTATCAGATAATCATATTCTGGCTTTTTTATTTACTTAGGGAACTTTAAAAATGAGAGGGGAAATCATCATGTTGGAAACATTGAATGCAATTGATTCGTTTGTCTGGGGTCCGCCGCTACTGGTGCTGCTTGTAGGTACCGGCATTATGCTGACTATTCGTTTAGGCTTGCTGCAGGTATTGAAGCTCCCGCAGGCCTTGAAGCTTATCTTCTGTGCCAAGAATGATGGGCACGGTGATGTAAACAGCTTTAAAGCTCTGTGTACAGCTCTTGCCGCAACTGTTGGTACCGGTAACATTGTCGGTGTTGCTACCGCAATTAAGGCCGGTGGCCCCGGTGCATTGTTCTGGATGTGGCTGGCTGCCTTCTTCGGTATGGCAACCAAATATGCGGAATGCCTGCTGGCTGTAAAATATCGTACTGTCGACGCTAATGGCAATATCTCCGGCGGTCCGATGTATTACATCCAAAACGGCCTCGGCAAGCAATATAAACCATTGGCAATTATGTTCTGTGTCTTCGGTATCATGTGCGCATACTTCGGCGTAGGTACCTTTGCTCAGGTAAACTCCATTGTTGAGATTACCAAAATCTCTGTTGGTATCCCGGTTATCTACACCGGTATTGCTCTTACCGTATTGGTTGCTGCTGTAACCATCGGCGGTCTGAAATCTATCTCTAATGTTTCTTCTAAGGTTGTTCCCGGCATGGCAGTAATTTACTTCTTTACTACCTTGGGCATTTTGGTTAGCTTCGCCGACCAGGTACCGGGCGCTATCGCACTGGTTATTGAAAGCGCCTTCACTACTACTGCTGCACAGGGCGGCTTCCTTGGTGCAACTGTTATGCTGGCGATGCGTAATGGTGTTGCCCGCGGCGTATTCTCCAACGAATCCGGCTTAGGCTCTGCTCCTATCGTAGCAGCTGCAGCAAAAACTCATTGGCCTGCTGAACAAGGTCTGGTTTCCATGACCGGTACCTTCATTGATACTATCATCATCTGCACCATGACCGGTTTGTCCTTGATTGTTACCGGCGTTTGGAACGGCGATCTCAACGGTGCTGCCATGACTAATGCAGCCTTCAGCTCTGCATTCCCTGCCTTTGGTACTTGGTTACTGTTGGTTGGCCTGGTGCTCTTCGCCTTCACTACTATCCTTGGCTGGAACTACTACGGCGAACGTTGTGTAGAATATCTGATGGGTGTTAAAGCAATTCTTCCGTATCGCATCGGTTTCATTATTCTTGTAGCTGTTGGCCCGTTCCTGAAGCTGGAAGAAATCTGGGTTATGTCCGATATCGTTAACGGTCTGATGGCTCTGCCTAACCTGATTGCTCTGGTTGCTCTTTCTGGCGTAGTTGTTGCTGAAACAAAAGCATATCAACAACATCTCAAGGAAGAATCTGAGCTGGTTCCGGCAAAATTAGCCGAAGAAACCAATCATTAAGTTTTCCCAATTAATTTTATATAGGCAGCGGCACTGTGAGACTCTCCCCAGAGTTCCCACAGTGCCGCTTGCCTTTGCGCTTGCACAAAAGTTAGCGGTATGCTAAACTAGCCTTAGAGAGATTACTTACAATCTTTTAAATCAAATGTATCAGTAACCAACTAAGTGTATATTTTTCTGTGTGCCGGTTGGTTTGTCAGTATCAGTAGATGAAAGGAAGTGCGCAATGAGCATTATCGGTAATATTATCTGGTTTTTATTTGGCGGTATTTTAGCAGGCATTATCTGGTATCTGGTAGGTCTGTTATGGTGTTTGACGATTATCGGTATTCCTGTCGGGCTGCAGTGCTTTAAGCTGGGACGATTGAGCTTCTTCCCCTTTGGCAAGGATGTAGTTTTGAGCGGCGAAACAACCTCGTTGCTGTTAAATATTTTCTGGCTGATTTTCGGTGGTATCGAACTGGCAATTACGCATGCGGTTTTTGCTGTGATTTTGTGCTGCACGATTATCGGCATTCCCTTCGGTATGCAGCATTTTAAGCTGGCTAAGCTGGCACTGCTGCCGTTTGGAGCACAGATTACGGATAAATAAGCGTTAATTTTTAATGCAAGAGCAGTTCATGCAGGAATTTTATTCACGATTTCTTCAAAACTTTGCCCTTGCTATGTCACAGCAATATAGTATACTATGAGTGTAGCAAGAAGTTGCTACACCCTTCCCATCAAATTCATCATAAACAGCTTTCCTAAGAGAAACAGCCTGCAATATCCCCTGCAGGCTGTTTTCTCGTTTTCTAAAGCTCGTGTTGCTTTGTTGGCATTAAAATTGAACGTTTGGATTTATAAAAATAAGCCGTAAACGTGCCTGAGCGTTTATGGTTTACTTTTTTAGCATTATGGTTAACCTTGCAATAAAAGAAGGTTGACTAATCTTTTTATCACGTATATAATTATTAAGTACACGAATTTATGATGGAGGCACTGTTGTGATTAGTATAAAGAATTTGAAGCATTACTATACAGATGCTGATGGCAATGATGTAAGGGCGCTAGACGGCGTAAGCCTGGAGATTAAGCAGGGCGAATTTGTGGCTGTTATCGGCGCTAACGGCAGCGGTAAATCTACGCTGGCACGTCATTTGAACGCTTTGCTGCTGCCTACTGACGGCACTGTGCTGGTAGATGGCATGGATACTGAAGATGAAAACAAAATGTGGGATATCCGCCAAAAGGTGGGCATGGTGTTCCAAAATCCCGACAACCAGATAGTTGCTGCGATTGTCGAAGAGGATGTGGCCTTCGGTCCGGAAAATATCGGCGTACCGGGACCGGAAATACCGCAGCGTGTAGCAGATTCATTAGCTGCTGTAGGCATGACGGAATATGCCAAGCATGCACCGCATCTTTTGAGCGGCGGGCAGAAGCAGCGCGTGGCTATAGCAGGTATTCTGGCGCTGCAGCCGGAATGCATTGTGCTGGACGAGCCGACAGCGATGCTTGACCCGCAGGGACGCAAGGAAATCGTGGGCACTGTACGCAAACTTAATGAAGAGAAAAAGATGACTATAGTTTATATTACGCACTACATGGTGGAAGCACTGGCTGCTGACCGCGTAGTTGTTATGGAAAAAGGTCATATCAGATTTATGGGTACTCCGCGTGAGGTTTTCAGCAGAGTGGATGAGCTGGAGGCCTTGGGACTGGAGGCTCCGCTGGCAGCGAAGGTAGCCAGTGAGCTGCGCAAAAGCGGTGTAAAGCTGCCGCAGGATATTATTACAGATGAGGAGCTGGCGCAGGCATTATGTCAATAAAACTTTCTAATATATATCATACATATTCCAAGGGTACGCCGTTTGAACGCCTGGCACTCAATGATGTGTCGCTGGAGATTTCCAAAGGAGAAATAGTTGCCATTATAGGACACACAGGCAGCGGCAAATCTACCTTAGTACAGCATTTAAACGGCTTGCTGAAGCCGGATAAGGGCAGCGCAAGCATTGATGACATTGATATTACTGCTAAGGGTGCAGAGGCCAAGACTGCACGCCAGCAGGTTGGCATGGTATTTCAGTATCCAGAGCATCAGCTGTTTGCGGAAACTGTTTTTGAGGATATCGCTTTCGGTCCGCGCAATAAGGGCTTTGCCGAGGATGAGGTAGAAAAGCAGGTGCGTGAGGCTATGGCCTTCGTCGGCCTGGATTATGATACCTATGCGCAGCGCTCTCCGTTTCAGCTGAGCGGCGGCCAGATGCGCCGTGTAGCTATTGCCGGCGTAGTTGCGATGAACCCCGATTATTTGGTATTGGACGAGCCTTCCGCAGGCCTGGACCCACGCAGCCGTAATGCAGTATTCAAGGAAATCATGTCGCTGCACAAGAGCCGCGGTATTGCGATTGTGCTGGTAACACACAGCATGGAGGAGGCAGTAAAATATGCTGACCGCCTGCTGGTTATCAACGCCGGTAAGGTGCTGTTTGACGGTACTCCTGCTGATATTTTCAAGCAGCATGCCGATGAGCTGGTTAAGGTTGGCGTAGATGTGCCGCAGGTTTACAAGCTGGCAGATTTGCTGCGTAAAAACGGTCTGGCAGTGAAAGAGAATATTAAAGACGATATGAGCCTGGTTAAGGCGATTAAGCAAGCAAAGGGGTGGAAATAATGCTGACAGATATAACCTTAGGACAATATTTCCCCGGTAACTCCTTTATCCATAAGCTTGATCCGCGTACTAAGCTGTTGGCTACCTTGATTTATATCATTGCTATTTTCTTTGCGGTAACGCCGTTGGCTTATGGCATTCTGACCGCCTTTGCAGCTGTGGTAATTCTTATATCAAGAGTACCATGGATGCTGGTCTTCAAATCTCTGAAGCCTATCTGGATTATCGTTATTCTTACGATGCTGATTCATATGTTTACCGCTCCCGGTGAGCATATTGTTTTTACCTGGAAGTTTTTGAGCGTAACTGCCGAAGGTATCGACATGGGCGTAAAGATGGCAGTTCGCCTGATTCTGCTGCTGCTGTTTTCTTCGGTGCTGACCTTTACGACATCACCGATTGTATTGACTGACGGTATTGAAAATCTGCTGCGTCCGTTCAAAAAGCTGGGTGTTCCGGCGCATGAGCTGGCTATGATGATGACCATTGCTTTGCGCTTTATTCCTACATTATTAGATGAAACGGACCGCATTATGAAGGCACAGACCTCTCGCGGAGCTGATTTTGCCAGCGGTAATATTTTCCAGAGAATGAAAAATATGCTGCCTTTGCTGGTACCGCTGTTTATCAGTGCCTTCCGCCGTGCCGATGAACTGGCAGTGGCTATGGAAGCACGCTGCTATCGCGGCGGTGAAGGACGTACACGCATGCACGAGCTGGTATATGCCGGCCGCGATTATCTGGCTTTTGCTTTGATTATTATACTGGCGGTTGGCCTCGCAGTATTGCGCTGGGGGAATGTATGCGTACAATAAAGCTGGTTGTAGCCTATGACGGCAGTGCCTATCACGGCTTTCAGAAGCAGAAAAACGTGCAGACGGTGCAAAATGTGCTGGAAGATGCATTGACTATGCTGTGTGGCGAGCCTGTAGTAACCGCAGGCAGCGGGCGCACGGATGCAGGCGTGCATGCTTTGGCACAGACGGTGACCTTTACTACGAATGGACGCATTCCCTGTGCTAATCTGGTGCGTGCGGCGGCAAGCCTGCTGCCGGAGGATATCGTGGCAGTGAGCGCTGAGGAGATGCCGGAGGGTTTCCATGCGCGCTTCAGCGCAAAGTGGAAAACGTATCATTACAAGCTGCTTGTCAATGAGCACGTCAATCCCTTTATGGTGCGTTACGCCTGGCAGCTGCGTCAGCAGCTTGAGGTGAAGGCCATGAACGAAGCGGCGGAGCTGCTGCTGGGAACGCATGATTTCAGTGCCTTCCGCAGTAGCGGCAGTGTTGATACTTCGCCGATAAAAACAATTTATGCTGCCAAGTGGCAGCAGCAGGGAGAAGAGATTCTTTTCCGCATCAGCGGTGACGGCTTTTTGTATCACATGGTACGCAACATAGTCTGGTCCCTGGTACAGGTGGGAATGGGCAAGCGTACGGTGCAGGATTTTGCCGCCGAGCTGACGGCACAGCGCTGTGAATTCCTGAACGAGCCTGCTCCGGCACAGGGTTTATATCTGGCGGAGGTCGGTTATCGGGAGTATCCGCAGCTTTAAGGGAAAAACTCTTGGAAAATGCTAAAATTTTAACAAAAATACTTGACTTAAACTCTTAAGTTGCGTATAATATATCTACGTGATTTTCCGCTTGATTTCACTAGCCCCGAAATACGGTGAGAAGATCGCAACGAACTGTATATTTGGAAAATATCTAGGAGGGACACAAGCGATGAAATCTTTTATGGCTAATCCGTCTAACATCGAACACAAATGGTACGTTGTTGACGCAGCTGATAAAACTCTGGGCCGCCTGGCTGCAGAGGTTGCAAAAGTCCTGCGCGGTAAACACAAACCGACCTTTACCCCGCACATGGACACCGGTGATCACGTAATCATTATCAATGCAGATAAGGTTGTTCTGACCGGCAAAAAACTGACTCACAAAATTTATTTCCGTCATTCCGGTTATCTCGGCGGCGACAGCTATGTAAAAGCTGGCGACATGCTGAAGAAAAACCCTGTAAAAATGGTAGAGCTCGCTGTTAAAGGCATGATTCCGCACAACAGCCTCGGTGCTCAAATTTTCTCCAAACTTCATGTATATGCTGGCAGCGAACATCCGCATGCAGCTCAAAAACCTGAAGTAATGGAAATCAACGTTAGATAATATCCGGGAGGGAACAAATAAATGGCAGTAGTTACTTATAACGCAACTGGTCGTCGTAAATCTTCTGTTGCTCGCGTTCGCCTGGTTCCGGGTGAAGGCAACATCGTTATCAACGACCGTGAATTGAACAAATACTTTGGTCTGAAAACCTTAGAGCTGATTGTTAACCAACCGCTCGAAGTTACCGAAACCAAAGGCAAATATGACGTACTCGTTAACGTAAACGGCGGCGGCATTTCCGGCCAAGCTGGTGCTATCCGTCACGGCATTGCTCGCGCACTGCTGAAAGTTGACGCTGAATTCCGTCCTGCACTGAAAAAAGCAGGCTTCCTGACTCGCGACCCGCGCGAAAAAGAACGTCGTAAATACGGCTTGAAGAAAGCTCGTAAAGCTAGCCAGTTCTCCAAACGTTAATTTTTGGTTTACTGTCAAGCACCAATCACAAACACAAATCGCACAAATTACTCCGCAACTGTTGCAGTTGCGGAGTTTTTGTATTGTTTGTGTTGTTGGTTTTCTGTCTGTAAAATACCTTTGGGACTGTCATTTTTTTATTGCAATCAAAGCCGGTGTGAATAGTACAGCTTATGGTGCGTTAATTTCGGTATTTCAAAGGAATTTACGGTTTATGAATATAAGTTGCCTCATCAAACAGTATAATCAGATATTTTGGAATTGTGCTTTGTTCAAATGTTAATAAGTTTACATAAAAAAATGCTCGTGGTTAAAATTATATAAAAATGTAATTTTCGCTTGTCAAAAACCTATGAAACATATATACTAAAACAAATCGGTCTATTTTCGGACTGAAATAGTATATATGTTTTGAAAGGGGTATTGTTTTGTTTACAAGTATGTTTTTTTATTTATTCATCTGCCTGTTGCTTTTTGGCATTGGTGATGTGTTGGGTGTTGCAACAAAAGCAAAGGTATCTGCTGTATTTGTCAGCTTGATGCTTTTCCTTGTTGGTTTTATGACAGGTGTTCTGCCGCCGGATATTATTAAGCTTGCCGGTCTTACCGACATTGGTAAATGGTCTTTGATTTTCGTAGTATTCAGCATGGGTACCAGCCTGAATATTAAGCAGCTGATTGCTGAATGGCGCACAGTTGCAGTTGCTGTTTTATCCATGATTGTTTTGATTGCCGGCAGCGTTGTTTTGATTCCCGTAATCGGCTATCAGGAAACTATTGTCAGTATTCCTATTATCAACGGCGGTATCGTTGCTACTCAGATTATGACCAGCGCTGCTATGGATAAAGGCTTTGCTATGGCTGCTGCTTTGGGTACTGTGCTGTACGCTGTACAAAAATTCTTTGGTACTCCTGTTGCTTCTTACTTTGGCCTGCGTGCGGCCAAGGAAGCTTTGGCGGAATTCCGTAGTACCGGTGTTAATCCTTATGCACCGAAAGAAGAGGTGCATGGCGGTGCAGCTCCTAAAGAAACCTTCTTTGAAAAACACAAAAAATTCTATGGTCCTTTTGCTTCTCTGACTATCGCAGCCTTATTCAGCTGGCTGGCATTTGTTATCGGTAAATATACCGGCCTGAGCGCTACTATCTGGGCTTTGATTTTAGGTGCCGCAATGGGCAGTTCCGCCGAAAATCCTGGATCATGCAAAATCCTCCGGTATTTTCAACGTTGGTGTATTTGCGGTAATTATTCCTTCTCTGGCAAAAATTAAAGTCAGCGATTTGCTTGTACTGAGCTTTAATACCATTATGGTATTTATCGTAGTATTTGTTGTACTTTTCCTGTTCTTCTATATTCTGCCGCTGTGGAAAATCCTGGGCAACAGAAACCTGGCTATGGGCGTAGCCGTAATGCAGCTTTTGGGCTTCCCGGCAACCTATCTGGTAGCAAACGAAATTGCTATCGCTACAGGCGAAACGGAAGAGGAAAGGCAGGTTGTCAACGATGCCATTATGCCGAAATATCTTGTAGGCGGTTTTGCTACCGTTACTACCTTCTCGGTAATTACTGCCGGTATTTTAGAGAAATTCTTGTAAGTTGGTAAAGGAGAATAGCAATGAAATTTGATGCACAAAATTATCCGTATGCTTCTAAACGTAGTGTTGTTTATGCTAAAAACGGTATGGTATGCGTAGGTAATCCTACCGCTGCTTCCGCAGGTCTGCAAACCTTGCTTAAGGGCGGTAACGCAATTGATGCCGCTATTACTGTTGCAACCTGTCAGCCTGTAGTTGAGCCTACCGGTAATGGCCTGGGCAGTGACTGCTTTGCACTTATCTGGTATAAGGGCAAGCTGTATGGTATTAACGGCAGCGGCCCAGCTCCGATGGCTGCTTCTATCGCCGCCCTGAAGGAACGCGGCTTTGATAAAATTCCTCCCTATGGTGTTGAGCCGATTAACGTTCCGGGTGCTGTAGGCGCATGGATGGAAATTCATAAAAAGTTTGGCAAGCTGCCTATCAAAACTGTTATGGAACCCTCCATCAACTATGCGGAAAACGGCTATCCTGTTTCTCCGAACATGAGCCGCCTGTGGGAAGAGGCTGACGGCTTCTATACTAAATATAAAGACAGACCGGAATTCAAAGGCTGGTTTGATACCTTTGAGCCTAACGGACATTGGCTGCAGCCGGGCGAAGTATTCAAGAATCCCGATATAGCTAAAAGCCTGCGCCTGATTGCCGAAACCTATGGCGATGCTTTCTATAAAGGTGAACTGGCAGATAAGATTGACGCATTTATGCAGGAGCATAACGGCTTTCTGCGCAAGAGCGACCTTGAAGCCTATAAGCCGGAATGGGTTGAACCGCTGAGCGTTAACTATCGCGGTTATGATATCTGGGAGCTGCCTCCTAACGGTCATGGTATTACCGTACTTATGGCGCTGAATATTCTCAAGGGCTATAACTTTACCGAACGCGATACTGTAGAAACAATGCACAAGCAAATCGAAGCTATGAAGCTGAGCTTTGTTGATACTAAAGAATATGTTGCCGAGCCTTCCTACATGAAGGTTACTGCCGAGCAGCTTTTGAGTGAGCGCTATGCCGCAGACCGCCGTGCTCTGATTAATGATAAAGCGCTGGAGCCGGTTGTAGGTGACCCGCGTTATAGCAGCACTGTTTACTTCTGCACCGCTGATGCCGAAGGTAATATGGTCAGCATGATTCAGAGCAACTATCGTGGCTTCGGCAGCGGTATCGTTGTACCAGGTACTTCTATTTCCTTTAATGACCGTGCCGAGAACTTCTCCTTTGATGAAAATCATCCGAATGCTTTGCAGGGTGGCAAGCGTCCGTACCATACCATTATTCCTGCCTTCATGACCAAAGATGGTCAGGCTGTGAGTGCCTTTGGTATTATGGGTGGCTTTATGCAGCCGCAGGCTCATGTTCAGGTGGCTATGAACATGATTGATTTCGGCCTGAATCCGCAGCAGGCACTGGATGCTCCGAGATGGCAATGGATTGGCGGTAAAACTGTAGAAGTGGAGCAGGATACTCCTAACCACATTATTCGTCAGCTGCAGCGTATGGGCCATAACGTTGTGGTTCAGCCCGACCCGTATCATATGGGCCGCGGACAGATTATTATCCGTGATGAGGATGGCGTGCTGTGCGGTGCAACCGAAAAGCGTACAGACGGACAGATTGCCTGCTTCTGATTTAACAGCAGCTTAATAAAAAAACTATTTCCCCGGTATTGCGTATCTGCGCGATATCGGGGATTTTTGCAATGATGAAGAAGTTAAGCTTGCCGATATCTGAGGTAAAAGAAGAATCTCTTTAAATTTTGCAATATCTTTGTGAAAATCAAAAATAAAAAAAGGATTTTGGATATACTTGCAAGAATTAATAATAGTTACGAAGCTGTGTGAAGGAGTGAAAGCATATGATAGTAGGCGTAGGCTGTGATATTATCGAAATAGAACGTATTGCCCGGGCAATAAAGCGTGAATCTTTTATCCGGCGAGTGTTTACTGCTGAGGAAGCTGCCTATTGTCAAAGAAGAGGACAGCAGGCGGCAGCAAGCTTTGCAGCACGCTTTGCTGCTAAGGAAGCAGTGCTGAAAGCATTGGGAACCGGTCTGCGGGAAGGCTCCTTGCAGGAAATAGCCGTAGACAACGATGTGTTGGGCAAGCCTTTGGTGCAGCTTAGCGGTCACTTTGCAATGCTGGCAAAACAGCTTGGAGTAAAAAATATACAAATCAGCTTAAGCCATAGCAGAGAACTTGCTACGGCGTATGTAATAATGGAGGATGGAAAATGAAATTAGTAAACGTACAGGAAATGAAACAGCTTGATCAACTGGCGACAGCGGAATATGCTGTACCGGGAATCTTATTGATGGATAATGCAGCGCAGGCTGTTGCCGATGCTGTTAATGACAGCATGGATGAGCTGGATGGCGAAAGCGTAGTTGTTTTTTGCGGTGGCGGCAATAATGGCGGCGATGGCTTCGGTGCTGCCCGTTGGCTGCAAAATTACGGTGCGAGAGTGCGTGTTTTTGTTGTGGGCAAGGCGCTTGATGCTGTGACAGGTGATGCTGCGGCAGAGCTTGCAATGCTGCAAAAAACTGATGCTAAGGTAGAGGCTATTGCCGGCGAGGATGACTGGGTAGTAGCAGAGCTGGCTGCCGCAAAGGCTGATATTTTGGTTGATGCTTTAGCAGGAACCGGCTTTCATGGCGAGCCGGAGGGCGATTTGCTGCGTGCCTGCAGACTGATGAATGACAGCGAAAAATATATTGTAGCAGTTGACGTACCGACAGGTGTTAATGCAGACAATGGTGCTGTTTCTGAAAATGCTGTACGTGCGGATAAAACCGTGACGATGGCTTTGTTAAAAACCGGTCTTTTGCTCTATCCAGGCCGTGAGTATTGCGGTGATATTGAGCTGGCAGATATCGGTATGCCTGCAAAAATGGTAGAGGAATGTGGCAGCAAAAAATATCGTCTGACAGACGATATTGTGCGTGAGCTGCTGCCGCTGCGTAAAGCAGATGCACATAAGGGCGATGCAGGACGTGCTGTTATCTGTGCTGGCAGCCCCGGCTTCACCGGTGCAGCTGCTTTGAGCAGCTACGCCGCAGTTAAGGCTGGTGCAGGCCTTGTAGCGCTTTATACTCCGCTCAGCAGCCGTGATGTGCTGGCAGGCAAGCTTACTGAGGTTATGGTACACGGACTGCTGGAGCGTATGCCCGGCATTCTTGGCGGCGGTGCAACGGGCGATGTAGTTAAAAATGCTAATGCTGCCGATGTACTGGCAATCGGCCCCGGCTTGGGTACAAGCGAAAGTACACAGCAGGTGGTACGTGATATTCTGCTGCAGGTGCAGGTACCTGTTGTTATTGATGCGGATGCATTGACAGCATTACAGGGACATACGGAAATTCTGACACAGATGCAGGCAGCAAAGGTGCTGACTCCGCATCCCGGTGAGATGGCACGTCTTATCGGCAAGGAAATCAGTGAAATTAATGCTGACCGTATCAATATTGCCGCACAATATGCTCAGGAATGGAATGCTGTGCTGGTGCTCAAGGGAGCGCCGACCGTTATTGCCTGCCCGGACGGCACTGTTTATGTAAACAGCACAGGCTCCAGTGCTTTGGCTACAGGTGGCAGCGGTGATGTGCTGACAGGTATCATTGCCGGTCTGGCAGCGCAGGAGATTACTCTGCAGGAGGCTGCTGTGTGTGGTGTTTACCTGCACGGAAAGGCTGCGGATATCAGCGGTATTGATATCGGGCTGGCAGCAGGTGAGCTGGCGCAGTTTTTGCCGGAGGCTCGCTGTGAGGTTTTGAAGGGTAATTAATGCTTTACCGGTAATTTTGTTTACAGACTTCTGTAATTAGTGTTAAAATAAATTGTTGAAGTAAAATCTTCGGTAAGAGTGTGTAAGTTTGCGAGGTGGAACTATTGCGCAAGATTTTCCTGCTGACGCTGCTGGCCTGCTGTATGCTTTTAGGCGCGGTTGCTCAGGCGGCGCAGATAACAGATGTAAAATGGGGTGTCAATAAAGCAGACGTTCTGCGTATTGTTGTTGATGTAACGGATACTGCAGGCTATGCTGTTGATATGGAAGGCGATACGCTGAATCTGACGGTGAATGCTGATAAGGGAGCGCAGGTGCCGCATAGTAAGGCTGTAAAAAGCTCTTTGGCTGATTCCTTGAAAATTGTGGATAAAGGCAGCTATACGGTGGTGCGTGTACCGCTGAAACAGCGCCTGCTGGAAAAAAGCTATAAGGCTTTCGTCTTAAAGAAGGATCCTGCAACAGGCCGTCCCTTCCGTGTAGTGCTTGATGTTACGCCGCGCCAGGCTTCCTACAGCGGTTCCGGTGCTGCAACCACCGTTGTAAGCAACAGACCGGTAGTAAGCAACCGTCCGACAAAAAATAATAGCAGTATCAAGAAAAATACCGTTATAAAAACAAGTACCGCAGCGGATAAGAAAGCGGATAAAAAGAAGAGCAGCAGTAAAAAGAAAAACGATAATAAGAAAAATACTGCTGCTGCCAAAACAGAAACAACAGTAAATAAACCGGTTAATAAATCTGATACTGATAAGCTTGCGGTAATCAAAGGAAACGGCAGGTTCCGCACAAGCGGCGGTCTTGACGGTAAAATTATTACCTTAGATGCAGGCCATGGCGGCAGTGATCCGGGCGCTATCGGCAGTGATGGTACCAAAGAAAAAAATATCACCCTGGCTATTACAAAAATAGTTAAGGAAATTCTGGAAGATAAGGGTGCCAAGGTTTATATGACGCGTACTACCGATGTTGATGTGTTCGGACCTAATGCCAGTGATGCAGAGGAACTGCAGGCACGTGTAAACGTTGGCGAAAAATATAGTTCGGATATGTTCGTCAGCCTGCATATTAATTCTTCGGTCAATAAAAATGTTGGTGGTTTTTCTACATACTACTATCCGAAAACCGATAATGATTTGCGCTTAGCCCAAAATATCCAAAATAAGCTGGCTGCTAATTTTGGTGTAGATGATTTGGGTGTACGTCAGGCAAACTTTTATGTTATCAAGCGTATCAGTATGCCGGCAGTTTTGGTAGAAATGTGCTTCATCAGTAATGAAAAGGAGTTGACCTTGATGAAGGGACAATGGTTCCAAAAGAAGACGGCTCGTCTGATTGCTGAAGGCATTGAAAGATATTTTGCATAATACGGAGGCGGCAAGAATGAGAAAGCTAATTTTATTGATGCTGCTTTTGTGTGCAGTAATAGCAAGCGGCTGCAGTGAAAATGTTCCGCCGAAAGAGGATGCTAAGAATGCGGCAACTGCTGCAGTGCAGGAAAAAAAGGATATCAGCTTTATTGTTTATCGTGCAGCTTCTGATGGCAGCGAAAAGCTGTTACCGGAAAAAATTACGATGAAGGATAACGGCAAAAGTCTGCCGGAAAATGCTTTGATTGCCTTGGTGACTACTAAACCGCAGGACGCGAAGATGGATGATGTTGTACCTATCGGTACTAAGGTGCGCAGTCTTAAAATTGAGCAGGATGGCACTGCCTATGCTGATTTTACGCGCGAGCTGGCAAAGAAGGGACAAGGATCCTATGGTGAGATGATGCTTTGCTACGCTATTACCAATACCTTGACAGAGTTTCCGGAAATTAAACGGGTACAGATTCTGATAGAAGGTAAAAAGGCTATTACCTTGAGTGGTCATATGGATATTGAGGATCCGCTGACGCGTAATACAACTTTATTGTAAAAAACAAAGAAGCGGTACTGGTAAGTCTGGTGCCGCTTTTTCAAATTATTGATTACTATGGCAAGTGTTTTTGCCAAATGTGAGGAGAGTTGGTTATGGAAATTTATTTGCAGGACAGCGCTGCAACCGAAGCCTTGGGAAGGCTTTTGGGCAAGCATGCGGCAAGCGGTGACGTTTTCTGCCTGAGCGGTGACCTGGGCGCCGGCAAAACACTGCTCAGCCGCGGTGTTGCTGTAGCCTTGGGAGCATCTGCGGAGGATGTCAACAGTCCTACCTTTGCTATCATGAATGTCTATCAGGGGCGTGAGCTGGAAATAAGGCATTTTGATTTATATCGCCTCAACCGTCCGGAGGAGCTGGAGGACATCGGCTTTGAGGAATATGCCGGAGGCGATGGTGTAACATTGATTGAATGGGCTGAGCTGTTCAAGGAGGAGCTGCCGGAGGAATATCTGCAGATTACTTTGCTGCATGAGGGTGAAGGCCGTCGTGCTGTGCTGCAGGCTCAGGGTGAAAGATATGAAAAACTGCTGCGGGAGGTAGAAGAAGATGCTGACTTTGGCAATTGATACGGCCACCAAGGTGTGCACGATTGCATTATGCCGTGATAAGGAAATTTTAGCTGAATATACGATAAATATGGGGATGACACATAGTGAAGGCTTGCTGCCGCAATTAGACCAGCTGCTGCAGCGTACTGGTGTACAAAAGCAGGACATCGAGCTTTTGGCTGTCAGCATGGGCCCCGGTTCCTTTACAGGTTTACGTATCGGTTTGGCAACTGCGGAGGCTATGGCCTACAGCTGGCAGTGCTGTCTGCACGGAGTTGATACGTTAAAGGCTATGGCTTATAATATTCAGCTTGAAGGCAGGGTGCTGTCACCGGTGCTGGATGCGCAAAAGGGCAATTTTTATCAGGCCTTATATGAATGGCGTAGCGGTGAGCTTGTAGAGCTTGCACCTGTTGAGGTTGTCAGTGCGGAAAAAGCATTAGAAAGAATTGCGTTGCAGGGAACCCCTGCGTTGCTTTTGGGCGAGTGCACCAAGCTTGCGAAAAACGGTCTGCCTGATTTTATCAGCGTGGCACCCGAAGCATTGCGTATGCCTAAAGGCAGCTCTGTTGCTTTGGCTGCCTTGGCAGAATTTGATGCAGAAAACGATAAGAAAATTTTTGGCCTGGAGCCATACTATATCAGAAGATCGGAGGCTGAGGAATTGTGGGAGAAGAAGCACAAGCAACAATAAGCTTCAGAGCAATGACGGAAGCGGATATTCCGGCTTTGGTTGGCATAGAGGCACAATCCTTTTATGATGCTTGGAATGAAAATATGCTGCGTAATGAAATAGCGAATGAGCTGACTACCTATCTGGTGATGGAATATGCCGGCAAGCTGGTCGGTTATGCAGGCTTCTGGCTGGTGGCAGGCGAAGCGCAGATTACCCGTGTGGCTGTTGCCGATGAAGAACGCGGCCAGGGCTATGGTACGCGCCTGACGGCAGCCTTAGTAAACAAGGCCTGGGAGCTTGGCGCTACGGCTATGACGCTGGAGGTGCGCGAGGGAAATATTGCCGCGCAGAAGGTTTATCTGACCTGTGGCTTTGCCAGCGAAGGCATTCGTCCGAATTATTACGAAGACAATCATGAAAATGCAGTTATAATGTGGCTGTATAAAGAAGGAGCAGGCCATGAATAAAGAGCAGAAGGATGTATATATTTTAGGTATTGAAAGCAGCTGTGATGAAACTGCGGCTGCCGTAGTAAAGAACGGGCGTGAGGTACTGAGTAACATTATCTCCTCCCAAATCGTTATTCACCGCAAATTCGGCGGCGTTGTGCCGGAAATTGCTTCGCGTAAGCATATCGAGAATATTTTGCCTGTTATTGACGAGGCTTTATCTCAGGCAGGCGTCGGCATGGAGCAGATAGATGCTGTTGCCGTTACCTACGGACCTGGTCTGGTCGGCGCGCTGCTTGTCGGCCTTTCGGCCGCTAAGGCTCTGGCCTGGGCAACGGATAAACCGTTGATAGGTGTCAACCATCTTGAAGGCCACGTATTTGCCAACTTTTTGGCAGATAGTGAGTTGAAGCCGCCGTTCATGGCGCTGGTTGTCAGCGGCGGACATACGGCATTGCTGAAGGTTACCGGCTATAACAGCTTTGAGCTTTTGGGGCAAACACGTGATGACGCAGCAGGTGAAGCCTTCGATAAGATTGCCCGCGTTATGGGATTGCCTTATCCCGGCGGTCCGGAAATAGAGCGTCTGGCATTGGGCGGCAATGACCATGCTATTGATTTTCCAGTAGCACGTCTGGATAGGCCTTACGAATTCAGCTTCAGCGGTCTGAAATCCGCCGTAATCAATTATCTGCATAATCAGCAGCAGGCAGGACGTGAGGTGAACCGCAGCGATGTTGCGGCATCCTTCCAGAGAGCTGTTGTTGATGCATTGGTTAAGGAAGCGGTGCATGCAATGCAGTATACAGGCTACAATAAAATTGTGCTGGCCGGCGGCGTTTCTGCCAATAAAACTTTGCAAAACACACTGGCAAAGGCTATGGAGGAGATTGGTGCCCAGCTGGTGCATCCGACACCGATTTTGTGTACCGATAATGCTGTAATGATTGCCTGCCGCGGTTATTTTATGTATCAGGCCGGTAGCTTCAGTCCATTGGACTTGAACGCTAATCCATCATTGAAATTAGGCTAAACAAGTGTCTTTTATAGTGCATAAGCCTGTGGATATTGTGGATAAACGGGAAATATCCACATATAAGCGCATTGCTGGTGTGGAAAAGCCTGTGGATATAGTGGATAAAATAGTGGATTAATCAGATAAAGCTGTGGAAAGGACAACAGCAGGAAGAAGAGGGGAAACATGCTGAGTAATTTAACAGCAGAACAAAGAAACAGTTTACAAGCTATGCCACAGGTACTCGGTCTGGCGGCAGATATAGCGCATGCTGCTGTGACTATTTATCTGCCGGGAGAGAATAAAAAGTTTTTTAATGTTTATAAGCAGGAGCAGCCGATGACACAAGTCGGCAATGTGCGCCCGGATATGACGGGCCGGCGTGTACGTGCGGTTGAAGAGCCGCTCGTTGCGCGTGTGCTGCAAAAAAATGTGCCTGTTAACGGCAAGCGTGAATGGGCTTTGGGCATGTTCAACAGTCTGAAGGTTTTTCCGCTGCGTGACAGCCGCGGACATTGCTACGGTGCCGTCAGCTTTGAAAGTGCTGCTCCCGATGATATTATTATTGCTCAGTCGCTGGAGCTTTTGTGTAATCTGCGCCAGGATGTGAGCAATAACAGCAACTATCGGCGACTGCTGCCTTCTGACGGCATTATGGTAGTAGATGCCAACAGAGTGATTGTTGCTGCCAACAACCGTGCGCGTCATATGTTTGATGTTATGGATATTTCTCATCTTGTCGGCTGCCGTACCAATGATGTTGCTATCAACTGGCCGTTGGTCGGTATGGTTATGGAAACAGGCACGGCGGAAAGCAAGGAATTTACGATGCATGGCATTTTGCTTTCCATACGTATTCTGCCGGTAATTCCCAGGCCTAAGGCCGGTTGTGCTATTGTCATTTTGCAGGATATTACCGAGCTGCGCAAAAAGGACGAGGAGCTGCTGATAAAATCTGTGGTAATTAAAGAGATTCATCATCGTGTAAAGAACAATTTGCAGACCATCGCCAGTCTGCTGCGTCTGCAGGAGCGTCGCGCGCAGTGTGACGAAACCAAAATAGTTTTGCGTGACTGCGTCAACAGGGTCAACAGCATTGCTATTGTGCATGAGTATCTTTCGCAGCAGGATACCGGTCTGATTGATGTCGGTAAGGTGGCCAAGGGAATTTATCAGGCGATTATCAGCAGTATGCTGCATCCGGAATTTATCCTGCATGCCGATTTCAAAGCAGATCCTGTACAGCTGCCGTCTGATAAGGCAACAAGCATCGCTTTGATTCTCAACGAATTATTGCAGAATACTATAGAACATGCTTACGAAGGACGCATGAGTGGCAGCCTTAAGGTGCGCTTTGCGGAAGAAAGCAAGCGTTATGTTTTATCGATTGCCGATGACGGTGTAGGTCTTCCAGAAGGATTTTCTTTAAACAGCAGCCGTCAAAGCTTAGGATTGAAAATTATCAAGACTATGGCGGAAGCAGACCTGCAGGGGAGCTTTAGCTTGACGAATCGTGATGATGGCGGTACACTTGCTTTAGTAACAATTCCAAAGGGGGGACTGGAAGATGTTAAATAAACTGAGAATATTATTGGCAGATGACGAAGCTATTTTGCGTCTTGATTTACGCGAAATGCTGGCAGATGCCGGTCATGACATAGTAGGCGAGGCAGCCAACGGACAGGAAGCAGTAAAGCTGGCTAAAGAATTGAAGCCTGATTTTATTATCATGGATGTTAAAATGCCGATTATGGACGGTATTACCGCAGCAAAAATTATTGCTGCCGATAATATTGCGCCGGTATTGCTGCTGACAGCTTACAGTCAGCAGGATATTGTTGAGCAGGCATCGGATGCAGGCGTTATTGCTTATCTGGTTAAGCCTGTACGCGAGGAACAGCTTTTCCCGGCGATGGAGATTGCGGCCAAACGCTTTCAGGAAATGCATAAGCTTAATCTGGAGCTTGATAAGCTGAAGGAAAGCCTGGAGACACGTAAGCTGCTGGACCGTGCCAAGGGTATCCTCATGGCAGCGCACGGAATGACAGAGCAGGAAGCATATCGTAAGATGCAGCAGTTCAGTATGGCTAAACGCATAAGCTTAAAGGAGCTGGCGGAAAGCATTATTGCAGCTGCGGCTAAAAGACAACAATAAGCTGAAAGGGCAGTGTGAACTGCTCTTTTTTTGTGCCCAAGCGAAAATTTGGGCCTGTGAAGCAAAAAAATGGAGTGCGGAAGCCGATTTTAGAGGACGTGAAACAGAAATTGCGACAAATTTGTAAAAAACAGCGAAAAAGTACTTGCAATTTTTCCTAATATGGATATAATAAGAATTGTGGTTAGCACTCAGAGTAAATGAGTGCTAATAACCAAGAAGCAAATTACTCTCACGTAAGTAAGAATACTCGAAAGGGGTTATAAAAATGTTAAAACCATTAGCTGATCACGTAATTGTAGAAGTTGTAGAAGTAGAAGAAAAAACTGCCAGCGGCATTTTCCTGCCGGATACCGCAGTAAAAGAAAAACCGCAACAGGGCAAGGTTCTGGCCGTAGGCAGAGGCAAATACAGCGACAACGGCACTCTGATTAAACCCGAAGTAAAAGTTGGCGATGAAGTTATCTTCGCAAAATACAGCGGAACTCCTGTTAAACATCAAGGTAAGGATTACCTGATTCTCAGCGAACGCGATATCTTAGCTACAATTGAGAAGTAACATAAAAACTGTAATTAATTTGTAATTGAATTTTCAAAGGAGCGATATAAAATGGCTAAACAAATTCTGTTTAATGAAGAAGCTCGTCGTAGCCTGGAGCGTGGCGTAAATGCTCTGGCTGACGCTGTAAAAGTAACCCTCGGTCCTAAAGGCCGTAACGTTGTTCTGGAAAAGAAATTCGGCGCACCGACCATCACCAATGACGGTGTAACCATTGCCCGCGACATCGAACTGGAAGATCCGTTTGAAAACATGGGCGCACAGCTGGTTAAAGAAGTATCCATCAAAACCAACGATGTTGCCGGCGACGGCACCACCACTGCTACCGTTCTGGCACAGGCTATGATTAACGAAGGTATGCGCAACGTTGCTGCCGGCGCTAACCCGATGGTTCTGAAAAAAGGTATCAAAAAAGCAGTTGACGTACTGGTTGACGAACTGAAAAATGTTTCCCAAAAGGTTGAAACCAAGGCTGCAAAAGCACAAGTTGCTTCCATCTCCGCAGCTGATGATGAAATCGGTAACCTGATTGCCGACGCTATGGAAAAAGTTGGCGACGACGGTGTTATCACTGTTGAAGAATCCAAGACCATGGAAACTCATCTGGAAACCGTTGAAGGCATGCAATTCGACCGTGGCTACATTTCCCCGTACATGGCAACCGATGCTGACAAAATGGAAGCTGTACTGAGCAATCCGTATGTATTCATTACCGACAGAAAAATCACCATGATTGCTGACATTATGCCGGTTCTGGAAAAGGTTGTTCAAAATGGCGGTGAACTCTTAATTATCGCTGAAGATGTTGAAGGCGAAGCACTGGCAACTCTGGTTGTCAACAAGCTGCGTGGTACCTTCAAGGCTGTTGCTGTTAAAGCCCCCGGCTTCGGCGACCGTCGTAAAGCAATGCTGCAGGATATCGCTACTCTGACCGGTGCAACCGTTATCAGTGAAGAAGTTGGCCGTAAACTGGACAGCGCAAGCATGGCAGACCTTGGCCGCGCAGGTCAGGTTCGTGTAACCAAAGAATTGACTACTATCGTTGACGGCCTGGGTGATAAAGATGCTATTGCTGCACGTGTTGCTCAAATCCGTGCACAAATTCCGGAAACCACTTCTGATTTCGATAAAGAAAAACTGCAAGAACGTCTGGCTAAACTGGCCGGTGGCGTAGCTGTTATCAAAGTCGGCGCTGCTACCGAAGTTGAGCTGAAAGATAAAAAACTGCGAATTGAAGATGCTCTGAACGCTACCCGCGCTGCTGTTGCTGAAGGCATTGTTGCCGGCGGTGGTACTGCTCTGCTGCAAGTACAGCCTGCTCTGGCAAAAATCAAAGCTACCGGCGATGAGAAGACCGGCGTAGAAATCGTTAAACGCGCTATTGAAGAGCCTGTTCGTCAAATCGCTTACAACGCTGGCCTGGAAGGCGCTGTTATCGTTGATACCATTAAACGTAGCCGCAAAGGCTATGGCTTCAACGCTCTGACCGAAGAGTATGTTGACATGATCGAAGCAGGTATCGTTGACCCGACTAAGGTTACCAGAAGCGCACTGCAAAATGCTGCAAGCATCGCTTCTATGGTTCTGACCACTGAATCCATCGTAGCTGACAAACCTGCTAAGGAAGGCGCTGCTATGCCGGCAATGCCTCCGATGGGCGGCGGCATGCCCGGTATGATGTAAGCTGCAGACCGGATGTCAAAACTGTATAATATAGCTTGAGTAGGCTATAGATAGCACACCCTGTTACTAATTTGGTAGCAGGGTGTGCTTTTTTGTTACAAAAAAGCTGATGTGAAAAATTTTCTAGGTATTAGTGTAGTCTAATTATGTTTTTTTGCTGGCAAATATGCTATAATAATTTCATTCTATAGACAGAAGGAGCTGTTGATAATGGGTGAAGCTGCAGCCGAAAAAGATTTTTACTGGAAGCTGTTTAAATCGACCTTTATAATTAGTGCCTTTACTATCGGCGGTGGTTTTGTAATCATTCCGCTGTTGAAGGCCAAATTTGTTGATGAGTATAAATGGATGGATGATAAGGAAGCACTGAACCTTGTGGCGATTGCGCAGTCTGCGCCGGGTGTTGTGGCAGCCAATGCGGCAATCAGCATGGGCTACAAGCTTGGCGGTATCCGCGGTACGCTTACTGCTTTGCTGGCAACTATTCTGCCGCCACTGATTACCCTGAGCGTTATTTCCTATGCTTATGATGCCTTTGCGCATAACCAGTATATTCAGCTGGTTTTGAAGGGCATGCAGTGCGGTGCGACGGCTATTATTATTAACGTGGCGATCGACCTGCTCAAAAAAGAGCTGAAGAAAAAATTTGCACTGCCGCTTTTGATTATTGTCGGTACCTTTATTGCCAATTATTTCTTTAATGTAAATCTGATGTATGCAGTAATTGTGGATGCTGTTATCGGCTTCTTCCTGCTGCGTGACAAAAAGTACGCGTAAGGAGGTAGCGAGATGTATATTTATTGGGAGCTTTTCTGGAGCTTTGTCAAGGTTGGTGCCTTTTGCGTCGGCGGCGGTTATGCTTCTATGCCGTTGATTCAGGCGGAGGTTATTGAAAATCATGCATGGATGACTATGCCGCAGTTTATTGATATTTTTACGATTTCGCAGATGACACCGGGTCCTATCGGTATCAATGCAGCGACGTTCGTCGGTACAAAGGTTGCAGGCTTGCCCGGTGCTATTGCTGCGACTGTGGGTTTTGTTTTTCCGTCGGTGTTCATTGTACTGGCACTCGCAAAATTATTCTTTAAATATGGCGATATCGGTCCGATTCGCGGTATTCTGAACGGCCTGCGTCCTGCGGTTGTGGCACTCATCTGCTCTGCCGGATTGAGCTTTGTAATGCTGGCGCTGTGGAATACTGAAACACTGCCGAAGGATTTTACCAAGGTGGATTTGCTTGGCTGCATTGTGCTGCCGATTTCCCTGTGGTGTATCCGTCATAAGGTAAGCGTTATCCGTACCCTGTGCATGAGCGGTGTTTTGGGCTTGATTTTGGGTATAGCCGGTATCCGCTGATATTTGCTTTAGTAGCGCGCTGCGCTGTGAGCTTCGGCTTGCGGCATGGCGTGCTTTTTGTTACACTCATGTTAACTTAAGTAAATTAACGATTGACGCAAGCGGAATTCTGCTATATAATAGATACAGTTAACCAATGAATAGTGTCGGTTAACTACTAAGGTTAGGGATGTGAATTACAATGCAAAAGATTATTGCACTGGCCGAGAAGGTTTTGAACGGTCAGAATATTACTAAAGAAGAAGCTGAATTTTTGATTAACGTGAGCGATGATGACACCATGCTGCTTTTGTCCATGGCTGACAAGATTCGCCAAAAATATGCCGGCGATGCTGTTGACTGCTGTGCAATCATCAACGGTCGTAGCGGTAAATGCAGCGAGAACTGCAAGTTCTGCGCACAATCCGCACATTATCATACCGGTGTTAAGGAATACGGTCTGCTGAGCGAAGAGGAAATCTTCAATGCAGCAAAAAAAGCTAAGGAAGCAGGCGCTGTACGCTTCTCCATCGTTACCAGCGGTCGCGGACAGAGCAAGGCCGATGACTTTGAAAATATCTGCCGTACCCTGAAACGTATTAAAGAAGAACTGCATATTGAAGTTTGCGCTTCTTTGGGCATTTTGACTGTAGAGCAGGCAAAAGAGCTGCGCAAAGCCGGTGTAACCCGCTATCATTCCAATCTGGAAACCGCAGGCAGCAATTTCCCGAATATCTGCACTACTCATACCTATGCTGATAAATTTGTTACCATCAAAAATGCACAGGCTGCCGGCCTGCGCGTTTGCAGCGGTGGTATTTTAGGCCTTGGCGAAACACGCGAGCAGCGTGTAGAATGGGCCTTCACTCTGAAGGAGCTTGGTATTGACAGTGTACCTCTGAATATGCTGACTCCGATTCCGGGCACTCCGTTTGAAAACAACAAACCGCTGCCGCCGCTGGAAATCCTGCGTGCGTTCGCTGTTTTCCGTTTTGTTCTGCCGAAGGCACAAATCCGTACCGCAGGCGGCCGCGAAGTAAACCTGCGTGATTTGCAGGCATTGGCGCTCAATGGCGGTGCAAGCGGCATTATGATCGGCGGTTATCTGACTACTGCCGGCCGCGGTACTGACCGCGATATGCAGATGCTCAAGGATCTTGATCGTCCGCGCAGCATGCCGAATCTTGATTAATAAGTTTTCCATGAATTTTTAATACAATCTTACACCTTAAAATCTCAAAAAGATAAGCAGACTGAGTTGCGAGCAGTCTGCTTATTTTTTTATGCGTGCGTGATAACGCATTTATTTGCGGACGCACTGCCCTCTACGGCAAAATTTATGATATAATATAATTTACTAATGACTTTAAAGAGGTGAAGCAAAATGCAGTCACACTTTCTTATTATTACCGGTATGTCCGGTGCAGGCAAAACGCAGGTTGTGCGTACCCTGGAGGATTTAAATTTCTTTTGCATTGACAATTTGCCGGCGACCTTAATTCCCAAGTTTGCGGAGCTGTGCCGTCAGACCTCGGAGGAAAAGGTAGC
>ERZ1027285.211-NODE-211-length-20296-cov-30.240897_pt1 | contig 20296 bp, 15 predicted proteins | sample MGYA00519240_ERZ1027285 | MGnify/ENA primary metagenome ERZ1027285 (study PRJEB26926, sample SAMN06165018) | human gut metagenome | biome: ENVO:00009003; feature: ENVO:2100002; material: ENVO:00002003 | host: Homo sapiens | place: USA | collected 2012 ...
CGTGAATAGATTATTTCATGTAGGATACTCTTCGAACGTGAGATAAGGTTTTTTTATAGGCACGTGGCTAATTGCGAAAGATAAGTAAAAAGCAAGTCCCTCCCCCGAGGGGAGGGATTTAGGGAGAGGGTAACGTGAATAGATTATTTCATGTAGGATACTCTTCGAACGTGAGATAAGGTTTTTTTTATAGGCACGTGGCTAATTGCGAAAGATAAGTTAAATGAAATAATAACAGCGGGGGTACTGGGCGTGTCGCCCGGTTGAGAACATACCCAATGAACCTGATGCGGATAATGCCGCCGAAGGGAAGCGATGTCTCAAATTGCCGTTATCGGCTACCCCTTGCATTAATATTCAAAACATTATGCGAGGTTTTTTATTTGTATCAGCGGCGTTGGCCGCAATGACTCCTCTGGCTCTTGACGCCAAGAGCCAGGCGGACACAACCAAGGCAGAGGTTCTTACCGAGGCCATTGTAAGCGGTGTCCGCGCACAGAAGAACGCCCCCTATGCGGTGGCTAACGTAGGTCGTAAGGCCCTACAGGACTTTTCCGGGACGGGAAAGGAACTTCCTTTCCTTCTTTCCACAACTCCCGGCGTGTTGTCCTGGAGCGGAAACGGTCTCGGAATCGGCACGTCTTACCTGCGTATCAGGGGAGCCGGGGATTCCAGAATCAATGTCACCGTGGATGGTGTGCCGCTCAACTCTCCTGAGGATCAGTGTGTCTTCTGGGCTAACATGAACAGCTATTCCGCACTTATGGAAAGTGTTCAGATCCAGCGTGGTGTAGGTTCCTCTACCAACGGTGACGGCGCGTTCGGCGGTTCTGTCGCCCTTCGCACCAAGGCTCCGTCCTACGACCCGTTCGTGGAGCTGAACGCCTCCTATGGCAGCTACAACACCTACAACACCGGTTTCTCGATGTCCACGGGGCTGCTCGGCAATCATTTTGTGGCGGACGCCGCCTTCCACACGACCGGCACTGACGGCTACATCCACGGTACCGCCGGAAAATCCGGCTCCTGGTACGCCGGACTTAACTGGATCGGAAGGGACTTCATCATCCGCTACCGTAACATCGGCAACTATGAGCACACCGGCCAGGCTTGGAACGGCGTGACCGCAGGCACCGATGATCTTTCCATCATGGACGGCACCTACGGCAAGAATACAGGCATCAAGACTTACGCCGACATGTACCGCGAAGGTCTGGGAAAATTCAACTCGCTTTATGAGTCTATGGATCCGAAGACCTACGAGACAACCCGTTACACTTTGAACGACGGCTCCTATTGGCCAAAGACAACCGACAACTTCTGGCAGGATCACAACATCCTTTCCGCGGCCTGGAACATTAACGAGAACCTGAAGGCAACCCTGTCGCTCCACTACACCTATGGCTACGGCTACTACGACGAGTTCAAACCGGACAGCAAGGTCTCCAAGTTCGGTTTCGACATGGTGAAATCCAACGGGAAACCCGTAAGATCCGATTTCGTCCGTCAGAAAGGCCTGTCGCAGAACGCCGCAGGTGTTGTCTATAACATCACCTATGACGGCAATGGATGGGATGTGATCGGAGGTCTTTCCGGCCAGATGTTCTGGGGCAACCATTTTGGTTATCTCACTTATGTGTCAAACAAAGATGTGGTCAATCATTATCCCGGACTTGCCGGCTTGAATGACACGGATCTCGACAACGGGCGTTACTCCTACTATGACTCCGACGCCAGAAAGGATGACTACAGCGCGTTTGTCAAGGCCTCCAGGCAGTTTGGCGAGCATTTCACCGTCTTTGCTGACCTCCAGTACAGGCACGTTCGCTACACTACGGACGGTATCAACGACAAATTCGTCAAGCAGAAGGACGGTACATACAAGAATCAGCGTCTGGACATCAACGAGATCTACAATTTCTTCAATCCGAAAATAGGTGTCAGCTATAAGGCCGGCAACCATAGGGCCTACGCTTCCCTTGCCATGAGCAACCGTGAGCCGGAGCGCAACAATTTCACGGACAACTACAACTATCCGTTCCCTAAGGCGGAGCACGTCAATGACTATGAGTTAGGCTACCAGTATTCAGGCTCGGTCTTCCGTGCCGGTGCCAACCTCTATTTCATGGACTATGTGGATCAGTTTGTCCAGACCGGAATGCAAAGCGAAATCGGCGAGAGCCTGACCACCAACATAAAGGACTCTTACCGTGCCGGTGTCGAGCTTACGGCTGCTGTGGACGCCACCAGATGGCTGACTCTTGAGGCCAATGCCGCCCTCAGCTCCAACAAGATCAAGGACTTCGACGAGGTTGTGGAAGATTGGGGCAACAAGGAGACCGGCATAAGGAAAATCCACTACGACAACTCTACGCTGGCGTTCTCCCCGTCAGCCATCGTCAACGGATTCGCCGTGTTCAAGGTCAAGGGTGTCCAGGCGATCTGGCACACTTCCTTCGTGAGCCGCCAGTACCTTGACAACACGCGGAACAAGGATCGCTCCCTCCCTGCATATTCACTGTCGGGAGTCAGCTTCAACTATCCGATCAGACTCCGTGGCTTTCTCAGGGAGATCACCGTCGGCCTTGATGTCAACAACATATTCAACGCCCACGTGGCCGCCTCAGGTTGGGTGTATTCCGCCATCAGCGACGCTGATGGTCATCCGGACTCCAACCGCTACTACCAGCTCGGCTTCATCCCGGAGGCCGGCACCACAGCCATCGCGCGCCTGACCCTGAGGTTCTAAGCCCCCTTTTAATAAGGTAGAACAACCTTGATAATCCGCACCTGAGCCGCCTTCAAGCGCTCGGGTGCTTTTTTAGTGTGTGGCTCTGAATTGAAGAAAAAAATCCCTATCTTTAGGCTGTAAATATTAGTTGCAATGGATAAGGATGTCGCATTGGTGCTTTCGAGCGGCGGCCCAAGGGGCTTTGCCTACATCGGAGCCATTGAGGAACTGGAAAGCAGAGGGTACAATATCACTTCTGTGGCAGGGTGCTCGATCGGCTCACTGGTCGGTGGGGTCTATGCCGCCGGCGGTCTGGACGGGTTCAAGGAATGGCTGTTCAATCTGGACAACACCAAATTAATCTCGCTTCTGGACGTGTCGATCAGCAAAAGCTACCTGGTAAAGGGTGAGAAGGTGATCGAGGAGATAAAGAGGGTTGTTCCCGAGGTCAACATCGAGGATCTCCGGATTCCTTACCGTGCCGTGGCCACAGATCTCTACACAGGCGAGGAGGTTGTGTTCAGCAAGGGCCGGCTGTTTGACGCGATCAGGGCCTCCATCTCCATTCCGTCATTGTTCCGTCCTGTCAAATACGGCTACCACACGCTGATCGACGGAGGCATCGTCAACACGATGCCGCTCAGTCAGGCAGTCCGCAACGGACACGACATTCTGGTGGCGTTTGACGTGAACCAGATTGATTCCGAGCGGATTGCAAGCTACCTCAAGGAACTGGAGGAAGTGCGTGAGGAGGACACGGAGTTCAAGTCCGGGGAATTGGACGCGATCGGCGACCTGGCCATGAGGAAGGGCGTTCCGCTCATCGACCGCGTGCGGATGCTGGGTGATGAGGCGCATAGGGCGTACAAGGGGATAAGGATGATAGGACAGAAGACCAAGCGGATTGAGGACGAGGCTCATGCCGAACGTATCCCGACAAGCGACAACTACTACTCGATCCTGACAAGAACCTTCTCGCTGATGAACCACACCATCGCGCGGCAGGCCATCCAACTCTACAGGCCAGATGTTGTCGTGAACATGAATTTCGACACCTACGGAGCCATACCTGACTACGCCAAAGGCGAGGAGATAGCCGCCAAAGGCCGCGAGCTGATGTCCGCCGCCCTTGATGAATATGAGCGCGCGGCATCATCCGGCAAGGCGGATAGCCTGTCATAGGGAATATGACGCGGGAATATTAAGAATCAATGAATATGGAGAGTGCGATCATAGCTACACTGCTGATTCCTTTCGCCGGAACGGTCATCGGGTCGGCGTTTGTGTTCTTTATGAAGAGGGAGATGCCGGCGCTGCTGCAGAAGGCCCTGCTGGGCTTCGCGTCGGGAGTGATGGTGGCGGCCTCAGTCTGGTCCTTGCTGATCCCTTCGATGGAGATGACTGTCTCTGAGGGCTGGACATCCGTCCTCCCGGCTTCAGTCGGTTTTCTGGCCGGAATATTCTTCCTTCTTGCCATTGATTATCTCACCCCGCATCTTCACATCGGTGAGGACAAGCCGGAAGGCCCGAAGTCGAAGATCTCGAAGACAGCCATGCTGGCCTTGGCGGTGACAATACATAATATTCCTGAAGGAATGGCGGTTGGAGTGCTGGTCGCGGGAGCGATAAGCGACGGGATGGCGATCGCTCCGGCAGCAGCGATGGCGACCGCGATCGGAATAGCGGTCCAGAACGTACCGGAGGGTGCCATCATCTCGATGCCGATGCGCGCCGCCGGGAACTCACGCATGAGATCCTTCCTCATCGGCGGCCTGAGCGGAATCGTGGAACCGGTCGGTGCCTTGCTGGTCATCCTGCTCGCCTCATTGATGACTCCGATCCTGCCGTATTTCCTTGCATTCGCCGCCGGCGCGATGATCTATGTGGTTGTGGAAGAACTTATTCCCGAGGCTTCCGAAGGACAGCACTCAAACATTGGTACCGTCGGTTTCGCTGTGGGATTCGTCCTGATGATGGTTCTGGATGTAGTGCTTGGATGATCGCCAGGCCGATTTGTAACCAGTTTTGTCAAGGAATGGCTATCTTTGTCTTGACAAAATGAAATGCTCACTTTATGGAATACCTGTCAAAGGAACGATACGACCAGATTGTCGCGGAACTGAATAATCTCACTGATGTTGAATATCCCCGGATAAAGGATGCTCTGGCTGAGGCACGGGCGCAGGGCGACCTGAGCGAGAACGCCGAGTACCGCGCTGCCAGAAGGGCGCAGGCGAAAGCCATCAGCAGAATCCGCTTCCTGCAGAAAGTCCTGCAATATTCAAGGATCATCGATCCCAGGAACCTGCCGAAAGACCAGATCTCGCTGCTCAGCAAGGTGGAGTTCACGAACCTTGCCACGAACACCAGAATGACCTACACCATAGTCAGCCCTCACGAAATGAATCTGGAAGGCGGAAAGATTTCCTGCAAGTCTCCGATAGGAATGGCCTTGATGGGAGGCAAGGTCGGCGACATCGTGGATGTCAACGCCCCCTCCGGTACTTTCCGGCTCCGGATAGAGACCATAGAGTTTGAAGAATAGGCGATAGTGTCATTACGGCTCCCGGCCCGTGGTGATTTCGATTCTTTTCGCTATTTTTGAGACCGGAAATTCTGGTATTATGATTAAGGACGTGAAGGTGATAGTCTTCGACGCGGACGACACGCTTTGGGACAACCAGTCGTATTTCGACGGGGCGGAGAGGGTGTTCGTGAAGGAGCTTAGGGAATATGGGACGGCGGAGGAACTGTCGGAGACGTTGTTCGCGACGGAGTCGGCTAACATGCCGGTCCTGGGCTACGGTGCCAAGGCGGTCTGCATCTCGATGATGGAGACAGCGCTTGCGGTGTCGCACGGCAAGATTCCGGGCGAGAATCTTTCACGGATACTATCGGCGGCGAAATCCCTGCTTAGTCTGCCTGCGGAACCGCTTCCTGGTGTGGGAAAAACTCTTAAGGCATTGAAAGACAGCGGACGGTACCGGCTACTTCTTCTCACCAAAGGCGACATGCTCGACCAACAGAACAAACTCCGGCGCTCCGGCCTCCGACACTTTTTCGACAGGGCAGAAGTGGTCTCCAACAAAAGTGCAAAGGAATATCTTGACCTTTGTCAAAGCGAAGGCATCCGTCCCGAAGACATGGCGATGGTCGGGAACTCATTCAAATCAGACATCCAGCCGGTCATCGAGATCGGTGGCTACGGCGTGCATATTCCTTTCCACACAATGTGGCGGCACGAGGTTGTTGAAGAGTTTGGCCATCCGAACATCATCCGCGCGGATTCTTTTGAAGAAATCGCCAATATATTCTTGAATCATGAATAGGAATCAACCTGATAGGATTTTGGTGCGGGGGGCGAGGGTCCACAACCTGAGGAATGTCGATGTGGATGTCCCTTTGGGGAGGATTGTCGGGATCGCCGGTGTCTCCGGATCAGGGAAGTCATCGCTTGCGCTTGGAGTGCTGTATTCCGAAGGGTCAAGGCGCTACCTTGAATCGCTTTCCACTTACACCAGAAGGAGGATGACGCAGGCTACCAAGGCCGATGTGGATGAGGTTCTTTACGTGCCGGCGGCGCTCGCACTGCATCAGAGGCCGGGCGTCCCAGGCATACGCAGCACTTTCGGTACTGGCACGGAACTACTTAACAGCCTTAGGCTTATGTTTTCAAGACTGGCCTGTCACCGTTGCCCGAACGGGCATTATGTAGAGCCATCCTTGCGGGTCGCTGCCGAAAAAGATCTTGTCTGTCCTGTCTGCGGAGAGCATTTCTATGCGCCGGGAGCCGAGGATCTGGCATTCAACAGCCAGGGGGCATGCCGTAAATGCGACGGCACAGGTACTGTCAGGACTGTTGACGAGTCTACTCTGATTCCGGACGAGAACCTGACGATCGACGAGGGAGCCGTCGCACCGTGGAACACGCTGATGTGGTCGCTGATGAAGGATGTCTGCCGGGCGATGGGCGTTCGTACGGATGTTCCGTTCAAGGATCTGACCGACAGGGAAAAAGACATCGTGCTGCATGGGCCGGCGGAGAAAAAGCACATCCTTTACAAGGCGAAGAACTCCAACGATGCCGCAGAATTGGACTTTACTTTCTACAACGCTACTTACACCGTCGAGAACGCCCTGTCAAAAGTCAAGGACGAGAAGGGTATGAAACGTGTCGAGAAGTTCCTTCGGCTTGATGTCTGCCCGGATTGTGGCGGCACGAGGCTCTCGGACGCGGCAAGGGCTCCGAGACTCAGGGGTATCTCACTTGCCGAGGCCTGCACCATGACCCTCACCGGGATTGTGGAATGGGTCAAAGGCGTTCCGGCTTCGCTTCCGGAGGAGATGCGGCCGATGGCCGAAAGCATCTGCGGATCCTTCCTCGACACTGCCAAACGATTGTTGGACTTGGGAATAGGTTATCTGTCGCTGGATCGTTCAGCGGCCACCCTCTCGACAGGCGAACGGCAGAGAATGCAGCTCGCCCGCGCGGTGAGGAACCGGACTACCGGTGTGCTGTACGTCCTGGACGAGCCGTCCATCGGGCTTCATCCGTCCAACATTATCGGACTATGCGGCGTGATGGATGACCTGATAGCGGACGGCAACTCCGTCATCCTTGTGGATCACGACACACAGATCCTCTCTAAGTCCGACTGGATGATCGAGATGGGGCCGGAAGCAGGGTCAAACGGCGGCACGGTCATCGCTCAAGGCACCTTAAGCGACATTGAAAACAATGAATATTCAAGGATTGGCCCATACCTGTCGGGTCGCTCATCAATTAAAGTAAGAGAGCAGATAAAATCCTCAGACATATTCTCTGAAGGCAAGATAAGGATGGAAACTTCAGCCATCCACACTGTCAGACCTCTGTCCATAGAGATCCCGAAAGGACGGCTGACGGTCGTAACCGGGGTCTCCGGTTCCGGCAAGACCACGATGGTGCTGGAAAGCCTTATCCCGGCGCTTCAGGCCAGGATAGCAGGACGTGATCTGCCGGATCACGTGAAGTCGATGGAGGCCGATGGCATACGTCAGGTCAAGCTCATAGACGCTTCGCCGATCGGCATCAACGTCCGCTCGACCGTGGCGACCTACGCCAATGTCCACGATGAGCTCAGGAAGGTCTTCGCCAAGACGCCGGATGCGAAAAGGCATGGCTACAAGGACGGAGACTTTTCCTACAACACCGGTAAATTGCGATGCCCGACTTGCGACGGCACAGGAGTGATCAGCCTCGACGTGCAGTTCCTGCCGGATGTGGACATCGCTTGTCCGGATTGCCGAGGCTCAAGATATTCAAGAGCCGCCGGGAGCATACGAAGGGAAAACGCTTCCGGAGAGTTCCATTCCCTTCCGGAACTGATGGGGATGGATGTCAGCTCGGCTCTAGATGCCTGTTCTGATCTCAGGCTGATCAGCCAGCGCCTGCGGGTTCTCCGTGATCTCGGACTCGGCTATCTGACCTTGGGCGAGGAGACCCCGAGCCTATCCGGCGGTGAGGCCCAGCGCCTGAAGCTTGCCAGCGAGATGGGCAGGGGACAGAGTGACTCCGTGTTCGTCTTCGACGAGCCGACGATCGGCCTTCATCCGTCCGATGTCCAGACGCTTCTGAAGGTGTTCCAAAGCCTGATTGACCATGGTGCCACGGTCATAGTCATCGAGCATGACCTGGATGTCATCCGAAACGCCGACTATATCATTGACATGGGGCCGGGCGGTGGTTCCGAAGGCGGGCGGATTGTCGCCACCGGCAGCCCGGACCAGATCCGGGAGTCGAAGGACAGCTTGACTGGCCGTTTCCTGTAGGTTTTAGTATGATGTACTGAAAGTTAGTTATTAAAACAATAATGTTTATCGTACTAACAAAAAAGTTATAACCATAATTGCTTATGAATAAAACAAACAGAATAATCAACTTAGGGCTAATCCAGTGGTCCGATCCGTTTGATCGCAAGGCAATGAGCGGGACTACGTACAAGATGGCGGAGGCTCTTCGCGCAGTCGGTTTCAATGTGGTTTGGGTGCCTGCAAAGAAGACATTAGCGCTAAGGATGTACACTAAAGCGGTCAATTTACTAAACAAGTTTTCACGTAAACAGACAAAACCGTCGCACACGAAGATAGGAGCGTCGTTGCTTTCCGGCACTTTAGACAGGACAATCATCGATTCGTGCGATGTTCTGTTCGCTCCGATGGCGAGTGAGTGCATATTCAGGCTTAGGACTGACAAGCCGCTGATCTATCTTTCAGACGCCACATTCGCGATCATGGTGGATTATTATTTTCATAATTTGTCTAAACGGACGGTGAGACAGGGAAATATGATAGAACGCAATGCGATTGATCTGGCAAGCGAGGTTGTTGTCTCATCCCGTTGGGCTGCGGAATCCGTGGTTGCGGACTACCATAAGGATCCTTCGAAGATTCACGTGATAGAATTCGGCGCCAACATCGACGAAAAAGACATAGTGCCGAGGACATTCAGGTACAACGGTCACCTGGATCTCCTGTTTTTAGGAGTGGATTGGGTGCGCAAGGGAGGCCGGATCGCAGTGGACATCTGCCGTTGGCTGAATGAGAACGGAATCCCGTCCACGCTTCACATCGTCGGGGTGAGAAATCTCGATCCTGCAATCCGAAAACTATCGTTTGTGGATTATGTCGGTTTCCTGAACAAGAATATTCCCGAAGAGTATAAAAGGCTTGTTGACCTGACGCGCCTCTGCCATTGCATGCTTCTCCCGACTCTCGCCGAGTGTTCCGCTATCGCGTTCTGCGAAAGCAGCGCCAATGGCCTCCCGGTCTTTTCCCATCTGACAGGAGGAGTCGCAGACTACATCTGCGAGGGAGAGAATGGTCATTTGCTTCCATTCGGCTCCTCGGGCGAGGGCTTTGGCCGAAAGATAAAGCAAAGCCTTGAGTCCGGAGAACTAGAGCGCATGTCCGTGACCTCCAGGCTGTTGTACCGGCAAAAGCTCAACTGGAACATTTGGGGTCAAAGAATGGCAGAGATTATCGCCAGATGTGTCGATGGCAATAGCACTCAAATATTTTGAATTATGCCCCAAAAGCATTAAGTTTACATAGCATAATTAATAAAAGGGATGAATGTGCCTGATAAATATTCATCTTACTTATCTTTAAAGGGTTAATTTTTATGAGAAAAGTTCTTTCGATTTGTGTGGCTCTCGCCTGTTTGGCAAGCGGTGTTCCTGCTGCGGCTCAGGATGCCGTTGTGAAGCGAATTATCGAGATTGGAAAGACGGACAACCGTGTGACGCATCAAATCGACATCCTGACCAACCGATTCGGTGGTCGTGTGCTAGGTTCGGATGCATTCGAGAACGCGGCTGAATGGATGGTCCGCGAGTACAAGAGTTGGGGTTTGGATGTTGATCTTGAGGAGGCAGGAACCCTCCCGGTCGGTTTTAACCGCGGCCCTTGGTTCGGTCGCATGCTGGGAGAAAACAGCATGCACCTGCATTTCGTGACCCCGTCCTACACCTCCGGCACCAAAGGAGCGCAGGCCTGGGTCAAGAGTCATCCTGAGGGATTGGGCAGGATTTCGAACATGTTCAACCGCGACGGCGGTTCGGAACCACCGGTAGGCATCTACGTTCCGCAGGCGATGTACGATGACTTTGTAAAGATCTGCGCTCCGATCAAGCAGATCCGTCCAGATTACCCGTTCGAGATAAATCTCCGCGAACCTCGGAAGCGTCCTACAGAGTACGGTGGAACAGACGCCTCGGTTTTTGCGGTGGAAGGGGTGCCGACAATAGGCTTCATGACCGATGACATCAAGGGCTATGATCTCAGCTACGATGAGATCTGGCATACCGAGCGTGATCTCTACAACAGAATATTCCTGAGTACCAAGAGCATACGGCCACGGTAACCGCTATTGTCGCTCTTGGTGTGGCAAACCTTGACAAGCAACTCTCACGCGAGGGTCTGTACATCAAGGAATAAACCCACCGGAGCCGGCTACCTGATTATTCCGGGAACCGCGCAAAGATCGTCAGGAGTTGAAGATCTTCATGAACTCCTCACCTGTGATGGTCTCTTTTTCAAGAAGATACTCGGCGCACTTGTGCATCTTGTCCAAGTGGGATCCGATGATCTCCGTGGCCTTTTTCTTGGCCTCGGCAATCATCTCGCGGACTTCGGTGTCGATGTCAGCGGCCGTCTCGTCCGAACAGGCGAGCCGGGATGACCCGCCAAGATAGGAGTTGCCTTGTGTCTCAAGAGCCATCATGCCGTACTTGTCGCTCATACCGTAGGTCGTGATCATTGAGCGCGCCATCTGCGTGGCCTTCTCTATGTCGTTCGAGGCACCGGTCGTGCACGTGTGGCAGATCACCTCCTCGGCCACACGCCCTCCGGTCAAAGTGGCGAGTCGATTCAGCAGATAGTCCTTGCTGTAGAGAAACTTCTCGCCTTCATCGACCTGCATTGTGTAGCCAAGGGCTCCGGAAGTCCTCGGAATGATCGTGATCTTCTGGACCGGAGCGGAATTGTTCTGCGCGGCGGCGACCATCGCATGACCTATCTCGTGATAGGCAATGATCCTCTTTTCCTCAGCCGAGATCACAGCGTTCTTTCTCTGCTCGCCGGCCATCACCACCTCGACGCTTTCCTCAAGATCCTCGGTTGTCGCGGCCTTCTTGCCAAGACGCACGGCGCGCAAGGCGGCCTCGTTGACTATGTTGGCGAGTTCGGCTCCGGATGATCCTGCGGTCGCGCGACCGATCAGGTCAAGGTCGATGTCCTCGTGCCGGATGTCTTTCAGGTGCACCTGGAGGATGGCCTTTCTTCCTTGCAGGTCAGGCAGTTCCATCTGTACGCGGCGGTCGAAACGGCCAGGGCGCAAAAGCGCCTTGTCAAGGCTGTCTGGCCTGTTGGTGGCGGCGAGGATGATCACCCCTTTGTTGCCGTCGAAGCCGTCCATCTCGGTAAGTAATTGGTTGAGAGTCTGCTCGCGCTCGTCATTGCCGCTGATGTTGTTCTCACGGCTCTTGCCGATAGCGTCGATCTCGTCGATGAACACGATGCACGGAGCCTTGGCCTGTGCCTGGCTGAACAGATCCCTGACCTTCGCGGCACCCATCCCGACGAACATCTGCACAAACTCAGAACCTGACATCGAGAAGAAAGGTACCCCGGCCTCGCCAGCCACAGCTCTGGCTATCAGCGTCTTGCCTGTGCCTGGAGGCCCGACCAACAGCACGCCTTTTGGCAGATGCGCTCCGACTTCATTGTATTTGTCCGGATTGTGCAGGAAATCCACAACCTCCATCAGACCGTCCTTGGCCTCGTCTTGTCCTGCGACATCCGAGAATCGTGTCTTAATGTCATTCTCGGCATAGACTTTCGCGCCACTTTGTCCGAACTGCATGAAGTTGCCCATCCCGGAGCCGCCTTTAGCCATGCCGCCGATCCTCTTGATGGCGGAACTGAACACCCAGTACATCAACATGCCGGGAAGAATCCACCAGAGGATGAAATCCAGGAGGGGAGACCTTTCCTTGTCAAGTTTTTTCACGAAGCGGATCTTGCCGCCTTTGCCGGGACTTTTCGCGGAGGAGAGCCTGCTCACGAAATCAGGGTCGGAGATCGCTCCGGTGATGTAGGTGGTGTCTCTCTGACCTTTCAGTCTTTCCTGATAGGACAGGGGAGCGTTCTTGGAGTACATAACCTTGTCTCCGTCGATCACGACATCGTAGACGCGTCCGCTGTCCACGTCCGAGATGAATGAGCCATAGTCGGTCTCCACGACGCTGTTGCCTTTTCCGCCCGGAAACAGGAAGGTGTTGATCAGCACAAGAAAGGCGAACATCAGTATGATCGTCCAGAACATATTCCCGTTCGGCATCCTTCCGCCTTGAACGTTTCCTTCAGGATCCTTTCCAGGCTCCGTCTTCTTTTCTTCAGGATATTCGACAAATTTCATAATCACTTTCTTTTTAAGAATATTCCGAAGAAGCGATATCCTCAAAAATCAGGCAAATTCATCCTGACTGACAATTTGACGAAAAAAAATGGTCTACGGATATTCTTAGAATATTACTGAATCCCGCCGTCAAGATAGTCGGTGTAGAGGATGCCGTCGAGGTGGTCGCACTCGTGCTGGAAGATGACGGCGGTGAATCCGCGGATGCTTTCGGTTGTGTCGCGTAAGGTTCTGAGGGACGTGTAGGTGATGTCGATGTCACGGTAACGGGCCACTTCGCCGCGCCTTCCCGGAATGCTGAGACATCCTTCGGGACCGGGTTCCCTTTCGCCCCGGCGGGCGGTGATCCTGATGTTAGGATAGACCTCGAACGGCTCTCCGGCCTTGTCGAAACGCTGTACCGAGACGATGCGGCGGGATATTCCCACCTGTGGTCCGGCGATGCCGACACCGTCCTCCTCCGGCGAGGTCACGGTTGCCACCATCTTGTCAGCAAGGGATTGATATTCATAGCTTATTAATTCTTTCTCGCTGATTGTCCCGCATTCTTTCCTCAGCACCAGGGAATCGGCGACATCATAGACCGTCAGCACCCTCATTGTAGCTCCGTCGCAACCGATTAGTTCCTTCTCGGCTGCGCTCCAGCCGCTCTGCCCGCAGCAAGTGATGGCCGCCACCGCAGCCATCGTTGTAAGAATATTCCAGAGTATCTTCATGTTGTCAATATTTTCCTCAAAAATACATTATTTTCATCAATTCCTTACCTGTTAGTGTAATGATTACTATCTTTGCCTGCAAAATAAGGAATATGTCAAAGGTTGATGAATATGCCGCGCTGATTCCGCGGATACAGTCTGTCCTTTCAGGCGAGACGGACGAGATCGCCAGAATGTCGAACATCGCCGCGCTGCTTCACAGTGGGTTAGGCTTTTGGTGGACGGGATTCTACCGTGTCGCATCGGCGGAGGAACTGGTGCTCGGACCGTTCCAGGGGCCGGTCGCCTGCACGAGGATCAGACTTGGCAGGGGAGTGTGCGGCACTTCCTGGAGCGAGGGTCGCACGGTCATTGTACCTGATGTCGAGCGGTTTCCGGGCCACATCGCCTGTTCAAGCGAAAGCCGGAGCGAGATTGTCGTTCCTTGCCGGAAACGTGGCCGGATCGTGGCGGTACTTGACATTGACAGCCGGGAACCGGACACTTTCGACGAGGTGGACAAACAATATCTTGAACAGATCGCCTCGATGCTCTATGGCGGCGAAAGGGACATCTGGTTCGCCGCCGGCTGCTTCTGGGGAGCGCAGAAATTTTTCAAACTCGTTGACGGCGTGGTGTCCACCGAGGTGGGATTCGCCAACGGCTGGGAAGCGGATCCGACCTACAAGCGGGTGTACACTGACCAGACAGGCCATGCCGAATGTGTCCACGTGAGATATGATCCGGGAAAAGTCTCCTTGAAGCGCCTGGTCGGACTATTCATGAACATCATCGATCCGTTCAGCGTCAACCGGCAGGGCGGGGATGAAGGCACAAGGTACCGCACAGGTGTCTATTTCGAGGATGAGAACGATCTCGGCGAGATCAAGGAGGTGATCGGCTCCTTTGAGCGGCAGGCCGGAAGGCCGTCGGCGGTCGAGATCGAACCGCTCAGTTGCTTCTATAAGGCCGAAGAGTACCACCAGGACTATCTCGACAAGACTCCCGGCGGCTACTGCCACCTTTCCCCTAAGGTCTTTGAGCTTGCGAGGAAGAAATGAGATGTCAAGATTAACTTTATAGTCGATAATTTCATGCAATGAATCAGGAGATGAAGAAAATAGAAGTTGTGGCAGCTGTCATATTCAAGGATGGCAAGGTGTTCGCGACCCAGCGGGGGCATGGGGAGTTCAAGGACGGTTGGGAGTTTCCGGGCGGCAAGATCGAGCCGGGGGAGACACCGGAAGATGCGCTCCGCCGTGAGATCCGGGAGGAACTTGAAACCGATGTTCTAGTTAGGGAACTAATTGACACAATTGAATATGACTACCCTGATTTTCATCTTTCCATGAAGTGCTTCGCCTGTTCAATACAATCCGGAAACCTCCACCTGGTAGAGCATGAGGCTGCCAAATGGCTATCTGCCGACAGGCTTGATTCCGTTGACTGGCTCCCGGCGGATGTCACCCTTATCCCCAGAATCGCCGGACTGCTCAAGGCCTCCGCGCTATGATGTACGTGACTTTGATGATTGTCGGCGATGGCCTATAGGGAGAAGAAAAAGTAAAGTTAATATGAAAGTGACCTCGAAGAGAAGAATGGAAACTCGGAGCGAAGCGACCGAAGGGGGTTGGGGAGTCCTTTCCTCTTGCCCTTCAGGGGCTGTCACGAAGTGACTGGGATAGAACATGATGAATGCAATGAAGAGATTCGTTAATATATTCATAGGAACGACGTTGGCCTTGCTGGCGCAGTTCTCCTCCTCTTGCGCCGATGCCAAGGTCCGTCAGTACAAGGTTCAGGTTGTCAAGGAATATATTCACGATGAGACTTCGTTCACGCAGGGGCTTTTCTTCCTGGACCGGGAAATGATCGAGACCACCGGGCAATATGGTGAATCGACTCTCTATGGATCCGAAGACCTACGAGACAACCCGTTACACTTTGAACGACGGCTCCTATTGGCCAAAGACAACCGACAACTTCTGGCAGGATCACAACATCTGTCAGCATTTTGGTAGGAAAGTTGAAAATTGTGCTATATTTGTACGAATTAACTGAAAACCTATATGGCTCTGCTTATAGTTTATATGCTGGGGACGCTTGGTGTGTCGTTCCTTTGCTCGCTTCTGGAGTCGGTGTTGATGTCGACACCGATCTCTTACATCACGATGAGGAAGGAGCAGGGGTATAGGCCTGCGGAGAAGTTCCTTAAATTCAAATCGGATCCGGACAGGCCTCTGGCTGCGATTCTTTCTTTGAACACCATCGCCAACACCTTGGGAGCCGCGGCGGTGGGCCGACAGGCTACTATTCTGTTCGGAAGCACTTGGTTCGGAATCATCTCGGCTATGACAACGCTGCTTGTGCTGGTGTTCTCCGAGATTGTTCCTAAGACCAACGGAACATCCTATTGGAAGAACCTAATGGGCTTTGTGACATCGGCCATCTCGTTTCTGTCTGTCCTGATGTGGCCGCTTGTGATCATGGTCCGCACCATTGTCCTTCCTAAGGAGGATGACAAAAGCCAAACTTGATAGTGTGCGGAACCGTCTCGCAATCGCGACGTTTTGAGGCTTGCCATATTGATCTTTTAGCTAAAGGATGGTTATTTGTAATTGGATATATTTTAAAACGGATGAATATGAAAACTAGACTCTTGGGCATGATGGCCATTCTGGTCTCCATCTTTGCCATGACAGCCTGCCAGAAGGACAAGGCTGACGACACTTGGAAACAACTGCCTGTCGGGCAGATCTCTGTGGAAAGCGGAAAAGCCACAATCTCGGTCAATGATATCCCTTGTAACTATGGAAATGTTCAGTTGGTGGCGGACAGCGATGATGCAGCCACTCTTACATTGACAGGAGTCGTGCCAGGTTACAATGACGTGAAGGTGAGTGTGGATCTTCTTAAGAAGTCAGATGATTCTTTCGCGTTCAAGGGTACGACCATCGTGTCAACTCCGCCATCAATTGCTGCCACTCTGCGCAGTACGGATGAAAATCCTTGTTATGCTTTCAATGTTGATGGATCCATCACTCTTGACGGTACGGTCAAAGTGACTGTCGCGACTCAGGTTCAAGGGGATTCGGCTCCATTGATCGGAAGCTGGAACATTGTCCGCAAGAGCAGGTACATTGAAGATAAGTGTATGGATCCAAATGATCTCTCTCCGATACAGTTCAAATGGAAAATATCTGATGGGTTAGGTGAAACGCTTTTATCTCATGTTCCCTATCTCAATCACTTCGGGAACTGTGTTCTGACAGAGGTGTTCGATCAGGTCACATTTGACGAGACAGGCAATATCATGGCCCGTTACTGGCCCGATTTGGGAGAAGATGATAGCCTGGCGGGAGCATTTTCCTTATTCTTCCCTCCATCAGACGGATACTACAATTACAAACCAAAAAATCATACTGATTGGCTGGAGTCACCTAAAGCCAACCTCGCATTCTGGTATGCTACAGGAAACTCACTCTTCGTTGTTCCTAATGTTGCCGCTATCATTGAAGCCGCGGACTCGGAGACCGTCAGATCGGATGCTTCCGGAATAGATCTCTCCTCAATCATGGAGATTCTGGCACAACTCAAGGAATTTGGAGTGGATGTAGACGCTCTTAATGCGGAACTTCAGAAGATTCTTCAGAGAGGAGTCGAGCTGAAATATTCACTGGATGGTGACAGTCTGAGAATCTACGTGGACAAGGCCCTTTGCGACCCGATCGTAAAAGCTCTTCTTCCGGCACTTCCTAAAATTGATGTCCTTCTTGAGCAGTTGGTTCAGGCGGAAAATGAAACCGCCCGGAAAATAAAGGGGGTTATGGGATTCCTTGGTCTTGAGAAGCCTTCTGATCTGGCGACTCTTTGGAATGCCACAACCGAGTTCGAGATCGCCCTCAACTTCACGAAGGCATAAGCGACAATCACAAGTCTGCTTTTGGCAAGCGTCGTGATTGGTAATAAGCTTAATATCAGAGAAATAATAAACCGTCTTTGGTTTGGATGAACCAAAGACGGTTTATTATCTGCTTGGCAGTCAGCTGGTTATCGTCCACTGACTTCTTCGGACGAGATCGCGAATCCACCACCTTCGACTGCTTTCTGCTTGAGGATTGTCTTGCTCTGGCATTTCATTGTGCGGATGCTATATAGGCCTGTTCATTTTGAGAAGATTATTTAAGTCTGATGTTGACTTTAACAGCATTTAACCTTTTCGGCTTTGTCCCCGCTTTGGGGCGGAAACGCACCCGGTGTTAAAAATGCAGCCTGGCATCAGGCCACGACTGCTAAGTTACGACTTTTTTTTGCTATTGTGCAGACCTGATCAATACGCCGTGAGCAGGAATGCCATATATAACGGTAGGGTAAGCGTCTCGCCATCGCGTCCGACATTGTACCTGCCCAGCTTGATGGCGCTGTTCACGTGATAGACGTTTTTATTCTTCAAGATGGTTTTTGTGCTCTTGATGTTGCCCGTGGTGGACTTGACCTCGACGAGGGTAATCTGTCCCTTGTAGCGCATCAGGAAATCGACCTCCAACCCGGACTCCTTGTGATAGTAGTACAGGTCCCGGCCCATCTTGGAGAAAACGTCTGCGATGATGTTCTCAAAGATGGAACCCTTGTAACCGAGAAGGTTTCCCTGCAGAACATCAGACTGTGTGCCTTGCTCTAGCATGGAGAGGAACAGGCCGGAGTCCCGCATATAAACCTTGAAGACATCGTCTTCCGCATTGCCGTCCAGTGGCAGCTCAGTCTGAGTGAGATTGTAGCATCTGGAGATGATGCCGGCGTCCTCTATCCACTGAAGGCTCCCCAGATACTCCGATGAGCGGGCTCCCTTGCGGATGGTCGCATACTGGAACTTCTTGTTCTCCTTGGCCAGCTGGCGGGGGATGGATTCGAAGCATTCGCGGATCTTGGGTTTGTCCGCATCGTCGGCATACTTAACCATATCGTCCTTGTACTCGTCCACAATGTTGCGCTGGACCTGCAGGACTTGGCCGATGTCGTGGTTCTGCAGGAAGGTACCCACAGCCTCAGGCATACCGCCAACGACGATGTACTGCAGGAAGAGGTCATTCATCCGGTTGTGGATGGCCTCGGGGACGGGGACTTCCTTCTTCAGGCACTCGTGGAGAAAGTCGATGATCTCCGGCGTGATGCCGTTTGCCCACAGGAATTCCTCAAAGTCCAGCGGGTTCATGTCCACGATGGTCTCGTAACCCACCGGGACTGACGTGCCCTTCTTCTGGTCTTTCTTCTTTTTCTTGGTTCCGTAGCCGCTGACACCCAGCAAGGAGCCGGTGCAGATGACATCGTACCGACCGTCAGTCTTGAAGAACTTCAAGGCGGTGCGCGCCTCCGGGCACTCCTGCAGTTCGTCAAGGATAAGGCAGGTCTCTCCGGGAACAAACGTGGCACCCGGAATCATGGCGGTGAGATACATCACAATGTCATCCACTTTCTTGGAGCCACGGAAAGCGGCCTTGGCTTCCTTCATCTCATAGAAGTCAATATAGACGTTGTGCGCATAGTTCTCCTCGGCAAAACGCAGCACGGAGAAAGTCTTCCCACATTGACGGACACCTTTGATGACGAGGGGCTTCCTTGAAGGGTTCTTTTTCCAGTCCTGAAGGACGGTTTCAATCTTACGTTTGAGCATGTTACACTTTTTCAAGCGACTTTTCGCTGCAAAGCTACATTTTTCCAAGCGACTTTCCAAACGTATTCAACACTTTTCAGCTTATTTCATTATTTATGTTGCCAAATGTGCACTGCGCGCGAGAAGTAGACACGAAAAGATTATTTCGTTACACGTTGTTTTTGAAAGTAGACACACATGATATTTTCACATCGTCTTGTTTTACAAAAGTAGACATTTTTCAACTTTTTTCAGGGATTTCTTTTTCAAAAGTTGACACGTCCTTGTAAGTATCCTTATTATCAGAGAGTTGCCTCTTCTTTTGGACAAACTTAGGTTCCGGGCTCAATACCCGGTTCTCAAAAGTTTGTTTCCTGGGCAGTTCTCCCTTGTAATAACGCTTCCGGTAGTTCTCCGGGGTGTCATAGCCGATGGCGAAGCACGGCCGTTGGGTGTTGTAATACTTGACATATCGTTCAATTGTTTGTTTAAAGTCTGCCATTCTCCAGCATAGTTCTATCTTGAACTCGGCATATAGTTCTTCCTTGATCCAGCCGTTCAGAGCTTCGTTGACGGGGTTGTCCGTAGGTTTCCCCGCCCTGGACATTGAGCGGATGATGTTCGTGTCTCTGATAAGGTCGTTATAAGCCATGGAGGCGTATACGCTGCCTTGGTCCGTATGCAGGATGACCGGTTCAATGCTGCCCTTTAGTAAAGCGATAACATCTTCAAGACCATCAATGTATGGGTCTCTGGCCCCACGTCTGTCGGCCACTTTCCAGGAGAGTATCTCCTTGGTGAAAGCATCGAAGTAAAGAGTCACTTCAAAGTAGCAGTAGTGGTTGACTTTAATGACGGTCATGTCTGAGACAATGACCTGTCCGGGCCGGTCCACTGTCTCCCAGGCGCTAAAGATCAGATTGGGATACAAGTCCCTGACCTTTCTGGGGCTATAGCGTACCCGGTGCTTGGTCTCGGCTTTGACGCCAAGATACCTGTAGCACTTGTAGGCGTAGTTGTCGCTGATGATTACCTGCATGTTGATACGGATGTATGCCGCCGTCCAGCGGTAGCCGTGGGTAGGGTGCGCTGCGTGGACCTGTTTGACCAGGGCGACAATCTCTTCGCGCTTGGTGTCGCGTGGGGACGGTCCGCGGTTCTTCCACTTGTAGTACCCGGCCCGGCTCACGCCCATCAGAGCACATATGTCCCTGATGGGGTTGTCGCGGGACAGCAGGTCCACTATTTCGAACTCTTCGGCT
>ERZ1027285.217-NODE-217-length-19650-cov-15.954580_pt1 | contig 19650 bp, 18 predicted proteins | sample MGYA00519240_ERZ1027285 | MGnify/ENA primary metagenome ERZ1027285 (study PRJEB26926, sample SAMN06165018) | human gut metagenome | biome: ENVO:00009003; feature: ENVO:2100002; material: ENVO:00002003 | host: Homo sapiens | place: USA | collected 2012 ...
AACAACGTGTAACGAAATAATCTTTTCGTGTCTACTTCTCGCGCGCAGTGCATCTCTGGTACAAGTCCGGCAAAACTCGTTGGAAAAATTACGGCGAACTGCCGAAAAGTCGTTAGAAAAATTACGATGGGTATTTGAGAAGTCGTTGAAAAAAGTGTATTTTTGCTTCTAGATAAAGTGTCATACTATGCTGAAAAGGAAAATTGAAGACGATCTAATTGCGTGGAAAAACAAGCCTGGGCACAAGCCTCTGGTAATAATGGGTATCCGCCAGTGCGGTAAAACATATATCTCACGGCACTTCGCTGAGCAGAACTACAAGAATGTCGTCTACATGAACTTCATCAAGCAGCCGGAGCGAATCAATGCCTTCGTCGGATCAAAGGATGTGGACAGCATTCTGCTCAACCTATCCGCGCAAATCAAAGGGGTTAAGTTCATCCCCGGAGAAACCTGCCTGATCTTTGATGAAATCCAGGAATGCCCCGAGGCCAGGACTTCGCTCAAGTTCTTCAAAGAGGACGGCCGCTTTGACGTGATTGCCACTGGCTCCCTGCTGGGCGTCCAGGGCTACGGCGATGAGCTCAAGAAACGGCGTCGCAAGATGGTTCAGAAGAAAGATCTGGGAATCAACTCTGTTCCTGTAGGCAGCGAGGACATCATCGAGATGTACCCGCTGGACTTCGAGGAGTTCCTCTGGGCCAACGGTATGAATCCGGATGTCATCGAGGCTCTCCGGAAGTTCTACACGGAGGAAACGCCGGTTCCGGAAGGAATCCACGTGGCCATGAGGCAGTATCTGAACCTCTATGTCGCTATTGGTGGTCTCCCCGCCCCCATCAACGCATTCCTGACCACCAATAATATGAACGCCGTCAGTGAGGAATACAAGGGTATCTTGAAGGAGTACCGCGACGATATGGTCAAGTATGCTCCGGACAAAGACAAGCCCCATATCCGCGAGTGCTTCAATTCCATCCCCAAGCAACTGGCCAAGGAGAACAAGAAATTCCAATACAGCAAGGTTAAGCCCGGCGGACGAGGTGAAACCTATCTTGGCTCTCTTCAGTGGCTGGAAGACGCCGGCATTATCTGCCGCTGCTACAATACCGATATCACCGGTCTCCCGATGGAAGGCAATGCCAAAGACAATGTGTTCAAGGTTTACACGGCAGATATCGGTTTGCTCATCGAGATGCTGGGACCTGGGACCAGGGCGGATATCCTGCAGGGCAACCTGGGAGGATTCAAAGGCGCCATCTTCGAGAATCTGATGGCAGACACTCTTCACAAGAAGCAGCAAAGCCTGTACTACTTCCTGAAGGACTCTGGCCTTGAGCTGGACTTCCTCGTCCGGATGAAAGGCGAATGTGTGCCACTTGAAGTGAAGGCCAAAACGGCCCAGGCCAAGAGCGTCCAGACTGTCTTGAAGCATGCGGACAAATACCATGTGAAACACATCATCAAATTCGGCGACTACAATGTCGGCCGGGAAGGTCAGTTGCTAACACTCCCCAACTACATGCAGTTCCTCCTGGACCTGGAGCCAGAAAAAATCGTCCTCGAACCAATCGACGTGGACGCCGTCAACGCCCTAGCAAAGAAGATCCTTGGCTAATTTGAGAACCCTCCTCGTGCTCTGAAACTATGATGGAACAAAATGAAAGATGTAAGTGTTTACTTTGTAAGCGTGCATACTTACGATATTGCCCCCCTCGAAGAGGGCAGGGCTTTCAAAGAGCAGTCTCTGTTTGCTTGCAAACAGGCAGCAGCATAATTGCAAAGATATTAGCATTGACTATCACCATTCTGGTGACGACTGAATTAATGACGAAATAAAGTACAAGGCATATGAAAACTTTTGAACCTAAGCCGTGGGTAGTGCCACAGCCTGTGCTGATTATCGGCACATATAATAAAGAAGGAGTCGCGAATGCAATGAATGCCGCCTGGGCTGGACAGTGGGACGTGAATGAGATTATGATCTCTATGGGAAAGCACGCCACCACAGACAACCTGAAGATTGACGGCGAGTTTACCGTTGCCTTCGCTACCAAGAAAACCATGGTGGCCGCTGATTTCGTAGGCATTGTTTCCGCCAAGAACGACCCGAAGAAGATGGAGAAGACGGGTTGGCACATCGAGAAGGCGACGAAGGTCAATGCCCCTGTATTCACCGATTTCCCGATGACTTTGGAGTGCCGCATCAAGGAGAAGTTCAATGAAAGCGAAACGGGCTATTATCTCGTCGCCGAAATCGTCAATATTCTTGTAGATGAAAAGTATTTGGCAGATGACGGAAATCCAGACATGGAGAAGATGGAACTGATTGTCTTCGACCCTATTCATCATGGCTATATCCAGTTGGGCAGCAAAATCGGTAACGCTTTCTCCGACGGCAAGGCATTGAAATAACCTGATGGAAACAGAAAGAATTTTACTTCGCCATTGGCAGGAATCAGATGCAGAGGCGCTCTTTAAGTTCGCCTCCGACCCTGATGTTGGACCACGTGCTGGATGGTCGGCACATAAGTCTGTAGAAGAAAGTCGGGAGATAATCCGGACATTCTTCCATAATGACACGACATGGGCGATTGTATTGAAAGAGACTGGCGAGGCTATCGGCTGCATCGGCTACTACACCCATGAAACCAGCAACATCCCTATCGGAGGAAACGACTGTGAGGTGGGCTACTGGATAGGAAAGCCTTATTGGAACAGAGGAATCTGCACCGAAGCCTTGAAACTGATGCTCGACTACTGCATCAACGAGAAGCATTTCGAAAACATCTGGGCGGATCATTTCACCGGCAATCCCGCATCGGGAAAGGTCATGGAGAAATGTGGTTTCTCAGACACCGGAATGCTGAACAGATGCAGCCAGCTCATTGGTGGCGACAAGGAAATGGTCAAGATATTTAAGTACAAAAGATAACAAAAGTCTCATAACTTTCAGTGCCAGACAGACCGAATTGGTGCGGTTCGGAGAATTACAATCGCAAGGCTTCTCTGCTGAGGTTTATGTAAAACGAATATATCCGCAGATTATTGTATATATTTTGCTATCCTCTGCCGGAGGCAATTCCTCGGGGCGGATTCCGCGCTTCTCAAGCATTTCCTCACACTTTGGTTATTCTGCAATGCAGATGGACTCGATAAAAGTGCATCTACTTGTGCGCTTTTCTCCATCATATAGCCAACAGATACTGCCAAGTTTTGCAACAGACCAAGAGTCTGGAAATGGTCATCAGTATTGCCGATACAAATATTGAAAGCCACACGATGGTATAGTTCCTGTATGTTTCGCTCCACATCGGTACAGCTCTGAATAATAAAATCGACTATATCCTCCGCTCTCTACTTGACTTTAATGACCGTTATTTGTTTTTTATTCCAACAGAATAAATTGCCACTTTTGTATAACCGATATGGATCGAGAAGTACAATTCCTCCTGAACAATATGCCGGAAGACAGCGGCAAAGTGCTGGTCGTCATAAAAGATGAAACGATATAAGGCAAAATGTCCACATCCACATTCTTCAGGTTGTGCCCCCCCGCCACGCACCAAAAACCTGTCTGGCTGATTCTTATTCATGGTCAATGAATATCTTGGTGAGTTCCTCGAAAGAGTCAAGCCGTGTGATGTTCGGATGGTCAAACTCTTCCGTCACCTCGTACCGCCACATGGTGTGAAAGGAATATGGATGCCGTAGCCTCCGATCTCGATGATCGGCTGGATATCGGACTTGAAGGAGTTGCCGACAACCGCTATCTGAGAAGATGGGACAAGTTCCACATGGCTGATGTCAAGATATTCCTTGATGCCTTTTTTGTGACCACAATGACCCGGTAGAAGTACTTGTCAAGCCCGGAGCGCCTGATTTTGTTCCGTTGGTCAAGCATGTCGCCCTTCGTCATGAGAATCAAGCGGTAACGTCCTGTCTTTTCAAGTGCGTCCAATGTCTTCACGACATCAGGAAACGGTGTCGCCGGAAGGCGGAGCAATGACTTCGCGCTCGATAATATTCGTGAAAGATTCTCGCCCGGCACCTTTGCTGTCAGACACCCTCAAAGCCGTCTCCATCATCGAGATGCAGACCGACTTCGCACCATAGCCCAGAATCGGCATATTCGCCGATTCAGTCTTGTATAGCTCCTCAGACAGTTCTTCCGCCGTTCCATATTCCTTCAACTCCTCCGTGAATACCTCCTCCGCCCTGTCGAAGTATGTCTGATTGTCCCACAGCGTGTCATCCGCATCGAAGATTATCACCTTGACTTTATCTTTCATCATGCCTCATGTTTTGGTCTCATAATCAGCGAAAAGAATCCTAACCGCAATCTACCTGTAATCCGATTCCGCCCAGAGATTCCAAGGATTTTCAGGAACATAGTACTCTTTGATGCCGTAGTCGATGTTGGCCTTGTGGGCCTGGCTCAACTGGTGACGGCGGTGGATGCGGTACGTCCTTCCGTCTTTGATGAAGTAAGCACCCGTCTGGTGGAAACGGAACGGAACCTCTTTGGCGACGCATTGCGAACGCAGATTCAGAATCCAATCGAAATCACAAGGCCTCGCCCCCACTCCGGACTCTCCGCTCACACTTACCTCCTCGATCGTGCCATCCAGCCATCGTGAGATGTCCATCCGCTCAAGCATCGGCGCCACAATGATCGACTTATGCCTTATCGGAAGTTCCTTGAATATGGGAAGCCGACGCTCGGCCATAGCCTGGTTCTCCACCGTGCAGCCGATGATGACATTCTCGTACCCATCGCCCCAGTCCGGAGGCAGACACCGTTCCAGACGGTCAATCCGTTTTGTAAAGAAATAGAACATACAGTCGCTCCGAAAGCGCATCATTTCCCAGCACTCCGGCCTCCACGGATCCGCGTCCTCCAGCAGGAAATCCGAAGTGAAGCACGTGAAGACAATCTTGCCGGAAGGAATCTTGAAAGTCTTGTCCCGCTTTCTTTTGACCGGCAGATTGAACGCCGCCGTCTTGCGCGCGAGGTTGCTTGCGATCTCGCTCCCGTACATCTCGTCCTGCCGATAGACATAACAGAACCTGCAGCCCGGACTCACCTTAGTGCACCCGTGCCACGGATTCCAATCCGCGAATATGCTCCACTCCTCCGCCATTAATGAATATACCAGTTTACCTGCTGTCTTGTTTCAAAACTCTCGTCATTCACGCAAACGACCAAAGGCCCGCCGAAATCCGAACTTTCGATACGGATATTCCTAGCGAAAAATCCCAAACGTCTTCTATATGAACAATCAGCGACAGCGCACCTAATTCGCTTGGTTAATAAATAGAATTTCCTTGGTTAGCCTCCTTTGGTTCCCTACGAAGGGTTATATCTCTATACAAGAAAAAGTTCACACGTTCCGTCCACCAAAACGGCCATTTCCCCGGACAAGCCGCACTATATCACTGGTTTGTCCGGGGAATACGGCTTTCTCCGGACAAACATAACTCAATTGCATAAAGGATGGAAAAAACTATCTCCTCGGAATTTTTTACAAAAAGCTTTCAGGCGATAGGCCTTTTCAAGGCATCAGGTGGCGTATTGGGATGAATTGCGAACGACTTGGAGGTTTACTTTTTCAGCATCAAGCACAACTGGGGACGTTCTGTGGCATATAGGGCTGAAAGTGTTTTGTAAGGACATTTTCTGGTCGCTTCGACAAGCTCTGCGACCAGGTATTATTCTATGGTATTCAGCAGATCACAATCGTTCAGGCGATCGAAATCTGATTTAAACAAGCGATCTTGAATGATTCGGTACTTTTCAAATTCGGATTCAGCAAAACTTTTGGCAAATTCCGCAGTAATCTTTCCGGCATCGTTCAATATAGCATCACCACCAGCTTCAAGGATTATGTCTATGCGTTTAGCCCAGTCTTCCATAGTCATCGGAATATGCCTGTCTGCCATTCTCTCGGCCATATCCAAAACGGAGTTGACCAATTTTCCCATATCTTCCAATTCCACACCATTCAGGTAATTCTTCGCTATACTGAACAATCTTTCCATCCGGAGCATTCTCCCAGGTCGTCAAACCCATATGTTCCTTACCTGCATCAGCTCTTTCCACAATCAGTTCTGCGGCGGTGTGGCCGTGAACGTCAAAGTGAATTTTATTCTGTACCTTTTTGTAGAACAATCTTGTTGTGGGCGCGTCATGGTTATAGTCAACAGCTGTGGCGTAAATGTCGGTCAGTTTCTGGTAGAATCTTCTCTCACTCAACCGAATCTCACGAATCTCTGCAAGCAGATGTTCAAAGTAGTCTTCTCCGATGAAGGTTCCATTTTCCATCCGCTTTTTATCCACAACATAGCCTCGAATTGTGAACTGTCGCAAAACACTTGTGCACCACTGACGAAACTGTGTGGCTCGGATAGAATTGACACGGTAGCCTACCGAAATAATCGCATCAAGATTGTAAAATTTCGTCATATACATTTTACCATCCGCCGCAGTTGCCGAGATTTTCTCGGTAACTGAACCTTCTTCAAGTTCACCAGATTTAAAGATATTCTTCAGGTGCAAGCCAATATTATCAGACGAGCAGTCAAATAGCATCGACATTGCTTTCTGAGTCGCCCATATACTTTCATTCTTATATAGCACCTGAATACCTTCCTCCTTCCCTTCCGCTATGAAGGTGAGAAATTCAGCCGTGCTGTTCCGCACTAAAACATTCTTCATCATCTATCTTTCTTTCAACAACTTAATCATATCTTCACAAAAATAATGAATAGTCCCGGCAAATACAAGTCACTTGACCTCCAGGTTGCGCGGGACGGCAGCGGCGTTGGCGCGGTAATGCGGGGCGTAGAGGGATTCGATTTCGGGGACGGGGGCCTGGAAGGTGCCGGTCTGGGTCACGAAAAAGTCCTCGGTGACGGTAGTGTGGCCTTCGGGGTAGGTGTCGAAATAGAAGACGGTACGGTAGGGCTTCACGTCACGGTAACCACACGGAGAGACTCGGTACCAGCCGTCAACGGTCAGCGGGGTGAAAGACAGATTGTAGATCCCAGACAACTGGTCAACTGGAATCAGAGACGCCTCACGGGGTGCGGTCAGACGGATGAAACTTCGGTTCTCGGAGTTCTGGACGGTATAGACGGCACGGATACGGTCTCCCCTACGGACGGTGTCGCCTTGGCCAACCTCCTTGTCTCCAATAAAATAACGCTTTTCAAGGGAGAAGCCGTTGCCGGAGGCCTTCACATCAGCAAGAGGCTTCAGCACACGCTGGGTCAGGGTCACGACACTGGTGTTCAGCAAGTCGGTGCTACCCTTTCCGACTGAACACAGGGCGTTCACAAAGGCAGGATCCGTGTCCCAGTTCTGGGTCTCTTTCTGCAATATCAGCCACAGGCGGACTCCATCGGCGATCTCGGCGGCTTTCTGACCGGTGACTTGATCAGAATGTGAGGAAGCATATTCAGAAAGCACATCGGAGATGAGCGAGTGGGCATAGGCTTCGTTTTCCAGCAGTCCTCTGAACGGCATCACAGCGTTCGGGTAGTAGAAGCCGCCACCATCGTGCCTGACGGCATATTCAAGGATGGAGAGGATGTCTTCGTCCATTGATCTGCGGAGCGCGGCATCGACATTGAAACGCTCGCCCCAAGCGCGGGCCAAGGATATTCCTTCTTCGGAGCCGATCAGATTGCTGAGGGTACGGACACGTCTTGCCTTCGCACCTGGCTGACCATCAATGAAATCGAAGCGGTTGGAAGGTGAAAGGTAGATGCGGGCATATTTCCGGAAAGAGGAGAGTCGGGAGCGGTACTCCTTGCGCTGCGACTTGTCCATCCGCACCTTGAACCAGACCGATGGGAAGTTCGAGCGGACGAGCATATAAGTGTCGTTCGACAGGCCGCCGAACCAGCGCGGGAAGCCCAGGAACTGAGTGGAATCCAGATACTCGACGGAAGATGTCAGATCAGGAATATTCCCGCCAAGACTTCTCACCAAAGCCATCCTATCCAGCACCGTGGCGGTGACTGACTGTGAGGAACGCATACCTTCGAACCAGCCGAAACCGCCGTCGGAGTTCCTGCACGCAAGGATTCTGCCCAGCAGCGAAGTGTCGCGCTCCGACTTGAATGATTTGAAGCAATATGCCTCTGTAAGTGACAATACATCATTGGATGACGGCTCGGACTTCTGTGTCGCGGCCTCTTCGATCATCTTGCCGATCGAGATCTCTTCGCAGACGGCACCAGCGGAGGAGACATTCACGAAACGGCTTCTGAGCGACTCCAGCAGCTTATCTTTGTCCGCTCCTGGCAAGACTATGGCAGAATGGGATTCGGTGATGACCTGACTCGCATCGTGAACCGGAACACCGAACTGGACAGCGTCACTGAATGATTTTGAGGCGAATATGACCTTGAAAGTCAGTGAGTCGATGTCGTGAGGCACATCAACCGGGAAATACACGACCGATTGTTCACGACCGTTCACCGTCACTGGAACTTTCAGCGAGTCAATGGCTTCGCCGCTTCTTGAATATTCAAGGATCTTCATCTCGCCCTCTATCACCGCGTCTGAATTGCCGACGGTGGTCGCCGTCAATGTCCATTCGTCTCCAGAGTAAAGATACCTCGGAGCGTTGACGGAGACTTTTACAGGCACGGTGACGGTGAAATCCCTTGTCAATGTGCCGTTGCGCATCGCCTTGTCGTGAGCGAAGAACAAAACGTGATAGGTCGAGAGTTTATCAGATGTCTTAAACGTAAATTTGACCTCGTTGTTTTCCGGATAGAGGAACGGCTCAAAGGCCAAAGATTCTGAGAATATCTTTCTGACAGCCACGGATGTGAAATCATAATCAGCGGCGGAAGAAGCACTTGACTCAGATTTTTCATAATTGCGTCCCGAATCATTGGAACGGTTCTTACGACGCCGTGCCGATTTGGAGGCGACTCCGTAACCAATCACCATCACCTCATCAAGCAGTGACTCGTCTTCCTCAAGGACGATATTCATTCCCGAAGTTCCTCGCAATGTCACACTCCGGTAGCCTATGTAACTGATTGTTATCAGCGTCCCAGGACTTGCGTCAAGTGAGAAATACCCGTCAAGGTTAGCTGATGTGTCATAGGAGGTGCCGTCCACGATGACTGACGCTCCGATCAGCGGATCCCCGTTCGCATCCGTCACGATGCCGTTTATTCCGGAAGAAAATCCACTACCGATGTTACCTAAAGACTTGTTCGTGATATATCCGCAGGCTATATCCATCTGGACATCCGAAACGGCCTTAGGTTCAAGCCTTACCGGATTCCAGATCTCCTTTCGGACCGCATCAAGACTCTTGTCATAAATCGCCGCGAGGCCTTCGATGCCATCCGGGACGCGGACCTTGACGGTATATTCAGTGCCAGGATTGGTGACATCGGTGAAGGCGCTGAAATCCAGAGGCATATCAAGTTCGTCCGACAGTCTGTTGTAAGTATGCTCGTACTTAAAGAAGCGGCCATATTTAAAGAAGAGCAACTGGATGCTGACAGGGCCATCAGCTCCAGCTGGGTAGCGAAAACGCAATTCTCGCAGCGAACCGGCAGACGAGCCGTCCATCGTAACCATTCTGGATTCAAGGATATTCCCGCCGCTGTCAAGCATAGTCGCAACCGCCCATAATGGTGCCACAGAAGCTCCAAGCGTCATAACGATGTCCTCGCCAAGAGCGACTTCGGTCTTACCCGGCAACAGAAGACAGAGAGCAGGAGCCACAAGCGACTTCGCCTCACGGCTCACCTTCACAAGGTTATATTCTTTCTCCGCCTTGACCACCTTGCCAAGACTGTCCGTTTTCTCTGAATATGCCCGGAGAACATAAAGTCCGTCAGCCGATGTCGGCAAGTCAATCTCATCGCCGGAAGCGCATTTACCTGTCCGCAAGACTGTTCCGGAAATGTCCAAGAACTCATAGCGAATCTCAGACTTCACTTTTTTACTGAATCTGTCACGGACTTCCAGCACAAAAACCGCCTTGTCCCCGGTCACGATTCCCTGCGTGGCCTCTCCCGATTTGTTCAGATCAGTAAGCAGCAATTCCCCGTCGGTGCCGTTAGCCAAATGGACATCAAGCTTGATCACATTATAGACATTGACCGAAGTGTCAAACGCTCTGGTCTCCCCTGTCTCGTCCTTCACGGTCACATTGATTGAATATCGTCCTTGATCCTTCGCCTTGAATCTATAACTGAAACGTCCGTCCGATGAGGACTTTATCTCTTTTTCATCCCCTGTCTTCCCGTCACACGACACCCTTAACGTCATCCGGGCGGAAGCGAGGCTATGCCCCGAGAGGCTCTCGACCTTTCCGGAGACGGTCACGGAATCTCCGGCGAAATAAAGTGATTCCTGCTCATCAAAAGTCAAATCGAACGTTGGCAGTACAAAATCCTCTACCCTGAACATTCTGGACGTAATCTCCTTGTCGCCATGGGCAACAGCAATCTTGAACAGCCCGTTGCGCCGCCCTTTCGGAATGACGAACTCTCCGGCGAAGGACCCGAAATCGTTGGTGCGGAACGACTTCTCCTCGATCATATTCATCTGAGAATCGTATAACGCGGCCTTGAATGCCTTTTCTTTTCCGATGACTTCCAATTGTTTATGAATATCTCCACGGAACATCACGGCTTTGAACCGGACTGTGTCGCCGGGCTTGTAGGCTCCACGGTCGTTGAATATTCGGCCGTAGGTTTCTGTTTCAGAATGATTCCCTACGGTCGCTTCGACAGGCTCAGCGACCAAAGCCCTACTGGTCACTGAGCTTGTCGAAGTGACCGGACGGTCAAGATACGACGCCTTGACAATGACAACCTCCTTGCTGAGCCGAACAGCTTTCCCATCCGTCACCGAGCAGACAACCTTGCACTCAAGTCCGGACTTCTTAGCCGCCAGTTCCTGCATCTCGGAAGGCAATAACGTGAATCCATCAATGCTCAGATGCGCCGAGAGCACCCGCTCCCCTCTCGTCATCTTGACATCAACCTCCTTGAAAGGCTCTCCGGTGATGTAATCAGCAGGGAAAACCGCGAATCCGTCACCCTGCTTCCTGACAGCCACGGACACTGTCTTGTGAACGTACGAGATCTCGGCCTCTTTCCCGGAGCCGGAAACCTTGATCCAATAGTCTCCATCCTCCAGCTCCGGCAGAGCCACCTTCACAGTGTCCCAGACGTAAAAACTCCGTACCTGATTATCAAGCCTTTTACGGAACACACTCTTACCCTGGCTTTCAACCGACAGATTGGCCGACTTGATATTCCTGAACCGGACCAGCACGGTGTCTTCACGGACCAACACGGAAACATCCTTATCCTCCAGCCTATCAATCAATGACGAAATCACACCTCCACATTCCTCAGCGATTATCTTATTCACATCATTAGAGGAAACAAAGAGAAGATCCGAACTTACATATTTTGGAATATACGACTCCCGCTCTTTCTCGAAAGCCTGACATTTGGAGTCAAGCTCGGCAAACTGCCGCGATGTTCCGTCCTCCTTGACCAACCTGTCATATTCCCTTTTAAGCAGCACCTTCCTCGGCAGCAACGCCACCACGCTTCCGCTCCAGTCCGTGGCGAGGCGTTCCAGTTCCTTGTCTCCATCCTTGCGAAGCGCTTCACTATAGGCAAGCAACGCAGATTGAGGAAAGTTCCCGGCGACCGCATCCTTCAAGAGCTCCAAAGCCTTATCGTGCGCGGAAGCGTCTGACAGACAGTGCCAAAGAATATATTCATAGTCATTAGGGATGAATTCGTGGTCGCAGACATAGCCTTCGCCCCAGTAGCCAAGCCTCCAAAAATCATCGTTTTTTCCTTTTTTCAAGACCTCGGCATTATCTTCCGCGAACCGCAGCGCGTCAAATTCCTGCCGTCCCAAATCACCCGAATTAATTAATGAATATGCCATTATGGGTTTTCCGGCCTTGATGAACTCTTCCGTCAATACGTTTCTCAAAGAGTCCCGCAGCTTCCAGTTCCTCCGCGCCTGTGTCGTGCCGATAGTTACCACAGCATCGTAGTAATCCTTGTCCAGCCGTTTCTTCTGCGCCTGTTCTTTGATGAACGTCAGCAGAGCGATCTCTTTCTCGGGCCTGTCACGCCTGGAAAGCCGCTCGTACCGCCTCCACTCCCTCTTGAGATAATGTCCGTTAATATCCGGATATTCAGCAACTCTGGCCTCCCGCCCGTGCATAACCGGGCACAAAGCCAACATCATCATCGACAAAACCAGAATCTTTCTCACAACCGTCTGTTTTAGTGACGGCAATATACGCAATTTATCCGGAACCGCAGCCTTTTATGATGATGAATATGTCGCCTTACTTCTCCTCCATAAAGAGCTCACCTTTGAGGTACTTGACGCTTTGGGTGGCGAAATTGTAGCCTCGTGAACCAGGTTTGGCGACTTTCAAGTACTTCTCGTACCATTCGAGGGCGGATTTGTAGTTCTTTTTCTGCTCGTAGCAATAGGCGATGTTGGTAAGGGCGGAGATGAATTTCGGATTGTAACCGTATGCCTTCTGATAATGAGCGATAGCCTCGTCCCAATGGAAAAGTTTCGCTTCTCCGAGACCATATTGCTGATAAATCCTGAACATAATCAGCGGATCCGGCTGAAGCATGTTCATCGCCTTGTCAAGCCACGGCTTGACCTCCTTCTCAAAAGAACGGTTGCTGTCTGCATAGACCGCCGCTATTGAATATGCCAGATTAACATCGCTTGAATCAATCTGCCAAGCCGCAAGCAGTTCTTCCCGCGCACGATACATGACCTCCGTGTGCCAATAGCATTGTCCGAGATAATAGTGGACCGGATAGGAATCGTTACCAAGTTTCTCCTGACGCTCAAAGACATCGATCGCAGGGGCATATTCATTCTTGGAATAGTGTGCCAGACCTTTGATCGGGGCGATGGTGAAATTGTCGGGATCCAAGGCAAGATATTCATCTGTCAGCCGGATCGCGCCGTCATAGTCCCGGCGAGAGAGGAGAATCCGCGCGGCTTTACTCACTACGCTTTCATTCAATGGTTTAAGAGACAGCGTAAGACGATAGTACGTCAGAGCCGAGTCCGGCATATCAGCCTGATTGAACGAGTCCCCCACCAACGCGGCGATTGCCGGTATCGTGTCAAGTTGCAGCACCGCCTTCCCGGCCTCAGCGCTCTGGGCGAAAGCCTTCATCCTGTAGAAAGTCTGCATCTGCTTGACTTTGTACAGGATGTTCCGCGGGAACTTGGAGGTCAGCAGGAAATATGTCCCAGCAGCGGACTCGTAGTCCCCGTTCTGGAAATGACAGTCTGCCAGCTCGGACAGAATCTCCTCATCGAAACGGTCCGGAGTGACGAAAGCGGACAATCTCTCGATCGCCTCGTCAATTTTGAATATACTCTTGAGGTACCGGGCCTCACTCAAGGCCGCGTTCCGGTCTGACTGTGGATCAGCCACTTGCGCCGCCACAATCTGTGGCGACGCAAGCAAGCTGATCGTAATCAATAATTTGTAGCTTAATCTCATTATTTGAGTCGGAATACGATAGGGAATGTGTAGGTGACATCGACCGCCTTGCCCTGCATCTTACCTGGTTCCCATACAGGAGAAGATTTGACAATCCTCAACGCTTCCTCATCCAAGGATTTGAAGGTTCCTCTCAAGACTTTGACGTTTTCCATTTTTCCTGTCTTTGTGATAGTGAACTGAACAACGACGCGACCTTGTTTCTTAGCTTTCTGAGCATCCTCCGGGTAGATCAAATGCTCATTGACCCATTTGGCGAAATTGTTCGCGTCACCGCCTTGGAACACCGGTTTGGTCTCCACCATTTGGAATGGGACAGGTTCATCATCATCGGTGGTAACATCTATGTTAATATCGTTGCGACTTTCCCCGGTGACAGTAACCGAGACGTTCTCTGGCGCTGTTTCCGAGATCATTGTCTCATCGGACAACGATCCGGTTGAATCCGGTTTTGTGAAACTGCTGAAGCACAATGTGCAAACAAGAAGTGGTATGCAGACGACATACGCAAGCCTGAACCATCCATTAGTTTTTTCTGACATCATCATAGCGATTCGATTTGAAAGTTTTGTGTGGTTGAAACCGTTCGCAAGCCGGAAACGATGCTCACCGACAGCCTTCCTGACAAGAAGCAGCTGATAGTCAGCAGCGTTCACTCCTTGATTGATCACAGATTCATCGGCTTCATATTCGTGAAGCATCTTGAGTTCAGCCCTGGCAAGCCAGACGAGAGGATTGAACCAGTGCAGGACATTGATGGCCGAGAACAGCAGCACGTCCACAGAATGGCACTTCCTCACGTGGCTCATCTCGTGCGTCAGAATCACCGGGGTAGCGGTGAAATCCTCACGGCTGATCACAATATGCCCCAGGAAACTGAATGATGCCACCGGAGCGTCCACGATAGTAACCTTGAACCCCTCTTTCTGAATATGCTCGCCAGAGGCTATCATACGGGATGTCTGGATTACGGACAAGATATTCATAACCAAGACAACGAAGGCCCCGAGAAAGTATATTCCTGAAACGACTCCGAGCCAGGATATTCCTTTGTCTGCCGCGTTCAGGGTTCCGCCTTCCGCGCTGACCACCGCTTGCGGCAGGGTCAGGGTCGGGATGACGTTCGAGACCGCGGTTCCGCTGAAATCCCAATGGATGAGCGGCAGAGCCAAGCAAAGCAGGCTGCCAGCCATCAAGGAGAATCGGTTGAAAGTGAAGAAGGTGGTCTTCCGCATCAGCAGCATAAAGAATGCGTAAAACACGGAAAGCAGCAACCCGCTCGTTACGATGTAAGCGATCATTTCCTTTTGCTTTCGATTTGAGAAATGAGTTTTTTAAGGTCCTCCACATCCATCTTGTCCTCTTCGACGAACTGGGAGACAAGGCTGATGTAGGAGTTGTTGTAGTAACGGGAGACAACGTCCCCGACGGTAGTCCCGTGATAGTCACGTTCCGTGAGCGCAGGGCTGTACTGGAAAGAGTTCGCCATCGGCTTGCGCTTGACAAATCCCTTATCCTCAAGGAATTTCACCTGTGTCGCCACGGTGTTGTAGTTGGGTTTCGGATCTGGAAGTGCCGCGACTATGTCACGGATAAACACCTCGCCTTTAGCCCAGATGATGTTCATCACCTCTTCCTCTTTTGCCGTAAGTCTCTGTTTCATTGCTCGATTCTTTAAGTTAACAAACGCGCGATTATTATCTTACGGATGCAAAGATAAGAATAAAAATCATATCTCCTAATATTTTTAGGTGTTTTAAGAATATTTTTAGTTGCGCACACAATGTGTACCAGGATCTCGGAATATGTTATCATAAATACTTTAAGCCAAAGGTCTTATGACGTATTCAAAGATATGAACCCCAAAAGAAGTACTCCATCATAGCGTTGTCGAGACAGTTACCCTTTCTGGAGATGCTTTGCTCTATGCCATTCTTTTTCAGTGTATTTTGATACTTAACATGCTGATAATGCCATCATTGATCTGAATGAAGGATTAAGCCTTCATGGTTAGGGATCTTTTTCATGGCGTTATTGACCATATCAATAACCATTTTTATAATACTCCCGGATTTTAATACAGGTGCTTTATTTAAAAACAATAACTTCGCACCATAAAGCATTGTTGGCTGGAGCCTGCACAACTCACTCGATACGTCAAACTGCATAGATGCGGTCAAAAGTGCCATTACAAGGCACTGAGCTCCGGAGATAATCAACTCTGATCAGGGATACGTATTCCAGGCCATGGTCGGCCACTAATTTACCTCATCATTTTAATAACATCTTCCGGCAACATCGCATTCCCGGCATCATCTTTCGGAGCATTCTTAAGAAACAGCATAGGAACAATAGTGTAGCTCTTGGCAAACGGCAGCAAATTAGCTTTACGGAGAAGTTCGGCTGTCAATTGTTTCCCATTCTCCCCTGTTGTCCACTTGCATTCGCCAACAAGCAGATATTTTTTGTCAAGCGATTCGGCCATAACATCGAACTCGACCTGCTCCGGCTTCTTATCCTCATTGAGAATAGAACCCCACCAACGTTTTGCCTTACCGTAAACAATTCCATTGACCATATTTCCCGTTACAGCATCCCTGCATAGTTTTTCCCAATGAATACTCACATACTCCGAGAAATGGGCTGTCAGTGCCTGTTCTAATGGTAAGCGACGGCCAAGCTCGATAAACGAGCGATTAGGAACGACAAACTGATAGTAGAATGCCATAAAAGGGTCTGCAATCTTATATAGGCTCTTTTTTGCATTCTTTTCGTCAATTCCGAAAGGAACATCTTTCTCTAAAAATCCGAGGTCTATAAGTTTCTTCAATGGACGCGACAGATTGGTTGCCGGCTCATTGCATCGTGCGGCAATTTCGGAAAGCCGGTTTGCGCCAGTCCCAATATAAGACATGATCGTTGAAGTCTTGACAATATCCTTTACATCATCCTGAAATAGTTTTATCGGCTCTTCATAAAGAGTTCCATTTACCGAAAGGATATTGAGCCACAGGGCATCATCAAGCGAACTTCTGTTTTCCCTCAGTTCCCAATAACGCGGCACACCGCCCCATACGGCATACTCTTCAATGGCATTCATCGCATTAAGATGCAAAGCCTTTTGAATATACGGCAAGTGTATCGGCGTAAGTCTCATGATCTCATCAGCACGCCCATATAGAGGTGCGGTAGAATCAAGGAACAACCCATACATCATATTTTGTGATGAACCGCAAAGCACAAGGTTATACTTCAACAGCTTCTCATCAACAAGTTTCTGCAATACAGACGGCAACTCTGGCGATTGCTCTACAAGATACGGAAATTCATCCAAGCATAAAGTAAAACGTTTGTCTGTCCGATAATTGACCGCACGAAATATAGATTCCCAATCCGGATATGTCAGTTTGTCGAAATCCGGGAAGATTTGTGCTATTACTTTTGCAAGCAATACTCTCTGATGTTGCTCTTCAGAACGGTCTGCAAGGAAGTAAACATCTTTTTCTGACAACACCCTTTTAATAAGCGTTGACTTACCCAGCCGTCTGCGACCGCACATCACGACTAACGAGGACTTCTCTCTTGCAAGTGCATCCTTTAATCGTGCAGTTTCATCTATTCTGTCAACGAATTTCATATACCTTGTTTATTATGTAATGCAAACATAATGTTTTTGCTGCATAATACAAAATTATGAACAATGTTTTTTATTCCAACAGAACAAATTGCCACTTTTGTATAGCCGATATGAATCGAGAAGTACAATTCCTCCTGTACAATATGCCGGAAGACAGCGGCAAAGTGCAGGTCGTCATAAAAGATGAAACGATGTGGTGTACCCAAAAAGCTATGGCACAGCCATTTGGGTCGGCTTACCTGCAATCGGCAAACATCTGAAGAACATATTTGACGATGGGGAGCTTTCACAGGATATGACTATTTCCAAAACGGAAACAACCACTCCGCAAAGTGCTATGGATGACAAGTTTCAAACTCAGAAAGTGGACTTTTATCATCTTGACGCGGTAATTGCCGTCAGACGGGCTACGGCGATCAGGGCGAAGGTCATGGCTTCCGAGACGGGGAGGGCTAGCCAGATGCCGGGCGTTCCAGCCAGATGGGGCATGAGGATAAAGGACGGCACAAGAAAGACAAGGCCGCGGGCCAATGAATATGTCGTCGCCGGCAGCACTCTCTCGACACTCTGGAAATAGCCGATTATCGTGACATTGACGATGTAGAACACAAATCCGGTCGCCATCAGCGGTATGCCGGCGGAAGCGATGCGGTAGGCGCCAGCGTCGCTGTCAAGGAAGAGCGCGGCGACATATTTCACCCCGAAAGCCAGCGCCAACGACAAGAGGACACCGGCGCCGCTCGCCGTGGCCAAAGCGACCTTGCGGGCCTCCACCACCCTGCCCCTCTTGCCGGCACCATGGTTGTAGCTGATTATCGGCTGTGCGGACTGAGAGATGGCATTGCCTGTCATGAATATGAAAGGCATTATGTAGCAGGCAATTGAAAATGCGGCCACACCATCCTCGCCTAAATATTTCATGAATATGAAGTTACCGGTGAACATCAGGACCGCTATGCTGCATTCGCCGAGAAATGCCGAAAAACCTAGACGGAACTGGTAGCCGATGTTTCTCGCGAACAGGCAAAGACTCTTTAGCGACCACTTCAGCCTGTACAGCCTCATTGACTTGGACAGGAAAAGAATATAGAAGATCACCATGCCGCCACCGAACCATAAGCCTATGAACGTGGCGAATGCGACGCCCTCCAGACCTTTGTCCAGGACGAAAAGGAACACATAGTCAAGTATGATGTTGAGTATGGCCGGAATGGACGAGGTGAGCATCGCATAGGTCGGGGATCCGTCGAGACGGATGATAAGGAGTCCGACTGACTGGAGGAACATGGCGCAGAAGGCCAACGACAGCCATCGTTGATAATCAAGAACATACGGAAGCAGTCTGTCCGAAGATCCGAGCAGGCGGGCGGATTGGGTGCTGAAAGCCCCGACAAGTATGGTGATGATCAAGGCCAATGTCACCCCGAAGATCAATGTCTGGGTCATGTTGATTCTCGCGGCCTTGACATTGTCCTGGGACAGGTGAATCGACGACACGACCGAACATCCTATGCCAAGCATCATTCCGATGGCCGTCATCAGGAGCCAGAAAGGCGAGAATATGTTCACTGCCGCCAGCGCGTCGCTTCCTACCCCATGTCCGATGAAAACACCGTCTATGACCGTCATGACGGACATGCACAGCATGCCGAGAAGTGTCGGCATGAGCATCTTGCCGAATAGCTTCGGAATGTTGTCCGAGCCAAAATCTATCGCGTCCCTTCGCATATCTCAGTTCAAAAAGGATGCGAAGTTACAAATAATGAGGGTATATTCCGCATGTTCCCCAAGCAATATTCCTCAATCTCATCAAGTTTTTCATAACTTTACGCCCTGAATGGTCATAAAGGACTCCCTTCTGGCGGCACAGACCGTGAAAGGAATCCGGATGAAATTAACTAAACAATTGTAAAACAATGAGATTGGTAATCCAGAGAGTGTCGCGCGCAAACGTGGTCGTTGAAGGCAAGACGGTGTCGGAGATCGGAAACGGCCTTCTGGTCCTTGTCGGCGTGGAGAACGGCGACACGGAAGAGGACATGCGCTGGCTTGTGGGCAAGACAGTGGGAATGAGGATATTCGATGATGAGAATGGGGTGATGAACCGGAGCGTCGCCGACATCGGCGGCGAGATTCTGGCCGTGTCGCAATTCACCCTGACGGCCTCGACCAGGAAGGGAAACCGTCCTTCCTACATACGCGCCGCGGGACACGACCTGGCCGTCCCGCTCTATGAGAAGTACTGCGAGGAGGTCTCGGCGGCGCTGGGCAAGCACGTCGGCAAGGGAATATTCGGAGCCGAGATGCAAGTCTCCCTCGTCAACGACGGTCCAGTGACGATTGTTATTGATTCACGTATCAGGGAATAGGCAAAGGCCTTTGCTGACTTCTATGCCATCGCCGACAATCATCAAAGTCACGTACATCATAGCGCGGAGGCCTTGAGCA
>ERZ1027285.244-NODE-244-length-18173-cov-16.080914_pt1 | contig 18173 bp, 12 predicted proteins | sample MGYA00519240_ERZ1027285 | MGnify/ENA primary metagenome ERZ1027285 (study PRJEB26926, sample SAMN06165018) | human gut metagenome | biome: ENVO:00009003; feature: ENVO:2100002; material: ENVO:00002003 | host: Homo sapiens | place: USA | collected 2012 ...
CATTATGATAATACCTGACTGGGCCAAGGAGCTGAACTGCTCCATAACCGTCTGTGACAAGGACGGAGTGATTATCTATCAGAACGATCCTGCCGTGAGACAGTACGAGAAGCATGGCAGCCTGATCGGAAAGAACCTTTTCGACTGCCACGGTGAACGTTCCGCAGGCATAATCCGTCACCTGCTGGAGACGGGCGGCACGAACTGCTACACCATCGAGAAGCAAGGTGTACACAAATTCATCTTCCAGAGCGCCTGGAAGGAAGACGGCGAGGTGAAGGGGCTATGCGAGATCTCCATCATCACTCCATCGGAGATGCCTCACTACGTCAGGGAATAAAGGATTTGAATATGAATCGGCAGGCCGCGAGGATGAGCATCGGGCCGAGGCCGGAGTAGAAGGATGCGATGAATTCAGCGGGGAGTCCGGGTATGAACTTCAGGCTGACGCCAAGGCATGCCATGCCCACAATCAGAATCCATCCGCCGGGTGGGAATGTCTGCCAGGGAGTCGTCTTCCGCGGCAGTCCGGCGATGCGCGCCGAGTACTTGTTCACGGCTTTGCGGAACATGAGGTAGAAGCACATCAGCACAAAGGCCGTGATGAGCAGCAGCCACCAGAGCCTTTCCGTAGGCATTGTCAAGTACGCCCGGATGCCTTTGACGGCGATGACAACCCCCGGCGCTCCCCAAAGGAGGGCGGCGATGTAATAGAGGACTTTCTTGTTCATACCTGACAGTATATCTTGCGGCTATCTGTCTGACATTTACCACGGCTTAAGGTTGACAGTCTGGTAGAATGCCTGGGCTTCCCTCACCAGGGAGTCCGCCGGTGTCTCCTTCGGCGTCTCGGTGTGGCTCCACTGTCCGGTCTCCCTCACGTCGAACTGCCGGATGCGGCGAACCGGCGAAAGGACGGTCAGCACATCATCACTGTAGTAGCCCAGATCCTGGTAGGTGGCCATGAACGCCCGCTGGTTGTAGTCCGGCGCGAGGATGTCCCGGCCGTAGAACTTCGAGTCATAGGAGAAGTGCAACAGGGAGAAGATGGTCGGCATCAGGTCTATCTGGGAGCAAAGCTTCTCCACCCTCCGAGGCTGGATGAAGCCCGGGGAATAGACGATCGCCGGTATGTGGTACTTGTCCACCGGGATGCTGGTCTTGCCGGCGCTGGAGGCGCAGTGGTCGGCCACGACGATGAACACGGTGTTGTCGAACCACGGTCTGCGCGAGGCCTCGGCGAGGAACTGGCCGATGGCGAAATCGGTGTACTTCACGGCGGCGGAGCGCGACTTCATCTCACCGTCGTAGGTGATCTTCCCTTCCGGGAATGTGTACGGACGATGATTGCTGATTGTGAATATGATGGCGTGGAACGGAGTCCCGCTCTCGGCCTTCTTGTCGAACTCCTTCAAGGCCACCCTGTACGAATCCTCGTCGCAGGTACCCCAGATGTTGCTGAACGTTATGTCCTCCTTCGGATAACAGTACTTGTCGATGATCTCGAAGCCGTTGCCGGAGAAGTAGGCGCGCATGTTGTCGAAATAGCTGTCGCCGCCGTAGATGAACGAGGTCGTGTAGCCGTTCTCCCTCAGCACGGTGCCGGTGGAGAAAAGTCCGGCGTTGTCCGGCCTTTTGATAAGGCTTTCGCCGGCGCTCGGCGGAATGCAGAGGGTCAGGGCCTCAAGGCCGCGGACGGACCGGTTGCCGGCGGCGTAGAGGTTGTCGAAGACAAGGCTCTTTTCAATGAGCGTGTCCAGATTCGGAGTGATGCCGTCCTCATTGCCATAGGCGGCGAGGAAATCGGCGCTCAGGCTCTCGACGGTGATCATCACGATGTTCTTCCTGACAGGCGGAACGGAGTCACTTATCATCCGCACGGCGGCATCGGCCGGCTGGTCTGCCTGCCGGACCGCGGAGCCAGCCTCCTCTCGGACAGGAACCTGGCCGCAAAGCGCGAGTTTGAGTCCCTGCGCCTCATCCTCGGGAAGCATCTGATAGAACCTGTCATATTCAAGAGTGCTGCTGCTGTAGGCCTCAAGGAAATTCCAGCATCCGTTGCACTGCAACTCGGTCGCGTAGTTATTGGAGCTCTGGAGGTTACGGTAGCTGAAACGCAGCCAGAAGAAGCTTCCGGCGAACAGCACCGCATAGATGACGAATGTCGCCAGGAACGGAACGGCTCCCCCGTTGCCGGACTCGCTGAAATCCTTCCGCCGGAACAGCCGCCAACAGATCAGCACCGCCACAAGAAAGACCCCGAGGAACATCGGCACGATAGGATATGATTCCATGATGTTCCCGATCACCTCGTTCGTGTAGACCAGATAGTCAACCGCTATGAAGTTGTACCTCACGCCGAACTCGTTCCAGAAGACACACTCAGAGATGGCGTTCACTATCATCAGGAATATGTACAGCCCCATAGTGAACAGCAGTCCGGCCTTGCACCAACCCTTCCTGATGTTCGGGATGAACAGCCTCAGGCAGAACGCGCCGAGAAGCAGAAGGGAGAGCAGACGGGCTATCGTCGGAACGACGGAACCATATTCAGTGAATATGTTGGATGGCAGCAATGAGTAGACCGCGAAGGCGAGCAGGGCGGCTCCGATAATGTAGCAGAGCGGCTTTTTGTACTTGGCGTCGTTCAGCGTGGCCTGCACCACCATCGCCGGTGCGAGCGCGAGCAGGGAGAACGCCACATCATTGACAAAGCCTAACAGAAAGATCTTAAGCCATTCCAGCGCCGTGAATCCGATTACGGTAGGCGGAGTGAACAGCAGCAATATTCTTGTGATGAAGCCAAGCGCCACGGAAAAGGTGATGAAGACCGGCGCGAAGTACCTGAACCAGTCGTGGACTTTTCTGGTCTTGTCATAGTTTCTTAAGCAATTTCTGTCCATAAGGAGAAATGATTGATGTTTATCAGCTGCGAAGTTAAGAAATTCCGATGATTTTTGCTAACTTTGTCTAATTATGATCAAATCAATCATCTCGATGAAAAGGCATCTTCTTTGCGCCGTGGTAGCGGCGATGTTTTTTTCTGTCCTCCCTATGGGAGCCCAGATCCGTGGTTTCCGTCAGGAGCAACTTAAGGAATGGGAGTTCAGCAAGGACGGCTCCAATTGGGAGACCGTGGCCGTGCCGCATTCCTACAACGCCGAGGACGGCCATTCGCCCTACTATTACCGCGGCAAGGCGACCTATCGTTGTGATTTGAGGATCACGGACATTAAAAAGACCCATTACCTCTTTTTCGAGGGTGCGGCCCAGGCCGCGGTCGTCAAGGTCAACGGCGAGCAGGTGGCCATCCACAAAGGAGGCTATACCCCTTTCTCCGTGAACATCACCGAGGCCCTGACGAAGGGTGTCAACCGTCTTGAGGTGATCTGCGACAACACCGAGGATGTCCAGATGGCTCCAGTCACTTCGGATTTCAACAAGAACGGCGGCCTACACAACCCTGTGTGGCTCCTCGTGATGGAGGATGTGTACCTGACTCCCGAGGACTACGGCATGTACAGGATCCGCTGCGAGATTCCGGAGGTCACCAAGAAGAAGGTCGTCACCAATGTCAGGACCAAGATCGTCAACTCCGGCAACAGGGACGCCAACATCCTTGTCAGGGTGCAGCTCCTTGAGTCCAACGGCCAGCTCGCCTATCAGGCCGACAGGGAAATCCCCGTGGGAGCTTTCTCTGAATACGACTTCGACCATGAGTTCCTCCTTTCGGGGGTTCATCTTTGGGACGGTGTCAAGGATCCTTATCTCTATACACTCAGAGTGGAGCTATTCAAGGGCAAGAGAATGATGGACATCGCCGAGACAAAGATCGGCTACCGCTCGATAGAGATGGATCCGGAGAGAGGCTTCCTTCTCAACGGCCGTCCGTACAGGCTCCGCGGAGTGGCCATGCATCAGGACACCGACGGAAAGGCCTCAGCCTTGACCCAGGCCGACTACAGGCGTGACTACCGCATCGTGAAGGAGCTGGGCGCCAATTTCCTCCGCCTGGCCCACTATCCTCACAACGACTTCGCTTTCCAGCAGTGCGACTCTCTCGGCATCATCGTCCAGACAGAGGTGCCTTGGGTGAATGTGTGCGGGGAGAATGCCCCTCAGTCCTATTTCAACAATATCCATCACCAGATGAAGGAGATGGTGAACAACCTGTACAACCACCCTTCCATCGCATTCTGGGGGATGTGGAACGAGCTGGACACCTGGGGCAACAACAGTGATCTCCAGGGCGCTTTCGACGCGGAGAGAGTGGCCCGCGAGACGAAAAGGCTATACGAGTACACCAAGAGCCTTGACCCTGACCGTTATGTCGGCTTCACAGACTGCTCAAGGCTGGCCCGCGACGGCTACCCTTACCTCAAGGGCGACTTCTGCTCGCAGAACATCTACTATGGCTGGTACTGGACCCCGAATGATTTCAGCGGGCTGACCACCTCCTTGAAGAAAGTCCGTGAGCTGAGACCGGACTGCCCGATCAATCTTTCTGAATATGGTGTCGGAATCAATCCTTTCTGCCATGTGTGGAACCAGGCGGACGCGGTCCGCGACAAGGAGGACGACTCCAGACATTATGAGGAATATGGCAACCGCTTCCACGAGTCCTACGTCCGCCAGATAAAGGCCATGCCTTGGCTGAACTTCACCTCCGTCTGGGTGCTGTTCGACTTCCCGGTGGCCAACCGCCAGGAAGGCTACATGGATTCGGAGGACGGTGTCAAGTTTGTAAGGAACAACGACCGCAAGTACATGAACGACAAGGGACTGGTGACCCGTGACCGCCAGACGAGAAAAGATGTCTTCTACCTCTACAAGTCCCTGTGGAACAAGGACGAGACCACGGTACACATCACATCGCGCCGCCTTAAGTCCTTCCCAGCCGGACAGGATCTCCGCATCAAGGTCTACAGCAACGCAAAGTACCTGACCCTTTACCAGAACGGCCGGCTTATTGATCGCATGGTCAGCTCTGAGGAATCCTCCGGTGTGGTCTGGACCTTCCCCGCCGTCCGCCTGAAGACCGACGAGGACACATTCAAGGTGGTCGCCAACGACGGCACCACCGACCAGATCGTCCTCCGGAAATCCAGATAGACTCCCGGCCGCCTATGCGCCCTTTTATGCCAGCCCCTCCGGCACCATAAAAGGGTCGTTCGTAACAGACTTCTTCCAAGAGTTTGCCGACGTGAGGGAACCGTATGGTAAAAAAAGTTTCCTTTCCGGGAACCGATGATGCAAGAAATGCGTATCAATAGGATTTATATTGTCAGAGACTAAAAAACTATTGAATTATGAGCACCAGACATTTATTCCTTCCGTTTCTGATCGCGCTGGCAGGAATTGTCTCCTGCAATCAATTGCTTCCTGACGATCAGCAGGTGGCCACGCGCGGCTATGTGACCGTAGACAAACAGCACTACTGCAACCTGACCAATGTCAAGGGAAAAGATTTCGAGGGAAACCAGAAGTGGGTATTCTATGACGGGAACGACATTCGCGTCAAGATGTCCGGATGGCGCTGCCGCTGCGGCGAGCCAGGCCACATCAGCTTCAACGTTTCCTTGGTGGAACTCGACCTTCCCGGAGTCGCCACAATGTACATCCCTCTGGAGCGCACCGAAGGGGATCATTATGTGAGCGGCAACAAGTCAGTAACCGGAGCCCATCTCAACCACTATCATGTGTCGAAGGACGGCCGCTTTCTGGAGTTCGACCTATCGATCACCCTGTACCGTGAGACAAAGGGGGACATCCGTATCTTCTATTTCGGCCCGATCCTATGACACTCCCTCAGAGGCCTCACTGACATATGCCGGACGAGCCGGCAAAAAGAATGGCGAAAAGAAGGTGACCAAGTTTTTTAACCTGGCCACCTTCTTTTTTTGTCATATAAGCGGAACTACCTTGTAATCTTCATGTTGCCGACATTGAATCCCCATCCGCGACCTTGGGCATGAGTAACTTTTCCAGCCGTGTTTCAACTTCCTCGACATTCAGAGTGCCAACAAGCAGACCCAAGGTCTTCAATGCGACACTTCCGCACCTTTCCGTCGCCCGGGATCACAGCAGAAGACCCTCCCGTGAGCAGAACGCGCCGTTCCGCTCACGAGACAACCTCGGAAGACCCTTCCGTGAGCAGAACGCGGCTTTTCACTCACGAGACTGCCGCGAAAGACACACGAGGCAACCGCGGCGCTTTTTCAGCGAGCTACGGGAACTCTATGGGAACTCTACGGGGACTCTACGGGCGCTCCTCGATGCCGCCGAGGTGAGACCAGAGCCAGTGCGACTCATAGAGAGACCTGGTGCCTTTCGGGACGGTAACCTTGACGGCTGAGCGGTCTGTGCGGAAGAAAAAGAAGCTCGAAGGATCCGACTCTATCGTGGAAATCCTGTCGATGTCCTCTTTCGTTCTCCAGTTCAACTCGATCTCAAGAGGGGTTTTGGAGTCATTAAAGAATCTTGACCCGATATACTTTACTGATTCCGGGATGATGATCTTGTCGATACCCGTGAAAGTAAGCGAATAACGATCAATAACCTCCACGCCATCCTTGATGGCGAACGCGCCGGTGGTCTTTTCAGGAAGCCAGGAGAGTACTTCTGTCTCTCCAGTATCTGATGAATAATAGCAGTGCCTATACAACGCCCCGTCGTGGGTGTAGAAATAATTCAGCTGGCTTTCCGAGGTCTTTGGTGTTGTGACTATCTCGAGTTTCGGACAGTGTTGAAACACCGGATTGCCATTGTCGAACCATTCCATCGTGGAGGAGAATGTTATCCTTTCGAGATTTGGGCAACTACAGAAAGCATAGGCGTCAATGTATTCAATCCCTTCGCCAAGGGTCACTGACTTAAGATCTGCACACCCGCAGAACGCGTAGCTCCATATTTGAACGACCGAATATGTGATCCCGCCATATTCAATCTGTCCGGGGACGGAGATATTCCCGCCGTATTTGCTTCCGTCAGGATCGGGAATCACCCTTGCCTTGTTTTGACCAAAATATTCATACCACAGTCCGCCAACCTCGAATTTTGATTCCGCTTTTTTCACGGTAACGGTGCAGTAGGACTTGAAGCCGCCGTCTTCGGTTGTCACGCAGATCTTCGCCGTTCCGGCGGCGACGCCTTGCACGTTGCCTTCGGAATCGACTGTCGCGACGGACGGTGATTCTGACTCCCATTTCACATTCTGGTTGGTCGCGTCCGCCGGTCTGATCGTGTAAGAGAGTTTGGAGGTGCCGCGTACGGACAGGGTCACCGCCCACGGATTGACCTCAACGCCGGTCACCGGAACCGCCTTGGCCTTCACCGTCACCTTGCAGGTCGCCGTCTTCCCGCCGTCCTCGGTCGTCACCGTGACCACAGCCACGCCGGCCTTAACGGCAGTAACCTTGCCGGCGCCGTCGACCGTGGCGACATCCGTCTTGTCCGAACTCCACGTCACCTTCCTGTTGTCCGCGTTGTCGGGCTTCACCGTGGCCGTAAGTGTCTCCGTCTCGCCCTCGGTCAATGTCAGCTCGGTCCTGTCCAGGGACACCTCCGTCACGTTTACCGCCTTGGCCTTCACCGTCACGGCGCAGGTGCCGGACTTGCCCTCCGCCGTCGCGGTGACGGTCGCGGTACCGGGCTTGAGGCCCTGGACGGCGCCGGTCTTGTCCACAGTGGCGACGCTCCGGTCGGACGACGACCACGCCACGGCCCTGTCGGACGCGGCTTCGGGAGAGACCCTGGCGGACAGTGCGGCAGATCCGCCCTCAATGATCTCTATCCGGGACGGGGTGACGGTCACGGATGAGACTCCGACAGTCTCCTCCTTCTTACCGCAGGATGTTATGAGAATGATGGCGGCGGCAGCCGTCAGCAGCGCGCGCCGTGTGTGTGTGTGTGTGTAAAACGCTCATATCGATTGATGTTTTGGTTATAGTCTCGTGAGTCCTATGAGTTCAGCGATGCCTTGGTAAATAACTTGGCGACCATCGGTCACCCTTTCGGTCTGTATCTCGTTCCTGCCTTGCGTCACCGGCATGGGACGTGTCTCGTGGCGGGCGTCAGGACAAAAATAATAAAAATTTCCAAATATCATACTAATATGGCCGGAGATAATGGCCGCCAGTTGTTTTTTAAGTTGTTTTTTAAGGATAACCAAATGCTTACTTATCGGCGATATTCATTAAATTTGTAATCTCTAAAACAAAAAAAAGATGAAGATGAAAAGAATATCACTTCTTGCGGCGGCACTTCTTGGTGCCACCTTCATGATGGCCGCGCCGAAAGCGACCGAGAGTACCATCAAGGCTTCCGATTCCAGAATCACCTACATCGGAAGGACCGAGGTCAAGGGCGGCGATGTCTCATTCGACTGGACAGGGACTTACCTCAAGGTTAGATTTCAGGGCAACGCATTGAGTTTCAAAGTGTCCGACACCAAGAAGAACTACTACAACGTTTGGCTTGACGGCTCGATGGACCAGGCTCCGGACAAGGTCGTGGCGGTTCACGGGACAGACACCACAATCGTTCTCTTCAGCGCCGGGGAGCTCAAGGCCCGGTTCGGCAAGGACAGGAAGGCGGCGAAAGCCCCGCATCAGGTGATCCTCCAGAAGCGCACCGAAGGCGAGCAGGGCATCACGACCATCAGTGAGTTCATCACCGACGGCGATTTCCTGCAGGCCGACGCCCCGAAGGAAAGGATCATTGAATATGTCGGCGACTCCTACACCTGCGGCTACGGCACGGAAAGCCCGAACACAGAACGCTTCAGGCCGGAGACCGAGAACCAGAACCTGACCTACGCATGCGCCGTGGCAAGGTACTTCAACGCCGACCAGATTGTCGTGGCCCACTCCGGAATGGGAATAGTCCGCAACTACAACAGCAAGTTCACCGACTACTGCATGCCTGAGCGCTACCTCCAGACATTCGACAGTGACAAAGATGTGAAATGGGACGCCAAGTCATGCGGTCTCAAGCCGGGTATTACTGTCATCTATCTGGGAACCAATGACTTCTCCAGAGGGATGCAGCCTTCCGAAAGAATGTTTGTCAGAAACTACCACAAGCTCATGCGCGAGATCAAGGACAACTACGGCGAAAGCCATCCGATCCTCTGCATGGTTCCGAAACATGACTATCTGATGTTCGAGTACATCCGTAAGGCCGTGGACGACTGCGGGCTTAAGAACGTCCACCTTGTGGCGCTGACGGATTCCGTCCACAACAACGTGGAGGACATGGGAGCCGACGGACATCCGAACTACAGCGGACACCTCAAGATCGCCCACACCGTCATACCATACGTCTCCACCATAACCGGATGGGAACTTACCGGCAACGCCATCAGGTAATCGCCGGATCCCTTTGCAAAATCCGCGACGGCACATTCTTCCGCCGCCAAATCTTACCAACTTTTTTTAACGCTAACTAAATAAACCATCATGACAACAAAAGGCAAGATATTCACTTGGGTAGGTGCCATCGCGGCCCTCTGCCTGGCGGCGTTCATCTACGTCAGGTTCTACTTCGTCTTCGGAGACGGCGTGAAAGCCGGAGAACTCAACCAGTTCATGTACAAAGGCTACGTCTGGAAGACCTACGAAGGCAAACTGATCCAGTCCGGGTTCCGCGGCCCAGGTAAGGGTTCCGGCGGAGCGGCGGTCGAATCCTACATCTTCGACTTCTCCGTGGAGAACGAGGAGGTCGCCAATGAGCTGATGAGGTGCAGCGGAAAAACCGTCGAGCTTCATTACAAGGAATATCTCGGAACACTTCCTTGGCGCGGAATGCAGAAGTACGTCGTGGACAGAATAGTCTCAACCACATCACAAACAGGCGAATAATGAAAAGAATCCTCTCAATCATCGCATTGGCGACACCACTCGTCCTCAACGCACAGACCGGGGTCTACACGACACATCCGGCCAACCCGGAAGGCAGACTCCTCACGACGGAGGAAACCGAACTGGGCAGGCACATCAGACCGGCGAGCGTGTCGGCATCCTGGAAGGACAGCGACACCTTCACCACTTTCAAGGACGGCAAATGGATCCAGGAGAACCTCCTGACCGGGGAGATCTCCGACTATTCAGCCACCCGTCTTCCGGAAGGTTTCCCTAAGGATGCCGGGAACATCACGCGGAGCGATGACGGAACCTTCGCCTACACCATAGGCCAAAGCCTCTACATCTTCGACAACGGCCCCGTCAGCGTCGCCGTCAGCGAGAATCCCGACATCACCTACGGGCAGTCGGTAAGCCGCAACGAGTTCGGAATCGGCGAAGGAATATTCTGGGCGCCGGACGGATCGAAGCTGGCGTTCTACAGGAAGGACGAGAGCAAGGTCACGGACTTCCCTCTTCTGGACATCACCACCCGCACCGGCTCGCTGAAGAGTATCAAGTACCCGATGAACGGCATGGACAGCGAGAGGATAAGCCTCGGAATCTATGACAGGGCAAGCGGCAAGACCGTCTGGTGCGATGTCAATGAATATGGCGACGACCGTTACCTGACGAACATCAGCTGGTCGCCAGACAGCAGGAACATATTCATCCAAGTCGTCGACCGGTCCCAGAAGCACATGAAACTGAACATGTACCGCGCGGCAGACGGTTCCTTCGCGCGCACCATCCTCACCGAGGACGACTCCCGCTTCGTCGAGCCACTGGATCCGCTGCGGTTCATCAAGGGGACATATTCATTCATCTACCGCACCGATATCCGCGACGGCTACCGCAACCTTTACCTCTGCGACACCCTCGGGACTGTCAGAAGGCTGACCGGAGTTGACGCCGATGTCGAGTACCTTGGCAACGACGGCAGGTTTGTCTACTACACCTCGGCGGAGGTCTCCCCTGTCGAGAATCATCTGTTCAGGATCGAGGTCAGGATCCCGGGAGCCGGCAAGGCCAAGGAACGCGCCGACGCTGTGGCGAAGGCCAGGTTCGGCAAGCCTGTCAGGCTGACCTCCGAGGAAGGCTGGCACACGATCTCCCTCAACGAAGACTGCACCAGATTCATCGACAACTACAGCAGCTTCAACGTTCCGCGCGTGATGAACATCGTCTCGGCTGACGGAAAACTGATCCGCAATCTGATCACAGCCGAGGATCCGCTCAAAGACTACAAGACCGGAAAGGCTCTGCTCGGCACAGTCAAAAGCGCCGACGGCAAGTACGACAACTGGTACAGGATGTTCCTTCCTACGGACTTCGATCCAGCGAAGAAGTACCCTGTGATCATCTACGTCTATGGCGGCCCTCACTCACAGATGGTCCGCAACTCCTGGCTCGGACAGGTCAGGATGTGGGAGATGCTCATGGCACAGAAAGGCTACATCGTCTATGTCCAGGACAACCGGGGAACCCAGAACAGGGGCTCCGAATATGAGAAGGCCATCCACCGCCACTGCGGCCAGGCCGAGATGGCTGACCAGATGGTAGGTGTCAACATGCTGAAATCTCTGCCTTTCGTGGATTCCGACAGAATCGGTGTCCACGGATGGAGCTACGGAGGATTCATGACCATCTCATTGATGACCAATCATCCGGAGACATTCAAGGTCGGCGTGGCCGGCGGTCCGGTCATCGACTGGAAGTGGTACGAGATCATGTACGGCGAGCGTTACATGGACACTGAAGCCACCAATCCGGACGGATTCGATCAGACAAGCCTTCTTAACAACGTGAAGAATCTCAAAGGCAAGCTTCTCATCTGCCAGGGAGCCATCGACAACACTGTGCTCTGGCAGCACAGCCTGAGCTTTGTCCAGCGATGCATCGAGGAGAACGTCCAGCTGGACTACTTCCCTTACCCTCGCTCCGAACACAATGTCTTCGGAAGCTGGAGAGTCCACCTGATGGACAAAGTGACAAACTACTTTGACGACTACCTGTAGTCACCCGAATGATCAGTAAAAAGGACTGTCCGGACCGGGCAGTCCTTTTCCATCAGAAGCCGTCAATCATCAAGGCAGGCGCTTCTGGCATCCTTGATGGCCTGAAAAACCAGACTCTCATCACCCAAAGTGCAATCCGCCTGATAAGGAGTGGACTCCGAGTAGCGGAACTTTCCACTTTTCCCTCCATAGTAGACATCCCTGAACATAAAATTACTGAAAGTGATGTCAAAACCGTCATAGACATTCCTGATCAAGAAGATTTCGTCAGGATTCTGAATGACACCATCCTTGACGGAGAGGATGACCTTGACCGTGTTCCTGATCTTGACATCATTGAGATTTCCGCTGTTCTCAAACGTGGTCACACACATGTCTGACCATGTTTCGTCCGTAGCCTTCAGATAATCAATCATGGTGTCATAACGCGTGAACCTGAATGTCTTTGTCTCCTCGTCGTAGTAGGAGTTCCTTCTGTACACATGACCGAAGGTAGAATAGTCAAAAGCGAAGCTGAACGAAGTCTGACCCAAAATCAGCTCGTAGTTGGTACGGTTGACCGGCACTTTGGCCACCCCGTCATCAGACAGCACAAGCTTGTTGTTGTGACTGGTGTACGCCTCGTCTCCTTCCCCGCCCTTCTTACCTTTGATGTCAAGGGAGCCGATCAGGCAGTATTCCGGGATGATTGTCTTGGATTCAGAGACGACCTCCATTCCGTAGTCCGGCGTGTGACTTTCATAATACATACCATTCGACCGTCTTACAACCGGAAGATAATGGATGTCAAGCTTTGACGGAGCCACACCGTCTCCAAAAGAAACCGATTGCGTTGTCTTGCTCGCCTCTGTGCCGACTGGCCTGATCCAGAAGCTCTTCACGTTGTCACTGCCAAGTTCGAGAAAATGATCGCCTGCCATACGCGGGGCGCCATAGACATCCGTCATAAGTTTCCCCAACCTGGCAATGTCGCCGACACTCCGGTAGAAGAAATATCCCTGCCCGGAATTGATGTCGCAATGAGGATACTCTATACCTGACCAAGAGGTCTCTGTCTTTCCCTCAACGACTCTCGCAATGTCATATTTCACATCAACGGTGCTTTCTCTCCATTCAGAATCCGTCATTTCGACAGTGACTCCGACACGGTACGGGACAGCGCAAGTGGCGGCTATCAGAGATGGATCAGTAATCTCCTTGTCCCCGACCCTGAATCTTTCCGGCCTCGTTCTCCTTGACAGATCACCGGCGCCCGGGCTTTCCTCTGACCACACAGGCAGTTCGTCTTTGTCCAGATAGATGTAACCTAAAGCATCGGATGTCTTCGTGTACGAGTTACCAGCCTGATCCTTGAAAGTGACCTCGCATCCGGCAAGTAATACCGGGCCCGGGCCGGTGACGACAAGCGAGGCTCCACCGGTGTAAGGGTTGACATATTCATAAGTAGTGTCTTTGACCGCCGCCCGTCCTCTTGACGCGACCTTGGCAAGCGCTCTGACCGGAGCCACATTATACTTCGTCCAGTCCGCTTCCTCCACATACATGGTGTCCACAGAGGCCATCTTTGGCGCATTCTTGCCGTCCTCGCCGTCCTTGCCTTTAAGATACTCGTAAAAGTCTTTCTCCGAGACCGCGGTCCTCGGCCACTTAGGATATGTCTCGATGTCATAGACACCGTTCCCCGGATTGTCAAGCCCATTGTCGCTCAGAACAATCTCTTTCCAGAGTTCATAGGCGGACTTGCCATCCTTGCCATTGGCACCGTCCTTGCCGTCAGAGCCGTCCTTGCCGTTTTCCCCGTCAGCTCCTGCCGCGCCGCGGAGATATTCATAGAAATCAGACAGCGATGTTCTTGAAGAATCCCATTTGACTCCTGGATTCTTAGGATCCTCAAGGCCCACCGGTGATGTAACGTCCAAGACCCAAAGCTCATAGGCGGATTTTCCGTTCGACCCGGAGGATCCGTCCGATCCGTCCTTACCATCGCTGCCGTCTTTACCGTCCTTACCGTCTTTGCCATCGAGACCGTCCTTGCCATTGAGGCCATCCTTGCCGTCTTTACCGTCCTTGCCATCCTTACCGTCAAGACCATCTTTACCATCCTTGCCGTTGAGGCCATCCTTACCGTTGAGACCGTCTTTGCCATCCTTGCCGTCCCTACCGTCCAGACCGGAGTTCCCTTTCGCCCCGGCTTTTCCTGTAAGATATTGGAAGAACTTCTGGATCGACAGATCCTCGAGGGTTATCTCATTACCGTTCTGGTCTTGTACCCGGCCACCAGCCTCGATTGTTTCCCTGACATATTCCTTCCACATCTCATAAGCGCTCAAGCCGTCATTCCCGTCATCGCCTTTATCACCTTTATCGCCCTTGGCCCTCACGCCGGTGTCCTTGTCTCCTACCCACCAGTTTCCGTCCTTAATGTAAGGAATAAGCCCGTCAGCTCCATTATTTCCGGTCAGGAACCAATAGAAATCAACCATCGATGTGTGCGACCTATCCCATTGTTTTCCAGGGTTATGAGGATCATCCACACCCGAAGCGACATATTCCTTCCAAAGTTCGTAGGCAGACTTGCCGTCCCTGCCGTCTTTGCCGTCAATTCCATCCCTACCGTCTTTGCCGTCCTTGCCGTCAATTCCATCCCTGCCCTTCAGATAGAGGAAGAAATGGGTGAGATCCACGGGGCCGGAATAGTCTATGAGTTTCTCTTTCACAGCTTTTACCCAAAGCTCGTAAGCCGACATCCCGTCCTTTCCAGGCAAGCCCTGCACTCCCTGCTCACCACGCGGGCCGACCGGCATAGTCACCTCAAGAGAGTTGCAGGCGGATGCCATAGAAACTCCCAAGAGCATCATAATCAGTGATTTAAAATTCAATCTCATAATATTATTGATTTATAATTGGTTAAGGTAGTTCCATAATGACTCGGATGTCACCCTTTCTATGACAACTTTGCGGTCGCCCCTGCGCTGCTCGTCAGAAGCCGACTCCGGCACAAGGGCCATGCGCTTCCCGAAGCCCCTGCAGCATAGTCTGTCCGCGCTGACGCCTCTTTGGACAAGAGCCTCCAGCACGGCCTTGGCGCGTGCCTTCGACAACTCCTCGTTGTACCTCACCGAGCCTCTGGCATCCGTGTAGCCGGCCACGAGGAACCTTGAATCCGGGAATCCTGAGATGATGCGGGCGATCTCGTCCAGCACGAATTGTGACTCCGGTGTGATCGTAGCTTTGTCAAAATCAAAATTCACATTGTCCATCAGCTCAGCCAATGTCCTCTCGCAAGGGATTTCTTTGACAACCTCACGGATCACATCCACCGGCACCTCGCGGATCACCTCTTTCTCCACCACGCGCTGCGGATAGAGTCCGGCATAGTCATCCAGATGACTTGTGATGTAACGGTCGGCAACCTCTTTACCCTTGCTATGTCCTCCGAGCCTAAGCAGGACCCCGGCAGAGACCTGGGCGAAATTCACCCCGTCCGTACCAAACGAATGATGGTACTGTCCCTGAACACGTACCCCCACCCTCTCGCTCATCCAACCGATGACACCGATGCCTACAGACACAGGGAAAAACAAGTCAGAATCAAAGGTATGGCCTTTGTTCCATGCATCCTCCGTCTTCCACAAGGCTTCCTTCGTGACATCTCCCTTGAACTGTCCGAAATACGATGTCGGAAAATTCTTTTTAAAGGCGTTGACTCCGAGCCTGAAATACGGCTGGATCCATTCGCTCCGCACAAAAGGCCGGAACTGAATCCCGGGACTGACCATAAATGAATATCCCTGCCTGACTTTTTGCGAATCATTATAGCGGGCAAGCCCGAGTGTCCCCTGCAGATCGGCATACAGCCATCTCTTGAGTTCCATGGCCGAATAGATTTCGGCTCCGCCGTAGATCAGTTTCTCGTCAAGGTTGAAAATGTAGTCCCCGCCGGCAGTCTGGTGAAAGTCCGACACGGTGGTCCTTGTTATGTTCATGCCTGCTCCACCCAGGCCTAACTCCCACGTTCTGGGATAGATCCTGCCTTGAGACAATCCCGCCAGCGGGTACAAAAGAGCAAGCGCGACGGCGAATGCCGTCTTGTTTAAATTCTTTCTCATAAATTATGAATATTACTTGGTGTTCTACTGCCGGGCAATCCTTACTTAAGGACGAACTCCGTGATGTTCTCTATGCCCGGAATCCCGTAATAGGCTGCGATCAGATTCCCTTTGAGATAGATTTTCCTGCCAAAGATCTCCGGATGGTCAACAAGGTTGATCGCCGCCCGGACATCACCCTTAGGCAGTTTGACGGACATGCAGGAACTCTTGGATGTCACGGATGTGCGTGATGCGATCGCTATGCAAGTCATTGATGAAAAAGGGTCTGTAAACGAGATGCCTTCCTTTGCGGAAGACAGATCCCCGCCAACCACGAATCCACAAACCCACACACCTTTCTCCCCAACATGTTCTTTTGCCTGTGACACGCCATAGGCGGTTGACTGCGTGGTTCCGGGATCCGCTCCGGATCCAGACCCTATCTCATAATCATAGCTGTTCCAAACGCGGTTTGTGTCAAGTTTGATCGACAGTCCGGAGCCTTCGCCCTGTTCCGGAGGTGCAATCGACGGGCAGGACAAGCCCAATGACAGAATCTCGCAGGCTTCCAGGAAGCGGTTCATCAAAACACGTGACGATGACCCGTCGTACAGTTTCACCGCGACCGTTCCGGGCTTGAAATAGCCTATCCTTCTCTCGGTCTGGCCGTATTTAAGGTCACCGTCCGGCGACGAGACCGTCACCACACCGTCGGGATAGGTGGCCTTGAAATCCGGTCCAAGAACCAGTCTCAGGCCGGAATTTAGTTGAGAGCAATTCAGGCAGGCTCTTGTACTCATTCCTGACTGGACGACCACGACCTGCTCATCGCCGAACTGCGGAGCCGAGAACTCCGGCTTATCGAATCTCCTTGAGACAGCCTTTACAGTGTAGGTGCCGGGATTGACCAACATCGACTCGGGGGAATCGCCGTATCTCCCCTCATACAGAACCTCTTCAGCCGAATTTCTGACCGTAAGAATAAAAGCATCCGTGTCCGGAAGATCAACCGTTGACCTGGTGGACACCCCCGATGAGAAATTCCAGCATAACGTGCCCTGCGCGTTCTCAGTCGGAATCTTGTTGCAGGATAGCACGCTGGCTGTCAAGACAATGACTACCGCCGCGGCTAGCCTCGAAAGAGCTTTAACAGAATTATCCATACTTGAAAAAGTTAACGGTCCGCACCGTTGCGGGCCGCTTGCAAAAGTATGGCGACTAAACGTAAATAATTAAAAGAAACAGAAATAGATTTTTATAAGAAACAGAAATTTCTGTTTTTTATAAGCTCGTGGACAAAAATTAACGGGGCAATCGCAGTCACTGCGATCACCCCGCTACTTAACCTAAACTTAAACTATGAAAAACTTCACGTCAAATATACAAATTCTTTTAAAGAAAACAACTATTTGAAACGATTTTTTACACCGTTTCTACTAATACCCTCACAAAAACCACCAAATTATTCCAGCGAATCATGATTTGCCGGCAAAAACCCGGTCGGTCACTTTGCCTTGCTCACTGTCTCCATAAGATCCTTGATGGCTTGCTGTGCCTTCACGCTCGGTCGCAGACCAAGGATGACGACAGCGGCGGCAGCGGCGATGCCGGCAAGAACAGTGAATATTCCGGGAACACCTTTGACACCAATCACCCCAAGAGCCACAAGAGCCGCAGCCAACGCCAGGACAATCACCACCTTGGCCACACGGTTCTTGTTTCCTTCCTTGAAGGAGGCAGCATAACGGCGCAGTTCAGCGCCTTCGGCGTTGGTTCCCGCCGGCCCCGCGTCCTCCAGCCGGCAGGAGATTGCCCGCCATCTCAAAGGCGTGGACCAGTCCACGAACAGGTCACACTCACCCGTGGTGTCAGGGATCTCCTCCGCAGAGATCTCATTAGCCCTCCTGACAGCACCGTACTTACTCATCTCCATCTTGATGCCCCCCAACACTGTCCCGAACGGTTTCTCGCTAGTGAACAACGTCATCCCGGCATCCATCATCTGTGTCTTGATATTCATGCCACAAAGTTACGAAAAAAACAAAAAAAAGGGACTGACAAAAGTAACCAGTCCCCTTCCTGCTATCACGTCTCAATAACTAGACTCGGAGCGTAGCGACGCAAGGGGTCTGGGGAATACGGTCCCCAGTGCCCCCACCGGGGGC
>ERZ1027285.253-NODE-253-length-17547-cov-4.916247_pt1 | contig 17547 bp, 9 predicted proteins | sample MGYA00519240_ERZ1027285 | MGnify/ENA primary metagenome ERZ1027285 (study PRJEB26926, sample SAMN06165018) | human gut metagenome | biome: ENVO:00009003; feature: ENVO:2100002; material: ENVO:00002003 | host: Homo sapiens | place: USA | collected 2012 ...
CTTTTTGCGGTTCTTTGTTTCAAAATCTTTTCGTGTAGACACCAGCACATTAGCGGATGGATAGAGCTGCAAAAACTCCGCCGCCCACTGTTCGGTCAAATGGTTGGGTACGACAAACAGGGATTTACTGCACAATCCGAGCCGTTTGGACTCCATCGCCGCCGAAACCATCTCGAAGGTTTTCCCTGCGCCCACGGCGTGTGCAAGCAGCGTATTCCCGCCGTATAGGATGTGCGCCACCGCATTTCTTTGGTGTTCCCGAAGCTCGATTTCCGGGTTCATACCACTGAAAACGATGTGGCTTCCATCGTACTCACGGGGACGCAGGCTATTGAATTTATCGTTGTAAAGGCGGCAGAGCCGTTCTCTGCGCTCAGGGTCAGACCAGACCCAATCCTGAAAGCCCTGCTTGATCAGCTCCTGCTTTGCCTGTGCGATTGCAGTTTCCTTCTTGTTCAGAATGGCTTTCTTTTTGCCGTCTGCGTCCTCTACATAGTCGAAGATGCGGACATCTTTAAGGTTCAGTGTTTCCTCGATTATCTTGTAGGCGTTGATGCGCCCCGTACCGTAGGTGCTGTATGCCTTCACATTGCTGCGGTCATAGGACTTGCCCTCAATATTCCACTCGCCGGTGTAGGCAGAGAAGTGAACCTTGATGTTCCACTGTGCGTACCTTGGTGTTCCCAAGAACTCAAACATAAACTGTTCGACAATTTCGGTCGGCAGCCAAGTAGCACCAAGCCGAACGGCAATCTCGCTGGCGGTCAGGTCTTTGGGCTGCACCCGTTCCAGTGCTTCCACATTGACGGTATAATCATCGGGATAGAGCTGTGCTGACCTGCGGGCAAATGCCAACTTTTCACGGACATTGCCGGAGAGGTATTCGTCTGCCATCAGGTACTTTGCCTGCGTGGAATTGCCGTACCCGTACATCGGGTTCAGAAAGATAACGCCCTTCAAGTCCGCAAAGATTTCTTCCTCAGTCTTGCCGGTCAGCTCGCACATATAATCCATATCCACACGAGCTTTTTCACCCATAGAAACAGCAAGTGCTTCGCTGGCGGTATCTACGGAAGTGACCGGGGTGTGTGGCTTGATGGTTCGCTTGTAGAAAATATCCGCCTTGCGTTCGAGCTGCCCCTCATCGCCCAAGACCTCAAGAGCCGAGAGCAGAGAAAAGGAGCTGTCCTGTGAAAAGGCGGAGATGTTGGCACGGCTGTTGATAAGTCCGTACTGCTTGGAAAAGGCATCATAAAGAGCATTTAATCGCTCCTGCTCCGCTTTAATTTCCGAGTCGGGGTAATCCTCCGTCTGCAATTCGATCAGCTTTCTGACCGAATCACGGATGCGGATCATACCCTTTATGCGGTTCTCTGCGGTAGCGGATACCTCCACCGGAGCCATACGGCTGTTTTCTCGATAGTAGATTTTGTCGTCCACAACGGTGTATGAGAAGTTGCGGGCAGTGGGGTCGGCGGGAATGGAATTGTCCTCCTCTGCAAGCTCATCCTCCACCTCATATGCGGTCAGCTCACCGTGAATATTGGAAACGGCTTCGCCGAGTTGCTCGGCAAGGTCTGCCCCCTCGTAAGGGACGCAGGTGGCTTCGGGACCGAAACGCCCCGACACCATTTTCATCTCTCCGAGTATCATTTCGGGATGCTCAACAAAGTACCTGTTCATCAGGATACCGTTTTCATCCGTGCCGAGCTGTACCCAATCCGGCTCTATATCCACAATGCGGTCACGCTTTTGCAGAATAAGAATGTCCGAAACGACTTCCGTCCCGGCATTTCCCTTAAAGGTGTTGTTCGGCAAACGGATAGCACCAAGCAGGTCAGCTCGCTGAGCAATATACTTACGGACAGCGGAGTTTTCCTTGTCCATTGTGCCTTTGCTCGTAATGAGCGCCATTACGCCGCCCGGACGGAGCTTGTCCAAGGATTTGGCGAAGAAGTAGTCGTGGATGAGAAACTTGTGCTTTTCGTAACGCTTGTCAGGGACTTTGAAATCCCCGAAGGGTACATTCCCCACAACGGCATCAAAAAAGCTGTCGGGGAGGTTGGTTTCCTCAAAGCCCTGTGCGGCGATAGAGGACTTTTGATATAACTGCTGTGCGATGCCGGCAGAAACCGTATCCAGCTCCACACCGTAGATCTTGCTTTCCTTCATTTCTTCGGGAAGCATACCGATAAAATGCCCGATGCCGCAGGACGGTTCCAAGATGTTGCCCTCACGGAAGCCAAGCTGTTTCATCACCTTATACACGGCATTGATAACCGTTGGCGGCGTGTAGAAAGCGGTCAGAGTGCTTTCCCTTGCGGAAGCGTATTCCTCCGGTGTCAGGATGTTTTTCAGCATCCCGAACTCTGTCTGCCAAGAACCGGCTCGCTCATCAAAGGCTTCGGGAATACCGCCCCAGCCAACATACTTGGAAAGAATGATCTGCTCGTCCGGTGTGGCGAAGCGGTTTTCTTCCTGACACCTTTTCAGAACGGTGATCGCTGCATAGTTGCGGTGGAAGCGCTCTTTCTTGTTGACCTCCTCGACCTCGTGAGAAGCAAGGTCAAAGGTATGACGGTCTGCCATTGGGATTTCGGGATGAATATCAAAGGTCTGCACCCGGCTTTTCTTCGGATGCTCCCAAACAGGGGTAAGGGGTGCTTCTACCTGTGCAAGTTCTTCCTCGGAGAGATAAACAAGGTCGTCAAAGGACAGTGCTTGCAGTCCTTTTTCGGTCAGTTCTTCAAGGGACGCATACTGCTCACTGCGGACGACCTTGCCATCTGCAAGAGTTTCGATGCGGAAATCCACAAAATTGACCCTTGCCTGTATTTCGTGCTTGTCATCCTCTGTGGTGGTGTAGGCAATACCTACATTGGTAAGATCGGTGTAGTCCGCACCATCCTCACGCTGATACTCCTCACGGCAAAAATCATCAATGAGATGCTTCGCCGTATCAAGGGAGGCTTCGGTACGCTCAATGGGAGGAATCCCTTGAAGCTGTTTCAGATAGTCGTTTGCCTGCCATTCGCTGGCAAACTCCTCACTGACGCCCTCCTCGTCTACATAGATTGCGCTGCGGGTTTCATCCCAGACCGCATAGCCGTTTTCTGTTTCAATGACGGCAAATCGTTCCGTAAGATACGGGCTGTCGATGATCTCAAAGCCCTTGGGCGGTGGGTCAAGCTGTGCGATAAAACCGTGCGGAATCGTGTTGCCGTCCTTGCCCTTATACAGAACAATGGTCATCGGGACACCGTAGTAGTTTTCCTCCTTGATGTCCTTCTCAAACTGATAAGGACTGGTGTACTCGATGCTTTCACCGACCTTGCCGTCCGTACCGAGATAGTCGATCCTGCCGATAGGTTTGGATTCGATGGGTGCTTCCTTTGTGGTGGAAACCACGGTGCGGGTAATGCGTTTACCGTCCTCCAAAGCGTTGACCTCTACATCGTACCCTCTGTCGGTCAGCATTGTAAGGTAGGTTTCCAAGCGGTGCTGCGGAAATCCTACCATTGGGACACGGGTGTTGTGATCGATGGCACGGGTCGTCTGCACCAAGTCAAGAGCAGTCCCGACGACCGCTGCATCCTCGGCATAGGCTTCAAAGAAATCGCCCATCTGATACAGCAAAAGGCTACTCGGATTGTCTGCTTTGGTTTTAAGATACGCCTGATAGAACTCCGGCAAAGCAGCATCCTTTGGCTTCTCTCTTTCTGCCGCCTGTCTGATACGCTCCACAACGCTCTGCGGTAAGTCCTGCACATAGAAGGTGATCTCACCTTCGGGGGAGATATGAGCGATGCTCTGATAGTCCCCATTGACCTCCACGGCACGGTTCCAAACGGTCAGTCCGTTGCCGAGATAGCCCATCCCTATGTCGAACTCAACCGCCTTTTCTTCGGGCTGTTTATTAGCAACCTTCAAATGGTCATTCAGCGGGTTCTCCTGCACCTTGCTGTCGAACTCGGCTCTCGTCATTTCCTTGTTGAAAAGCGGAAACTGCGTGTCATAGAGCATCACACGCTCGTCATCAAAGGAGAGAATTTCATACTCGTTTGCGCCGAGATAGACGGTGCTGCCAAGGTGGTACTCATATTGCTCATTTTTCGGCTCTGCCTTTTCGGACGGTGCGGTAGACAAGATTTCTCTGTTCCTTCGCTCCTCGGCAAGCTCTGCTCGGCGTTCTTCCTGCCTTTGCAACCATTCAGGATACTGTGCCTTTTCCTTGGGGTTCAGGTAACGGTCGAGTTTTATCAGCTCGGCAATGCGCTTCTCCACCTGACTCCATTTCAGGTCGATATGGGGTTTATCGCTTCCGGTGCCTTTAGAAATACGGATACCTTTGCCGTCGTGCTGTTCATCAATACCGGCTCCGACGATTACGGGATAAGCACCGCCCCAGCCGTATTCATTTTTCAGAAAATCTGCGTTTTCCTTTGCAGACAGGCTCTTTTGGAACTGCTCATAGATTCGCATTTTCCCTTCGGAAATGCCGCTGCCACGGGTGAGCACAGCGTCGATGATCTCCTGAGAGAAAGTAAAAGCAGAGGGTTTTCGTTCCTCTGCTCCTGCTGTCATCAAGCTCAACTGCCCGTCGATGGACGGCAATGGCTTCATCGTGTCCTGCAACTCACCAAGCAGTCGCATTGCTTCAAAGTGCCGGGCGATCACGCCCCAATCATAAAAGCTCTGTGCCGTCCGGGAAAGATAGCTGCCCTCCCAAAGCTGCAACACATTTTGATAGGTCTTATAGCCCACACGCCGACCGTCACTCAGAATGACCTCGGTATAGTCGTTGTTGAAAATGCGCTTGATATAAGAAATACGGGCGTCCTCATCAGCGGTAGCTTCAAAGAATGCCCGTATCTCGTCTTTACTTGCTTTCAGGTGCGGCGTAGTGCCGAGGATTTCACGAACGGTATCGTCACCGCCGAAGAACGGCAGGCTTTTATCCTCGTGGCTTCGGTCGTAATAGTCTAAGCGAAGATTACCTCCGCCATCACGATCTCCTGAACCCGGCTCCGGATACTGTTCATCTTCCGAACCCAGCTCATCATATCCGCCGCTTTCAGATTCTCCGTCACGCCCTCCGACGCTGCCATCTGCTCCGTCAGCATCTGTTCCATCTCGTTCGCTCTGCGCTCCGTGTCGTTCAGATGCTCGTTCAGGGCGCAGCTCGTCAGCAGGTTGTAGTAGCGTACCTTGTGATGCTCCTTCAGGAACTTCTTCCGCATCCGGGCGTACCTGCCCATCGACAGCTCCGGCTGCTCCGGCATTGTCAGATCGGGGAGCAGATAATCCCCCTGCATCGTGTAAGTGATCTCGTTCATCGTCAAGACTCCTTTCGGTTTTTTCTTTGCCTACATTGTAATCGGCTTTGGTTTTCTCTGCAATTATGCGATTTTGACGGTCGAGGGCAAGAATGGTGCGGGAAATCTCCGCAAGTCCCATCTCCGCAATATCGCTGGTGGCATAGCCGAGGGCGTTCAGCGTGGCAGGGGTCGTAAAATTCACCACATCCCGTAGATCATCGGGTTCAAAGTATTCTCCGGCTTCAATGCCCAGGCGGGTCATCGTCATATAGGCGACGCTGTTTCGCACCGCCGTTTTGAAAATGTGGGTGATTTCTTCTTCGGATACGCCGTCCAGGAAGCTGTCTTTCACGCTGTAGATCAGATCGGGGAGATAGTCGGGGATGTTGTCCTCTACGGCGTTTCTTGCCGCCGACTCGATGGCAACGGCAAGGGTTTCCTTGTCGTTCAACTCTCCGAAGGTGCTTTCCAGCGTGTCGATCACTTCTGCCGTGTATTCGTCCCGCATTTGCCAAATGGGAACTCTGCGGGAAAAGCGGCTGGGATGCGTGTCGGAAATATCGAAGTAGTGGACAAGCCGCTGGCGGCGTTGGTCGGCATCCTCAAAAACGGCAATGCCGTGTGCTCCACGATTGACCCAACGCCCGAACTTCTGGTTCCAGTCGTCGATCTGAAGAACGGCGGTGGCGTCCGGTCGCTGTGCGTGAACCAAAAGCTGCTCATCAAAGCGCAGACGGTAGTTGTAGCAGGCAGAGCGGAGAAATGCTTCCCAGCTTGCGGGGCTTGCAACAACCGTTTTACAGGTTCGGTTATACAGCTCCGAGATGAAGTCATATTTTCGTGCCATCGGCGGACACCTCCTTATCGTTCATAGTCTTTGGGCTTGATGGGTTTTCCGTTCTCACCATAGCTCTTGGGTTTGGCGGCAATGGAGTCCCACCGGATCATAGAACCGGCGAGCATTGCTTGCTCCTGCGCCTTGCTGACACCCAGCTTTTCATTGAACTTGTCTTTGATTGCTTCGTTCTCCGCACGGTTCCCATCGTTAAAACTTGTGGCGGTATAGCCCTTTTGCCAGCGGTCGATTTGAATGACTTCGCCGGTAGACGGGAGTATGGAATAGCACATCGGAGGCAAGGGCGGCTCCATAGGAGCGTAGGTACAGCCGCCTTGCTCCATACGCTCGGCAAACTCGCAAATGTGAAAGAGATTGCGTCCGATCTCTGTGTGATAGTTGTCAATATAGCGGCAGGGATAGCTTTCCGTCTTACCGTCACGGTCGGTCACAATGATGCGCTCTCCGTCCGGGATACGGAACAGCTCTTTATAGTGGCTGTCAATAAAGCGAATATCCCGGTTGGCTTCTTCGATGTGCTTGTCCAGCCATTCCTTTACATAGCAGAGGCAGTAGAAGTTATAGTCGCCCCTCGTTGGATTACAGCGAAGCACGAACGCATATTTCTCGGTATCTGCTCGGAAGCCGAACTCAGTGGTATAAGCACCCTGCATTTCGCTTTCCTTGTTCTCACGCCCATAACGCACCATCTGAGAACGGCTTTGAAGCAGTCCGTACTCCTCGGAGCGCAGGGCGTTGATTACATCATCCAAGTCCCGCTTGAACGCATCGCTTTTCCATTGCGGTCGGGTATCAAACCAAGTGGTATAAAACTGATCGCCGCTTGAGCCGAAGTCCCCACGCAGATAACCGATGTTGCCTGTCTGCCCTTGAAGCTGCGAGCTTTGAGCGTAGGTGTATTTGCGTTCGGGAACGGTCAGCGGTCGCAGTGTGAAATCTGCCATTATCGCTCACTCCTCTCTTGAGATACTCTTTGTTTCGGGATGTCAAAGCCGTAAACGGCGGCGATCTCATCCCCAAGTCGCCGGGTCAACCGGGTAATATCGGCTCGTGTGGCTTTGCCGTGATAGATTTTATCTCTCAGGTTCTCCATCTGCGTTTCGGAAACACCGTCCTTAAATACTCGGTAGAGATAGTGATTTGTACCGTCGTGATGAGTTGCATCGGCACGAAGATCGCCGTACTTATCTACATACCATTCGGTATAGTCGGTGTCAGCATACAGACAATCTCGGATGTTGCCGGAGGGGATGTCCTTGTAGCCCATCACTCTGCCGTTCCATCTGCCGATGTCGCCAATGACAATGATCGGCTGGGAAAGCTGAACATTCAGGTTGACTCGCTCATCGGAGAGGTAGTCGTAATTGGTTTCCTCCATCCACTCATAGAGTGCCTGCTCATCATTCGGATCGTCGTCCAGTTCATTAGCTTCAAGGAACTCCTTGTAGTCCTCTCGCCAGTCGTCCACATCAAGACTCCGGTTGCTCCAAATGATGTGGCGGTCATTCGGTCGTGTCGCTTGGCTCATCTGTTCCACCTCCCAAGTATGAGAAAAGGCGGTTCTTTGCGACCTGCTCCTGAAGCTCGGTGATGATCGTCATATCCGGCACGGTCACATCGGGGATTTTCAGAATCGTCGGCAAGGTCAGCGCCTTCAAGTCTTTTTCGGTTTTACAGCCTGCGTCAAAGAGCTTTGCCAGCACCTTCATTTTCTGCTGCAAGCCCTGTTCGCCTGCGGTTTTCTTTGTTGCCATAGAAATCTGCCTCCTTATCGCTCGTGGTCTTTTCCTTGAATTGTGCGGCTAAAAGCAGCCGCTTTTTCTTTTGCCCAATCAGGCATACGCTCCGGCTTTATTTCACCCAGCACATCCATACGCTCAAAACGGGTATTCTTGCCGTCATAGAGGTTTTTGCAAAATACGGCGCTGCCACGGGCATTTGCTGAAGCTCCAAAGCCACCGGTCACATAATAGAGTTGCCGGTCAGCTCGTTGGTACTCCGGCTTGAGAACAGCCGGATTGATGGCAATGATTTTGCCGTTGATGTCGTTCTTGTAGTGGTCGGGGATACAGTCTACCTGAGTGATAACCGTAACGGGAATATCCAGTTTTTCAACCTCTGCCCGAAACTGCTCGGCATCTTTCTTGATGCGCTCTGCAAAGAACAGTGCCGCATCAATATAGTCGTCACCAACGGCGCACTCGCTAAACTTCTCAAATATGTCGTTTCGCTCTCCGTAGCAGCAGAGGAAGCGTTCTCCGTTGGCACTCTGCTCATTCTCAGCAAGGATGATTTCACGGGAGCCGATGTTCACGGCGCAGAGGACGGTGTAATCACCGACCTTTCTCTTTTCATTTTCCATAGAAATCACCGTCCTTAGTTCATAACATAGTTGGAATAAAGATGCTGCATCCTCTTTCGTGCTTTTCGGCATTCGGGAGAACAAGCCAATTCTGGGTGTTCAGACTGGATTTTTGCTCTCGTCCTACGGACACTTTCAAAATGGGGTAGTTCGAGTTCCTTGTAGTTCTTCATCACGACCTCAAAAGGCATTTTTCCAACCGAGTTTTCATTGCTGTAAAAGCTGTTACACACGAGAAGATACAACATCATATCGTCGCTTCGTGCGTCAACATTGGTTTTGAGAATGGAAATAACCCTATCCTCAATCTTTTTGAGATGGTTCATTGCGTACCTCCTTGTGATATAGAAAAGGGGCGGAGTTTCTGCTCCGCCCCTTGGATAATCAGCTCACTTCTTGTTTTTCGATCTAATCTGCAAGAAGATAAAGCCGCCGATGATAAAGGCTACCAGTACGATAGCCACGATGGTTTTAGGTTCCATTAGTTACGATCCTCCTTCTTCTTTTTCTTGAAGCCGATAACGCCGCACACCGCAATGCCCACTGCGGACAGTCCTGCAAGGGCATAGAGCAGCGGCAGATTGGTTGTGTCGCCGGTCTTGGGCGTATCACGCAGAAGATTGTGCATCTCCACAATGGTAGTGGAGCCGATCTTGACCGTTGCCTTCTTATCAGCAGGGATGACATACATCGAAGAAGCCGAGTTGCTCACCTCGGAAATGGTGTAGTCCCCGATGCGAAGCCCGTCAATGAAGATCTCACCCTTGTCGTTGGTTTCAAGGATAATGTCATAGCCATTTGCTCCGGTAATTCGGAAAGCGAAGCCCTTGACCTTGCCGTCAGAGGAGGTTTTAACAATCTTCAGGTTGCCACGCATCGCATCATTGATGAAGCCGACGCCTGCCTTGTTCTCCACCTCGTAGGTCTTGCCGTTGGTGTCGATCATCACTTCATACACGCCGGTATCAAGGACAAACCCCTCCGGCGCTTTGGTTTCCTTGACGAAGTAGCGACCGTAGAACAAGTCGTTCATACTGTATTCGCCCTTTTCCTTTTCGGTCAGTGTGCCGAGCAGTTCATCACCGTCGTCCATCTTGCCGTTTGCGTTACTGTCCTTATAGACCTCAAAGGTCGCTCCGGTCAGTTTATTGTCAGGATATTCGGAATCCACCTTGGTCAGATGGATGTTTCCACGGACATACCTGTTGACGATTTCGATCTCCACGACCTGCCCGTCTGCGCCGATGGTCACGGGATAGATGGTGTCATCCAGCACGAAGCCGGCGGGCTGTTCGATCTCACGGACATACCAAGTGCCGTAAGGAATGTTCTCAAAAGAAAAACTACCATCTTCAGCAGAAGTGGTAGTCATCAGAGCGTTTTCCTTTGTAAACTCGCCGTCATCCGTGCGGAACAGTCCAATCAGCGCACCGCCGAGAGCACTGCCGTTTTCATCGACCTTCTTGCCGGAAACCGAACCGTAGATCAGATCATTTTCGATTGCCTTGCCGTTGTTAGCGGCAATCTTTACAACTGCCGTATCCTGACCGACATACGCAAAGGTTACGGGATACTTGGTATTGGAGAGCTTGTAGTGACTGTCGGTAGCAAGCTCCTGCACATAGTAGCTTCCAAAAGGAAGGTCAGTCTTGATTTTCGCCGTTCCGTCCTCATTCAGAGAGATGATCTCAACAAGACCATTTGCGGGAACGGAAGTGCCGCTGGCAGACACGATTTCCTCGGCGGCAAACAGCCCAAAGGAAATGTTCTTCATTTCACCGTTATTGCCAATGCCGAAGCACTCATTCTGCTCGATGGACTTTACAAGGCTGATCTCCACCTTCTGACGCTCGTTCTCGAACGAAGTCGCCGTTTCTGTTACGGCAACATTCTGACCGACATAGACAAGCTCGACGCAGTGGGGTTCCGGGTTGAGCACCATCCCGTGGGGTGCTGTGATCTCACGCACCTCATATTTGCCAAGATAGAGTTCACGGCTCACCGCTGCGCCGGTTACATCGGTTGTAACAGTGTCTACGACCTCGCCCTTCTGATTTCGGACAGTGCCGTCCTGCGTGATAATATCCTCTGCGGCGATGATCTCATAGACCGCACCGGGAAGTCCACGCTTTTCATACTGCGGCTGATAGATGGTGGGCAGTTCGTTTCCGCTTTCATCTACGCCGCCGATGACGGAAACGCCGAAGAACACCTCGCCGGTTTTTTCCACGGTGATGGTGCCTTTCTGTGCCATATTGGGCTTATCCACTTTTACTACCGTAACCCCGCTTTCTTCTGTGGAATTATCCTCCGTGACATCGAAGTACACGGGTGTTTCGTCGAGGACATAGCCGTAGGGAGCCTGTACCTCGACAATAGAGTACCCTTTTCCAAAGGGCAGCTTTTCCGGCGTGACAAGAGAACCTTCTGCATTGGTGTAGAACACATCAATGGTGGTGGGCGTCGGGTAAGTGAAGGTCATTGTTACGGGGTTGCCGTCCGGGTCATAAATCTTGAAGCCTGCACCTGCATAAGGGATGGTCTTGCCGGTTTCTGCGTCCTGCTTCACGATTTTGATGAAGCTGGTAAAGGGTGCATTGTTGATAAGGTAGCGATAAGTCGCCCCGTTTTGAGAGATGAACACATCAAAGTCGGGCATCAGTTTACTGCCTTCCCAGCCGGAAACCTGATGGACGGTGTAGATGCCGTAAGGCATATCCTTGGTCTGTGCAAAGCCGTTTTCGTCACAGGTGAGATAATCACGCTCGGAAGCCTTTGCGCTATCATAGGAGCCTGCGGCTTTCAGATACACGGCAAACTCAGCACCATTTTCGGGTGTTTCGATCTGCGTTTCGCCGTTATCGGTGTGCTTAATAATGGCGATATTGCCCTTTGCGACCTGCTCGGTCACATCATTTGCCGTTTGATTATGCTCCACGGTATAAAGCTGCGGCTCTGCACCGACCTTATGGACGGTGGTATCAAGCAGATAGCCCTCGGAGGGTGTGATCTCTCGCACCGTCCAGTCGTTATCGCAGATATACTCCTTGGTAACGAACTGCCCGTTTTTGTCGGTGGTGTAGGTATCAACAAGGGTTTCGCCCTTATAGATGCCGTAAACAGCACCGGCAAGAGAAGCATCACCCTGCGCCGTGCCGGTTTCGGCATCGCTCTTGGTAACGGTCACGGAAAACTTCTTCAAAATATTGAGGAAACTACGGTTCGTGACCTCGTTCCAGCGGATAGGCGCAGACTGCGCTTCGGGAATGACATAGCGAACGGCGGTGTCCACTTCCTCCACCGTATAAGGAAGAGAGCCGGAAATGAGGACATCTTCAAAGGTCGCCACGCCGTTTTCATCGGTCACGGCATACTCGTCTACGGCAATGCCGGAGAGTGAAGTGCCGTAAAGGTGAAAGGTCACGCCCTCGTTGAGATTATCCTCCGAGGACTTCACGATCTGCAAATCTCCACGCTTGAGCTTGTTGTTGAAGGTCACAGTGGAAACCTGACCGGAAACGACCGTCACACGGCGGGACTCCTGCGGCTCATACTTGTCGTAGTCCATTTCGGTCACGGTGTAGACACCGGGCATTAGGTTGTCGATCTGAATCTCGCCCTTGGCGTTGGTCTTGACGGTCTGATTGACGCCATTGCCGGTAACGGTGAAAGTAAGGTTGTCTACCTTCCCGTCCTCAGAGGTCTTGATGATCTTAGCAGAACCGTGGGATACCTTCAGATTGAGAAATGCCTGCACGGGGTCATTGACCTCTTGGGCGTAGCTGATGACATCCTGAATACCGCTTCCGGGAGCGTATCTTCCATCCGTCCAAGTAATGATTCCTCGGCGGGTTGCACCGGACTTGCTTGCAGTAATTCTCACGCTGTCAGAGGGTGCGGTAGCCGCCGTAATGACGAGCTTGTTTCCGCTGACGCTGAAAGAAATGCCATCCTCATTCGCAGAAAAGCTATAATTGGAAAGGACATTGTTGCTGTCAGTCAGAGTTGCGGTGTAGTTCGTGCCGTTCCAAGCAAGCTCGACATTCTGCGCCTTGCCGGGAGTTTTCGCCATAAAGCTGGGAATAGCAGAGTGACGCTGTACGCTTGCTTCAATGCTGTTGTAGTAGCTGATGAACTGGCCATACAGAGGGTGCGCTGTGCTGACAACACTCTTGACGGCATCATAGCTGCCGGGACTGATATGATTGAAGTCCTCATCTCGCTCACCGACCACGGTTTCCCAAATAAGAACCTGCGTCGCCATCGCCTGTGCCAGTGTTTCGGCATCGCTCGCGTTCTGAGAACGCCAAGAGGTACTGATCGGTCCCGTGTAGCCGTACTGCATAATACGACCGATGAACAGTTTCATATCGTAGGGAGAAATAGTGCTGTTGAAATCCGAGGGGAGGTTATCCCAAAAGGTTTCATCCTTGCTGGTGTATCTGTCGCCAGTGTCCTGCGGCGTACCCGGCTCAATGCAGTAGCAGATATTTCCGTCATACGAGTGCATTGCTCGAATGGTAGTGTACTTGGACTCACCGGAATACCAACCGTTCATATAGTGAAGATTGGAGTGTCCCCAAGTACCGCTGTAGTCGAGATTTGCATCTCCGCTTCTCGGAAAAGAAATGAGATAGACTTCCGCTTGCTCTCCTGCGGCAAAGGCGGTAGTCGTGCCAAGTCCGATAAATGCGGACAGGCACATCACGAGAGAAAGCAGTCCTGCAATTCCTCGCTTGAAAAAATGTGTTTTCATTGTGTTGATTACCTCCTTGAAAACGAAAAACGCACCGTACTTTGACGATGCGTTTCAGTGTGATTTGATTTTGTTGTTATGCGTAGCCGATATACACCTCAAAGGAACCGGTTCCGGTCTGCTCATACCAAATCCAAACATCCGTGATGTCGCCGTCCTTGGCATATCGGTCGAGATAGCCACGAATATCCCGTTCGGTGTATTTGCATTTTACACCTGCGGCAATGGGATTGTCCCAGCAGTACACGGCTTCGCTGTTCAGCGTAAGACCGACACTCTCGGCATAGCTCTTGGCAAAGCCGATCCAATAGCCGATGTCAAATGCCGGCTCTGTTGGTTCTTCCTGCGGCGGTACGGTAGGTTGTGGTTGTTCTGCCGGTTTTGGTTCTTCCGTTGCCGGAGGTGTGGGCTGTTCCTTTTCGGACGGTGCAGAGACTTCCGGATGGTGCTCGGACTCGTCAGGTGTCTTGGACGGTTCGCTTACCTGTGGCGGCGTTGTGCCGCTGTTAGGCTGTTCGGATGCCGGTTTTGTTTGAATACTGCTATCCAACACGCCTGCCGTTGCTTCTGTTGAACGGTCTTCGTCTTTCGGCTCTGTACTTCGGGGCTGTTCAACCTCCGTTTTCTCTGTCGCCTGCGCCGTTTCTGATTGGTAAGGAGCTTTGTTACTCTCCGAAGAAGAACCCGGGGCGGGCTGTTCTGCAATCTGCGAGGTGTTGCTGCACCCCGAAGTCAAGCACAAAAGGACAATGAGAAAAAGAACTGCGATTTTGGATTTCATACGCTTCACTCCCTTCGACCACATTCTACCCGATGATAACCATTCAGACAAAGATGCGTTTTGAAGCGCAACTTTTTATCATATCGCCGGTGGGCGCAATTCCAAACTGTGCGATCTCCGAGCCTCTCTTAGATAGAATTATTTAGAGAGATAGAGATAAAGTTAGGAGATAGATTATTTATTCTCGGATAGTCTGGAAGTTCTGGGGATGGAGTGTGAGGAAGGGGACAGCGGAAAACATACTCCGTGTGCCTATCGGCTGTCACGCTCTGCCCGCTGGCGCAGGAAACGACTGTAATGCTCCAATGCTTTGACCACATAATCCTCCGTTTGGCTGACGGGGATATTCTTCGGGATCAGGCTTCGCACCTTGTCCCCACGCAGGACGATTTTCTCACGCTGGTTTGGCTTTTCCTCGCTCATAATGGCAGATACTACTTCCGGTGTGAGTTTGCCTTCCGTGAAGAACTTCCGCATACGAATGGTCTGATCGTGGGACGGGGTACATTGGTTCAAGTCAATTTCATCAACCACCGCCCGCTGGCTGTCCTCGTCCAAATAGGATAGCTCCACCGCAGGACGCATTTTGATTTTCCCTTCGTCCACAAGGTCAAGAAGTTCTTGGACAAGGTTTGTCAGACGGATATAGCGATGAATTTGATTTCTGCTATCGCCTGTTTCTTCTGTTATGGCTTCAGAGCTTCTATCAAACTTCGTCCCCACTGGGGACAAAGTTAAATCTGAACGCTGTCCTTGCCGCTTCATCGCTTCCAGCCGCATTTTATAGGCAAACGCCTTTTCTGAGGGAAGTATCTGCGACCGCTGGTAGTTGCTCTCCACCATCAGCACAGTGGCGGCATCACGGTCAAGGTCTACGACCTCGCAACGAAGTGCTTCAAATCCGGCAAGTTCACACGCTCGTTTTCGCCTGTGACCGGAAATCAGCTCATATCTGCCGTCCTCTTTTTGACGCACGGTAGCCGGAGTAATGACTCCTCGCTCCTTGACACTCTCCACAAGCTGTATCATATCCTCGTCGTCCCGTACCTTAAATGGGTGGTCGGGAAAATCGTCGATCAGCTCAAGGGGAATATCTCGGATTTTACTGAGCTTGGCATCGTCCCGAAGCTCCTGTGTAGAAAACAGGTCATCGAGCGTCGGCAGAGTGAAGTCGCTCTTTCTTCCTGCCATCGGCAGACACCTCCTTTGCGAACTCAGCATAAGCCTTTGCAACAGGACTGCTCGGCTCATACTTGTAGATGCTTACGCCCTTGGAAGCAACCTCTGCGGCTTTCACTGCCATAGGAATGGAGGAACGGTATATCTTAATAACGCTCCCAAAGTTCTTTCGCAGTGCGTCGGCAGTGCTTTTTGCGAGGTTGGTGCGGTTATCTACGATGTTCAATAGGATACCGTCGATTCGCAGGCTCGGATTGATGTACTGCCTGACCTTTCCAATGGTCTGCATCAGTTGGGTCATTCCCTTTGCCGGAAGGTATTGCGCCTGCACGGGAATGATTACGCTATCTGCCGCCGCCAAAGCATTCAGAGTTACCATACCGAGCGAAGGCATACAGTCAATCAGTACATAGTCATAATTGTCTTTGACCTTGCTCAGATAGCTTCTCAGAATGGTTTCACGGCTCATTGCGGTCACAAGCATCATTTCCATAGCAGACAGCTCGATGTTGGCAGGGAGCAGATCGACATTTTCCTCGTGATGCAGAATGCCGCTTCGTGGGTCTGTATGATCTTCACGGATAACCCCGGATAGCTTATCGGTAATGGTCGTCGTAAGACTGTCATTATCTCGCCACCCAAGGCAAGTTGTGAGGTCGCCCTGCGGGTCGGCATCTACAAGGAGTACCTTCTTGCCGAGTCGTGCAAGCCCGACACCCAAATTGACCGTTGTGGTCGTTTTGCCTGTGCCGCCTTTCTGATTGCAGATAGCAATGGTTTTACAGTTTGGCATTTCGCTTTTCCTCCTTCTTATTAGATTTGGATCGCTTGATCCACCAAAACACAGGAAGCGGAGTCCTGTGCTTTGGTGGTCGCATTTAACTCGATCTCATCCCCCAAATGCGTAAAAGGAAATCAACAGGCGTTCGGCTGCTGACCGAACTCATAGGAATCTCACCTCTGCCGGGTACTCCGCCAGCCCCATAGGGAAGTATCATTGTCCCTGAATCGTTTCATCGCCTTATCCGCAGCAAGCGGATATTTCAGAATGGTTCGGAATCGCTACCAACCTTGCTTTCCGTGATAACCCTTGTGGGCAGGAAGTTCGTGGCGCACCTTCATCCGGCTGGGGCTTTCACCCCCGATCAGGAATGTACCTGTTGAATGTCTATTCGATTTTCAAGGTTCGTGAGGTTTTTGCCCTCACTAACCAACTGGGAAATTTTTTTCGATTTGTACGAAGTTTTTTTGAGATTTTTCAAAAAATTTTTTCGACCACCTTTCAGGGATAAAAAAAGCCCCTATCACATCACAGAGATGTAATAGGGGCAGAAATAGAAAAAGCCCGCTGACCGAAATCAGCGGGCTTAAATCATATGAAATTATCGTATTCTATCGGAACTTGTCTGCAATCGCAAAATTCCAAACGCATTTTTGGCGTAAGCTCGGAGTAAATTGGCGTAAGTTGTGGCGTAAGCACCGACAATTTTAGGTCAATCAATAGAGCTTTGCGCCTGCCGGAATGTGAGGATCGACCATCAGCAAATGCAACTTTTCTTCACCGTTTTCGTGATGCACGGCGGAGATGAGCATACCGCAGGAGTCGATACCCATCATCGCTCTCGGAGGCAGATTGGTGATTGCAATGCAGGTCTTACCGACCAGTTCTTCCGGCTCATAATATTCGTGAATACCACTCAAAATGACCCTATCTACGCCGGTTCCGTCGTCCAAAACGAACTTTAAGAGCTTTTTGGACTTCTTCACAGCTTCGCATTCCTTGACCTTTACGGCACGGAAATCACTCTTGGAGAAGGTGTCAAAATCGACCTGATCCTCAAACAAAGGCTCAATCTGAACATTGGAAAAATCAATTTTTTCTTCCACAACGGGAGCCGTCTGAGTAGCCTCCGCAGGAGCCGAAACTTCCTTGGAAACCTTCTTGTCAGAGTCCAACGGCTTCATTGTCGGGAACAGCAATACATCCCGGATGGAAGCCGAATCGGTCAGCAACATTACCAGGCGGTCCACACCAAAGCCCAAACCGCCGGTGGGGGCCATGCCGTACTCCAGCGCAGTCACAAAGTCATAGTCCACCTCGGCACGGGTGTTCGGCTCCTCATGGCGTTTCGCCTCTACCTGCCGTTCAAAGCGCGCCTTCTGATCAATGGGGTCGTTCAGCTCGCTGAAGGCATTGCCGTACTCGGTAGCGCAGATAAAATACTCAAACCGCTCGGTAAAGGCAGGGTCCTCCGGCTTGCGTTTGGCCAGCGGGCTGTTTTCCACTGGATAATC
>ERZ1027285.264-NODE-264-length-16952-cov-3.598627_pt1 | contig 16952 bp, 12 predicted proteins | sample MGYA00519240_ERZ1027285 | MGnify/ENA primary metagenome ERZ1027285 (study PRJEB26926, sample SAMN06165018) | human gut metagenome | biome: ENVO:00009003; feature: ENVO:2100002; material: ENVO:00002003 | host: Homo sapiens | place: USA | collected 2012 ...
AGCGAGCACCCAAAACTCAAAGGCGGTCTTTAAGAAAAACGCGGCAAAGAGCACGATGCCCATATAGGCGGCGACGGCCACCAAGATCATGTTGAGTGTGCCCACGCGACCGGCGAGCTTGCCGTAGATGATGGCGGACGGGAAGGCCACAAACTGCGTAACGAGCAGAGCCAGCACCAGTTGGGTCGAGTCGATGCCCAGAGCCGACCCGTAGCTGGTTGCCATGGAAATGACCGTGTGCACACCGTCGATGTAGAAGAAGAACGCGATCATGTAGACCAACACGGTCTTGTTGTGGGCGATCTCGCGCATGGTGTGTCCGACCTCGGAGAACACACCGCCCACGATGTGGCCGATGGTGTCCTCGGGACCGCGCTCGCGACCGTACTTTTGCTTATAGGTGCGAATGAGCGGCAGGGTAAAGATGAGCCACCAGGCACCAGTGATGATAAACGACAGACGCGTTGCCAGCATGGTAGGGACGCCAAGAGCGGGGCCACCCATGATGAGCGCCAGGCAGATGACGAACGGCACGGTGGAACCGATGTAGCCCCAGGCATAGCCCGAGCTGGACACGGCGTCCATGCGCTCGTCGGTGGTAATGTCGGGCAGCATGGCGTCGTAGAACGTCATAGAAGAGTTAAGGCCGATGGTGCACAGCACGTACACGGTCAAAAATGCCATGGCGGACATTGGGATAGCCTGCGCCAAGCAAAGCACCAGGCCCGTGAGGAAGAAGCCCAAGAAGAACTTGATCTTGTTGCCGGCGTAGTCGGCAAGCGCGCCCAGAATGGGCATGAGCATGGCGATGACCAGCGAGGCAATCGTCTGCGCATTGCCCCAGGCGACCACCAGGTCGGCCGAAGAAGCGCCGGTATTGATGGCGTTAAAGTAAATGGGCACCACCGAGGTATTGAGCAGCACGAGGGCCGAATTGCCCACATCATACATAACCCAGTTACGCTCGAGCTTGGTGTATTTCATGGACAGGGACCCTTCGTATTCGCCCGATATGCAGTTAGTTCATCGTACCCCAATTGTCCAGAACCGCCGGTAAGGATTCGGCAAAGGGGCACGCACGGGCCCTATTCCTCGCGGTCGAACTCCTCATCGGCATTGAGCACGCGACCGCTGTAGTTGACGTGACTGGTCACGGCATCCATGTCACCGGTCTCGATAAAACGTGCGACCGTGCACTCGTAATCGACCAGCGCGCGATCAAAGACCTCGGGGAAACTCTCGTTCGAGACCTCGTCGGTAAAGGGATTCTTCCATGTCAGATGGCCCAGGTTACCGGTGCGCTCGGGCAGCTCCGTCGTCACGCGATGGGCAAGGCCATCGAGCAGCGAGTAGTCGTGCACCAAGCCCTCAACCAGCGAGATCGCGCGCGTCTTTGCGGAGCCGGCCGGCTCAATCGCGCGGTAAAGTCGCTGCATATTGGCAACGGCAGCACCGTACTCCCCCGCCGGAATGTCAATGCCGTACACGCGTCCGGCAACATAGCTCATCAGCACGCCGGCCACGCGATTGATGCGATCGGTGGTGACGATCTCGCCCGCCGGCGGGTAATCGTCGACCGTAGCGCCGGCGCGTTTAAGCTGCAGCATCAGTACATCCAGGTCGCTCTCGATCACGGCATGAACCTGACTGCTCGAATCCTCAAGCTCTGAATCGGACTCCACGATGCCAAACTGCTGCTCATAGACAAAAGGATGGGCGTTGCGGTCGAGCACGTAATGAGACAGCAGGCCCAGCGCAAAGGCGCGACCCAAGCTGGCGTCGCGCGGCAGCAGATGCGACACGCCGTCGCGCAGGCACGCGAACTGGCGAGACATGCGCGACCGATGCATGACCTGCGCCAGCAGCGTGCAGTCGGAAACACGCGGTGTCAGAATGTGAAAGAAAAACGGGTCGGGGCCTTGGTTGCCCAAGATAAAGGCAATGCGCTCTTCATCGGACGTGATGACGCCCTGCGGAAGACGGTCGATGCTTTCCTCGCCAAACAGATGATGGGTGATAAGCGCGGGCATAATGATCCTTTCGATTTCATTCGATGCCACCCATTATGCCCACCGCGCGCCCATGCCAAACCTGCGATGGTAAACGACGGCACGCAGACCGTCTACGCAAGCCCCAAGTGTGCTTTAACCTCGGCAGCGCGACGGCGGGACACGGGCACCGTCGAGGTTACGCGATCGAGCCTGAGCTCCATAAGACCCGTGGAACCGATCTCGACATTGTGCACGTCCTCCAAATTGACCAGATAGCTGCGGTGGACACGGATAAAGCCCTCGGGGGCCAGGCGCCGCTCGAGCGAGGAAATCGACTCATTGATCAGGTATGTTCCCTCGGCGCAGACGGCGTTGCAAAAATCGGCGCGCGCCTCAAAGTAGCAGACGTCTGCGGCGGGAATGAACACCTTTTTGCCCCCGCGGTCCACCGTCAGACGCAAAGGCTGGCGCGGAGCGTGGATAACACGACGGACACCCAAGGCTGCCTCGATCTTGTCGAGTGCCTTTGACAGGCGTGCGTCCTCGACCGGCTTGACGACATAATCGACGGCATCGAGGTTATAGGCATCGGCCGCATACTCGGCAAACGCCGTCACAAACACAACCACCGGCGGCGTCTTTAGGTTCTGCAGCGTCTCGGCAAGCTCAATTCCCGAGCGACCGGGCATGGTAATGTCTAAAAATAGCACGTCGGGCTTGTTCGACAGAATCGACTCCACGGCTTCGGTGACATTGCCCGCCTCGGCAATCTGGCCCACACGCGTATCCTTTTCCAACAGATAGCGTAGCTCGGCCCTAATGGGAGGTTCGTCATCAACCACCAAGATGTTCCAGCCTTCGGACATATGTGCTTCCCCTCTTTTTCTCTCAATCCAACCGCGTGCTACGCCGTCAACGGCGCCGGCTCATGCGGCTCGCCGTTCAGCTCGACGATGACCTGCGTGCCAACGCCCTCCTGGGACTTCACGCGCATGCCAGAATCTTCTCCGTAAAAGAAATGGATGCGCTGAAGCACGTTGAAGAGTGCCAAGCCGCAGCCTCGTTTGATGGAGCCGTCGGCGGTAATGCTCTCGGGCTCCTCCAGGCGATGCTGCTCAAACAGATGCGCGCAGACCTCTTCGCTCATACCGATGCCATCGTCCTCGACGATGATCTCCAAACCGTCATCGGTCTCGAAAGCCCTAACACGAATAGAAAGCGGCTCGGTCTCGCGCTGCGCGTGTTTGATGCAGTTTTCGAGCAACGGCTGCAAGATAAACGGCGGCACCATGCAATCGCGCACCTCAAAGTCGATATCGACCGAGACGCGCAAACGGCCGTCGCCATACCGGGCCTGCATAAGATTGATATAACGAGTACCCTGTTCCACCTCGTGCTCGAGCGTGGTGAGCGTATCGGAATCAGAAAGCGTCTGACGATAGTAATTGGAGAAGTCGATCAGCAGCGATCGCGCCTTGTCGGGCTCGGTTCGAACGAGCGACACGATGGTGCTGATGGTGTTAAACAGAAAATGAGGATCGACCTGCGATTGCAAGGCGCGCAGCTCCACGCGGGCCGTAAGCTCGTCCTGGCGCTCGAGCTCAAAGCTCGCAAGCTGCGTGGAAATGAGGTCGGCAAAGCCCGAGGCAAGCGCCGTCTGGCGCATATCGATGCTGCTCAGACGGGGATAATACAGCTCGAGCGTGCCCACGCAATGCCCGCGCACGGTAAGCGGTGCGACAATACCGGCGCGCAGTCGCGGAAAGTAGCCACCTGTCTCGGTCGAGGCATCGCGCGAGAACACGCTTTGCTCACCGCTGTTGATCACGTTGAGCGTAGTCCGCAGCACCACCGGGGTGCCCGCGGGGCATTTTGCCGAGTCCTCGCCCCAGCTTGCCAACACCTGCTTGCCGTCGGTAAAGCAGATGGCAGAGGCGATAGTTTCGGACAGGATGATCTTAGAGGCGCCCAGGGCAGCTTCGGGCGTAAGGCCGCGCGACGTGTAGGCGAATATTTTTGAAGCGATGGCGAGCGTGCGGTCGGTTGCGCTCGATGTGAGGTCGTCGGGAACGACAAAGACGTACGAGAAGAAGAAGCACAGCATGACCAAGCCGGCAATGACGACAACGGCCGGAACGGGATTGGGATTATCGGTTAGATCCCAGATGAGCAGCAGGATAAGCAGCGGAACGACAATACCGAGCAAGATGGCTTGAACCACATGCTGAGCGGTACGAAAGACCTTGGTAGAGTTGTAGCTCTTGCCCAGAATCAGCCTATTGAGATCCACCGTCATCTCCTTCTTACCGACGCACCCCATAGCAATAAAGAGGGCCGCAAGCGACCCTCTCCATTGCATTATGCAATCAAATACTGTGTTTTACATCAAGCCATCGATGAACGGTAGCTTAGGCGCTGTACTTGTTTGCCTCGCCGAAGGTGCCGCCCTCGACAATCCAGCCGTCCTTCATGATGACGTCCATGTTGTCGGTGTTGAGCACGTGGATGTCGGCGGCGACGTCACCGTTGACGACCAGCAGGTCGGCGCACTTGCCGGCCTCGATGGAACCGGTCTCGTCCTCGATGTGGCACATCTTGGCACCGTTGAGGGTGGCACAGGTGATGGTCTCGACCGGGGTGAAGCCGATCTTGTCGACGAACTCGTACATCTCCTCGATGGAGCAGGTGCCGTACGGGGTGACGAAGGAGAAGGAGTCGGAGCCGATCGTCATGACGACGCCACGCTTCTTGGCCTCGCGCAGGCAGTCGTAGTTGCGCTGCAGCTCCTTCTCGACCAGGGTGCCCTCGTACTTGTCGTGCAGCTCGGGAACGTAGACGGGCGGATAGGTGGCGTACCAGGTGGGCAGGAAGGCGATCGTCGGGGTGAAGAAGGTGCCCTGCTCGGCCATGAGGTCCATGGTGCGCTCATCGATATCGAAGCCGTGAATCAGCTGCTCGCAGCCAAAGCGAACGGAATCGTAGGCAGCGGCGTGGTTGTTGTAGCAGTGGCTCCACACGGGAATGCCGACCATCTTGGCCTCTTCGACCACGGCCTGAATCTCCTCGGAGCAGTAGTGCTGGTCGCGGCCGGAGTCCCAGCGCCAGATGCCGCCACCGGTAGCCCAGATCTTGATGGCATCGGGGTTCTCGCGCAGGCGACGACGGACGGCCTTGCGCAGATCCCAAGGACCGTCGACCTGATCGCCCCAGGGGTGCGATTCCTTGTTGAGCTCCTGGCTGCAGTGGTGGGAGTCGCCGTGACCGGCAACGCGGCAGAAGCCCAGACCGGTGGCCAGAACGCGCGGGCCCTTAAAGACGCCCTTGTCGATGCAGTCACGGATCTGGATACCAAAGCGGCCGATCTCGCAGACGGTGGTGAGGCCGTGGGTGAGGCAGTCATAGGCCTGCTTGACGGCGACGGCCTGCTTCTCGAGGAGCGGCTGCATGACCCAGTCGGTGTCATCGTCAGTCAAGTTGCCCGAGAAGTGCAGGTGGGTGTCGATCAGGCCAGGAAGGACGGTCTTGCCGGCGGCGTCGATGACCTCAACGCCCTCGGGAAGGTCCTGCATGGCGCCGGCGTACTCGATCTTGCCGTTGTCGTCGACGAGAACGAGGGAGTTCTCGACCGGCTCGGCACCGGTACCGTCGATGAGCTTGCCGCCAACGATTGCATACTTAGTGGACATGGTTCCTCCTTATGGATCCATATAGTGGGCGAGGCCGTGTTGGGTCGCGGCCTCACAAAGCTACCCAAGTGATGCCGGGTTCGGTGCGCGGAAGAGAGGGTCCCGCGCACCTGGTCCGCCCCGGCTCGGCGTTACTTTTTGCGGGAATTGGTGAAAGCCATGAGGGCCAGGCCAATAGCCAACCAGCCGATCACGATGCTCCACTCCACCATGTTGAGGGAGGCGGGAGAGAACGGAATCACGAGCAGGCCGATGATGATGGCACAGGCAGCGATAGCGAGGCCGATGCCAAACTTGCCGCCGGGCACCTCGTAGGGACGAGGCAGGTCGGGCTCGGTGAAGCGCATGCGCAGGCAAGCGAGGGCGACCATGCCGCAGGAGAAGATGAAGGCGAGAGCCGACACGTTGGTCAGAGGAATGAGCATGTTCTTGCCCAGGAACGGACCGATGACAGTGATGACGCCCAAGACGACGCAGGCAAGCTTGGGAGCGCCGGACTTGGGGTCGACCTCGGCGAACTTCTCAGGCAGCTGGCCCTTGCGACCCATGGCGAGCATGATGCGGCTCGTGGCGCCGTAGAAGGAGTTCATCGGGCCCATGGGTCCAAGCGTGGCGATGACGAGCATGGCCAGGTACAGGAGCATGTTGATGCCCTTGAGGCAGGCAAGCGCGGGAACCGGGCTCTTAACAAACTCATGCCAGTCGAGGATGGTGCCGAACGAGTAGATGCAGACCATGTAGAAGCCGCCGGCGGCCAGCAGGGCCAAGGAGATGATCTTGCCGAACTTGTTCCAGTTGAGGCCCTCAGCTGCTTCCTCAGCCTGCTGAGGAATGGTGTCGAAGCCGGCGTAGAAGAACGGGGTCAGAACCAGGACCGACACGATGCCGGCAAACAGGCTGGTGCTCTCGGTAGCGGCCTTGCCGCCGCCAGCGCCGGTGACCTGGGAGAACACGGGCATGGCGTTGTCCGGCGAGCCGGTGAACAGCGAGACGCCCATGGCGAGCAGCATGCCGCAGAGCAGAGCCTTGGTCAGGAAGGCCTGGAGCTTGGCAGCCGAGCTGGCACCGCGGAAGTTGAGGAAGATGACGTAGACTGCAAAGCCGAGCGCGATCAGCGTCGGGAACAGGTAAACGTCGGCCCCCAGGATGGTGTAGAGCTTGATGGCGCGCAGCCACTCAAGGCCGGGCAGGCTGCCGAACATCTCGGACACGAGGGTCGAAATGGCGATGGCCTCCCACGGGCACAGGATGCCGTTGCCCAGGGCCAAAAGCCATCCGGTGATGTAGCTCAGCGTACGGCCAAAGCTACGATCGACATACTCGACGATGCCGCCCGAGATGGGGATAGCAGCCGTGAGCTCACCGAAAACAGCTCCGACGGGCACGAGGAAGATTGCACCCAAGAGGAATGCGATCATAGCGGGAACGGGACCGCCGCCCACGACCATCCAGTCGCCGACCTGCAGAACCCAGCCAGTTCCGATGATGGCACCGAAACCGATGGTGAAGAAGTTCCAGAGCGAAAGCGTTTTCTTCATGCCGCCGTTACCTTCGACTGCAACTTCTGCGTTCTTGTCCGCCATTGTTCCCCTCCTTTCCTTATTGACGCCTCTTTGGCGTCACCCCTTGCGCGGTCTGTTTTGCCGCGCGCTTTTATTTCATGGCTTTAAGATACGGCCTTGGCGCAGCAGCTCCGCTTGTAGCTCGACCGAAGGCAGAACTGCAAAACGAGCGGCGCCGTTTTTGGGACGAACGGCGGGAGACGTCATTCGTCTTGGACGCTTTCATCTTGTCTGCTTTTGAATACCTGTTGCCGTGGCGCTTGGCGCGCGGCGCGGCAACGTTCATACCATTTGTCAGGCTTTTGGCGCACATGCCCATGTGTCGTGCATCTTTTTATGTAGGATAGACAAGTTACACATGAGGCAAGGTGATTCGAATGGCATACGGATACAATGACGGCGACCAACGGCCACAAAGCGTGCGCCTTGCCGGCCGCACCACGCCAACGCCCAGAAGCACCTCCGACAACGACAACCCGCAGCGCCCCCAAGAGCAGCCCGGGGCTTCTTCGCGGCAGCAAAGCCGTACCGTGCAGCAGTCAGACCGCGTCAGTACGAGCACACGCCAACGTCAGACCGACACATCGCAGCCACGCCGCTACGATCGCCGTAAGACCGACTACTACGTCAAGCGCTCCTTTTCGCGACCTCAACGCGATCGCGGCAATTCCGCCCCTCACCCCGCGTCGCACACCACAAGCCACGCGCTTCCGGCCCGCCGCCTACGCCTTGCGCTTTGCTCCATCGCCGCCTGCCTCGTCTTTGTGTTTTTGGGATCCTGTATCTCCCACGGATCAGCCGGTCTTGAGCCCGCTGCCGAGGACAAGCTGCTTAAAGCTCCCGTCGCACCCGGTTACTCCTTTGCGTTCTCGACCCCACGCTCGCAATGGCAGGCCGGCACCATGCCCCACATCTACCAAATTGACCCCGCATGGTCGGAGCTGCCCTATGCCGGTGGCACTATTCGCGAAAACGCTTGCGGTCCTACCTGCCTCACCATGGTCTATATCTTTAAGACCGGCCATACCGATAAGACGCCGGTCGATATATGCGCGCTGGCCGAAGCCGGCAACTACGCCCCCACTGGTGCCACCGAGTGGTCGTTTATGACAGGCGGTGCGTGGCAGCTGGGGCTCAACGGAACACAGCTCTATAACGATCGCGAATCTATTACCCAAGCACTTCGCTCGGGTACGCCCGTCATCGCCGCAGTGCGCCCCGGTACGTTTACCAACGTAGGCCACTACATCGTGCTCTACGGCATCGACGATGCCAACCAGATTGGCGTCTTCGATCCCAACTCGGCCAGCCGCAGCGCCCGACGCTGGGGCGTCGTAGAGGTCCTCAACGAAGTCGAAGCCATGTGGGCCTACTACTAGTCGTTGGGGACAGACTTAAATGAGTGGTCTCTGGCTGCCCGGAACTGCTGGCACGGAAAATGCATCCCGCTTTGAAGTTCGATAGCGAGATGCACTTTCCGCGCACGGCCTGTTTGGGAAACTACGTTCCACTTTCCGGCAACATTCCGGGATGCATTTTCCGGTTGAGGCCCTCAAGGGAAACCATGTCCCATGTTGGACGCTCATTCTGGGATGCGCTTTCCGCAGTTGATTGATGCGGGCTTTAAGGACTGTTCCAAGCTGCCGGCAGAAAAGGAACGTCCCCAGGTGCCGGGTTTCCGCAGTCATTGGGGACGTTCTTAAATGACTAGTCGTTTAAGAACGTCCAATGACTACCCACAGAATGAGGGTCTCATCGGGGACTAGGTAAATAACAAAAGCCCCCGCGGCCGAAGCGGACCGCGGGGGCAACAGACCTGCAAGAGTTAACTCAAGTCCTCGCCATTTGATGCAATGACCTTTTGGTACCAGCAGAAGCTGTCCTTTCGGTAGCGATCGAACGTGCCTTTGCCCATATCATCGGCATCAACATAAACAAAGCCATAGCGCTTCTTCATCTGCCCCGTCGAGGCCGACACCAAATCGATACAGCCCCACGGCGTGTATCCCATCAGGTCAACACCGTCCTCGACAATTGCATCGCGCAGCGCAAGAATATGCCTTCGCAGGTAATCAATATGATACGCATCGTGGACTTTGCCGTCTTCCAGCGCATCGAGTCCGCCCACACCGTTCTCGGCGATAAAGAGCGGAAGATGGTAACGATCGTGGTAGCCGGCAAGCGTCACGCGCAAACCCAGCGCATCGATCTGCCACTTCCAGGCAGTCTCTTTATCCTTGAGGTACGGATTGCGCAACGTCGGGAACACGTTGCCCTCCGCCTTCTCGGCGATCACCTGATCATCGGCGCACACCAAGCGCGAGCAATAGTACGAGAACGAGATGAAGTCGACCGTATGCTCTGCCAGATACTCCGTATCGCCCGGCTCAAAGGGCACGTGAACACCCTCTTTCTCGAGTGCACGCAGCTTCCAAGCAGGATAGGCGCCCGCAGCCATCACGTCTGTGTAGAAGTAGCGGCCGCGGTCCTCCTCATACGCAAGCCATACGTCCTCGGGCGCACAACGGTACGGATAGGTCGCACCGGCAGCGACCATGCAACCCACCTTGTTTGCGGGATCGATCTTGTGCAGAATCTCGACAGCGCGAGCGCTCGCCATAAACATATGGTGCGAGAACGCCGCGGTCACGGCTGCACGGTCACGCTCATCCTCGAGCGTGACACCCGCGTTGAGATAGGACAGCGCCACGCTGTTGATCTCGTTGAACGTAAGCCAATAACGCACGAGGCCCTGGTACGCGCGTCCGACGGTCTCGACGTAGTGCGCATACCGCTCGATCATCTCTCGGCTTTGCCAGCCACCATAGCGCTCGACCAGAGCCAACGGATAGTCGTAGTGCGACAGCGTCACAAGCGGCTCGATTCCATGCTCGCGCAGCGCCTCGAATACCTGACGGTAAAACTCCAAGCCCTCACCGTTGGGCTCGGCCTCCATCCCTGTGGGAAAAATACGGCTCCAGCAAATTGAAAGACGCAGGCACTTAAAGCCCATCTCGGCAAAGAGCTCGACATCCTCGTGCCAATGATGGAAGAAGTCGTTGCCCCAGCGGCATGGATACAGCCTGTCCGGATCGTCCACGGGCTTTTGCCTGCCAAACATTACATCCCAGCGGTCGGAACCCTGTGGGATCAGGTCGGAGTGCGACATGCCGCGGCCGCCCTCGTTCCAGCCCCCTTCGGCCTGGTTGGCGGCGAGGGCACCACCCCACAAAAAGCCCTCGGGCATACCGGCGGCAGACGTTCTGTCAAAGTAACTCATGCTACTCAGCATCCTCGGCAGAAGCTGCCGCGGCGTTCTCCTGCTCCTGAGCCAGGAGCTGGTTATCGTACACCTTAAAGAACGGGTACCAGACCACAGCCATGACCACGATCAAAACGATCGTAAACACCCAGATGCGCGGGTCGAGGCACTGGACAAAGCCCTGAACGAAGATGGGGAACGTGCCGCTCACCAAGATGTAGAAGTTAGAGACAAGACCCAGTGAGACCGCACCCCAATACAGCAGGGCCGAGATCATGCCGCCTAGCACAAACGGAATCATGAGGATCGGGTTGAAGATGATGGGCGCGCCGAAGATCGCGGGCTCGGAGATACGGAAGAAGCTCGGCACGATCGATGCCCTGCCAAACGCCTTGAGCTGCTGCGACTTTGCCCTAAACGCGCAGAGCGCCACAAAAGAGAACGTATTACCCGTGCCGCCGATGAGGTTGATGGCCAACGACATGAGCGCCGGGTGGAACTCAAGCGGCTGCCCGGCAGCATAGAGCGAGGCGTTGGCGGCAAAGGCGGCAAGCGTGACCGGGGCGGTGATGGGCATTACGATCATGTTGCCGTGGACGCCAAAGCACCAAAACAGCAGCGTCATGAAGCAGATAAGCAGTGCGCCGGGCACAGAGTCAACTGCGACGGAAAGCGGGGCAGCGAGCAGCTTCTCGATAACCGAGGGGATGGACAGCGCGGGATCGATCATCTGGATCAGCAGGTTGCCGCCAAAGAAGATGAGGATGTTGGCGAGCATAGGTACGATGGCGCCAAAGGTTTCGGACAAAAACGGCGGCACGCCATCGGGCATCTTGATGGTGATGCCCTTGGTCTGGCAGAAGCGCGTGACCTCGACGGAGACCAAGGCAACGATGATGGCGGTAAACAGGCCCTGCGCACCCAGATAGGTGCAGGGGACCGCCTGGAGCACGGACTCGTCAGCAAGCTGGTAGTAGGACGACGGCGCCGCGGCGATCAGGAACATCACCAGCGAGGTCATGCCGGCGTTAAGCTTGGGCATCTTGTAGGTGCCCGCCAGGTTATAGGCGATTGCGAACGTCACGATCACCGACAGTATGCCCATCGTCATGTTGAAGGGAATGAGCAGCGTGAGCTTATTGGCCGTGGCAAAATCGAGCCAAGGGCCAAAGACGGACCAGAACCCGCCCTGCGCCACCAGGTCGGCCGTGACCGGCGGGTTGGCGAGGATCATAAAGACGGCAGATACCAAGATGAAGCTGATCGCGCTCATAAAGCCCTTTTGCATGGAGGCAAAGTGGCGCTCGGTGCCGCAGAAATTGGCGATAGGGGTCAGTTTTTCCTGAAGCAGGGTCATGAACTTCTCCATGGTTGCCTCCTAACCCAACAGCGACTGGGCGAGTGCCAGCACGTTGGCGGCGTTGCCCATGCCGTAGTCCTGTGCGGGGATGACCGCGGTCGGCTTACCGCTCCCCTGCTTGACGGTGTTGAGCTGGTAGGACACCTGCGGCCCCAAGAGCAGCACGTCATAATTGGCGCACGTCTCCTGATACTCGCCGATACCCACCGCATCGATATCGAGCTCGATGCCGTTTTGCTCCGCATATTTCTCGAGTTTCTTCATCAGAATGCTTGTAGACAGACCAGCTGCGCAAACAAGAAGGATCTTCATAAGGGATTCCCTTCGCATTGATTGGTTGGATAGTCACCGCACGCCGCTAGGCGTTCTTGGTTGCAGTGCGCTCATACAGGCAGATCAGCTCCTGCACGAGCTCCTGAGCAAGCATGGAGCACATGAGGTGGTCCTGAGCATGGACCAGCAACACATCCACCGACAGATGCTCGCCCGCTGCCTCAGTCGAAAGCAGCTGCGTTTGGATGTGGTGAGCCTTGATTCCCGCATCCTTTGACTGCTTCATGAGTTTGGCGGCGGCGTCAAAATCCCCCGCCTTTGCCTTTTCAAGGGCTTCGAAGGCAAGGCTGCGTGCCTCTCCCGCTGCAGCGACCAGCTGAAACGAAACCATCTCGGTTCCCTGATCGTCCATAACGGTCTCCTCTCCCGTGATGTTTGGTTTGTACTTGAATATTCGAAACGCCTATCTCCCGCCCGCAATCCTCGAGGTTTATTGCAGGCAGGCAGGGTTTTCGACAAAAGAAGCCTTAAGCCGTATGCGCTTGCACAAGCGCCATCAGCTCATGCCAGGACCGGCGCTCGCGTAAGCGCTCGACCCCCTGGCGGTCCATAAAGATCTCGGCGAGCAGTGAGCTCAAGATCCGCGCCTCATCGCCGCCCGACCGGGCAAACGACACCATAAAGACGATATCGACCTCATGGCCGTATTCGTCCCAAAGAATGGGATGTTCGAGCAGGCCCACGGTAACAAAGGCCTCGGCGCTCAAGGGATGCATCCCATGGGGCATGGCTACCCCATTGCCAAACGAGGTGGCGCTCGCGCTCTCGCGCTCGGCGACCTCTTGGGCAAACTGGGCATCGACACGGCCGCTCTCGACGGCGCGCTCGGAGAGATATCGGAGAACGGCCTGCTTCGACGACGCCTCAACGCGGTTGAAGAACAGGGCACGGCTAAAGAAAGCGCTCAGGGAGTCCGATTGCGCAGCGTCATCACTCAGCACCTTGCGGATAGCGTTGACATCGCTCGTCTCCAAGAAGAAATCGGCCTCGCGGACGGGCACGGGCAACTTGACGTTGAGCGGCACCGTTGTGAACACGTAGTCGATATGCGAAAAATCGAACGTTCCCACGCGGGCGACATCGCATGTCTCAATCGAATCGATATACATGCCAAACTGCTTGCGGTACTGGTGCTCGAGCATACGGGCGCTTCCCGCTCCCGAGGCGCACACGATCAGGATGCGTTTGCGACGCGGCTGGTCGGCTTGCTGCTCGAGGGCCAGGGCAAATGCCATGGCGATGTAGCCGAGCTCTTCATCAGAGGGCTGGCTGCCAAAATGACGCTCGAGTACCTGCGAGGTGCCAGCTGCCATCGAATAGGCCAACGGAAACCTCATCTTGATATCGGGCAGCATGGGGTTATCCATATGCATGTGATATTCAAGGCGATAGCCCAGAGGGCCGATATGCCGAGCAAGGTTCATGCGAAGTTCAAGATCGCCGCTAAAGTCAAACCTAAACTCATCGTTGACCGCACGTACCATCTCGGAAGCAATCTCCCACATCTCGTCCGAGATAACGGCAGAGCCCTTCTCGGGCACGCCCGTGCCCCTGCCGAGCAAATGGATTGCGATAAAGGCAACCTCTTCTCGGGGCATGCTCACGCCCAGGGCATCCTTGATGTTTGCGGCAATCTGGAAAGCCGCGGCGTATTCGCGCGTTCCCTCCAGTTTTTGAACGTCCGATTCTGCAGCTGGGACATAGCAGCCCTGCTCGATGCGGCCAAGAGCAATGTAAAGATGCATGATGAGATTGCGGGATGCCAGCGAGCTCACCGTGACGGGCGAGGCCGTCAGAGCATCGTCCACACATGCGGCGATGGCCCGCAGGCGCTCGGCGAGCTTTGCATCGTCGGTGTCGGGCAACACGGGCCTCACCAGCGAGGCCAGGCACAGGCGCCGCTGCGACTCCCCGCCCGCAACGCGGATTCCGTAGCGTGGGCGCTTTTCGAGCGTTAAGTCAAATTGGGCGAGTTTCTGCTCTACCAGACGCATGTCATTGGACAGAGTTCGCGCCGAAACGTAGAGTAAATCCGCATACTCCTCAATCGTCACCCACTGGGACCGCATGAGAAGGTCGTTAAGAAGGAAGGACACACGGCCGTCGCGCGTATCAGGAATGCCCGGATGGGCCAGAGCCGCACCGTCTAGCAAGCGAGCAAGCTCATCTGCACGTGCAACATCGATACGATACTGCCCCTTGCTGCCAACGATGCGTGCAACCCCTGCAAGGTTGTCGTTTGCGCGATGGATATAGTTTCTCACGGCGCGCTCGCTTACCTCGAGACGCTTGGCAAGTACCGCGACAGCGACAGGCTGAGCGTCCTCGATCATATTTACAAGCTGCTTGACGCGAGCATCCATGTCCTCCTCCTTTCCCTGCGTCTAGTCTAACGCGGTAAAGAATGACACTCCACGTCGCGCTCGTTCCGCCAACTCGGAACAGGTTGCGGGGAGTCCAGCTGAGCTATGGAGAGCCTGGGGAGAGGGCCCGAAGGCAATGCGTCGGTGTGGGATGCGCCTTCCCAGCCATTGGGCAGTCATTGGGGACAGACTTAAATGAGTAGTCGTTGGGTGTTCCTATAGTTTTGTCAACCGTCGGGGCTACTCCCGGTAGGGCACCCGGTCGCGCATCACGGCGTATATCGCCCTGAGCCGCTTCCTCGCGACGGCCTTGAGCGCCCGCCCGTGCCCCATGCCCCGTGCCCTGCAGGCCCGGTAGTACTCGCCGTAGCGCCCCGAGGACCTCACCAGGCTGTTGCACGAGAAGATCAGCAGGGACTTGAGCCTCGCGTCGCCGCGCCTGGACGCCCTGACCGACCTCACCGACGTGCCGGAGCTCCTCACCCTCGGGGCTATGCCGCAGTACGAGGCCAGGTGGTCGTGGTCCGGGAACCTCCCGATGTCGACCGACACCGCGAGCTGCGCCGCGGTCCTCGGGCCGATGCCGGGCACGGTGAGCAGCTCCAGCCACCGCCGGTCCGACAGGTCGACCGCGGCCTCGAGGGCCGGGCAGGACTCGAGCAGCACCGCGCGCAGGCGGTTCTTGTCCCTGGTCGCGCTGCGACGAGAGGGCGCGGGCGGCCTCGAGGGCCTCGCCGACCATCAGGCCGCAGGCGATGATGGTGACGTCGGTGCCCTCGCGCATGACTATGCCCTTGCCCACCTCGAACTTGTAAGTCTCGGGGTCGTTGATAACCGGCGAGGCCAGACGGGCGAAGCGCATGTACACGGGGCCGTCGCACTCGTAGGCGGCGCGCGTCACGGCACGGGCCTCGATGTCGTCGGCGGGAACGATCACGGTCATGCCGGGGATGACACGCATCAGGGCGATATCCTCGCAGCACTGGTGCGTGGCGCCATCCTCGCCCACCGAGATACCGGCGTGCGTGGCACCGATCTTAACGTTAAGGTGCGGATAACCGATGGAGTTGCGGACCTGCTCAAAGGCGCGGCCGGCGGCAAACATGGCAAAGCTGCTCGCGAAGGCGACGCGGCCGGTGGTTGCGATACCGGCGGCAACACCCATCAGGTTGCTCTCGGCGATGCCCACATCGAAGAAGCGGTCGGGGCAGGCTGCCTTGAACTTGCCGGTCTGCGTGGCGGCGGCAAGGTCGGCGTCGAGGACCACAAAGTCATCGTGCTCGTTGGCGAGCTCGACGAGGGCCTCGCCGTAGCTTACGCGCGTGGCGATTTTCTTGACGTCTGCCATCCTAGAGCTCCTCTCCGGCGGCCGTGAGCTCTGCCATGGCCTGCTCAAACTGTTCATCGTTGGGGGCCTTACCGTGCCAACCCACCTGGTTCTCCATAAAGGAGACGCCCTTGCCCTTCATGGTCTCGGCGATAATGGCGGTCGGCTGGCCCTTAGTAGCGCGAGCCTCGGCAAAGGCGGCGCGGATCTGATCGAAATCGTTGCCGTCGGCGAGCTCCACCACGTGGAACTTAAAGGCGCGGAACTTGTCTGCCAGCGGCATGGGATCGTTGACCTCCTCGACGGGGCCGTCGATCTGCAGGCCGTTGTGGTCGACGATCACGCAGAGGTTATCGAGCTGCTGGTTGCCGGCAAACATGGCGGCCTCCCAGACCTGGCCCTCCTCGCTCTCGCCATCGCCCAGCAGGGCGTACGTGCGGTAAGTATCGCCCCAGTGCTTGGCGGCAACCGCCATGCCCACGGCGGCGGAGATGCCCTGGCCCAGCGAGCCGGTGGACATATCGACGCCGGGGACGTATTTCATTTCCACATGGCCGGACATATGGCCGTCGATGCGGCGGAACATCTTGAGATCCTCGACCGGGAAGAAGCCGCGCAGCGCCAGCACCGGGTACATGGCGGGGGAGCAGTGGCCCTTGGACATGACGAAGCGGTCACGGCCGGGGTCATGCGGGTTCTTGGGATCGACGCGCATTTCGGCAAAGTACAGGTACGTCAGCACGTCCATGCAGCTCATCGAGCCGCCCGGATGGCCGGAGGCCGCGTCGTGCACCATCTGGACGCCATAAAGACGCGCCTTTGCCGCGTTCAGCTCGAGCGCCTTCAGTTTGGTTTGTTCCATATGAATTCCTTCCTTTGTTCATAGAATCGGAATTTTTCCTGCGTTTGTGTGGGATTGATTTGCCTCGCAGGAAAACTCATTTTGCTTCTTGTTGCATTCCGGCTTCTATCATACAATATCTGCGCGGATTTTTCCAGTAGTATTTACAAAAAAACAGGGTTTTGCGTTCAGTTCAGGTATTTGCCGCCTCTGCCGCCCGGCACAGG
>ERZ1027285.265-NODE-265-length-16902-cov-24.464356_pt1 | contig 16902 bp, 17 predicted proteins | sample MGYA00519240_ERZ1027285 | MGnify/ENA primary metagenome ERZ1027285 (study PRJEB26926, sample SAMN06165018) | human gut metagenome | biome: ENVO:00009003; feature: ENVO:2100002; material: ENVO:00002003 | host: Homo sapiens | place: USA | collected 2012 ...
TATTATTTGCAATTATTAAAAAATTTACTTGACATGGTCTCGTTCATAACAGTACTTTTTAATCTCATCACGGGTAAAACCTATCATCTGAGAATATGGGCTATAATTTGTAATATCGTTGATATCAGTTCCTGAAAAGACAGAGGAGTTTTTAGTTTTGGTAACACCTGTGATAAGTAAGAATTTAATTGCCCACTTATCTTTTAAATTGTTATAGATATTTTGTAATTCTTTTTGGAATTGCTTATAAAGCTCTTCATTATTGATGTTAGAGGTTAACTGACAGTCATACTCATCAATTAAGATCACTATTTGTCGTTTTTCTTCTCTTAACTTCTCGAGCATACTGTCAATTGTGTCTTCAGGTTCGACTTTCTCTTTGTAGCCTTTAAGATTGATGTCTTGAGCGAATGCTGTGATAATTGAATTTAGCTTTTGCTTAAAAAGATCAAGCGAGTACTTATCTAAATCTAAAAAATTCAGTCTTAATACAGGATAGGTAGGCTCTGTCCACTTGTCATAAATCCAGGTTCCTTTAAAGTAAGGCTCTACACCTGTTTCAAATAAAGTTGCTATGGTATCTAAGGTAAGAGATTTACCAAAACGACGTGGTCGGGAGATGAAAACTCGCTTTAGTTTGACGAGCTTTGGAATATATTCAGTCTTATCAACATAGATAAAGTTCTCTAAAGTAAAATCTATAAATGAGCCTGTTGAGCTGATATCTTTCATTTGTAATTATCTCCAAACCTTCTTCTAGATTATATATTGAAAAGCAATTTTTTTCTTTTATCAGTGACAAATTATGGATAGATCAAGACAGTGCAGAAAACAACTTATATTCTGTCTCATAAGACCTTTTCTCTATCTAAAAGTTTAACATTAAGTTCAAAACTTCTACTTAAACATAATGATCTCTTAATAAGGTAAGGATTAGCAACAGAACAGATGCCATTAGCAATGAAAGTTGGCACCATTTATGGTGAACATAAATGATGAATCTTTTCTTACTACGTATTTCTAAAATTAAAAGCTCCAACCAAAGATCGTACATTTGGTTAGAGCTTTTAGATGCGAGTACTTCCACTAAATGAAAGAACAGCTTTTTTATATTTTTAAAGCTTAAGTCTACTTCTTAGCTGCTTCTTTTGACTCAGTCTCAGCCTTAGAAGCTGGTTTTTCAATCTTTAATAACTTAACATCAAAGATTAAAACAGAGTTTGGTTTTACAATCTGTGAAGCACCATTCTCTCCATAAGCTAGTTTTGATGGGATGTAGAGGATGTACTCTGAACCTTCGTTCATTAACTGTAAACCTTCGATCCAACCTTCAATCATGTTCTCTAATGGGAACTCGATAGGCTTTTTAGACTCGTCAAAAGTTACACCATCAATGGTTGTGCCTTTATAGGTTACAGTGATCCTGTCACCCTTCTTAGCGGTCTCACCTTCACCCTGCTTTACAACCTTGTACTGTAAACCAGAAGTAGTAGTTACAACACCATCTTTCTTTGAGTTAGCAGCTAAGAATGCTTCACCAGCCTTTAAGTTATCTTCAGCTGATATCTTCTGTTCTTGAGCAATCTTTTCCTGGATCTTTGCATCAAGATCTTTTAATACTTTTTCAATCTGTGCTCTGTCTAATGCTGAAGCGCCGTTTACACCATCAGTAAAGCCTTCGATTACTTTTTCAGCAGAGATTGGGCCTATTAACTGCTCCTGACTCTGCTTCATCTGAGCTACATACTCGCCTAAAGAAGCGCCGATAGCATAGGCGGCCTTCTCTTCAAAAGAGCTCTTATCATTTAGAGCTGCAGTTGCTGTAGCATTTGCATTAACAACTGCACCGTTTTTTGAAACTGATACTTCGTGATCGCATGCACTTAAAGATAATAGTGATGTTGCCAATACTGTTGCGATGGCAGTCTTTTTTAATAATGTGTTCAAGATAAATCTCCAATGTTTCCTTGAATTCTTTTTTAAAAATGTTCGAACGACTTTACGTTTTGTTGGTACATCTTACCATGTTTTAAGATCTCTAATGTACCATTTTTAATTTTGCCAATTTTGCTTACTTTTACAGCATATGTTGAAGACAATTCCATAATCTTGTCTTCATTCGCACTTGGTGCTGTAAATAACAATTCATAATCACCGCCACCATACAGACAAAGTTTGTCCTGTATTTTTTCATCAAGGTTGTAAATTGAAAACTCACAGGGCTTTGGCAACTTTTCAACATCGATTCTTGCACCTACGCAAGAACGCTCTAAGATATGTCTTAAGTCTCCTACAAGTCCATCTGAGATGTCTAAAGCACAGTCTGAGTAATTTACAAGTTTATGAGCAAATTCACATCTGTCAGGAATTATCATGCTCTTTTCATAGCAGTATGAAAAAGCATCTTTTCCATCAATAAACTTATCAAGGCAAATGTTCTTATAACCTAGTTCTACAGCAAGACCTGGCAGACCTAGTGTACCTGTAACATAGATGTCGTCGTTTACTTTTGCCTTATCTCGTCTTAAAGCCTTACCTTTATCTACAAGACCATACGCACTGATGGTTATGGATAACTCACCTTTAGTAGTATTGCCGCCAATTAGAGGAATATCTACTTTTGAAGCAAGTGAAAATAATCCTTTTGAAAACTCTTTTAAAAAGTTCTCGTTAGCCTCAGTCAGTGTAAGTGATAATGTAAAACAGTATGGTTTTGCTCCCATGGCAGCTAAGTCAGATAAGTTTACCAGCAAAGACTTATAACCGACATAGTAAGGAGAGGTGTTAGGGAAAAAGTGAATACCCTCAATCTGGGTATCGGTGGTGATAGCAAGAGTTTTGTTTTCAGGCAGATTTAATAAGGCACAGTCATCGCCTATGCCTAATTCAATACCAGTACCTCTGTCATTCTGACAGAAGTACTTTTTTATAAGTTCAAATTCACCTAGTGACACTAGTGAGCCTTAAAAGACTTAACGACCTTATCTAACACACCGTTTACGAACTTGTGGCTGTCCTGCTCGGCAAATTCCTTTGCAAGAATAATAGCCTCGTTGATAACTACACGGTATGGAACTTCCTGGCGGTACATCAGCTCAAAGGTACCTAAACGCAACACTGCCTTATCCACCTGATCAAGATCGTCTAATGGACGGCTTAAGTATGGAGCATAAACAATGTCGATATCATGAACATTGTTAATTACACCTGATACTAAATCATGGAAGTAATCAAGATCGGTGCCCTTCATAGGCTGATCTTCTAAAAACTGTTTTTCAATCTCGGTTGGGCTTAAATCAGTTAACTGCCACTGATAGATAGCCTGCATCGCAAAGTGTCTTGCCTTGTGACGCTGAGCTGGTGTTACTGCACCTTCTGTTGAATCCATCTTTTTAAATCCTTTATAGTTTTAGTTTAAAGCTCTTATCTAAGTGCTTTATTTAAAGCTTTGTTTTATAAATTTAAAGCATTTGTTTATAACTTTTTATAAACTTTTAATTCAGCTTTAATTAAAATTGTTTTACTACATTTACCATTTCAAGTGCAGCAGAAGCAGCTTCGGCGCCCTTGTTACCGGTATGAGAACCTGCTCTCTCTAAAGCCTGCTCTAGAGTATCTACAGTTAAAACACCGTTTGATACAGGAATAGCATACTTTAAGGTTACCTGAGTAATACCCTTAGCACACTCGTTTGCTACAACCTCAAAGTGATAGGTTGAACCACGAATTACACAACCTAAAGCGATGATAGCATCGTACTTTTGAGACTGTGCAATCTTTTCGCATACTACTGGGATCTCAATAGCACCTGGAACACGTACTAAAGTAATGTTCTCTTCTGGCACCTCACCTTCACGCTTTAAAACGTCTACAGCACCTTCAACCAGGCGCTCACAGATAAGGCTGTTAAAACGAGATACTACAATAGCAAACTTGCCCTCTCGGCAAGGCTTGTTACCTTCAATTACTTTGATAGACATAGGTTCTCCAAAATTACTTAAAACCGTTCATGAGTAATGCACTCATGGTAATAGCAGAGGACTTGTAGCTCTTGCTATTTGATAAATTATTCTGTTTGCTGTTTGTGGTGTGACCTTTCATGGCGCCATCTTTAGCTAGACTTTGAGTTCCTGCGTTAATGGAGCCGGCTCCTGCCGTAAACAGTCTTTCTAAATATCTAGCTAATACGTCACACTCAAGATTAACTTTATTACCTTCATTAAAGTTCTCAAAGTTTACATTACTTTGAGTATGAGGAATTAAGGTTAATCTAAAGCAGTCACCCTTTATCTCATTTACAGTTAAAGACACACCATCTACTGCTATAGAGCCCTTTGGGGCAATATAGCGTAAAAGCTCATCTGGTGCTTTGATCCAGATGTCATAGGCATCATCCAGTGTATGTCTTGATACTACCGTTCCGATACCATCAACGTGGCCCTGTACAACGTGCCCTCCTAAATGAGTAGACGGGGTACAGGCTAGCTCCAGGTTTATCTTATGCCCTGATGAATAACTGCCAAAGCAGGTACATTTTACAGTCTCTGAAGACACATCTGCATAAAAGGCGTTACCTGACATAGCTGTAACTGTAAGACAAACACCATTATTGGCAATAGAGTCGCCTAATTTAACGCGTTCTTTTAATTTAAAAGAATCTGGAGTCTCTACTAAAATCTCGTAACCGTGGCCATGCTTTTTTAAAGCCTTCAGGGTGCCTACAGCTTCAACAATACCTGTAAACATCAGTTACCACCTGATAGATAATGTAAGAGCACATCCGAACCGTACTTTTTAGTCTTATATAAGGTAAATTCCTGACACTTATCTAAAGACAGTGCATTCTCAAGATTAAAGGCATTGCGACCGTCTTTACCTAAAACTTTACCTGACATAAAAAGATAGAGTTCATCACAGAAACCTGAGTTAATAAAAGCTGTGGTTAAAATTGAACCAGCTTCAACCATCACACGACGGATTTTTAACTCGCCTAGATATTTTAACAGATATTCAAGATCGATTAGATCATGTCTTAAAGGCATAAAGATGCGAGTTACATGCTCATTAACCACTTTTTCTGTGCCCAAAAGCTCAGAGTCAGTTGTGCCATGAACTAACAGCACTTTGCCCTCTTTAAAGATCCTGTACTTTGTAATATTTAGGCTTGAGTTGGTATCTAAGATCACCTTTAAAGGCTGTCTTAAATACTCTTTATCAATCTTTTTATAGTACTTTTCTTTTAACTCATCATAGCGGACAGACATTAAAGGATCATCTGCAATTACAGTATTTACCCCCGTAATAATGCAGTCAGATTTTGCTCTGATATCCTGAACTTTCTGACGAGATTCAGAACCTGTGATCCATTTACTTGAACCATCCTTTAAGGCAGTTTTGCCATCTAATGACATACCAACCTTTACAGATACGTAAGGGATAGGGCCTGTAATGGATTTCATGAAAGCACGGTTTTGGAATAAAGCTTCTTTTTCTAGTACATGCTGAGTTACTTCAATACCCGCATCACGTAGGATTTTAAAGCCTTTACCGTTTACTTTAGGATTTGGATCATCTGCTGCAGCTACAACTCTTTTGACCTTCAGCTCTTTAAGCTTTAAAGCACAAGGAGGAGTTCTGCCATAATGAGAGCATGGCTCTAAGGTTACATATACAGTAGCACCTTCAACATCGAAAGAAGCATCCTGTAAAGCCATAATCTCAGCATGTGGGCAGCCAGCTTTATGATGGTACCCCCTGCCGATGATTTTACCGTCACGGACAATGACACATCCTACTGCAGGATTTGGGTAGGATGTGTATAAGCCACATGATGCAAGCTTTAGAGCTTGCATCATGAATTTTTTGTCAGTATCTGATACTTGACTCAATGTAAATTTCCTATCTTGAGACTATTAGTCTTTGTATACAGGGAATTTAGCGCATAGAGCCTTAACACGCTCACGGCACTTTAAGATAACTTCATCATTCTGATAGTTGTCTAAAACATCACACATGATTGAAGCTAACTCTTTGATCTCTGCTTCTTTGAAACCACGACGGGTACATGCTGGAGTACCAACACGGATACCAGAGGTGATAAATGGAGAACGTGGCTCACCAGGAACGGTGTTCTTGTTAACAGTAATGAATGCCTTACCTAAAGCAGCTTCAGCATCTTTACCGGTCATCTCTAAGCCGATGAAGTCCATTAAGAATAAGTGGTTGTGGGTACCACCTGCTACAACTTTGTAACCACGCTTCATAACTTCTTGCGCTAATAACTTAGCATTAGCTACAACCTGCTTCTGGTACTCAACATACCATGGCTCCATAGCCTCTTTGAATACGATAGCCTTAGCAGCAATAACGTGCTCTAGAGGACCACCCTGAGTACCTGGGAAGATAGCTGAATTTAATTTCTTGTAGATAGCTTCGTCGTGGCAGTTTGATAAGATAAAGCCTGAACGTGGACCACCTAATGACTTGTGAGCAGTTGAGGTTACAACGTGAGCATACTCAATTGGGCTTGGGTAAACGCCAGCTGCTACTAGACCTGCAACATGAGCCATATCAACTAATAAGTAAGCACCAACTTCGTCTGCGATTTCACGAAGTTTCTTCCAGTCAACGATGCCTGAGTAAGCTGAGAAACCGCCGATGATCATCTTTGGCTTGCACTCTAATGCTTCCTTGCGGATTGCATCATAATCTAACTCACCCTTCTCGTTAACTTCGTAACCTACAGCATGGTAAATTTTACCTGAGAAGTTTACAGAGCAACCGTGAGTTAAGTGACCGCCTGAAGCTAGCGATAAGCCCATTACGGTGTCACCTGGTTTGCACAGCGCCTGATATACAGCATTGTTTGCCTGAGAACCAGCATGAGGCTGAACATTAGCATAATCGCAGTGGAATAGCTTGCATGCTCTGTCGATTGCTAACTGCTCCACAACATCAACGTATTCGCAACCGCCGTAGTAACGCTTTCCAGGATAGCCTTCAGCATACTTGTTAGTTAGCTGTGAGCCCTGTGCTTCCATTACACACTTAGAAGCATAGTTCTCTGATGCGATAAGTTCGATATGATCTTCCTGTCTCTGGCATTCGCCGCTCATTGCGGTCCATAGCTCTGGATCATATTCTGCGATTGACTTGGCTTTGTTAATGAAGCTCATGGAGTGTTCCTCAGTAGTTATTAAGGTTAGGCACCTTTCAACAGGCACCTTAAAATGAAAGAAAAAACTGTGCGCACATTCTAACATTTTTTTGTGTTGTACATCATAGTTTTTACAAGTTTTCGTATCTTAAATTTGCCAAATAAAAAAACACAAATTACATTCAGTAAGTGAGCCTTTTATTAGTTCTCTGTAGTGAGTAATTTAAGGTGAAAAAGGTCAAATTTTATAAAAAACACCGACTTTTTAAGAAAATTTGCGCCACTTTACTATAAAAATGATAGAATGCGCCAATTCAGTTTTTTGGAGTTAGATTTTGGCTAAATATTCAATATTAGTGGTTAATGGTCCAAACCTTAACCTTCTTGGTACCCGTGAGCCTGAGATCTATGGTCATGAAACCATAAAAGATCTTGAAAATATGCTCAAAAAGGTAGCAGATGAACTTAATGTTGATATTGAATGCTACCAGTCTAATCATGAAGGCGATATCGTCGACAAGATCCAAAATTCCCGCAACAAAGTAGATTTCATACTATTAAACGCAGGTGCCTATACCCATACTAGTGTAGCTATTCGTGATGCGCTTGCAGGTATTGATATGCCATTCTATGAGATTCACATTTCCAATGTTCACAAACGAGAGGAATTTAGACATCATTCATTTCTTTCAGAGGTGGCTGTTGGAGTCATTGTAGGTTTCGGACTTGATGGTTATGAGTTTGCTCTAAGAGGCGCTGTTCGTTTCTTAGACCGTAAGCATTAAGATTAGAATCAACTAAATAGGATATTTTTCATGCAAATTGATATTCATAAGATAGCTAAGCTTATCGAAATTGTATCTAAGTCAGATGTATCTGAGATCAACTTAAAGCAAGGCGAAGAAGAGCTTAAGATTACCCGTGAAAAGGCTGTAGCTCAGTCAGTTCAGACCGTAATTGCAGCTCCTGTAGCAGCTCCTGCTCCTGTAGCAGCACCTGCAGCTCCAGCTGCTACTGCTCCTGCAGCAGCTCCATCAGCACCTGCAGCTCCTGATGCAGCTAAACTTATGAAGTCACCAATGGTTGGTACTTTCTATCGTTCAGCAAGCCCTACTGCAGCTCCTTTCGTGGAAGAAGGCACTTCAGTAAAAGAAGGCGATACCCTGTGCATTATCGAAGCTATGAAGATGATGAACCAGATTCAGGCTGACAGATCAGGTGTTATTAAGAAAATTTTGGTTGAGAACGGTTCTACCGTTGAGTTTGATCAGCCATTATTCGAGTTTGAATAATATAAGGGGTAACCCATAAATATGAAACTTGAAAAAGTTCTGATTGCAAACCGCGGTGAAATTGCTTTACGTATTTTAAGAGCGTGCCGTCAGTTAGGTTTAAAGACCGTTGCAGTACATTCAACTGCTGACCGCGATTTATTGCATGTAAAATTAGCTGATGAGGCTGTGTGCATAGGACCTGCAGCTCCTAAAGACTCATACCTAAATATTCCATCAATCATCGCTGCAGCTGAGGCTACAGGCGCTAATGCTATCCACCCAGGTTATGGATTCCTATCAGAGAATGCTGACTTTGCTGAGATGGTTGAAAAGTCAGGCTTTATCTTCATTGGCCCTACTGCTGATACCATTCGTTTAATGGGTGATAAAGTTTCAGCTAAAAAGGCTATGCAGAAAGCTGGCGTTCCATGCGTTCCAGGTTCTGCCGGTGCTTTAGGTGAAGATTTTGAAGAGAACAAACGTTTAGCTAACCAGATTGGTTACCCAATCATCATCAAAGCAGCTGGTGGTGGCGGTGGTCGTGGTATGCGTGTTGTAAGATCTGACGCTGAGTTAGAGGAGTCAATCGCTCTAACACGCCGTGAAGCTGACATGTTCTTTAACAACCCTGCTGTATATATGGAGAAGTTCTTAGAGAACCCTCGCCATATTGAGTTCCAGGTTTTATCTGACGGTCAGGGTCATGCTGTATACCTAGGTGAACGTGACTGCTCAATGCAGCGTCGTAACCAGAAGGTTCTAGAGGAAGCTCCAGCTCCATTCATTTCAGAGAAGCAACGTGAGACTATCGGCTCACGTTGTGCTCAGGCATGTATTGATATTGGCTACCGTGGTGCAGGTACTTTCGAGTTCTTATATGAGAACGGTGAGTTCTACTTCATCGAAATGAACACTCGTGTTCAGGTTGAGCACCCTATTACTGAAATGATCACAGGCGTTGATATCGTTCGTGAAATGATTTCAGTTTGTGCTGGTAACCCACTATCAATCAAGCAGTCAGACATCAAGTTACGTGGACACGCATTTGAGTTCCGTATCAATGCTGAAGATCCTGCTACCTTTATGCCATCTCCTGGTGAGATTAAGTATCTGCATGTACCAGGTGGTCCAGGCGTACGTTGGGACAGCCATGTATATCAGGGCTACAAGGTTCCACCTCACTATGATTCATTAGTAGGCAAGTTAATTGTTTACGATGATGACCGTGAGTTGGCTCGTCTGCGCGGTTTAGAGGCTTTAGATGAATTAGTACTTAACGGTATTAAGACTAACGTTCCTCTACACAAGGATCTGTTAACTGATCCTGTTGAAATCAAGGGCGGTGCAAGCATTCACTACCTTGAGCAGAAACTTGAAGCAGCTAAAGAGCAAAAGAAATAATCTTTGCTCTTAAACTAAAGCGGACCGTTAAGGTCCGTTTTTGTTTTAGTGTTCAGTAAGTTACCCTAATTTGTACTTTCTGCTTGCAATAAGTGATGAAACTTAAGCAGTTTTAAAGCTTAGCTTTAAGCTAACAACTTTTTAAAGCTAAAAGTCAAAGTCTGTCATTTGAGTATTATGAAGTTTTACTCATTCATTTTAAAGAAAGACTTTAACTTTTAGTTTACGTTACACCACCTTTTACATTATCTGATGCTTTTTCATCAAATAATGTATTAACACTTTTGTTTTAAGGCAGGCAACCATGCTCTATTTCACCTCAGATCTTCATTTATGTCATAAGAACATAATTAAGTATGCTCGTCCTCAGTTTGAGTTTTCAGATGAAGGCTTACAGCAGTGTGAAGATCTAATGCTAAAAAACTACAATGATGTCATCACCGATGACGACATCGTAGTCTTTTTAGGTGATATAGCTTTCTTAAAGTCTGAATTTAAACCTCATATTTCTGAGTACTGCAAAAAGCTTAAAGGCAGAAAGCTCATGATCAGAGGAAACCACGATACCATTACGGATAAGTTCTTTTTAAGCTGTGGTTTTGAAAAGATCATAGATTACATTCTTTTTGAGAATATCTTTATCTGTCACTATCCTTTATCAGAACCTGATTCAAAAAGAGAAGCTGAGTTTAAAGAGATCTTTGAAGAGAATAACTGCAATACCGTAATCCATGGACATATCCATTCAAAAGAGCCTGACAGCTCTGATGGTATTGTACGTTTTAATATGTGTGTTGATTATGCTCCTAATCATTACTCTCCTGTGCTCTTTAATAACGAGGAGTTAGAGCATTACATTCTAAATGAGATCTTAGGTGAGATTCAGGTTAAGGAGAAAGTAACCTTTAAAGACAAGCTTCTTCATGCTGAGCATCAGGCATCTCAAAGGTTAAAGAGATTGTTTCATTAGTCTTTTCCTAAGACATTATTTCCAATAACATACGTACATTAGCTTATATTTCGGCTATAAATTAAATCGACGTATCGACACTTTGACAATATTTGCTAAGCTAAATCATAAATAATATAACCAACATGGTGTATTCTAGATGAATAGAACTTTTATTTGGTAAGAATCTTATAATCAATATGTATGCTAACTGCAAAAAATTATAGTTGACTTTATCTATAAAGAACAACTTATTAAATTGGTCAAAAAGAACTATGTTTGATTGAACGAAACACACGAGTAACTGTCACTACTCTCTAATCTGTATATTTTGTAGGTAAAACCATGGAAGATTATTTTAAAAATCTGCAATATATTTCATCAAACGATGAGTGTTTAGAAAATTACACAGATTCTTTATCAAAACAACATGAAATTCCTAAAATCTTATACCACTACACTAACATAGATGCATTTCAAGGAATAATTAATAATAAAAAATTATGGCTGACCAACAGTAAATTTTTTAATGATCCTAAAGAGGTAAGTTATGGATTTAACTTCATATCTAGACAAATCCGAAAACAATTTAAAAACAATAGATATTTAAAGGATTCTTTTAAAGAATGGAAGTCTAATTTTGATGCTAATTTAGAGCACAGATATGTTTGCTGTTTTTCGAAAAAATATGATGACTTACCTTTATGGGCATGTACACAGGTAACAAAGGTCTATGCATCGAATTTGAAAGAAAAGATAATCTATTAGAAAAGTTCAAAATTGTACATTATGATTCTAAGCTACTAGAGGAGCGCTTAAATAATATTACAAGCAATATTGTGAGTTTTTTTCATGACAAAAAACAAATCGTTAGAGAACAAATGAATACTCCTTTTGAAGACATTGATATTGCACCGTCCCTTATTAGTCAATTGCAAAATCAAGTGGACAACTGGTTAGGAATATACCTACAAAACATCTATCTTCAATTTAAATGTAAAGCTTATGAATATGAGAATGAAATTAGATTAATACTGTCTAAAGACGACCTAACGAGCTTAAATGCAGTTACGCAAGACAGATTTAAGGGTAATACTCTAATTTCTTATGCAGAACTAGATTTCACAAATTTCTTGCAAATAAAGTCAGTATGCTTAGCTCCTGGATGTAAAAATTTAAAACCGCTTTTAATTTCATATTTAAGTAAAAAAAATATTTGCGACTCTAAAGGTTTTAAGAGTGGAACCGAGTTCGTCAAAATCTCCAAAATACCGTTTCGTAACAACTAAATCATTGAGCTCCTTTGGAGACTAATATTTTCTGAGAGTGGAATGGGAGTTAAAAACTATGAATGACTCAACTTTTGCACTTCAAAAATTGAGTTAAAACGTTAAATATAAGCGGTCCAGCACCGACTTTGCTCTTTAAAATATGATTTTTGATTATAAAGACTAAGGTGGTATGTAAATACACAGTAAAAATGGCTTAAGAATGCTGTTTTGAGGAGTGTTTTGTTGAATAAATGTGTATAAAATGGTGTGATTTATGTTGCAAAATCAATAAGTTAAACCCAATTAATCACAGAGCTATAATAAACAAAAATTCATCTTATGCAATAGAGCAATTTCTTTTGAGTCACTTTTTACACATATTGGAGTTCGTTCTCTTTTAGCCAGAGCTAAGTTTTCTAAACTCTCAGGGGCTGATGTATTTACGCTTCTTTCTGTACTTGTTACTTCAATCTTTAAAGGTTATCAAAATCTTTAAAGGTTCTTTGAATCTACTGAAGGTAAGTCATTACCTTTTAGCAGAGACTCTATGTATAGATTTCTGTCTAACCCAAAGTATGACTGGCAATCTCTGATGTTTTACATAGCAACGTTTATCATCAGATTTATCTGTGAGCTAAATAAAAACAATAAGAACCAGGTTAACTGCTTAATAGTAGACGATACCATGATTGAGAGATGCCGAGGTAAAAAGGTTGAGCTCTTATCTAGACAGTACAATCATGTTATTGGCAAAACAGTTAAAGTTTTTACCAATCTGGCTTTAGGTTGGACTGATAGCATTAACTACGTTCCTTTACTAAGTCATCTTATAGCCTCTAATAAAGAGAAAAATCTCATTCAGAAGTCTAATACAAGTAACATTGATAACAGAACTACTGGAGCTAAACGCAGACTCTTAGCTTGTAAAAAGAAACCTGAAGTGCTCATCAGTATGTGCAGGAGAGCAATGAGAGCTATTCCTGCATCTTACATTCTGATGGATTCATGGTTCTTTTCTGACTTCCTTGTAAGAAAGCTTAAACAGTTAGGTTTACAGAGTATCTGTCTTGTTAAAAGTAACCTTCAGTTCAAACTGGAAAAAGGTTGTTCTAAATCCTTTTCTCAAAAAGAACTTCTTAAGAAAATCAATGGAGGTAAACTCAACAAGGCTAATCTTATTACCTCTGTCATTGCCATCCAAACAAAGACTTAAAAGTAAGACTTGTCTTTGTAAAAGCCAGAAACTCTACAGACTGGATCTGCATGGTAAGTACTGACATAGACCTATCTCCTGAACGTGTTATTGAACTCTACGGTAGAAGAAGGTCTATTGAAGTTTCCTTTAAAGCTCAGAAAAGTTATCTGGGCTTAAAGAGTGAGTGTCAGGCCCATGCCTTTGATACCTGCAATGCTTTTATGGCCATTGCAAATATCAGATTACAACTCATGGAGTTTAACAGACGTCACGACAACGACCCACGTTCTATTGGAGAACTCTTCTATAGCGCCCGTTCTGAACTTACGGCTATTACATTTGCTGAAGCTCTGCAAACATTACTTCTGCTTATTGATAATATCGCTGTTACCTTAGATGCAGCAGGCTGTATCCGTAAAGGTAAATTGGCTAAAGCTAAAGAAGTAATTTCTAACGCAATCTCAGAGTGGTTCTCTAGTATTACTGACTACATCAAAATGTACATTCAGTTACCACAAACGTCTTAATAATCAAAAATCATATTTTAAAGAGCAAATGCCGTGTTAAACCGCATTGTTATCTGCATTTTGAATTAAATTTCAAATGCAAAAGTTGAGTGAATGATTCTTATAATTTAAAAGCAAAATTTAAGTTTACTCAATAAAAAATACTGATTGTAAAAGTACTATTTATTTCCTAAAATATAATGCGCAGTCACATCTAAACGTTATTTTTACCGTTTGTCTGTATAAAGTTTACGCGATTGTAAACCAATAATATAAGAATGCGCTTCGCGCTAAACGAAAAAATAAGAGAATCTGAGCATAATGCAGTAATATGGATGTTATTACTGTATTTTAATTCTTGTTAAGCTTTCAGATAATAGACAAAAAGACTCTCATAAACTACTCTAGAGATTCGAAATACTACTTATAAACTATATAGCTTACGGATAAAAAATTTATTAAGACTTATCTAGTATGTGTTGTTGCTATTTCACATTAGTGCTGATAAAGAATTCATATTTTTATATCTGTTATCACAAACAAAAATATAAATTTGTTAAAAATAAAGAACATTGATTATAATGTGCTTGTGGTCACTTCTTGAAATTATTATTCAGACTGCACATAGTTTACGCGTTTGTGAACACTATACACAAATTAATAATGCGCTTCGCGCTAAACGAAAAAAGGATTCTTAATGTTATAGCTCTTTGAGCTATTTCATTGTGTAATCGTCTGTAACATGGGAGTTGTTACAGATTTAAATTAAGTTAATTTTCAATATTGAGACAATGAGACGAAGTTATTTCATCGGTACTTCATCGAATTCGGGATGCGGTTATAGTGGTAACACATCGTCTGTTCCAGAATCAGTTACCTCTAAACTTAGTAATTCTGTTTTAGAAAGTGTTGCTTCACTGTGTGATACAAATTTATCTTCTAATAGAAACGCCACTACAAATAATGCAAAGAAAAATTGGGTCGCTCAATACCCAACCGGTTGGGGAAGCCAATCTCTTGCATGCAGATCATTTTGCGAAAAAATAGACGAATTCAAATATGATTTTTCATCATTTCTTTCTATGAATGAAATGAATCAGTTTGCCTCAAAGTTTTTTATCTTTATAGTTTCGTATTGGCAACGTAATGCTACTGCGCGTTTTATAAAATTAAATTATTTACCTAGAACTTACTCTAAAGTTATAAATGATGATGATTTTATTATCTATATTTACAGAAAATTATCGAATAACACCCCTCACATACAGTGGGATCCTACCTTAGAGTGTATTCTTAAACAAACAGTTTCTAATCTAATTAGAGATAATTCAACAATTGCCTATAAAAAAGTCTCCTTACTTCGTTCTTGTCTTATATCAAATATCCATGATATGGAATTTGATAAAAGAAATCTTACAAAATTTCTTGGAGGTGCTAGACTCTTTTTTCTATTGAAGGAAACTAACGTCTTTAAAGAATATATAAAACAAGATGTGAATTGCGCTAGATCTTACTTTTATAATTTTCTATATTCAAATGTTAATCTTGATAGTATTGAGATGGAGCTTGAAGAACATTTTCGAAAATCTTTCAAAATTTATTCTCACCCATTAACATTCTATTATCCTAGATTTATTAGAGATATTATCGAAAAATATTTTAATTCTTTTATTAATTTAAGTGATTATTTCGATTCAATTGATTTTGATCATATAAAAAAAGAAGCCGAAGAATATTTTAATGCGATTGGAAAAAGGCCTAGGAATAACCAATAAAATTGGAAATTATTGGTTCCATTTAACATTGTTAGACATAATTATTTTAGCTAAAAATATTACCTATGAGTTCTATAGTCTGTAGCAGATTTGGTGAGATAATTCCACAATTGGAGAAATCCAACAAAGTTCATAGTGTTTTCAAAAGAAATTTTGTAAGAAGAACTCCTTTATCTGCCTATGAGGCTGTCGGTATTGATAAAAATGAAATTGTCTTTGCATCTGGCGACTGTCATGCTCTAATACCATTTTTCAGTTCAATTAAGAAAAAAATAAAAATAATTGTCTTAACTGTAAAAGAGTTTGAGCTGATTGCCAAATGCGGATTTATACATAACATCGATGTAATTTGCTTTGAGAAAGAATTTCCTTTTGTTTGTAATATATTCTTCATAAATAATGCAAAAGAAAACTTGAAGAATCTGTCTTATTATATACATAAGGTAAGAAAAATAGGAATAGAGCTTTCTTACATTCAAGACTTTTGTAAAAAGGTCAACTCAAAAGTCATAAAAAAAATTCCAAAAATAAGTGACCTTGATAAAAATTTTTTCTTTATTCCAAATTTTGGTTACCAAGAAGTTTTTCAACTAAAAGAAGAATCCCCTGATAAAAAAATCATTGCTTTTGATTACAACTCAATGTACGCAAATGCGATGAAAGGTCATTTTCCCAATCCTAGAAATCTGTTCTACGAAAAAGTAAATAATTATATAGACAAAAAAGATAGCCTGTTAGAAGGAATGTATCACGTAATTTTGTCTGAACCTGATGAATTTATAAAGAAATACAATGCTCTCAGATATGTTTGGCAATTAAAATCATTTCCTATAGAACTTACAGGTTCATTTTCTATTGACACTTTATTAACTAAAGATGAAGTTGATTATTACAAGCTTCATTTTAAAAAAGTTTTTATTGTCGAAAAGATTGTAAGCAATGATACAATTTCTCATCCATTAGTTAAAAACGTGGATATTTTGTTCAATCAAAGGCTACATTTCAAAAATCATAATAACAATGACTACGCAAATCTCTGCAAATTATATCTGACAATTCTTCATTCAGTTTCAAACCCAAGCTTCAAAATTACAAAGTATTTTTTATCAAGTAGTGAACTAATATCATTTATTGAAAAACACCTCTATATATCAAAACCACAAGAAATGACTGACTCTTGTTTTCTTGAAAATTTAAATAATAATCAGTTGACAGTTGAGGACAGTTTAAGTGGAATAAAGTTGACGTATCCCGACAAAAATTCACTTAAAAAGATTTATTCTCTTTATAGCTATGTTATTGCAAGATCAAGAGTTATGATTGCATATAACGTGAAAAAGGATCTGCCATTTCACAAAAATGGAATTATGCATTT
>ERZ1027285.267-NODE-267-length-16871-cov-3.565949_pt1 | contig 16871 bp, 17 predicted proteins | sample MGYA00519240_ERZ1027285 | MGnify/ENA primary metagenome ERZ1027285 (study PRJEB26926, sample SAMN06165018) | human gut metagenome | biome: ENVO:00009003; feature: ENVO:2100002; material: ENVO:00002003 | host: Homo sapiens | place: USA | collected 2012 ...
GCGCAGCGCTGCTGACGCTGATGATGGAGAATATGAACCAGTTCCCGATCACCGGAGCCACCCCCTTCAACATCATCGAGCCGTAACGGCTTCGCGGGGCGGTCCGTGGGAAGACCGCCCCGCTCGAGAGAGAACAGCAAAATGCTTGCGCCAAGTCGATTGAAGGGCTCGAGATCAGCCTGTTTAATAATTCTATTAACTTTTGCAAACCAGAAAAACAGAGTTTGCCTTGCTTTGCCAGCAAGAAAATTTTGACAGAAAAGGCAGGAGAATATGAAAAAAGGAGGATTGAGCCTGTTTCTGGCGCTGGCCCTGTGCCTGACGCTGCTGCCTGCGGCGGCATTCGCGGACAGCGAGTCTGAAACGTCTACACCGCACACCCACTACCTCTGCGGCAATGGAGAAACGTGCAGCCACTTGGGCGGCCATAACGAGGACAGTAAGACCACCTTTGCGACGGCGATCACGCAGAATAATGACGGTTACGTGTGGGGCGGCGGCGACTGCACACAGAATCAGCCCAATCAGTGTGTGCTGTCCAATGGCGGCACCTACTACCCTGCCAGCGACCTCGTTCTGGAGGCCCCATTGAACGCCCAGTTCGGTTGTATCCAAATCGATGGAAATGTCACCCTCTGTCTGAACGGTCACACCATTACCGTTAAAGCTAATAGAGAGGCATTCAAGATCACAAAATATGGCAGCACCTCCAGTTCTACCCTCACCCTGACCGACTGTCAGGGCGGCGGCAAGATCACCCACGATCCATCGTTCCTTGGAAACAGTGTGAATCTGAGCGAAGATTGCAATTTCATCATGTACGGCGGCAGCATCACCGGCAATAGCGTCGCCAGCTCCGGCGGGGGCGTGTGCGTGTACGGCGCCATGACCGTCAGCGGCAGCGTGCGGATAACAGGCAACGTCAACGACGGTTCGAAAGGCGATAACGGAATTTACACCGGCGGCACGGCCAGCAATGTCTGTCTAGTTGGCAGCACAACCATTACCATTAACGGCCCTTTGACATATGTTTTGGTTACGCCATATTGAGGAGGTGCAGCTGTATCTTAAAGCGTGGTTTTCAAGTGAAAACAGTTATGTATTTACCGCTGCTACGTTTATGGGCTTTGACGATAATGAGCATTTACCGTTTTTGTTGATGGGAGACAAGCATGTTCTTGATGGTCCGTTGAGCAAGTATTCCGAAATACGAAGCAAAATGCCGGCGGGTAAAGATGCTGAAATTTTGTATGAGCAGATTGGAGTGGCAGCGGAGGACAATCTAAAGCTGGTGCTGAATGCTGTTGGACTCTCCGGCCCGCTCGTCCTCCTGACTGAGCCGCCCGTAGAGTACGGTGTATTGCTGATTTTCTTGACCTGCCATAGTTACCTCCTTTTCGTTGGGGCAGGCCGGTACGGTAACACGAAGTATACCGCACCGGCCTCCGCAAGTCTACTGAAACTTTACTGCTCATGATGCTCCCGCTCTAACTTCGTGTCGATGAGCTGCAGGAGCTTGTCCGTGGGTGTTGCCGATGCGCCGCCGGGGAATACGGAGGTCACAAGGAAGCACTTCCCACCGACCAGCATCGCCCGTTGACGGGTGAGGTCATCGCCCTCCCATTTGGCTGTGCTGTCACGGAACAACGTTTCCACGCCGCCGTCCTCGGAGCGGCGCAGGATGACCTGCTCCGGCCGGTAGGCGCCGAGGATGCCCGTGTCACGATAAATTTCCCAATCCTGTTTCATTACAATCCTTCCATCGTTTGCTCTTGCTGTTGCTTTTTCTGTTCTTCTCGCGCGGCGTGTTCGTCCAATTTTTCTTTCACAGCCAGAGCTGCGCCTGCGGCGAAGCCAATCGCAGCGCCAAAGTTTTCAGCGGCGATTTTCGCCTCCATGCGCCGCCGCTTTTCCTCGGCATCCTCATCCTCGTCCATCAATGTCCCCACGACAGCCAGTCCGGCCACGGCAGGCATCAGAGGAACAGGCCGCGGATCGCCGCCGCGCCATACCAACCCGCCAGTGCCGCCGTGCCAAGGATCAGCACCAGCATGATCCACTTGAGGGCCACCAGCAGGCTGAAGTCCGGGAGCCAGTCGATCCACTTGGAGGAATACTTCTCGCTCAGATTCCCAACCCGTTCCAGCAGTTTGTTCATCTCGGTCAGCGATCTCTGCATCTCCGTGAGCGGCTTCTGCACCGGCGTCAGGTCGATGTACGGCTTCAGTTCTGGCAGTGCTTTCCGAATTTCCTCCAGCTCCCAGTCTATTCCGTCTGCCTGCTCCGTCAGCTTGTTCATCGCCTGCGGCAGGTCGCACTGGATCACAATGGGCTGGATCGGCTGCGCTGTTTGCTGCGGCGCGCTGCTCGGCTGATTCATCCGCTTCAATTCCTCCATCGGTTTCCTCTGCTCGACGGAGTTTTCTCTTGACGAGCTCTGCCCGTATTCTGAATTCATGCTCCATGGCCTCCTTGCAATACTTTTCCTCGTGTAATTTGCTGTCGCGACACTTTAGTCCGTCCGGTGTGGTGTAGGTGATGTATTTGCGGCCGCTCTCCCAGCGCACCGCATAGCCCTCGGATGCCATCAGGGAAACGAAGGCGTCCTTGTCGGCGGCGTATTTCATGCACTCGTCGATGGTGTTCATGAGCCGCAGTTTCCAGCTTTGGCCTTTCAGCGCCGTGTGATACTCTGCGCCGCCCATGCCGCGGGCCTGCTGCGTTGGCGCATCAAAGACAGGAAGCCCCATCTCCTGACAGATCGCGTCGTTGCGCCGCATCAGCTCTTGCAGTTGTTCCTTCGCCATGTGCAGCTTTTTGCCGGTCTCAAAGTTGACGGAGTTGATGACGCAGTGGGAGTGGATGTGCTCCCGGTCTACATGGGTGCAGACCAGCACCTCGCAGCCGTCGAAGTATTCCGCCAGCCGCCGCGCGGCTTCGTGGGCCTGCTGTGGATCGACCGCCGCGCCTTTTGGGAAGCTCTGCACCATGTGATAGAACATCACGCCGCCGTCCTTGTGGTAGAGCAGCTTCGTGTTCAGGAAATCGTCGTAGACGCTCTGCGGCTGGCAGTTGATGCCGCTGACGAGCGGCGCGCCCTCCCATGCGGTTTTCTTTTCCTGCATGACGTAGAGCATCACGCCGCGCATGGCGGCGCGGGACTGCGTGCCCCGCTTGTAGTTCACAAAATGTACGATGGCCATACGGCTCACCGACCTTCCATGACTGACCGCAGAGCGGCGCTGACCTCGGACAGTTCCCGCGCGACTTTGTCGAGACCGATGACCTGCACCTTGTCCATGTTGGCGAGGACGGTGAGGCGGTTGATGTTGCTGCCGATGCCTTTGAACTGGCGGAGCAGCTCCTTCTGTTCGTCGATGACCACGATCCGCTTGCCGAGACAGCAGGCGGTGACGTAGTCGCTCATGGACATGTGGGCCTTCGCCGCCAGTGCCCTGATCTTCTCGCGGTCGGCGGACGCCATGCGCGTGCTGAATTTGATATCTTTTTTCATGTTTTTCTCCAATCGTAGCTAAAAGTGGGTCCGGGCTTCTGCCCGCAGCTTGGGGGTGTGGGGCCATGCCCCGCCCAGTGCATTTGGCAGGGCAGCGGCTTCGCCGCAGACCAGACAAATGCGATGCTGGCCGTCGTCCGAGCGGACGACGAATCCCTCGTCCCGCCGCAAGCGGCAGGACTCGCTCTCTCTGTCGCTCGTCCTCTTCCCACCGAAACCGCTTCGCTGGGTTTCGGCGGGAGCCCTGTTGGGGGCGGTGATAAAAACTCCCGTGTTATATTTTTTACATTTCTGTGTGGGGGGTATCACTTACCCTCCGGTTGCTGTGGCTGTGTCGGAACAACCCGGCGCGGGGTTTATTTCAGCAGAAAAAACGGCTTTCTCAGAGTGGGTACTCTGTGCCGACGGACACGCTGTTCCCTCCTGCACACAGCGCTTTTTCGGCGTTCCTGCATGGGGGTGGTATCACTACCCTCGGCGTGCGCTTCATGCCGTTGAAACGCTGGACGCCCGCGGGTCACGGCGGCGTATTTGCCGTTTTTGTGCCGCCGCAGTGCTCGCCCTGTGCGGGCAGAATATCCCCTCGTCGGGCGCACACGCCACCCCAGCCCCTAACCGCGCACACAGCGGCTCACACGCCGAAACACGGCGGGTTCTCAGGGTCGATGGTGACGATGTTTCCGGTAGCGGGATCATCGACACCATCGACCCTTTTCAGGCAGATCAGACGGTCGCCGTTGCTCTTGCGGAAGGACACCGTAATGCCGTTTCTCCTTAGAGCGTCAACGCTTTTGCGGATTCGGTGGGAGAAGCTGTTGGGGGTCAGTCCCTCCGCACCGGCAGGGTCGATCTTTTCCAACAGCGCCTTGGCAGGGGCGCTGATCTCCGGCTGCCGGCGCAGCAATTCAGAGAGAAGAAAAAGAATTCTCTCGTTGGGCTGCTCTTTCTGTTCGAAGTCATCTGACAGCAGCTTCCAGATATGATCCTCGCCATCGAACTCCAGTGCCAGTTCCCGGTAGGGGATGTCCCGCCCGGTGCAGTAGAGCGTGGCGGTGTTCTCTCGGCGCTTACTCTTGCGGAGGACGAAGTTGCTGTCGGTGGCGCCGCTGAGTCCGGTGGTGCCGGAAATCATGTTCATGGGATCATCGTCATTCATCTTCCGCAGATGATGCACCAGCAGAATGGCGATGCGGTGCTTGTCCGCCAGCGCTTTCAGAACGCCGATGTCCCGATAGTCGCTGGCATACGGGTTTGCGTCATTGCCCACTGTGCGGATACGCTGGAGCGTGTCGATGACGATGAGCCTGGTCTGCGGATGCTCCTTCAAGAATTGCTCGATCTGTTCCACCAGCCCGTTGTGGAGCTGCTGGGACATGACGGCGAAGTGCAGCGTGGGCGGCGCGTCCTCCGTGAGATCAAAGAGCCGGCTTTGGATACGCTGAAAGCTGTCCTCCAGACAGAGGTACAGCACCTCGCATGGGCGCGTGGCGAACGTCCAGAGCGGCTTGCCCTGCGCGGCGCAGAGACACAGCCACAGCGCCAGCCACGATTTGCCGATCTTCGGCGCGCCTGCCAGCAGGTGCAGTCCCTGGGGCAGCAGATCGTCGACCACGAAGGAGACCGGTTCGTAAGCGGTGCTTTGCAGCGTGTCCGCGTCAATGGTTTGCAGTCGGTTCATAAAAATTTCTCCTTTCCGGTTTGTCAATGTGGTATACTGATACTGTAAAGGAAGGGAGATGGTTTTTACATGGAAGAGTGGTTTTCGAGATTTTTCCAAAACTTGCAACTACAGCTCGGACTGCGTGACCCCAAGTTGACCGCTCCCGAAAAGAATATCTCCGGCATCTTTTTGGAAACAGATACCGGAGAGAACATCGATATTTTATTGGTTGGCAAGGATGGGTGTGCAGAAGAACTCAGGGGTCGAACGCCAGCGGAGGAACTGGTTCGGTTTACTTCTCTGGATTTTGCGGAATACCATGCCGTGATCCAGCGGCTCTGGACGGAGCATCCTCTGTTTTTGGAACGCATGGATGTTCCCTATTCGGACTATGAGGATTTTGAAAAGCAGATCGGCGACTTGCCTGATTGGATCATGAAGATCGATACCATCGCCGCTTTTTATGCCTCCGAACATCTTCGGGACGCAATGGCAATGCAGGACAATGGTTCGCCGATTTTTCCGTCCGAGAAAGGTGCCGCAGTTCTTCGGGCACTGGACGAGCCGTGCAGGGCACAGCTGCGTATTCGAAATCTTCTGGAGATCGGTTTTGCCGATTATGAGCGCGCCGCGCAGTGGGAACGGTATGGAGCGTTGGAGGAGGCATACCCCGCATTGGTGCACCAGTTCTTTCCTTGCAGGCCGATGCCGTTCGGACACCGGTTGCGGTATACGGTTGAAAACAACTTTGAGCTGTACCTGCTGGAATTGCAGCTTTATTTCCGCCAGAAGAAAAAGCGTATTGCACGGTGTGAGTGCTGCTGGCAGTATTTCATTCCGAAAACCTCTGCGGAAACGCACTACTGCGACCGTGTGATTGACGGACTGTCCTGTAAGGCGCTGGGGCCAAAGCTCAAGGGCAAGGATGGTGCGGCATTGGATGAGGCGCTGCGGATATACAATGCTCTGCGGCATAGGATGGAAGAACGACGGAACCGTTATGAGGACGCTCCGCCAGACCAGCGGGATCGGCTGAAGCCTGTGAGCGACGCTCGCTATCAGGAATGGATTAGTGCAGCGGTCAAGGTCAGAGGGAGGTATCTCAAAGGAAAAATCTCCGCATCGGATTTCCTACGGGAAATCGATTCCTTTGGAGAACTGGAAACCTATAAGGTCGAGCAGGTGTCTCTGCCGGAGCCGGACAGCACAGCATGGCGTCGGCATATCAAGGGGAATCTGGACTTTGATCCAGCTATCAACTACCGAGGCTTCATGCATCTGGACTTGAGAGAGGAGAATGCGGAATGGAAGGTTTGGACGCCAGAGGAACAGGAGAATATCGCCCGTGGCGGGCATGGGAGCTTAAGGGAGAAGTATAAAAAGTAAGGACTGAGGGAGTAAAACTCCATCAGCCCTTACTTTTCCAAAGATTCATAATAGGATATGTATACCCGCCTCCCTGCAAGCCTTTGGCAGAAAGATCTCTGTCATCCCATCTGCGGCCATCTTCATCTATGCGCTTGAACCGTGCAGCATATTCGGAATCATATTCTGTGTATACAGAATTGAAAATGTAATTGTCAGAGGATTTCGTGTAGAAATAAATGCAGTCAAAGTTGTTACCGTAAAACTCCGCATCACTGTGGGCGGTAGCGCGCTTCCAGATAATCTCGTTTCGGAAATTGTCTTCACCAAAAATCTCGTCCATCAGGATCTTCACATAATGCCCGATGTGATAGTCCAGATGCACATAGATCGATGCCGGTTCACTCATGACGCCCTTGATCGCCATGAGGTTTTCGTACATCCAGCTCAGATACTTTTCCTTATCCCAGACATCGCCGTACATCTTTTCCTCAAAGGCTTTCAGCTCGTCCACATCCAGCTCCCGCTCCGCCTGCGCAATGACCTCGGCAACCTTGGGATTGCGGCGGATATAGACCTTTTTGGCGTAGTCCGCGCCGCTGGCAAAGGGCGGGTCGATGTAGACCAAGTCAACCTGAATGCCCTGTTCTTTCAAATAGGCGCAGGCAGACACGCATTCGCCGCGAATGACTATGCTGCCATCGGTGTTCTCGCCCACGGTCTCCTGCTTTTCCATCTCGTACAGGGGCATTCCCCGCTGGAGCGTCATGGACAGCTCGTCCGCGCCCTTGTAGCGCAGAATGCGGTTGAAATTGCCCAAAACAGCCTGCCCCTCAACAGCCTCGGGAATGAAGGGAATGTATTTAATGGGCATTATCCTTGTCCTCCATTCTCCATGTGGTGTATGAACTGTTCAAGTGACATTGCCATCCCCATGGAGGCAAAACATTCTCGAGCCAGTTGCTGGTTTTGTTCCGGAGTTAGTTGATTCAGCGCTTTAATACATTCAATCACTTTACACTTTGCATTCAGATATTTGTCATCAAAATCTACTGTAGGTCTGATATTCATTGTTTGTCCTCCCCTTGTTTTAATGTGATCAGGAGACGAATGATGTTACCTGTTTGATACATAAGGTATTCCAGAAGTCTGTTGCTTGTGGCATCTCGATGCTTTGCGTAGTTGTTCATAAAGCTTGTATATGCTTGAAGCAATGTCTCAAAATTTCCACTTACTTCTTTAGGAACTCCTTGGCTTTTCAAATATGTCCCATATGTATTTTTGTAGTTTTCGAGTGACTTGTTGCCTCCAAAAAACTCTTGGAAAAAGTTTTCCAAGGTTTTGCGAAATTTGTCTGCAATATCGCTGGCGTTATCCGGAGTTGTTTCTGAATATTCTCTTAGAGCTTTTACAAATGCCTTGCGCGACTCAGGATAATCAGCTAACCACTCTAACGGCTCAGAAACAAGCGCATCATCCAATTCTTTTGTCCCCTTGGGGAAGATAAAAATTCCGTCATCATCTTCAATTGTTTCGAAACTTATGCGGCAGTCTTCGAGAGCTTTTTTTATGCCCAATAATATCGTTCGCTTGTCCGTTTTCTTACCGCCATATGTGTTGATTAGAGCCACAAGGCAAGACAAAAAGTCAGCAAAACTTTTTGTGCGTTTCGAAAGATAAAGCCATGCTCTTTGTAGTCCCAAGGGATCATTACCGAAATCAAAGTCCCGTGGATCCTGTTCTGCGAGGAGGTAGCTTTCACCTATCATATAAGCAAGGCCAATTTCGTCTTGCTCTTCGAAAGGGCAATTCTCCCCAGATTGCATAAAAACTTCTATACGCTTTATAAATAGGCTCTTTTTTTGGTTGTCATTAAACGATAACCCAAGTGCCTGTCGATAATCAAGCCAATCCATTACTTATCTCTCCTCAAAAAAACCGCAGATTTTCTCATATGTTTGTCTGATACGTTCCGCCTCTGGCAGAGTATCCTCCAAATAGAGATACTCAAATCGTGCGTAGCCGAACGCCTGATTGTTATAGCGGGAGAACTCCATTTCCATAAAAGTCCGCTTATCCTTGAACGCAGGGTCATTGGCATAAATACAGCCCTTGGTTTCCACGATAATGGCCTTGTGAATTTTACTATCTTTGCGCTGGAGAACGAGGAAGTCCGGCGTGTACATTCCAATATATCGCCAGCCACCGTTCAGGCGCTGATAGCACTTGATCTTAAATTCTGTCATGGCACGGTCGCCGTTGTAGTAGACCTCCAAGCCAAGCCGCTCAACCTCATCGAAGGTCAGAACTTCTTTGAGGAAAGTCTGCTCAAAGCTGCTGTCTGTGTGATAGGGCAGATAGTGGAAGGTGCGGTCTTTTTGCGGATGGGACGAATTTTGCTTGCGAAGCATCTCCAAAATGGCGGCATTTCCGGTTTCCTCTGCCAACTCCATCATGGCCTGCTCTTTTGCGCTGACTTTCAACTTACCTTTATCATCCAGAATGATGCGTTCTACCAAGTCCTGTGCGGGGTAGTAATCGTCCGGTTTCTCTGTGTGGACTGTGGGAGTGAAATTTGCGATATTCAGCAGGCTGGCTTCCTCGGGAATCAGCTCTTCCTTTGTGTGGAAGGTACGCTTTTCGCAGAACGCCTTTCGGATATTTGCTTCCACCATAGCATGGTTGTAGCGGGAACTGTAGTAACGAACGCCGTCGCGCTCGTAGGTCACGGTCAAATAGACCTCCCGCAGCAAATCGCTGTAGCGGCTTAATTCCTGCATGGTCAGTGAACCAAAGCTGCCCTTGACAATACGAAGCAGCCACGTGGCAAAGGTCGCCTGTTCTGTGCCGCGTTCAGTATCATCCACCTTGATGTTCTGAGTCTCCATAGTCAGGTCGGTGGTCTTGATAATGTCATCAGACACCTTCGCTTCGTCTGCGGCAACAGGGATCTTTGATTCCGGAGCGGCAGGTTCCACGATCTGGGTTTCGTAATTGACTTTGAACTGGTAGAAATCAATTTTGGGCAACTTCAAATAAGCGGTGCGGTCATACCGCTTGATTTCAGTTTTACCGTGGCTGGCCTCGGTGAATTCTTTCAGAGAAATGCGGTGCTGCTGTTGGAGTTGAGCATTGAGCTTGTCCGCGTTGCTGTCATTGAGGTAGATGAGTGCCGTTTCCGGCGCGTTCTTATCCACCTGACGAAGGCATCGGCAGGAGGTTTGCAGCACCATATTCTTCGGGCAGTCGCCCTCCTGCGAGAGGATGATCCCAGTCAGGCTGCGGCAGTCCCAGCCCTCCTTGCCGATTTGAACCAGCAGAACAACGCGGATTTTAGAAATTGCTTTATCCAGCGAATCAAACTGCATCTGGCTGTCGGCAGGCTGGGGATACTGCTTATTGCCCTTGTGGAACTTGAGAATGGCGTCGCTGCCAAAGCCGCATTCCGCGGCGATTTTTGCGACAAGCGGGTAAACAAGTTCTTCCAGCTTTTCGATGGTTCCGCAGTAGATGCCCAGCTTTGCGACTGTGCCATTGGCATAGACGGTATCCTTGTAGGTTTCAAAAAATTCACGCACACCGGCTTCAATGATACGGCTGCTGTCCGCAAGCTCCGCAATCTTCACCACCGGACGCTTGAGAAAATTTCCAACACCGTTAATGAGCGGGTAGTAATACACGATATTTGTAATCTCCGCTGTGGCGACTGACAGATTGTCCACCACGGTGATTTTCTCTGCTTTTTCCAGATACGGCGTGCCGGAAAAGCCGATGACTGAATTGACCGTATCATTTTCCGCCCAATGTGTGACAACAGCGCGCAGTTTGATTTCATCGCTGACAGCGTGGTGCACCTCGTCAATGAAAATCGACAGAGCGGGGAGTTTGCCGATCAGGTTGCGCAGTTCATTCGCCTGACGATCTTTTTCGTCATCACTTTCCTCAAATAGGTTGATTTGACCTTGACTTTCCTGAATACGGTCGAGAATGACTTTTTCCGCGTTGGTGACGGCAACCAGACCGAACAACTCCGACAGCGGCTGATGGTTTGCAATTTTCTGCACATTCGGGTTTTTCGTCTTGTTGGACTTCTTTGCCGTTTTGCTCTGATCCAGTACCTCAAAGGAGATCGTGCGCTTGAGTTCCGAAGCGGCCGGTTCGGGAATGACCCATGTAGGATCAAAGTTTTGAATGGTTTTCAGACTGGGGACAACGGAGGACTTCAGGCCGGAGGGTGCAAAGATAATAAAGTTATGTGCGAAAGCAGAATTTTTTGGCTCATTCCGTGCAAAGTATAAGTCCAGATAGATAAAAGCCGCCATCAGATAGGTCTTGCCTGCGCCCATGGGGAGGCTGAACAGGTAGTCGGTGTAAGATAAATCATAAAAGGCGTCGAGAAAGAACTTACCATAATCAATGCTTTCTGGAGCTTTACGAATCTGCTGTTCCAGCTTGGGAGAGACCTGCTCTCCTGCATCGTTGGTGAGGCAGGCGTATTCAAACAGTGCCGCAGCAGCTTTGTTTACTTTGAGGTATTCACGGGTGCTGTGCGATACCTCCGAATCATCCAGATCCAGCGTATTGAACGCACCCTCGCAGAACAGCTCTGCTAAAGGCTTGCAGCTACACGCGATTTTCAAAAACAGATAGGTTTTGATTGCCTCAACCTGCGCATCGCGCATTTGCCCGGTTTTTACGATGTAGTCAATGACCGCCTTGACTGTGCAAGTCTCCGAAGCCAACCACTCATTGCGCTTGGCTTCAATCATTTTGTAGAACATAGTAACACCTCGCTACCCTCTCACAGTTCCATTGCTGTTTCGTTCAGCAGGAATTTCTCGATGCCCACATACAGGATCCCATTTTCATCGTGCCATGGGATAATATTGTCCTTCACCACCACGATCTTCTTAAAGGAGTCCCCCACGCGGTTGAGGGAGTTTACTTCCTGCGCCCGCTTTTCCTCGTCCGCCACGGTCAAGGCAGATTGGATATAATACCGGCGGCTCCCCTTGTTTGCCACAAAGTCGATCTCCAACTGTGTGCGCTTGCTCTTTTTCTGCTCATCCTTGTAGCAGTACTCCACCACGCCCACATCCACATTGAACTCACGACACAGAAGTTCATTATAGATGATGTTTTCCATGATATGATTTTCTTCCTGCTGGCGGAAATTCAGTCTGGCATTTCGCAAGCCTACATCGCTGAAATAATACTTCAGCGGCGAGCCGATATATTTTCTGCCCTTCACATCATAGCGGTTTGCCTTGTAGATCATAAAGGCATCCACGAAAAACTCCAGATACCGGCTGACCGTCTCGTCGCTGATGTTGACCTGCCGCTCGCTGCGGAAGGTCTTGGCAATTTTACCCGCGTTGGTCAGGGAGCCGACTGAGGAGGAAATGATGTTCAGAATATCATCTAAAACGGACTTATCGTGCAAGATCTTGTTCCGTTCGATGATGTCGCCAAGATAAATCTTATCAAACAGGGATTGCAGGTACTTTGCCTTTTCCTCGTGGCTCTTTTTCATCATCACGAGGGGCAGGCCGCCGTAAGTATAATACTCCTGCCAAGCGTCCCGCTTGTCGCCCTCGTAGGCGTGGTAAAACTCCTCAAAAGACAGGGGATTGACCCGGATCTCATCGCCGCGCCCGCGAAATTCGGTCAAAATATCCGAGGACAGCATTTTCGAGTTGCTGCCCGTCACATACACATCAATATTATCGTGTTTCATCAGGCCGAGGACCACATCCACAAAGCCAATCTTATCCTCCGCGCCCTGAATGTAGGGGTTCTGAATGGTTACGACCTTCTGGATCTCGTCGAGGAACACATAATAGGTCTTGCTCTCATCTGTGGTCATGCTACGAATGTATTTGCCCAACTCCAGCGGATTGCGGTACTGGATGTTTTCGTCATCGTCCAGCGCAAGGCAGATGATCTGCTCGTCCTCCACACCGATGGATCTCAAATAGCTCTTGTAGATATTGAACAGCAGATAGGACTTTCCACACCGCCGGATGCCGGTGATGACCTTCACTAAACCGTTTTCTTTTCTTGCGATGAGCCGTTCCAGATATTTTTTCCGTTCAATCATACCCATACCTCACTCGGGAATTTTGCGTAATTACGCAGTTTTCTTGACCTCATTATATTGTACTCCCGAAAGCAAGTCAATATTCACTTTCAGGAATTTTGCGTATTTCTCCAATTTACAATGCTGTCATCAAATTCAACCAGCAGTTCAATGACAGCGCCAACAAAACAGACTATAAATATAATTGAGCCGCAGGCTTCGGCCTGCGGCTCAATTTCTGCAATTTTCAATTCAGGCTTTGCGGCAACTAAGATCTCATCCATCCGTACATCCAAGAGAGCACTCAGGGCGTAGAGGTTATCGACGGTGGGCAGGCTTTTCCCGCTCTGCCACTTGTAGATGGCCTGCGGTTCTTCAAAACCGAAAAACACCTGTACATCACGAACCGTCAACCCTTGCTCCAGACGCAAGCGCATAATGTTTCTGCCTGTTGCAGCAGGATCAATGACCGGAAACGATACAAGGCTCATTTTCTCAGCCTCCTTGGTGAATTTCCCAGTGGGAGATTTTAGCATAGCGAATTTCAAGCAGAAAAACAACTATTTTCACCAAATTGTAATGAAATTGCAACAAGAGGTTCTATGCAACACGCACTTTGTTCAGCTTGAAAGCCATTCCCTGCTCTTTCGGCACTATGCTTTTGTGGATACGAAAGACTATCTTGCGGATCAGCTATTCATTCAGGAGAAAGTGCGGGTCTATTTTAGATAGGAAACCCATCGCACCGACAACGACTACTGCGTTATTTTCTGTAAGGTCAGGAAGCGTGACGAAACGGCTTTTCTGACCGCCCTTCAAAAACTGCCGGCTAAGATGCTTCTTTTGGGACATGCTGGCTATCTTGATTTTTGCCGTAGCTTTCAAGAGTTACTTAATGCACCACAGAAGGAGGGACTTCATGAATAAATTGACCCCATTAAAAAAGCAGGCGAAACGGGCACAGCGAGCCTTTTACACAAAGCAGCGCGGTTCCTGGAACGGCCTTTGTCCGGTCACAAAGCGGATCGAGAGTGGAAAGACCTACTGCCGAGCAAAGAGCAAACGAGAACTTCTCCGTGATACCAATAAGGGGGTATGACCGATGAAGCGATTCTTACAGGAGTACGATGAGGATGTGCGTCATAGAAAGAAATCCAAAACCTCCAAGACTTCAAAAAGTGTCCAACGTTCTAACCACAAACACGAATATGAAAAAGTTATCATCCGAGAATTTATTGGGTATGCATGGGGCGGAAGATGCAGGCTCTGTGGAAAATTTCGGAGCCATTACGGTCAGTTTTCTGCCAGTCGCTATATGGATTTCCGTAGGCCGGACTCCCTTGGGCAACAAGGAATTTCCAACGAGTCCTTTTTCAGTTTAGAGGAGATCCGTGCAAAATTTCCTGATGTACCGATCTACGAATTTTCCTATGAGGATGTACAATATCATTTCGTTCCATAAGTAGTCGGGATCACAGCGGTTTCCACCCCGGCCGCTTGGCTAAATCCATCATTCCGAAACAAAACTGCTCCCACGGCGCTAATGTAAACCGCAAATGTTCAATTTGTATTTTACAGAACTTCAAGTGGTTCTCGTTCTACGCTGTTGTGTGGTCTTCCGCTCAATCATGTTTTCGGAGAAACCTTGCCAAACTGAAACGAAATCTGTACAATAAAAGCAGCAATGGCAAATTATTTGCCCATATAAAGTAGCCCATCTGGATGAAGATATTTCTGAATGGCAGGAGTGGGCAAACGCAAAAGCGGATTGGTACGATCCGACCATATCCCGAGAGGATGAGCTTCTGGGAAAACGAGATCACGCAAAAGCAAAGGATGAAAAAACGCCAAAGCATTCTGGATATTGGTGGTAAAAGACGGCCTGACTCATGCAAATGACATGAGTCGGGCCGTCCCGACATTATGTATTAGTTCCAGCCTTGCCGTTTTGCCAGATCCAGCATGGCGAAGCTGAAACGCTGCCACAGTGCCAATGTTATCTGTGATGGGTCGCCCTCGCGGATACGCATGGTGCGGCGGATCTCCTTGGGGATGACCACGCGGCCGAGGTCGTCGATCCGGCGCACGATTCCGGTTGCTTTCATATATGAAATTCCTCCAGTCAAAGCAGATTTTACATCCGTAGTCTTTGTCCGGTGTCGGAGGAATATACATCCGCCGCATATGGTGCTTCATTACACAGAACAGCCCGCTTTGCAAAAAACAGACCCGCCCTCAGGCGGATCTGTTTTTTACCGTGTGCCGCACAGCGCTGACACAGCTGTTCAGCAAAATTTCACGGCAGCTCGCGTCGGACGCTATTCCGGCTCGGACTGCGTCGGGAACGCCCGGTCTTCTCCCTCGATCCTGTCGATGAGCCGCTGGATATAGGGGGACAGGCGGCGGGACGTTTGATACAGTATCACATCGCAACCCTGGATTGGCTCCGCGCCGCAGGGGCGCTCCACCAGACCGTAAGCATCCTTCAGCGCCTGGGCGGTGGGCGTGGTCCAGATGTAGCTGCCATGCACGTTGGACAGCATCTCCATCAGCGTGCCCCGGTCATAGATGAAAATCACGTTTTTCCGGCGGTCCGCCGTCCGGCCGCCGGTATAGCGGTAGTCGGAATAGGGATAGACGGGCATATCGTAGTCAGCGTGGACCACCTCGGTGTAGGGTGCCAGCTGCTCCGGCATGATATGCGCCGCCCCGGCCAGCGGATGACTGCCGGACAGCAGCAGCACATAAGGCTGCGGCCTGAGCTTCACGGCGGTCAGCCCGCGCAGCTGCGCCGTGTGCAGATAGTAGTCCGCGGTCATATAGTTGGGCTTGAGGATGCCGATATCCGCGTTGCCGGCGGCCACATCCTCGATGACCTGCATATTGGTGGCCTCGCAGATACGCGCCCGGAACGGTACGCCGCTTTCCGCAAAGTCGTTGAGGTACCGGGCGATACGGTCCGAAATGGCAGAGGACCGCGCGGTGGTAACGGATAGGGAGACGCTGTCGTCCCGGCTGTGATAAGCAGACTCCAGCGCGTCGAACTGCGCCACGATATCTGCCGCCTGCCGCAAAAACTGTTCACCGGCGTGGGTGACCTCCACTCCCTGTGAACTGCGCTTGAATAGGGTGATACCGATCTCTGCTTCCAGCTCCCGAATGGTGCTGCTAAGATTCGGCTGCGCCATAAACAGGTTCTGCGCCGCCCGATTGATGGAGCCCGCCCGGCCGACCTCCAGGGCACATATCAGCTGCTGTCGTGTCATAACCGCCTCCATGTCCGTGATCTGCGTCCATCATACCACGTCTCGTCCGTTTTTGGAAGCCGAAGTTATATGCTTTTCCATATAGCTTCATATAAAATATATATTTTACGCTCTGATTTTACCGGAGTATGCTATATGTATTCCTATATAATCGCGGTGAGATATACTATGAATTTCGACCTTACTGAAGAAGCGAAGAAACAGCTGGACTACATGATCGCCCGGCGCCGCTATCTGCACCGGCACCCCTGCGTGTCCTTCCATGAGGAGGACGCCCGGGACTATCTGGCCACGGAGATCGCGGCACTCGGCCCGGACACGCTGCGGCCTTGCGGGAAGAACGGTCTGGTGGCCGACCTGCACGGCCATACCGGCGGGAAAACCATCGCTTTTCGCGCGGACATGGACGCCCTACCGATCCAGGAGGAAACGGGCCTACCCTTTGCCTCGGAAAACCCCGGCGTCATGCACGCCTGCGGCCACGACTGCCACACGGCAGCCCTGCTGGGCCTGCTGCGATCTATGACGCAGCACCGTGCAGCACTGAAATACAACGTGCGATTTATCTTTCAATACGCCGAGGAGCCGGATCCCGGCGGCGCCATCGATATGATCGCCAACGGCTGTCTGGCCGGTGTAGACCGCATTTACGGTCTGCACGTGGACAACCAACTATCTGTGGGCACCATCGGCATCAAGGACGGCCCCTACATGGCCGGCTCCGGCCGCTTTGACGTGACTATCCGCGGCCAGGGCGGCCACGGTGCGCTGCCCCACCTGACCACCGATGTGCTGGGCGCTGTCTGTCACGCCGTCTCTGCCATCGACGCCATCCCCGGCAAGCTGCTGGGCCCCGGCGAGGAGGGCATTATCAGCGTGTGCTATATCAATGGGCAGAGCGCCTTTAACGTGCTGCCGGCCGAGGCCAACTTCGGCGGACTGATCCGTGCTTTCAATGACGAGACGTTCGAAAAGATCGAGACACTG
>ERZ1027285.281-NODE-281-length-16339-cov-3.893884_pt1 | contig 16339 bp, 14 predicted proteins | sample MGYA00519240_ERZ1027285 | MGnify/ENA primary metagenome ERZ1027285 (study PRJEB26926, sample SAMN06165018) | human gut metagenome | biome: ENVO:00009003; feature: ENVO:2100002; material: ENVO:00002003 | host: Homo sapiens | place: USA | collected 2012 ...
GGCATACGAGATTCATGAGCGTCTCGTGGGGCTCGGAGATGTGTATAAGAGACAGCATTTCATCAGAGCTATTGATTTTTATCTCACGGTGCCGTATACTATCCATTGAAATGTAGCATGATAATACCAGCAAGTTTTCAATGGAGGTTGGGCTATGGAAATAAAACGAGATCTCTATTTGAAGAAAATCATCTCCTTTATGTGGGATGGTCAGGTGAAGGTGATCACTGGCATCCGCAGATGCGGCAAGTCCTATCTGCTTCGCAATCTGTTCAAGAGTTACCTTCTCGGTGAGGGTGTTGCCGAAGATCACATTCTGTCCTTTGAACTGGACTTGACCCGTGATATTCGCTATCGCAATCCGTTGGAGCTTGCGTCTCATGTCCGTGAGATCGTAGAACACAGTGCAGACCAATATTATCTTTTTGTAGACGAGATTCAGATGTCCGACGAGGTTCCGAATCCCTACAATCCAGATGGCAAGAAGGTTACCTTCTACGACGCGCTCAACGATTTGAAGTCCTTGTCCAACTTGGACATTTATGTGACCGGCAGCAACTCCAAAATGCTGTCCTCCGATATACTGACTGAGTTCCGGGGACGGAGCGACGAGATCCGTGTGCATCCGCTTTCCTTTGCCGAATACTACTCGGCTGTTGGCGGTGATAAGCAGGACGCTTTTGAGGACTATGCCTTCTACGGCGGTATGCCGCTGATCCTGTCCCGTCCCACGGATGCCGCGAAAATGGCTTATCTGAAATCGCTGTTTTCTGAGGTCTATCTGAAGGACATTGTAGAGCGGAAGAAGATCAAGCGTGAGGATGTGCTGTCCGCTATTCTTGATCTGCTGTGTTCGTCCATCGGCTCTCTGACCAATCCGACAAAGGTTGCAGCCACCATCAACACCGTGCAGAAGCGCAGCGGTGAAAATGTGGTTGCAGTAAACACTGTGAAAGCCTACATGGATCACTTATTGGATTCCTTCCTCTTCACCGAATGCAAACGCTGGGATGTCAAGGGCAAGAGCTATTTTGACTATCCCAATAAATACTACTGTGAGGACATTGGACTGAGAAATGCCCGTATCGGCTTCCGTCAGCAGGAGATGACGCACATCATGGAGAACATCATTTTCAATGAGCTGATGATCCGTGAATGTGCCGTTGACATCGGCATTGTCTACGGCAACGAGAAAAATACCAAAGGAAAGGTCGTGCCGGTCGCGCGGGAAATCGACTTCATTGCAACCTCCGGCGGCAAGAAGACCTATATCCAGTCTGCCTACGCATTGGGAACAGAGGAAAAGGCGATCACTGAAAATAAGCCCTTCGCGCTGACCGGCGATTCTTTCCCGAAGATTATTGTGCGTCACGACATTCGCAAGCGTTGGTATGATGACAACGGCATTCTCAATATCAGCGTCATCGACTTCCTGCTGGATGACACGCTTGTCTGAATCCTCTCAAAATAAAACTGCTCACCGTGATTGGCTCATGGTGGGCAGTTTTTCGCAGTACACCACATACCGCTGTCGCCCGCCGCTGGCATAGGGGTGGCAAGTGACAAGCGTCAGCATGTCACGGCCTTGCTGTATTTTGATTTTCTCCACCTCGTGGGGCTGGATGATCTGGATGTCGGCCACCGTGTAGGTCAGCGTTTCCCATAGATTCATCAGCGTAACGGTATCGCCCACCTGCAGGCGGTCGATGTGCCGGAAGTAGTCCGCGCCGCGCCATCCACGGTGCCCGGCAATGACGCAGTTGGTGTTGTCGCCGCCGATGGGTGCGGAGGTATTACCCAGCACCGCCGCACCTGCGGCAAGGTGAGCGTCGGACGCGCCCAGATAGACCGGCATGGTCAACTCCATGGTTGGGATCTCCAGCACGCCGATGATCTCGTCCCCGACATCGTAGGCGGCAAGGTCAACGGCAGGCTCCTCGCAAGCTTCCAAGCTGGTGAGATCGGATTGCTTTTCAGCATAGATACGCTGATTGTAGTCCTGTAAGGTTGCCAGCAGCTCGGGATAGCTTTGCTCCGGCTTCCGTTCTTCGAGGAAAGCTTGCGCCGCTTCATCCGCATCGGCTTGCAGTCTGTACCCGGTGAACACCGGCCACAGCAGGACGCAGAGCCCCACCACAACCAACAGCGCCGCCAGTAAAAATGCCTTTTTACGCATGGCGCTTCCTCCTGATCAAGAAATACCCGCCGCCAACCACTGCCGCCGTGCCAATGCCGATAGCCAGGCCTGTCAGATAGTGCCGCGTCCACGAGGACGCGGCCTTCTGCGTTTCGGCAGCTTCTGCTTCCTGCTCCGGCGTGTACGGCACACGATGGCCCCGCACCAGCAGCCGGTGGGTGTTGACGCCAAACGGCGTGCAGGTCACCAGCGTTACCAAGTCCTTGCCGTCCTCAATTTGCAGCAGACTGGTATCCGTGGGCAGCACCGTGTGGATGCTGTCCACTTTGTAGGCCAATGTGTCACCCAGCACATGGATGTAAAACGTGTCGCCCACTGCAAGCTGGTCAATGTCCGAAAACAACTTGGAACTTGCCAGTCCACTGTGCGCCGACAGCACCGCATGGGTGCTGCTGCCGCCCACCGGCAGGGATGTGCCGACCACATGACCCACGGCACGCTCCAGCGTGTCCGCGTCCGTGCCGTGCTGCACCGGCAGATATACGTTGATTTTCGGAATGTCCACATACGCCATGACGCCGCCCACGGTGAGCTGCTCCGCATACGCCAAGGGAGGGGCGGATACCCCTCCCTCAGAGATCGTCGCATTGGCCAGCATGGCATTATATTGCTGCGCCGCCTGCCACTGGGTAGTCAGTTCGGCATCGTCGGTGTCCTTGATGGCGGCTGTGTAGCTGGTCTCTATATCCGAATGGTACTTTTCACTCAGAAGTTCTCCCACCAGCGGGTAAAGCAGAATCCCCAGCGCCACAACACCGTAAGCCGCCGCCAGTAGCCAGCGTTTCACTGCTCGCCCTTGTGCTTGCGGGACTTCACCACGATGAAAGCCGCAGCACTCAGCAGGGCCACGCCGCCGATAGTGAACATCCACGTGCCGTAGCCGCCCGTCTTGGGCAGATCAAAGCCGGGGTTGTTAATCACGGTCAGGGGGACAATGGCGTTACCATCGGTCATAGTGACGTCCTTGCCATTGACCGTAGCAGAAGCGGTCAGCAGCTTCGCGCCGCACTTCTCGCAGGCGCCGTTTTCCTTGGTGGTAATCACGATCTTGACTGATTCCTTGAGCAACACATAGCCCTTGTCGGTGGCAATTTCGGTCAGAGAATAGGTGTCGTCCTCCAGCCCTTTGACCACGACGTGACCGCTGCTATTGGGAACGAAAGTGGTGGCGTCGGTTTTCTTGGTGGCAAAGCCCTTGGCGTAATACACGCCATCCTTCAAGTCGGCAATCACGAATACATCATCGGTGTCGTTGTGCAGTCTAAACTTCACGTTCCGCACGTTGCCGCCGTTGTCAGAAAACTGCTTGAGGACGTCAATGCCGTAGGTATACACATGGCAGCAGTCCTTGAGGGTATCAAAGTAGGTGTTATTCGTTCTGCGCCACGTCAGTACGACCTCGTTGGGATTGTCGGTATCGCCCATCTTGGCGTCGGCAGTTAGGGTGGCGGCGTAGGTGAGGCGCATGGTGCAGTCGGAATAACCGCGCTTGACGCTGTCGGTATAAACGGTGGCCGCCTCGTTGATCTCCGCCAGACCGGTATCGGTCATGCGGATGGTCATGGTGTTGGCAGCGGCATCATGGGCCACGGTGAACTTGCCGGAGTTTTCATCCCATGTGGTGATCTTGTCAGTGCAGCCAGCGTCCTTGAAGAACTCGATGACCACATCGTTCTTGTTGTAGCGGATGCCCTTGGACATGGTATCGACGTAGGTGTATTCGCTCAGCGCAGATGCCTTGGAGGTAATCGCAGGCAGGGTGCTGATGATCTGATAGTCCACAACATCACCCACGGATGCGGTAGCAGTATGCTCGTAACCGTCCTTGATGTCGGTCAGGCTGCCGGTATTCTTGCCGGTGGAGTTCTTGGCCTCACGCACGGTCTTTTCGAGGTCGGGGTTGCCGGTCTGGTTCTTGGGATAAACAGTGACATCGTAGTTCCACGCCGCGCCGTCAATGGTGGTCATGGGCAGGGACACGAAGAAAGGATTGCAGGTGCTGGTGACATTTTCAGGGACTCTGGTCTCTACCACCAGATATAATCCCTGCTCCATATCAGAAGCGGAGGTGTGGCCGGTGGCATCCGTCTCGGTCATAGCCACGCCGCCGTTCTTGACAGCGGCCTCCAGAGCGTTCTTGACGGTGGTGGCGTTGGCGGTCAGGGCGGCGGACAGCTTGTTGTTGAGCATATCGCTGGTGAAGTAGTTGACACCGCCCTCGGTCTTGTGAGCTTCTGCGCCGGTCAGGCCGATGGCAGACAGCACGGCGGAGCTGTGATCACTGTTGTCGAAGCCATACAGCACACCCACCGTGCGTTGACCGTCCACGCCCTCATTGTTCATGGCGATGTCGGCCACGCGGAGGTAGGTAAACTCCACGCCCTGAATGGCGTACTTGCTCAGCTTGTCGATAACCGCATCGTCATGCAGGCCAGCGGAAACGTAGGACTCCGCGTTCCACGCGCCATCGTTGCCGGCCTTGGTGATGTCGTACTTGTAGATGCTCAGGGATGCTTTCTTGCCGGGGTCGATGGTAGGTTCTGCGAACGCTGTGGTGATGAGGCTCAGAGCCATAACAACGGCCATCAGCAGTGCCAATACACGATGGATCTTTTTCATGTTCAGTTGTTCTCCTTCATAAAATCAGATTTTTTGCAAAAATAAACACCCACGCAAAGTATGAGTGCTGCAAACAGGAAATAGGTTGTAAATCCCGTACCGCCTGTGAAGGGCAGGACGAAGCCTGCGTTGTTGCAGGCGGTGATGGTAATATCGCGGTTTCTGCTGTCCAATGCTCCGGCGAACAGCGGCTCGGTCAGCAGCGTGTACCCTGCGGGCGCTTTGACCTCGGTAACGCGGTACTTCGCCCTGAGTGGGAGTCCCTCCCACTTAGCTGCGCCGGCGCTGTCGGTGGTGATTTTGCCCACCTCCGTCCACGTCTTGCCGTCCACAGAAGTCTCCAGCAGCAACTCCGCACCGGCAAGAGGTGCGCCCGTAGCGTCCAACTTGCGGACGGTGATGCTGCCCTTAGCGGGTGCGTTCTCGCGAGTGACTTTGATATTGAGGTTTGCTGCGGTCAGGCTGAAATCGTATTTGGTCTCGTCCAGCACATAGCCGTCCACGGTGCTGATCTCCTGATAGGCGTATTTGCCAAGTCGCAGGCCGGAGAATGTCACCTTGCCGGTGGCATCGGTCGTGCCATCCGCGACCTTGTTGCCATCGGCGTCGAAAAGATAATACACCACACCGGCCAGCGGCTGCTTGGTTTCTGCGTCCACCTTCAAGACCTCAATGCTGCCTTTGACCGGCATATTCTCGCGAGTGACCTTCAGCACCTGCCCGTTTTGGTTCAGCACAGCGGAGTACGCCGTGTCATCCAAAACATATCCGTTCGGTGCTTTGAATTCCTTGTAGGTATAGCTGCCCAACCGCAGGTTGGAGAAGGTCAGCTTACCATTGACGTCTGTGTTGCCCTCCGCGACCTGTTTACCGGAAGTATCATACAGTCGGAAGCCCGCGCCTTGCAGCGGTGTCTTGTGATCAGCGTCCACCTTGACGATCTCGATGCTGGCCTTGGCAGGTGTGTTGGTTCTCTTTTGCGTAATGTTCAGTGCCGTGGCCGTAATGGTGATCTGATACTTGGTGTTGTCCACCACATAGCCGCTGGGTGCGCTGATCTCCTGATAGCTGTACTTGCCCTGCGACAGATCAGCAAACACCGCCTTACCATCCGCGCCGGTGGTAACATCCGTCACCTTTTTCCCTGCGCTGTCGTATAGTCGGTAGGTCACACCCGCCAGCACTTTGCCAGTCTCCGCGTCCACCTTATTGATGGTCAGGCTGCCCTTTTCCTCCACAATTTTGACCTTAAAATGAATGTACGCCCACACAGGGTCGGGTAGCGAAGTCAATGCCGCACACGCCTGGTAGTTGCTGCCGTTGCTGGGTTCTAACAGCACAGCCTCCGTGCCCTCTACATCCAGTGCGTAGCCGTAGTCGCTGCTGATATAACCGTTCAGCTTCGCTGCAGCGTCCTTTGTGGCCGTCACGGTCAGTACATTACGCCGCTGGCTGACGGTTACGCCACTGATATTGGTCCGGAAATAGTACTGCGACAGCACACCATTGGTATCGGTGGCTGTACCCACATACTGACTGCCGTCCCATGTCAACGTAATGGCATTGGCGTCCGAAAGCTGATTGCGGTATTTCACCGCAAAGCTGGGAATCACGCCATGACCCATAATGCGGTCAATAAGGATGTCATACGCCTCCTGCACGCCGTCGCCGGCGTAGTGGAACAGGTTGGCGCAGGTGGTATCATACAGGGTGTACGGATAGGTCGTGCCGCGGTAGCCGCACACGAACTCCCAAATCACCGCCTGCGTCGCCAGCTGCGCGCAGTCGGGATGGATACCATAAAAATCATAGTTGCCGCCGTAGCCGTAGGAGAGTGCCAGCGTCACAGCGTACCGCTGATTCCAGCTCAGGCTGCTCCAACTGGTGGAGGAGTAGCTCAGATCGCCGCTGGCAGAGCGAACGGATGGCTCCATGCAATAGGCAGGCACCGTTACGCCTGTATCATCTCTGGTAAAGTATTTCAGCTTTGTGCTGGTAAACGCGCCCCACTGCGGTACGGGCGTTTTGTCCTCATGGTAACGGTACTCATTACCGCCGCTGATCGTGCCTGTGACCGTGGCAGCATGGGCGGTCACGATGGACAGACCCATGATTGCTACTAAAAGGCATACCAGCGTCAACAGCTTAGGAATTGTTTTCTTCATGCTCGTCCTTTCTCCCAACGCAAAAGACCGGCAGCTCACGCTGTCGGTCTTCTGGTCGGGTATTCAGTTGGTTTATCCGTACAGCACCACCACGATGTACTCGTCCGATGCCGCGTCGTAGCGGACGGTGCAGTTGAACCGCGCATACGCGCTGACCGTCTCCGCGCCGTCCATGGCGGCGAGACAGGCGAAGGTGGCATCCACGTTGCCCTTTACGGCGGCGGTCAGTGTCGCCTGTCCGCCGTTCTCCGCCAGCCATGCCACGCTGTCCGCTGTACCGGGGAAGAAGCTGGAGTCAGCGGCGGTCATGCTGGTGTCGATGGTCACACCGTACTGCGCTCTTGCGTACTCGTTGCCCGCCTGGATAGCCTCCGCGATGGAGTAGATGTTCCCGCTGGCGGCAGGTTTAGGCGCGGGCGTAGGTTCGGGCGTAGGCGCAGGCGCAGGTTCTTCCTCCTGCTTCTCTGCCGGTTTCTGTGTAGGTGCCGGTGTGGGTGCGGGAGCAGGTTTATCCTCCGGCACAGGCGCGGGTGTTGCCGGCTGTTCAGGGGTAGTGGGCGGTGCCGTTTCAGCGGTTGTAGGCTGCTTTTCTGCGGCGTTATCCGCATTCTCCGCACCCGCCCGCTCAGGAGCGACGTTGCTCTTGGATGTATCGCCTCCATCTTCTGTTTGCGGCAGCAGAGATTCGGCCACCGTGCGCTCCTCTTCGTTCTGCTCGGCCTGACTTGCTGCATAGGCAGAGACCTTGGTGTTGGACTCAGACGAATCCGAGACCGGTGCCGGCTGGACTGCGCAGCCTAACAGACACACGGCACTCAAAATAAGTGAAACTAAACGCATTCTTTTTCTCCTCATGGGCGTTCTCTCCTTTACGTAAATATCGCAGCACTGTTTAATGTGCTTTGAAGATATTTACGACTGGAGCCTCGCCTTTTTCAACACTATGTACTGTTGTTTGGGTTTTGCGGCGATTGCATTTGCCGCTCGGTCGTGAACCGCTGCTCTGCCTACCACATATAAAACACCCTCTTCCTGTATGCGAAAGACCGCCGAGTTACCACCCGGCGGTCTTTACAATTTTGACTGTACCAAGTATAGCACATGGTGATTTACGGTGAAATCGCAAAACAGTGCCAATCTGCTGCCATCCTCTGCCGATGTAGTGACGTGGCCTTTGGTGTGCCATATATTTTACACTTTTTTAACTGCAATTCTCGTGTTCTCTATGGTAAACTGGTATTGTGCATAACGATAAAGTCAAAAAAGCAGAAGGAGGGCAATATTTGATGAAGCATGATATGTCGTACCTGAAGGATCTGCCCATTGCCGTTTTAGGCGGTGGTGCGGTCGGAAAGACCTGCGCCGCAGATATGAAGCTGGCCGGACGGGAAGTGCGGCTCTATTCCCGCACCCCCAAGGCCGTGGCGAATCTGGACAAGACCGGCATCCTGCTGGATGGCGTACAGCGGAACCTGTACGGCTTTGAGCGGTCAGGCCGTGCGTTTCTGGATCTGGCCAGCACGGATATGGCCGAGGTGGTAAAGGGCGCGGGGCTTATCGTGATCGGCATTACCGCCAACGCCCAGGAACACTACCTGCGCACCCTGGTGCCGCTGCTGGAGGACGGTCAGGTCGTACATATCTTTACTGATAACTACGCCACGCTTCTGCTGCGCCGCTTCATGCGCGAGGCCGGCTGCACCAAGAAAGTCATCGTGGGCGGCTGGAGCTCCGCTCCCTACGGAACGCGGCTGGAGAAGATCGGCGGCTTTACAATGCCCCATGTAGGCGCGAAATATCGCGCCATTACCCTTCGCGGCGCGACGCAGCCCATGACAGATATCGATGATTTTCTGGAGTCCGCCAAATATCTGCCCTGCATGGATGCCGTTACCCACGGGGATGGCCCTGTGGCCGGAGACACGGTGCTGGACATTGGCTTTTCCAATGTCAACCCGGTGATCCACGTTCCCGCTTCGGTGCTGGGCGTGTCGAGCATGGAAAACTGGTCATCCATCTATGGCAACGACCCCGACAGCTATTCCATGTACTCCCACGGGCTGTGCCCCTCCATCTGCCGAGTGCAGTATCAGTTCTATCAGGAAGAATGTGCCATTGCCGACGCGATCGGCATCCGCATCCCGGACTATGCCTATGAGTCATTCTTCTCCCGCCGCAGCATATTGACGCAGGAGTACATGGGCCTTGGCTCCGAGGGCGAGGATAATGTGATCTTTCCGCTGGACAAGCCCTGCGACGAGGGCAATACGGGGCCAAATTCCATCGACCACCGCTATATCACCGAGGACATTCCCGTGGGCTGCAAGATCTACCACGACCTAGGCAAAAAGTTCGGCGTACCGACACCGATCATTGACAGCATGATCGTGCTGGGCGGTGCCATGCACGAAACCAGCTTCTTTGAAGGCAATCCCTTCGATTTGGACTATCTCGGAATCGGCCATTTGGACAGAGAGCAGCTTCTCCGTTACCTGCACACCGGTCAGCTACCGGCCTGATAGCACAGGCACAACACTGATACGTTCATGATGCTTGAATAATTCACAAAAAAACAGCTGGTCGCATTTGCGGCCAGCTGCTTTTCGCGCATCCTAAATATGCTGCTTGATAATTCGGGTGATGATCCCCAGCGCAACGCCGTGTTCCTCATCCAGATGGGTAACGGCAAAGCTGACATCATCCTTTCGTCCGGGTCTGCGCCGATCATAGCAGGAATGTGCTATGGCATTGGCACCGTTGCTAAGGCGGATATACACAACGCCCTTATGGATATGGGTGACCTTCCCGGCATATTTGCCCTGAATACGGCATTTCTGGAGATTGTCATTCTTGCTGTTGCCGGATACGCTTTTGATGTCGGCTTTAATTCTGATGCGCTCCGGCTCTGTGCGGTCAATCTCCAGCACGCGTACCAGAGCCTTGTCTCCCACAGCATAGCGGTCATGAGCATCGCCGATCCAGTCCCACGAAAGATCGCGAGCCAGAATGGATGTCTCCACGCCAAACACTTCGACCCGGACGACCTGCTCCGCCACAGCGATCACACGGGCTTCCACCACGCGCCCGTCATAGATACGATACTGTCCGTCACTGTCTTTACCGAAATAGTAGATCTGCTGCTTCTTCAGCATGGCGTCTTTTCGGCTGGCAACAACGGTTCGGCTTTTGGCGTCGATGCCCTTGACCACAAGATCCACCTCTGCGCCCAGCATCTTATTGAGGATCTTCTGGTGTCGGAGGATCATCTCATTATAGTCAGCACCGTACATATCTGCCGGGAAGTCCAGCACCATCTCCTTCAAGGGGATCACAATGCGGAATCCCTTGTAGTCCACAATGGCAATGGTTTTCCCCGCCTCCGTTCTTTCAATGCCGCTCAGCATACCGGAGAGCATGCGCCGGGTGCGGTAGGCATTGTGGATCTCGTGCCAGATAATGTCCTCCATCTGCGCCTGCGTTTCCGCTTCGCCCCGGGCATCCAATGTCAAAATATCTCTCTGCTGGACAGCGGCAGGGGCAGGTTCAGCAGAGGCGGCAGCATTCTCAGTAGGCGGCGTAGCCTGCTTCTCCACCTCTGCCGTCTTTTTTGCAGCGGTTCGTTTGCGGACGGTGCGCTTCGGCTTTTCAGAGGGCTGGGAATCCTCCGGCACAGTCACCACTTCCGCAGGCTCGGCGAGAACACTCTCTGTGGGTACAGTATCCTCCACAACAGGATCGGCTGCGGTTTCCGGCAAACACTCTTCTGTCACCGGCTGTTCTGCCGCCTCCTCGGGGACGATGGGCAGTGCCGGTGCTTCCGGCATCACGGCAAGTTCTTCTGTTTTCTTTCTCGGCATAGTTGCTCCTCCTTAGTACTACATTTTTGTTGACATGATGGAATCCTTATCGGTTTTTACAAACTCACTGCGCCTGTTCGGCACCTTCTTTGACTTAATAGGCTGCTCTGTTTGTTTCGGTGCGGGCGAAAACACAGGGCTTTTACGCCATTCTGGGATATGGGCGGAGGCCTTGCAGTCCCGCAGCTTCTTTGCCTCGTAGTGATTGGTATAGTCGTACTTATCCACCTGCAGCACCTTGTTGCCGCGGGCAATGACCAGCGCACGGTTTACCGGCAGGCGCAGCACCTCATCCATAGTCAGTAGCTTGCGCTTGCCCACGCCGCTGGTTTCGCGGAACTCCGGCGTGTAGTTGCTGATACGCCATGTACCCAACTGCTTGGCCTTGCTGGAGACATGGACGCTGACCTCCCCGGTGCGGTCACTGAGGAATTTGGCTGTCAGCTCATCGGTGCAGCCCAAGGCAAGCTGATAGTCGCAGCAGCCCAATATCTCCTGCCACTGGTTATAGGGATACCGGTTCTGCAAGCCTGCCAGATTCTGAAATACACAGCTCATGCTGACGCCCCGCGAACGGATCACGCTGATCTTCCGGCTCAAGTCGGGAATTACACCGCAGGCTGTCAGCTCCTCGCCCAGCACATGAACGGGAACCGGCAGCCTGCGGTCGGCACAGTTTTTGTCCGCGTAACGGATCAGCTTGATAAATGCGAAGGACAGGAACAGGGACGTGAGGAAATCAAAGGTGCTGTCCTGATCGGATGTGATGCAGAAATAAGCGCAGGGCTGTTTGCCCGGCAGCTCCATGTCAATTTCATCGTGGCTGGTGATTTGACAGATGGGCCGGTTCTGAAACACCTGCAAGCGGCTGCCCAGCCCGATGATAACGCCGCTGCGCACCGTATCTGAGGATTGGCTGAACAGCGCATAGGGCGCTCTGGCAGGATGGCTGGCAGGCAGCATGGAAAAAAGGTTGTCCAGTTCTTTCTCCGCGTTCAGCACCAACAGCTTGTAGACCTCGCCGATATTCCGGCTCTCCGAGGGATAGCCCAGTGCCACATATAGTACCAACGCTTTCAGCAGGTTCATCTCGGCAGCGTTCCAGAAATGGTCGCCCTTTTCGCTGCCGGTATTCCTGATGATAATGTCGCAGAAGATTTGCGCCATCAGCTCATCACCCTCAATCTCCGCCAGGCAGTTCCATGAATCAGAGTTCTCCGGCTGGATCAGGTTGAACACCTTTACCACGTAGCCCTTGCTGCGCAGATATTCGCTGGTCTTTTCGTAAAGCTCCGATTTCGGGTCAGTGATGATCAGTGACTCCTTGTGGCCGTTGTGGGTCTCGGACGCGCTTTGCAAAATGCGATTGATGCAGTAGGCTCGCGTTTTCATGGAGCCGCTGGCGCCGAACACGGCGATATTGCCGTTAAGCCGGGAGTTCTCGGGAATACACACCACCTGATTGTCCAGCTTGCCCAGTATGACGCCGCTGTGTTTGCGGACATCGGATACCAGATCAAGGACGCCCTTCATCTCCGCCTTTTCCATGAATCCGGCCGTGCCGTAGGTGCCTTTGTTGGAGTAGGTCAGGTTGCGTTCCGCATCATACTCCCCAACGTCGGAATAGCCCATGCGCATCACCATGACGATCAGCAGGCCCAGCAGCAACAGGCAAAGCCCCACGCCGATGATCCCGCTCTTACTGAACAGCGCTTCGCAGCAGGCGGAGAAGGACAGCACCGGCGCGGCCGGGGAGCTTCCGTCGCCTGGCGTTCCGCCCGCGTCCTTCCACTGTTGATAGTTCCGGACAAATTGCGATAGATAGCCGCCGCCAAACAGCAGCCCTGATAGAAATAGCGGGAGCGCGAATAGCAGACTTCGCAGTTTCTTTTTTTCTACGGAAAAAACCTCCTCTCGAACGCAGCAAAATCAATGGCCTGCACAACAGCCCTGTCGCCGCAGTAGCGGCGCAGCACTTCGGCCTGATGGTCGAAGCAGATCAGGATGCCATAGCGGTCTTGAAGCCGCAGTGCCGTATCGAACCGCCTGATTCGCGGCAGGTCACAGTCATAGGCAAGCAGCACCGGCGCGCCCTCCGGCGTCATGGCGTCATTCTCCACTGTTTCACTCAGCTGCCGAGGCTCCAGATCAAGGAGCAGCAGCTCGCGCAGGTCATTGTCTATTTCTTTATCACAGAGGAGGCGCAGCAGCACCTCTCCATGATGGTCGTTGGTCAAGAAGCAGAACCGCTCATAGCTGCCATCCAGAACGAAATAGTTTTTGCCACCCTGATCAGTCAGCAACTCATAGGCCAGTTCCATGCTGTCACCCAGCAGAAGCCCCCGCACCGCATCCGGGTGGTACTGGTGCGGCATTCTTTCACGGCACAGCACCGTCTGCATGAGTGCCTTTGTCCGCATCTCAGCTTTATAGCTCCATTTCATCAGCGCGTTGCCCATGTTGTAAACCACGTGGATATGCTGCGGTGTCAGTAAAACGCCCACGGACCGAGCACCACGGATTTTAACAAAGGTCGTCCCCATCTCTTTGATCTCACGGGAGGTGCAGAAGGCTGGGGCGCAGATATCGCCAATCGCCGGCTCATCGGGGCGGAATACACCGGGCTTTTCATCACGGAAGATGCTGATACCGGCGTTACGCATGGTGATGAGTGTCTGAGAGACGCGGTGGAGCCGGAGCCGTTGCTCCGGCTCGCTCCTGATGTGGTTGGTGGCGCAGGCACCGGACAGGTAGAAGGAAAAACGCTCAGGGTCACGCGCCAACAGCAGCTTTTTCGCCGCGGCGGTGAGCCGATATCCACGCAGTCCGTTCTTATAGTAGGACAGCAAAAGCCGCTGACGCTTCAGCGACTTGACCACGTTCTCTTTGTAGCTGGTGCCACCGGCGAGCCTGCTCAGTTGGCTGGCCGGCAACTCACCGGACAGGGCGACCAGCGCCAATAGCTGATAGGCTTGTGATAGGCTACCGGGAGCTTTCTGTGGTAGGGTACTCATACTGACCACCTCCTTCTGGTGTGCAGTACCCAGACTGCCATGACCACGGTATTTTTCGCCCGCACCGGTCATGTGAAAATGCCCGGAAATACAGGCTTTGCCGTACCATCGTCATGTGTACTGTTTTTGACACGGTCGAAACACTATAAATCGGATATAGATCTGAGCCGATTCTCGCGGTCCGAAAGCCAGCCCTGAAAACGCTCCTTATCCATCACCGACACGCGGGTACAGTCACCGTCGCCAATCTCCGTCGTGTTATAGGCATCGCACAGCAGACCTGTATCATCCTCCATAACGAAAGTGGCAATCACATCCAAAAGCTGCTTGAGCTCCAGATTGTCATAGTCACGCACCCGGTTGGGGGACAGCTCGCGGCTGTAGATATGAGAAAAGCAGACAACACAGTGCCGGAACTTGGGCAGCGTGTGTGTCTGCGCATACTTACTAAGCGTGTAGTAAATGGGGTCTGTCAGATACTCGCAGCTATGCTTCTTGCTCTTCTTAGGCAGCAGGCAGGGGAGCGTGATTTCCAGTATGCCATCTTTCTCTATAACAGAGATGCCCTGCATGACACCAGCCGATGTCAGATACTCGGCTTTTCGGATGGTGGTCGTCTCATAGATCAGGTGCCGCAGCCGGCAGGCAATGACCTCACCCCGCAGTGCGGCCTCTGTGGACAGCATTTCATAGTTATCTGAATGCCGCTGGATATTCGTGTTGTCCATAGCGTAGAGTGTGTTGGACAGGCGGGTGATCTCATTCAAAATGCTCTCTATCCGCTGCGAGAGGGTGGCTCTGTCCACAAGGTTCCTCCTTCCTGAAGTACTGTACGCAGCCCTGCTCATCCACCATGCAGTAGGCGGCGATATGAGGGATGTGCAGGCGCTGCATTTGGTCTTCTTCCTCAATGATAACGAGCCGTTGCCCGGAATCATCTTCCGCGGCCAGCGCGTGCTGCAGCAACGCTTCCTTACCCGGGCCTACATAGACGACCTCATATACCTCGCCATCGGCGAAGAATACCAGCTTTGCCGGCATATTGTCAGGGCTGTGATACTCCACCTTTTCGATAAAGTCCAGCAGCACCCATAGTGCCGCTGTCAGTTCTCTGTCCTCGCGGCAGTCAGGGACATCTCCGTAGCAATCCCGGTCGGTGTTATAAAATATCCGCTGCTGCCTGACCAGATAGCGCAGCAGGTTTTCAATCACGCCCTCCTTGCCCGGATACAGGCGTAGAAGCTGGTCACGGCGCATGCAGTGATAGACGGTTATGTTCCGCAGCAGCTCTGCGGCCTCCTGTCCATAGATCTGTTCTCTGTTTCTCATAGGCGGCATCACCTCCGTAATGCGTATTAACTCCGTATTAAATGCGTATTGATTTTATAATGCGTGTTATCTCCGTATAAACGCCGTATTAGGCTTCCGGTCGCTTCATGCGGCGCAGCAGGTCAAGCAGCTCACGGCGGTCTGTGGTAATAAGGTCACGTTCCAGTGGGCTGGCTTTGATCTCCACCGTGATATTGTTGTTATTGCTGCTGATCAGGCCGTTGCCCCGCTCAAAGTGGGTGATCTCCATGACCTCCGCTTCGGAGAGGTGCAATACCTGCTGAACGCGCTGGGCTTCCTCGTCCTCCAGATTCAAGATGACTTTTGTGCGGCAGTTGTTGATGATGCCCTTGCCGTACTTGCCGTTGTCCAGGGAGAAGAAGTCGTTCAGATCCTGTGTCGCACAAATACCGCTGCCGGAGTAGGCACGGATGGTCTTGAAGATCTCCAGCACCATCTCGGCCGCAAGACGGTTGCCGACGCCGAAGGTTCCGGAGCCGCCGCCAATAAGCTGCCAGCATTCGTCGATGAAGATGGCCTTTTCCTCCGTGCGGTTGGCTTTTGCCTTATCCCACACGAAATCCAGAGCTACGAACATGCCGATAGGCAGCAGATCGCCGCTGAGTTCCGAGATGTCCAGCACCGTGAACTTGTTGTCCAGATTCACATTGGTCTGTTGGTTGAAGGTACTGGCCGAGCCGTGTACAAAGCGGTTGATGATGTTGGAAAGACGTTTGGTATCGCTTTCCTCCCGCAGTACGTCGTAGAGGTCACCCAGCACAGGCATCTGGCGGTAAACGTTGGGGTTATCCGGATCACTGAGAGAAGTATTGTCGTGGGTAATGCCTTTCCGTGCGTAGGTACGAATCAGGGCATCGTCCAAAAGCTGCTTTTCCTCATAGGACATATCGGGGATCAGCAGGGCAAAGAAGATATGAAGCCGCTGAATTTTTGCTGCCAGCTCAGAGCGTTCGATACCGGGGCCATCCAGCGTTTCCTCCACGGACTTGTCTATCTTGCGTATCTCCAGCACGTTGATGCAGCTTTTGGAGGCGGGGGAGATACTGATAAACTCGCCGCCTGTGTTGATGCAGGCACGGTGGAACTCATGACCTTTCAAGGGTGCCAGCATGAAAACCCTGTCTCTTATACACATCT